>ENA-UOOE01000060-UOOE01000060.1-fermentation-metagenome-genome-assembly--contig:-NODE-60-length-110268-cov-11.482348_pt1 | contig 110268 bp, 82 predicted proteins | sample MGYA00245776_ERZ724021 | MGnify/ENA primary metagenome ERZ724021 (study PRJEB28704, sample SAMN03018321) | fermentation metagenome | biome: anthropogenic terrestrial biome; feature: soil... | reverse complement strand
ATTCCTGTCTCATTGCCTCGATGGGTTGTACACGCACAGCTTTGCGGGCGGGGAGATATCCTGCGATCACGCCGGCAATAATCAGTACGATGGTGGCGAACAAGGCATATCCGATGTCGACGGTGGGATTGGTGAAAATTGACATCTGCTGTTCGTCGGTAACCGGCTTCCCGTTGGCTGCCTGCTCCATAAAGTAATTGATCAGCTCGGTGAGCCCGACGCCGATGATCATGCCGATATAGCCAAAGAGGGTAGTAATGATGATCGACTCCAGGATGATGGTCTTGAGGATGGCCATGGGAGTAGCTCCGATGGCTTTGCGTATTCCGATCTCGCGGGTGCGTTCCTTGACGGACACGAGCATGATATTGCTTACACCCACGATGCCGGCAATGAGTGTAAGGATACCTATGATGGTGACAAATAGCGTGATGCCGCTGAATATCTTCATTGTTTCCACATAGTCTGATTGTGCATTATGGATATAGAGTGCTTGCTGATCTTCGGGATTGAAGTTGAGATGTTGTCCCATCATTCCCCGGAGCGACTCGTTAAAACGGTCGTTCTGCGACTCCGTGGTGAGGCCGTCCACTGTGAAAGTGATCTGCCAGAACTTACGTTGCGGGTTGTAGATAGCCTGCGCTGTGGAAAAAGGTATATAAGCATTGGATCCTCCCCATTCTTCTTTTTTAGTATTTATACCTACCACCTTGAACATCACCTGTCCTGCCCTGACCATTTTCCCAAGGGGCTCTTCATTTCTGAAGAGAACATCTGCAATCTTCTGATCCAGTACAATCACCTTGTTTTTCTCTTTCATGTCTATCTCGTTGATGAAACGTCCTTTTCCCGGGGGGATGATCAGCTTTTCAATATCGTAATAACTGGGCATGACCCCTCTGAATCCATAAGAACCATATTCGGTGCCGTAGGTGATGGTCTGGTTGGTATTGTATCTGGCGGTGATAAGGCGACTTTCTTCCACCTGGTCACTGATGGCCGTCAGCTCATTTTCGGCGAACATCAATCGTCGCCCCGATTTCAGTCCGTTGTGCGGCAAGGAGGTGGTGCCCGACCAGAGGTTGATGCGATTGACAGCCCGGGAACTGAAGTTTTGCATCACACCATTCCTGAGCCCGTTGCCTGCTCCCAACAGAATAATCAGGATAAAAATTCCCCATGAGACAGAGAGTCCGGTGAGCGTGGTACGCAGCTTGTTTTTTTTCAGCGTATCCATTATCTCCTGAAACTGGTCGATCATACCGATTGCATGTTAATATGATGGATGGTGTCGTGTACTCCGTTATTCTTGCGTGTTTCGTATTCAATCATTCCGTCTTTCAGGTGAATGATACGGTTGGTGGTGTCGGATACCGATTTCTCGTGAGTGACGATGATGGTGGTGATGCCCTCGCTGTTAAGGTGGGTGAGTACATCCATCACTTCAAGCGTGGTCTTGCTGTCGAGGGCTCCGGTGGGTTCATCGGCAAGAATGATCTTGGGACCCGAGATCATGGCACGGGCAATAGCTACCCTTTGTTTCTGTCCGCCGGAGAGTTCATTGGGCATATGGTATGCCCAGTCTTTCAGCCCCATTTTGTCGAGGTGCTCCATTGCGATAATATTGCGTTTTCTGCGGCTTACCTTCTTGTAATAAAGAGGAAGGGCCACATTCTCGAGTGCATTTTTAAAATGAATAAGGTTGAACGACTGGAATACAAAGCCGATCATCTCATTTCGGAACTTTGCGGCCTCTCTTTCGTTCATGTTTTTGATAAGTGTACCGTTGAGGTGGTAATCACCTGCGTCATACGCATCGAGGATGCCCAGGATGTTGAGCAAGGTGGATTTCCCCGATCCCGAAGCGCCTGTTACTGCGACATATTCACCTGCTTCTATGTCGAGACTGATTCCTTTAAGCACATGAAGTGAAATTGCTTCGGTATGATACGATTTGTGTAGTTGCCTGATATGGATCATCTATATGTTATTTTCTCCCGTAAGACTTAAATCCGTCTGGTTTCGTTACAGAATATACGCTAAAATTCACAAAACATAGACAACACAAAAGTATGTCAAAACATTGTACTATGCAATGCACAATACTATGTATTTATAATAATTATTAATAATTAACAGATTGATTTGTTCGTACTCTTTTTTAATACGCTTGAACAGAATCTCTTTTTAATTATCTTCTCTTTATGTACGCATTGAAGCATAGGATATTCTTCGCATGGCTTAGAACATCCGTAAAATATGTGACGTGAAAAAGATGAGGATAAAAACGGAGAATCTATTCAGGGATTAATTCGAAGGAATATCCCTGTGCAAGCAACCACTCGATGGCGAGGGGCAGGGCATACTTCATCTTTTTTTCGGCTTTGAGCGAATCATGGAACACGATGATGGAGCCGTCCCGTGTATACCTTTTTACGTTCTGCAGTACCTGTTTTGAAGTCATAAACCTGCTGTAGTCGCGGGTGACCACATCCCACATGATTACTTTGTATCCTGCTTTTTGCAGAGCGTGGTTCTGTGGCATGCGCATATGTCCGTGAGGTGGCCTGAAAAGAATGGAATCTATCAGTGCGGCTGCTTTGGCCGTATTGTTCAACAGGAGAGATGTCTTGCTGTTCCAGCCCTGCAGATGGTTGAAGGTGTGATTGCCGGTTTTATGTCCCCGGTCCAGCAGCTGTTGATAAACTTCCGGGTATTTGCGTACGTTGTCGCCCACACAGAAGAAGGTTGCCTTCACACTGTAACGGTCCAGCAGTTCGAGTACCCATGGGGTAACTTCTGGTATGGGGCCGTCGTCAAAAGTGAGATAGACTGTTTTACGGTGGGGCAGTTTCATTCGCCAAAGAGATTTGGGAAAGAGCAGCCGATAGAGGAGAGGAGGTTGTTCTATGAGCATGTGTAAGATGATAGAATTACGGACTTGCCGAGTAACGGGACCGTGTTGTGATTACACGGCCCCGTTGTGCCTCTGTTTTTATTGTGGTGTGGTTTTATATTGTTCGAGCAGGCGGGGACTAAACTGTTGCATCATGCCAAGTGCTTTTTGCATTGTTTCTTCCGCTGTTGCCCGTGTAAGGGTATCCTCCTTGGGTGTGGCATAATAACTGCGCACAGATCCATCGGTGATTTCCTTCAGGATCATATCTCCCGCATATGACACGCCCTGCATATAAAAGAACTGTGCACGTTGCATCAGGTCGTCGGTCATCACCTGGTATTTTTCCTTGTCGTACTGTTGGTAGATGTTATTGATAAACAGCATCGGATTGATGTTGTTATACACGATGTCGGAGAGGGTATTTGATAACTGTATCGGCTTCAAACGGCTGAACCAGTCGAGATTCCTGTCTATACGTCCCCTGATGGATGATATGAGTGCTTCTGCCTTCACCTGCTCTCCCAGGCGGTAGTATGCCCTGGCAAAGATAAGTCCGTCGGTGCCATAGTGTACCGTAGAATCGGGCACCATCGAGGTGATTTTGTCGAGTGCGGCCAGTGCTTTCTCGTTTTCACCCTCTTCGATCAGCGCATTGATCAGCTGGGTAAAATAGAGACGGAAGGTGGATATCATTCTCCGGCTGGTTTCATCCAGGTAGATATCGGGATTCTCTTCCAGACCGCCCCAGCGGAACTTATTCATCATGTTGTCATAAGCCGCTGCCGTATTTACCCCACTACTGAGCGGAGTTCCGGGCACTACCTGATAGGAGAGGCCGTTGAGTGAAAAGTTCTTATCCTGCAGGTTCATATACAACGAGGGGGTAATGGTGGTGGCAAAGTGCAAAGGACGTTGCCAGTGCTCATCGTTAATGTTACTGATCATTTCCAGTATCATCAGCTCCTGGCGGTAGAGTGCCGATTTATCACCCAGGTCTATATACATCCTGTCGCCCGGCTTCGAATGGAGTGCTTTCCAGTCGACATTGACAGTATCCACGTCGAGCGCCAGTACATTACCCGGGATGATCTGGGTATTGCCTGTGTTGAACGGGTTGGCGGGATTGCTGTTTTGTCCGGTCCGCAGGTTCTCCATTGTCTGTTTCAGGGAGAGGGTGTCTTTGAAAGCATTCACATCGTAATAGGAGGCAAATGATACGGGTGGAATGTTGTTTTGTCGCAGTACATTTTCAATCTCCTTTTTGTTGATTACGAAGGCTGCACTTCCTGCATCGCCCGAATAGCGGGGGCGTGACCATTGAATGGGTAACGGGGTAGACTCATATGCCGGGCGTAGCAGCTGGTCTATATACCACTCTGTTTGGAGGAAGCTGAGGTTGGTCACCCGCACGTCGGTACGGTAGCCTTCGGTTTCCTGCACATACCATAGGGGGTATGTGTCGTTGTCGCCATTGGTAAAGAGTATGCCATTTTCACCCACGCCACAGAGGTAGTTCATGCCGGTGTCGCGTGCCAGTGTTCTGCCGGAGCGGTCGTGGTCGTCCCAGTTTTGCGATGCCATCTGTAATGGAATGAAGAGAGAGGCTGTCGTGGCAATCGCAGTGGCGGCGGTGGTATTTTTGATATATTTCCGCAGAAACAGGCTGATGCCGGCCACTCCCATTCCCACCCAGATTGAGAAGGCGTAAAAGGAGCCCGAATAGGCATAATCACGTTCGCGTGGTTCAAAAGGAGTTTGATTGAGATAAAGTATGATGGCCAGTCCCGTCATGAAGAAAAGCATGAAGACGACGGCAAAGCTCTTGTTCCCCCTTTCTTTCAGCCGCAATTGATAAAGGATGCCAATGATACCCAGTAACAGCGGAAGCATATAGTATTTGTTATGGCCTTTGTTTTCGACGATGTCGGGGGCGATGTTGTCCTGAGGCCCCAGACCGAGCACATATTCATCGAAAAACGGAATTCCCGTGATCCAGTTGCCGGAGGTAATGCCGCCGTCACCCTGTATGTCGTTCTGCCTTCCTGAGAAGTTCCACATGAAGTAGCGCCAGTACATATAATTGAACTGGTAGCCGAACATGTATTTTATATTTTGCCAGAGCGTGGGTTTCTGATTGCGGTCTGTGACACCGCCCCAACGCTCATATCCGATGATATGATTGCCAAAGGATGGGTTGTTGGGATTGGAATGCATCCGGGTCAGAAACATTGTGTTGGTATATTTATAGGAGGGAGAAGTACTTTTCTCATACCTGTCTTTCTGATCGGGAGAGGTTTTCACAATCTGTTTCCAAGAGGTGGTTTCCTCATTGATGATGGCGGTACCGTCGGCATTTCGTGCAATTTTGGATGCATAGGTCGTTCCGTGAATCAAGGGTGTCTGACCATATTGTTCACGGTTAAGGTAGCTGCCCAATGAGAATATATCTTCCGGAGAGTTTAAGTCGAGCGGTGTGTTGGCGCCGGACCGTATGGGGATAAGTGCGTAGGCGGAGAAGCCGACCAAGATAACCATCAGGCAGGAAATGGCAAGGTTTATAAACTTGACCTCCAGCTTTTTGTATTTAAAGCAGAGGTAGCCTCCCGCTGCCAGAAGGAGAATCCACAACCATACTTTGCTGCCGATAAAAAGGACACCGGCCATGGCGATGCTGATGAAAAAAGCGGTACGGGCACGGGATTCTTTTCCTTTTTCAGACAATGTTTCGTAGAGTGTCCATGCAATGCTTGCCACCAGTAGGACCAGATAAACAAAAAGTCCCGTGTTGTAAGGCATGCCAAGTGTGTTTACGAAGAACAGCTCAAACCATCCGCCCACTTTGGTGAATCCGGGAATAATCCCCCACATCAGCACAACAATCAGAATGAAAGATCCCAGAAGTGCAAGCAGGCCTCCTTTCCATGTGGGATTCTCGTTTTTTCTGAAATAATGCACCAACACGATGGCCGGGATACAGAGCAGATTGAGCAGGTGTACGCCGATGGACAGTCCCATTACATAGGCAATAAGCACAAGCCATTTATCGGCATGCGGCTTATCGGCATTGTCTTCCCATTTGAGGATGAGCCAGAAAACAATAGCAGTGAGCATGGAGGAAAAGGCGTAGACTTCTCCTTCTACGGCAGAGAACCAGAATGTATCGGAAAAGGTATAGAGAAGCGCACCCACCAACCCACTGCCAATCACGGCAAAGACCTTCCCCATTTTTAACTCCTGTTCCTGAGGGTTGAAAATTAGCTTGCGTGTGAGATGGGTTATTGTCCAGAAAAGGAAAAGGATGGTGAAGGCACTCATCAGTGCCGACATGCTGTTGACCATCCGGGCCACCTGTGAAGGGTCGCCGGCAAACTGAGTAAATAAATTTCCCACCAGCATAAATATTGGTGCTCCTGGCGGATGTCCAACTTCCAGTTTGTATGCTGAAGTGATAAATTCACCGCAGTCCCAAAAACTTGCCGTGGGTTCAATGGTTAACAGGTATACAATAGCAGCCGTGACAAACACACACCAGCCGGCAATGTTGTTGATTAACTTGTATTTAATCATTTTATTATTTATTGAATTGATAAACCCGACATTTGTTTGAAACTTACCGGATTAATCTGAAATTGCGGCAAAGATACTGAATTCCCGTTATTCTGACGGCGTTTTCGATCTCATTTTAAAGCGATATTATTAAAAAAAAGTAAAATCATATACAAAATCATTTCAAACAGATATGCTGCCGGATGTGAGTTAACAGATTATTAATAAATGTACGCAAAACTTAAAAGGAGCGTAATATGTTGTATAACATATTTTGCGTTAAATGCAAGTAGATCAGCAATATATATCCTGTTTCGCTTTTGGTTTACCTTCAGGGTCTCAAAAAAAAACTATCCACAATTTGGCGGTGAAACAATAAAAAGTTTACTTTGAAACTGATTAAGGAAAAAAATCTATAATTAAAAAGTCTTTTTAGTAATAGTTTATCATTCATGCAGATTACGCTTGTTATTCTAAAACCATCAGCAGTTCAACGAGGTATCCTGGGAGAAGTAACTACACGCTTTGAAAAAAAAGGGATTCAGATTGTGGGAATGAAGATGGTGCGTTTGGATGATAAAATCCTTGCAGAACATTATGCTCATTTACTAAACAAGCCATTTTACGGGAGAATCAAGGATTCTATGCAGGCAAGCCCTGTAGTTGTAATGGCGCTCAAGGGTATTGATGTGGTAAACGCAGTAAGAAAATTGGCAGGCGTAACAAATGGCAGAGAAGCTCAACCGGGAACAATCAGGGGTGATTATAGCATGAGCGTGCAGGAGAATATTGTGCATGCAGCTGATTCTCCTGAAGCAGCCGCAACAGAGTTGAAACGTTTTTTCTCCGAAGGAGAGATTTTTGATTATACTTCTCATCTCACTCCCTATTTTTACGCGAATGATGAACTGTAAACCGTAATAAGAATGATCAGCAAATTCCAAAACGGATCAATTAATATAAAGAGTCAGGTAGCAATGGAAAGTAAACATTTTTTCGCAAAAGCACGTATCCTTTTGCCCGCAACCTTGATGTTCGTTACATTGAACGCATTTACACAATCAAAGCCGGCCACATCCGATAAGCCGAGGCCGGAAATAACAGTCAAACAACTCCACAGCTCCAGTTTAAGCGAAGAAACAGGCTTATTTGCCGACGGTTTGAAACTTAAAATGGATTTATCGGTACTCGATGAAGCCGAGGAACGCAGGGAAACATTTGATCCCAATGATATTCCTGCCGATGATATTTACGGCGGCATGTGGGTGAATCAGCACGTGAACATTTACGAGAGTTTAAAAAATGCCCCAGATACGTTTATCGTGGATCTGGAAAATTTCACTATGCCTGCTGTGGGTCACATGACCTCTAATTTCGGCAGGAGAGGTAGCCTTCGTTATCACTATGGAATTGATATAAAGGCGCAGACGGGCGACACCATTTATGCTGCGTTCGACGGGAAGATCAGGGTGAAACAATACGAAAGAAGAGGGTATGGTTATTATCTGGTTGTCCGTCATGTGAATGGCCTTGAGACAGTATACGGCCATCTTTCCAAATTTCTGGTACAGGAAAACGATTTTGTCCGTTCGGGTCAACCTATCGGACTGGCCGGTAACACGGGCAGGTCGTTCGGATCACATCTTCACTTTGAAACCCGCTTTCTGGGTAAACCCATCAATCCCAACTTTATCATCGATTTTGAAAACAAAGTGACCCATCGTGACGAATACCTGGTGACCAATTCAAGCTACAGAAAAACTTCCAACAGCAGCAGGTCTCTTGTTAGCAGCACCTCGACCTATAAGGAGCCGACCACCGAAAGTAACAAATATGTCTCAGGGGATGTGAAGTATCATCGTATTAAGCAGGGCGATACGCTGGGTGCAATCTCAAGGCGTTACGGAACCTCGGTGAAAAATTTATGCGACATGAACAACATCACCACCAAAACAGTATTACGTGTGGGAAAATCCATACGCATTTCGTAAAAGACATTCTGCGTCCATATGTATAAAAAGGTACAGGTTTAACGCTTGTACCTTTTTTTTGATTATCTTTGTTCATCAGATTACACAATGCATTATGGATGTTACCAATAAGCAATTCGATGACGTGATTGTGATTTGCCGGGAGATTTTTGAAAAAAAACTGCACGATTATGGAGCCTCCTGGCGAATTCTCAGGCCGGAATCGGTGACCGATCAGATGTTTATCAAGGCCAATCGCATCCGTTCACTCGAAGTGAAGAAGGAAAACAGGGTGAATGAAGGGATTTGCCCCGAATTTATCGGTATCGTGAATTACGGAATCATCGGACTGATTCAGCTGCAATTGGGATATGCTGATTCCATAGATGTAACCGTTGAAAAGGCATTGGAGTTATATGACTCGCACGTGGCGGAAACCAAAGCCCTTATGAGTGCCAAGAATCATGATTATGACGAAGCGTGGCGAAACATGCGGATCAGCTCCTACACCGATCTTATACTGATGAAGATATACCGCACAAAAGAGATAGAGAGCCACTCCGGGCAGACACTCATCTCTGAAGGGGTGGATGCCAATTATCGTGACATGGTGAATTATGCCATTTTTGGATTGATAAAACTACATTTCGGCGATTAAGAAGCATGAGCAGAACGGCAAAAATAATGATTGTGTTGTCCCGCATTCTCGTAGGTGCAACCTTCGTTTTTTCCGGACTTGCGAAAGCGGTGGATCCGCTGGGCTTTACATATAAAATTCAGGACTATCTGATTGAACTCGGCCTGACTGCACTCTTTCCACTGGCATTACCTGCGGCCGTATTTATGGTGACGGCCGAATTTGCACTGGGCGTTTTTCTGTGGGCAGGTATTTACCGGAAGTGGACAACGAGGCTGATCTTGCTTTTTACAATTTTCTTTACTCCGCTTACACTGTGGGTGGCAATTGCCAACCCTGTGAAAGATTGCGGCTGTTTTGGTGATGCGTTTGTCATCAGCAACTGGCAGACTTTCTATAAGAATCTGCTGTTACTGGCCGGAGCCATATGGCTGACGATGAAATGGAAGCATATCAATCCTTTGTTTACGAAGAAGGCAGCTCTCCTGGCCGCAATTTCCACGTTTCTCCTGGTTGTCCTCTTTGCATTGCACAACGTGTACAGGTTGCCGGTGATCGACTTTCGTCCCTACAAGGTGGGTGCCAACATTCCGATTCAGATGTACGTAGATCCGGAGAAAGCCGATCTCTATGAAACTATTTTCATATACAGCAAGAATGGAATGACCAAAGAATTCAGGGAGGAAAACTATCCGTGGAACGATTCCACATGGACCTTTGTGGATATGAAAACTCATTTGGTAAGAGAGGGGCAGAAACCGAAAATAGAAGACTTCGCCGTGGAGTCGCTCCATTATGATGTTACCACAGCTTCCTGGCAGTCTGGCAGCGATATTACAGATATTGTGCTTTCAGATCCCTCCTACACTTTCCTGATGGTTGCTTACTCGTTGGAAGAGATGCATATGCGGTATCTGAACCGCTTTCGGGAGGTTGCACGCTATGCTGCGGAAAAGGGGTATTCCTTTTATCTTCTTACGGCATCGGACCTCGATGTGGTAGGGAAGTGGGAACGACAACAAAAGACCGGATTTCAGTTTGCTCATGCCGATGAGCGGACACTGAAAACTATGATCCGGTCAAATCCAGGACTGATGCTGCTGAAAGAGGGCACAGTGATGGGGAAGTGGGACGACAGCAAGGTACCCTCAACCAGTAAGATTGAACCAATTATTAAATAAAGATTTTTTTATGAGAAAGAACATTGTCGCAGGTAACTGGAAAATGAACAAGAACCTGCAGGAAGGAATTGCCCTTGCAACCGCATTGAATGAAGCGCTAAAAGACAAAACGGTGAATTGTGACGTGGTTATCGGTACGCCATTCATTCATCTGGCAAGCGTGGTAGGCGCCGTGGATAAAGCCAGAATAGGTGTGGCTGCACAAAACTGTGCCGACAAGGCCTCGGGCGCTTACACCGGAGAAGTATCCGCTGAGATGGTAGCCTCTACAGGTGCCGGTTATGTAATACTTGGACACAGCGAAAGAAGGGCCTTTTATCACGAAACGGCTGAAATACTGAAGGAAAAGGTAATGTTGGCCCTTATCAACGGACTTACTCCGATCTTTTGTATCGGAGAGGTGCTGGCTGAAAGGGAAGCGGACAAACATTTCGATGTGGTAAAGTCACAGATAGAAGCATCACTGTTTGATCTCACCCCTGAAGATTTTAGCAAAATCGTGCTTGCTTATGAACCGGTATGGGCCATTGGTACGGGGAAGACTGCAACGGCAGAACAGGCACAGGAGATGCATGCCTTCATCCGTCGTACACTGGCTGAAAAATATGGTCAGGAAATAGCAGACAACACCTCCATCCTGTATGGTGGAAGTGCCAATGCTTCCAATGCGAAGGAACTCTTCTCAAATCCCGATGTGGATGGCGGACTCATTGGCGGTGCGTCGCTGGGCGTGGATAAATTTATGCCTATCATTGAAGCTTTTTAAGAGATTAACAGAATTTCACCACAGATCCGTTCCGGGTCTGTGGTGTTTCGTTATCTTTGTGGTTGTTTTTTAGCAACCGGTGATCAAAGGCCCGTTTTTTGTCGGGGTTGATGCCTCGGACGGCAGTTTTAAAATTAACGGTCAGTGATCGGCTTTAATAGAAAAATATGAATTATACACTTCATTATAGAATTGTTCTTTTATTCCTGCTTTTTTCATCAGGAATCTCTGCGCAGTCATCTTTACAAAAAAAGGAGATTCTGCAGGAACTTAACAGCGTGGTCCCCGGTAAAGGCAGGGTCATGGTGTATGAAGATGAAAGCATCAGCCAGGTACTGGGACGTCCTATGGCACCCCCCAGAACGGTATATACAAACGCTGAGGGTACCGTCCAGTATTACAAGATGCGGGGATTCAAGATACAGGCCTTCTCTGGTAATAATCAGCGCACCTCAAAGGATGAGGCCAGCCACAAGCAGAGTCTGATAAATAGCTCATTTCCGGAGCATGAGACGGTGGTACTATTCGATTCTCCCTTTTGGCGACTCCGTGTGGGAAACTTTCAAACACGGGAAGAGGCGCAGGCGGTAATGACGGAACTTAGGAGAACATTTCCTTCTTTTGGCAAGGAGATGTATATTGTGGTAGATGAGGTGAAAATTCCGGTTAATTGAACCATTGATGTACTCAGAAGAATTGGAACAAAATAAGTCGGTCATTGCGGGTCATATGAGCGATATCCTCACACTGCTGGGTGAAGATGTGCACCGTGAGGGACTTTTGAAGACACCCGACCGCGTAGCAAAGGCAATGCAACATCTTACAAGAGGTTACTGGCAGGATCCCGAAGAGATTCTCCGGGCGGCGCTCTTCAAAGAAAATTACCGTCAGATGGTGATTGTGAAAGACATTGATCTTTTCTCACTCTGCGAACATCATATGTTGCCGTTTTTCGGAAAGGCGCATGTGGCTTATATCCCCGATGGATATATCACCGGACTGAGCAAGATTGCACGTGTAGTGGATGTGTTTGCCCACAGGCTGCAGGTCCAGGAGCGACTCACAACACAAATTAAAGATTGTATTCAGAAGACACTGAATCCCATGGGGGTGATGGTGGTGATTGAAGCGCAGCACATGTGTATGCAGATGCGCGGCGTGGAAAAACAAAATTCCATCACCACGACCTCGGACTTCACGGGTGTTTTTCGTGAACAGAAAACCCGTGAAGAGTTTATCAATCTGATTAAATAAACGGAGGGAGTATCTTTATCCTTTTTTGGTGACTCTCTTGCGGTCATTCTCATCGAGCAGTATCTTCCTGATACGCATGAACTTTGGGGTCACCTCCACATATTCATCTTCTTTGATATATTCCAGTGCCTCTTCCAGACTGAATATTACTGGAGGAGCCAGCTGTGCCTTGTCGTCCGTACCCGATGCACGGACGTTGGTAAGTTTCTTCGATTTGGTGACATTCACCACCAGGTCGCCCTCCTTGGTGTGTTCTCCCACCACCTGGCCGGCATATACGTCGGTTTGCGGCTCAATGAAAAAACGGCCCCGATCCTGAAGTTTATCCAGCGCATAGGCGTAGGCATTGCCTGATTCACCCGCGATGATGGAGCCGTTAAGTCTTTTTTCGATGGTTCCCTTCCAGGGTTGAAATTCCAGGAAGCGATGTGCCATAATGGCTTCTCCGGCAGAGAGAGTGAGTACGATGTTGTTCAGGCCTATGATGCCTCGAGAGGGAATGTTAAATTCCATATGCATACGATCCCCCTTATTTTCCATGGAGAGCAGTTCTCCTCTCCTGCGGGTGATGACATCGATAATCTTGCTGGCCGACTCTTCGGGAAGGTTCACTGTGAGCTGCTCCACCGGCTCATGCTTTTCTCCACCTATCTCTTTGATGATTACCTGCGGCTGGCCTACCTGCAACTCATACCCCTCGCGGCGCATGGTCTCTATCAGCACCGAGAGATGCAGTACGCCGCGTCCGTACACGATCCAGGAGTCGGAACTGTCGGTTTCTTCCACACGCAATGCCAGATTTTTATCGAGTTCGCGCATCAGTCGCTCATAGATATGCCTTGAAGTAACATATTTACCGTCCTGTCCGTAGAAAGGTGAGTTGTTGATTGTAAACAACATCGACATGGTAGGTTCGTCGATGGCAATGGGATCGAGCGGCTCCGGCTTCTCCAGGTCGGTGATGCTGTCGCCAATCTCAAATCCTTCGATGCCGATCAGTGCGCAGATGTCGCCGGAGGTCACTTCGTCGGCTTTCAACCTGCCCAGTCCCTCAAAGACGTTTACCTCCTTGATGCGTATCTTTTTGACGCTACCGTCGCGTTTGCAAAGTGCATAATCCTTGCTGATGCCGATGGCCCCGCGATGTACGCGACCTACTGCAATGCGTCCCACGTAGTTTGAATAGTCGAGGGAGGTGATCAGCATCTGGGGAGTACCTTCCAGTATTTTTGGCGCAGGGATATATTGAATGATGGCATCAAGGAGCGGAATGATATTGTCGGAGGGTTTTTTCCAGTCGTCCGACATCCAACCCTGCTTGGCCGAGCCATAGACAGTAGGAAAGTCGAGCTGCTCTTCGGTGGCATTGAGACTGAACATCAGGTCGAAGACTTCTTCCTGTACCTCTTCGGGGCGACAGTTTGGCTTGTCCACTTTATTGATTACCAGGATGGGCTTCAGGCCTATCTCCAGTGCTTTCTGGAGTACAAAGCGAGTTTGTGGCATGGGACCCTCGAACGCGTCGACCACCAACAAACATCCGTCGGCCATGTTGAGCACCCTTTCCACCTCACCGCCAAAATCGGCGTGTCCCGGTGTGTCAATAATGTTTATCTTTGTGTCGTTGTAGCGTATGGAGACATTCTTTGAAAGGATGGTGATACCGCGTTCCCTTTCCAGATCGTTGTTGTCGAGAATGAGGTCTTCGGTCTGTTTGTTGTCACGGAAAAGGTGGCCAGCCATCAACATTTTATCCACCAGCGTGGTCTTACCATGATCCACGTGGGCGATGATGGCAATATTTCGTATATTTTGCATGAAAACAATCTTTTTAGGCCGCAAAGGTACGGTTTTTCAATGACAATATGGGTGTTTTTCTTGCGACATCTGAAATATTGATGTTATATTTGTGAAAAATACGCAGATTGCCTGTTCTTGTCCTTTTGTTGATAAACAGCGCAACTTTCGGATTTTTCGGGAATGATATTTTCCGGATTTTTGCGATAAAAAAAGAAGCAGTGAACAATCAGCACCCACATAATTATTACCGGATTGCCGAAGCAATTGAATACATCAGCACTCACTTCAGAAGTCAACCCGGTCTCGACGAGGTGGCCGCACATGTACATCTTAGTCCTTTTCATTTTCAACGTTTGTTTAGTGATTGGGCAGGGACCACTCCAAAGAAGTTTCTGCAGTATATCAGTATCGGGTATGCCAAACAACTGCTGAAAGAACAACAGGCCACTCTTTTTGATGCCGCATTTGAAACCGGGCTTTCTGGTACGGGACGACTACATGATCTCTTTATTCATATAGAGGGGATGACTCCGGCCGAATACAAAAACGGAGGCAGGAATCTTATGATAAACTACAGCTTTGCCGACAGTCCCTTTGGAAGTTTAATTGTGGCTTCCACGCCGAAAGGTATCTGCTATTTGGCTTTTGTTGATGACGAAAAAGAAGCAGTCGCCCATTTACAAAAACAGTTTCCCCATGCCCTTTTTCAGCGTAGAGAGGATTTGCTGCAGCAAAATGCCCTCTCCATCTTTCAAAAAGGCCGGGGCAGCTTGCCTGAAATAAAACTACATTTGAAAGGTACTCCTTTTCAGCTAAAAGTATGGGAAGCTCTTTTGAAGATACCCCTGGGAAAACTTTCGACTTACGGACGTGTTGCCGCGCAGATAAATAATGCCGGTGCTTCCCGGGCCGTAGGTACCGCCATCGGTAGCAATCCTGTTTCCTTTCTTATTCCTTGTCACCGCGTGATTCAATCTTCGGGAGCCTTCGGCGGCTATATGTGGGGGAGTACACGTAAGACCGCCATGATAGGTTGGGAAATAGCCAAAACATACAAAAGCGAAATGTAGCCATATTAATTTTGATTTGCACAAAACAATGATTTTTGTACCTTTGTAAACTTAACGCAACAATACTTTTCAGATTATTATTTAATGAACTTACGCAGATTTTTCAGTGTGTCGGTCCTTTGTGCTATTTTGGGAATCCTGACCGGTACAACATCATCCATCATGGCGCAGGATGCGCCGGTTTCGAGTAGCGACAAAGTGATTACAGATCCTGACATCATTCCCATGTACACCGGCGGCACAGCTGAGATGCACCGGTTTATTGCAAACACGCTGAGTTACCCGGCCGATGCTGTAGCCCGTGATGCACAGGGACTTGTAGTATATACGTTTGTTGTGGAGAAAGATGGCACTCTCTCAGGTTTTAACATAATACACCGTGCTGATTCACTTCTGAACAAGGAGGCATTGCGTATTCTTCAAAATATGCCTCCCTGGCGCCCTGCACGGCATAAAGGAGAGATTGTGCGTGCCGAGACATATGTGCCAATGTATTTCAAGCTAAATAAAAATGCACGGATGGTTTCGAAAACAACTGGTAATCCATCCAGCTCAGCCACTGCGAAAGCGTATGCCAAAACCGATGCGGATATTATTGAAAGCAGTGATATTTATACCATTGTGGATAAGATGCCACAATATGAGACAGGTGATCAGGGATTGGGTAAATTCATCTCACACAACATCCGGTATCCGCGTGAAGCACTCCGGGATGGGATTGAGGGACGTATACTCTGTTCGTTTATTGTCTCGGCAAATGGTTCGATTTCCAATATTGAAGTGGTGGAAGGTTTAAATCCATTGCTGAATGATGAGGCAATACGGGTGCTCGGACTTATGCCGAAGTGGATGCCCGGTGAGAATGGAGGGGAGAAGGTGAACGTAAAATGTTTGTTGCCAATAGATTTCAAGATTGATGAGGATCCCATTCCGGCTCTATAACGCAGTGGTTAACGGTCAGCTTTCAGCTTTGGTAGCAGAGGCTGGTTCCGGACAACGGTTTTAGTTCAGTGTGAGTGTTATTTCACGCAGGCCGTCGTAGGTCTGAATAAAAAGCCTGAAAGAAATAGGAGGATTTTTTTCGGTACGCAGGCTGCGAAGCAGGAAGGAGGCATACATTTTCTGCGGATAGCCGGGAGGATCCTGTTCCTTGGAGTGGCTAAAATAGAGATCGACGGTGGGTGATGAAGCATTGCGAAGCAGCGCCACCTTATGCGGTTTGCTGTGGTATTCCGTTTCGATAATCATATTGAGATAATCGCCTCCCACCCAGATACTCTGGATCTTCACGGGGTCTTTCTCCAATTTTTCCGGAAAACCCTGAGATTGTACTTCACCGGTCAGGATGTTGCCGGCAGAATGAATTCTCACGGTATCACCCTCCAGAAATGCATAATTCAGAATCACACGTTGTCCTTCCTGCCCCGAATAATTTGTTTCCAGGGGTATAAGTATACGTCCGTTATCCAATTGAAACCGGTAGCTGCTGCCGTTCTTTTTTACAGTAGCAAAATCAACAAAGTAATCATCCAGCCGTTGTGGTTCCTCTTCACAACCGGCAACCGGCAGCAAAAGTAAAATGATCCAGAACAGAAGGAAATCTTTCATTTAATAAAGGTTTCAGTAAGTACGCAGGTTATTTTTGACGGTGTTGCCATACATCTCTATCAATTTCTCCCGGAGATAAGTTTCATCTTTGGCGGGAATCTCAATTTTGCTGATCTGTTGTTGCAGATATTCATCGAACCTCTGCTCATCGTCTGCAGTATATTCTGCTGCAAATCTCTTCGAGTGGCTCATCCGGTCGTAAGCCACATAATTAAAGGGAAAGAATGAATAATTGCTGTATATTTCCCTGTCAATGATACAAGCCACCTTTTCCAGCAGTTCATTGCGGGGGATATCTACCGGGAGGCTGTTTATCAGCGTATTGATGCATTTTCCAAACCGGAAGCGCACACGCCCCTTGAAGCCCATGATGCCGGTAAGCATATTTTCGATATCATCGGTCTGGCTTTTTTTGTGAGCAGGATTGTCACGTTTAAGTTGAAATTCCTTGGCCTTGAGAAAGTCACAGGGGTCCAGTTCATAGGAAATAGATACGGGGATGATGTGCAGCTGTTTCAGTACATCTAGCTGATGCACAGTATCATGAAGAGTAAGCATCTTCAGCAGACTCACCTGTGTCTTGTCATCCGAATCTTTTGCCCTTCCTTCCCGTTGTGCTATCCAGACCGATTGTTTTCGCTCACATACCGTATGATGGATGTAGTGGGAGAGATGTGTGGAAACCTCCAGCATCTGCCGGACCGAAACGCCTCTTTTTACAATAAAGCTCTTGTTCAACTTCACCAGCTTTTCAATCCAGGGATAAATTAACAGGTTGTCGCCAATAGCAATCTCGGTGGTTGGCTTTTCCTTGTCGAACATCAGCATGTTCAGAAAGGCGGCGTCCAGAACAATGTCACGGTGGTTTGATATGAAAAGATGATTGTTCTGTTTCCCGATGTGCTCCCAGCCGTAACCGTTCATTTCAGTGGTAGTACGATCTATCAGTTTGTGCATAACCGGATAGATGATGTTTCGCTGGAAATCATACTTTGTGTGGCAGCTGCGCATGGCGGCCGAGAATTGTTCCCAGGTGAAGGGTTTGATAAACGGCTCCACTGCACGCCGGAAATAAAGATCGCTGAGAAGTGAGGCAATGGTTTCCGCTACTTCACTGTCGTGCAGTGGCCGGATATCATCGAAAAGGTGGTTTGTTTCCATCATCAAATGGTTTATTGTAAAGTAATATCTGCGTTTCTGGCCTTGTGATATTCTGTTTCAATGATTTCTGTGAGAATCTCCGTCATCGTCAGTCCCGCTGCTGCTACCTGTTGCGGGATGAAGCTGGTGGTGGTCATCCCGGGAGTGGTATTTACTTCCAGCAAAACAGGTTTGTTGTCCGCAATAATATAGTCGGCCCTGATAATTCCTTTTGCACCGATCAGCCGATATATTTTTTCGGTCTCCTGCTGAATGGTCTGTGTAAGTTCACTGGATATCCTTGCGGGCGTGATCTCATTTACCTGGCCATTGTATTTTGCATTGAAATCGAAAAACTCATTGGTGGTCACTACCTCAGTCAGTGGCAGCGCAGTAAATCCTTTGTCGGTTTCAAAGCAGCCGCAGGTCACTTCTGTCCCTGAAATGAAGCTTTCGATAATTACTTCCGGTGCTTCCTGAAAGGCATCTTCGACAGCTTTCTCCAGTTGAGTTGCTTCTTTTACTTTGGTGGTAGCAAAACTAGACCCTCCCACATTGGGCTTCACGAAGAGCGGCAACCCCAGGCGGGAAATAATTTCACCGGGGAGTAGCGGATCGTTTTTTCTCAGAATCACCGAATCAGCCACCCTGATGCCAAAGTTTTTGAGGAAGTGATTGCAGGTAAACTTGTTGAAGGTGAGTGCAGATGCCAGTACCCCGCAATTGGAATAAGGAATGGACAACATGTCGAAATAGCCCTGCAGCGTGCCGTCTTCGCCCGGTGTACCATGTATGGTGATATAGGCAAAGTGTAACCGGACTGTTTGTCCTTTTGCAATAAAACTGAAATCATTTTTGTTGACAGGAATGTATTCACCGTGATACTCAGCCTCCCACGAAGTATGGTCTATCTTTACCTTGAAGACGTTATATTTTACCTTGTCTAGGAAGGAATAGATGCCTGCGGCACTTTTTTCGGAAATCACTTTTTCAGATGAATATCCGCCCCACACGATGGCGATATTTTTTTTCATGTGATTATTTTATATGTTGATTTTTCACTCCATTTGTTCTCTCGATGCCGTGTATACACGCCATCGTTCAATTACCGCCTGCATGTCGCCGGGTATGTCACTGTCGAAATAAAGCACCTCTCCGGTTACCGGATGTACAAATCCCAGGGTACGGGCATGCAGACACTGACGCGGACAGAGGGCAAAGCAATTATAAATAAATTGTTTGTACTTCGCGAAATGGGTTCCACGCAGTATCTCGTTGCCTCCGTAACGTTCGTCGTTGAACAGCGGATGCCCCAGATACTTCATGTGTACCCTTATCTGATGGGTACGACCAGTCTCGAGACGGCATTGTACCAGGGTGACATAACCAAAACGCTCCAGTACGGTGTAGTGGGTGACAGCTGCCTTGCCCTGGTCGCCGTCGGGAAAGACACGCATAACCATGCGATCCCGGGGATCACGTCCGATATTACCTTCGATGGTACCGCTGTCTTCCGCTACATTTCCCCAAACCAGAGCCACGTAGAGCCGGCTGGTTTCTTTCCGGAAAAATTGGGCTGAAAGGTTGGTCTTGGCTTCGGGTGTCTTGGCCACCAGCAACAGGCCTGAAGTGTCTTTATCTATTCTGTGTACCAGTCCCAACCTTGGGTCGTCTAGGTCCCTGACAGGATCCCGTTTCAGGTGGAAGGCTATCGCATTGACCAGCGTACCGGTATAATTTCCATGCCCGGGATGAACCACCATGCCCGGCGGTTTGTTGATTACCATCAGTGCGTCGTCTTCATACACAATATCCAAAGGTATGTTTTCGGGAAGTATCTCCAGTTCATGCCGGGGCCTGTCCATCACGATGGAGATTACGTCAAGCGGTTTTACCCGGTAATTCGATTTCACCGGGACTCCGTTCACCAGGATACAGTCTGCTTCGGCTGCCTGCTGAATCCTGTTCCGTGAGATTCCTTCGATCCGTACGGATATAAATTTATCGATACGCAGCAGATTTTGTCCTTTATCGGCTACAAATCGGAAATGTTCATATTTTTGATCCTTTTCCGGCCTATTATCCGTAAGATCATCCTCCTCTTCCGGAAAAAAATCAAATTCATCCAAATCGTTTTTCGTCACAGTGCTTCCTATTAGAAAAATGAGTCATCTATTGCTTTTTCCTGAGGAATGAGGGTATTCGCAGCGGGCGTTCCCGGAGCAACGATATATTCGTCGTTCACATTCAACGAGTCGGCCAGCACACCGCTGGTGACGACCAGCGTCAGAGGTGAGCCTGCAGGTACTTTCTCGTCGGGTAACAATGTCTTGCCCCTGTATTTCACAGCCACCACCAGACCCGCGTATTCAGCAGGAATCTCTTCCGTGGACAGCTGTGTGAATCCCAGAGAGTTGAGCAGTGCCGATGCCTGACGGGTTGAATAATCTACAAGTCCCGGTACAGATACCTGTTGCGGAGTTTGTGAATAAATGGTGATATAAATGGAGCGGCCTTCCTTTACTTTGTTGCCGGCTTTGGGGGTCTGATCAAGAATGGCACCGGGTACGGCGTCGCGCCTGTAGATGGAATCCACCACCTCGGCCTTTAGCCCCCGGGCATGCAGGATGGTACTGGCTTCATTCAACTGGAGTCCCTCGAGCACGGGTACCACCACGTTCTGCCCATGCCTGGTGTAGACACCCAGAAGGAGCAATGCCAACAGAATGAGCAGCAGGCCGCAGCAAATGATTATAAGCAGATTTTTTACAATTTTGTTTTCAAATATCGCTTTTCCTGTTTTTGTTTTATTAGTCATAACCGCGATGTTAAAATGCAAATGGGTAATGTTGGTACAAAAGTACAAAAAAAATAAGAGCGGGGATAGGGAACGTGAAAAGAGATAGGGTGAAGTTATATTGAAAGGAAAAACACAAAACAGAAAAACAGGAATGAGGTATCCCGCATTCCTGTTTCCGTATGTCGTCCGGTCAGAGCCGGATAGATTCTGAAGGCACTTCCTCCGGTCTTGTAAAAGAAGAGGTGAACCTGAAAAATCCCCGATTAATATTCGTCGGAGACAGTCAGTCTGGCCCTACCTTTTGCACGACGAGAGGCAAGCACTTTCCTTCCGTTCTTGGTAGCCATTCTCGTGCGGAATCCGTGTTTGTTTTTTCTCTTTCTGTTAGAGGGTTGAAATGTACGTTTCATATGATTATTCTATTTATTGCTTTCTACATTATTTACGGGCTGCAAAATTAGGTAAAAAAAATGAAAGAACAAATTTTAAACCGGATAAATTAAAATGGAAGGGAGGGTTCTCTCCATTTTATTGCCCGGATATCGTTTTTCGGAAAAAAAAGAAAATTTGAAAGAAATGTTTTGCAGTTACAGAAAAACGTCCTATATTTGCACCCGCAATTTGGATATCAGTCCGGTCAGCACAAGGTTCACGCCTGCAAAAGGCCCATTCGTCTATCGGTTAGGACGCAAGATTTTCATTCTTGAAAGAGGGGTTCGATTCCCCTATGGGCTACAATAGTATAAAGAATAAATTTACGCGTCAATCAAATGGCAAATCACAAATCATCAGAAAAGAGAATCAGACAAACGAAAGTGCGTCGGTTGACCAACAGGTATGCTTCCCGTTCAACGAGGAGTCAGGTTCGTAAATTGCGCACCATTACATCGAAGGAAGAGGCACAGAAGATGTATCCGGAGGTTTGTTCCATGTTGGATAAATTGGCGAAAAAGAAGGTAATACACCAGAATAAAGCCAATAATCTGAAGTCGAAATTAGCCGCACATGTGAACAGTCTGAACTGATTTTCTGTTCGCTGTGTTTTACAGGGAGCCGGTCATCTTATTTTGCCCGGCTTTTTTGTTTTTTGAATCGCGTGAAGTGCTTCTCTGGCTGACCTTCAGGTGATTGTTGTGTAAAGCGGGACAGCCCGCTTTTTTGTTTTTATATCTTCCGTTGAGGGCCTCCTAAAAAAAGCAAAAAGATTGGAAAAAAGGGGGATTTTTCGTACATTTGTCTGTTTCTACTACAACCGGAGGTCCGGATGTAAATCGTTAATTCATAGGGATATTTTAACAAAATAAATCAGCATGTCAGAAGAAGAAAAAAGATCGGCAAGCGGAGATTATTCCGCTCAGAACATCCAGGTGCTTGAAGGGCTTGAAGCAGTGCGCAAGCGTCCCGCCATGTATATCGGCGACGTAAGCGAAAAGGGACTTCATCATTTGGTCTATGAAGTGGTGGATAACTCCATCGACGAAGCGCTTGCCGGATACTGTACCGAAATAAATGTCATCATCAACGAAGATAATTCCATCACAGTAAAAGATGACGGACGGGGAATTCCGGTTGATTACCACGAAAAAGAAAAAAAATCGGCTCTCGAGGTGGTACTCACCGTGTTACATGCAGGTGGTAAATTTGACAAAGGCACCTATAAGGTGTCGGGAGGACTTCATGGTGTGGGTGTCTCCTGCGTGAATGCATTGTCGATTTACCTGAAAGCGGAAATTCATAGAAAAGGAAAGATATACGTACAGGAATATTCACAGGGGAAACCCTATTCCGATGTAAATGTAGTAGGTGAAACGAAGGCGACCGGAACCATCATCACCTTCAAGCCGGATGATACCATATTTAATGTCCTTGAATACCGGTACGACATCCTGGCTACACGCCTGCGTGAGCTGGCTTATCTGAATGCGGGCCTGACGCTGACGCTGACCGATAAAAGAACGCCACGCGAAGACGGCTCGTTCAAAACAGAGCGTTTCTACTCCGAAACGGGCCTGGAAGAGTTCGTGATCTATATCGACAAGAACAAGGATTCACTGATTCAGACACCCATACATATTGTGACGGAGAAAAACGGAATTCCCATTGAGATAGCGATGACTTACAACGATACCTACAATGAGAATATATTTTCTTACGTGAACAATATCAATACCATTGAGGGTGGAACGCACCTGACCGGTTTCCGGAGGGGACTGTCGCGCACGCTCAAGAAGTATGCCGAAGACTCCAAAATGCTGGAGAAGGTGAAGGTGGAAATTAGCGGTGACGATTTCCGTGAAGGACTAACCGCTGTTCTCTCGGTGAAAGTAGCAGAACCTCAGTTTGAGGGACAAACCAAAACCAAATTGGGTAACAGTGAAGTAATCGGTGCTGTGGATCAGGCCATCGGTGAAGCGCTGAAGTATTACCTGGAGGAGCATCCCAAGGAGGCCAGGGTGATTGTGGAAAAGGTGATCCTCGCAGCTACAGCCCGTCAGGCTGCCCGCAAGGCACGTGAGATGGTACAGCGCAAATCGCCTTTGTCGGGCGCCGGCTTGCCGGGCAAACTGGCCGATTGTTCAAGCAAGGACCCTCAGCTGAGCGAGATCTTCCTGGTGGAGGGCGACTCAGCCGGTGGTACAGCCAAGCAGGGACGTAACCGGATGTTTCAGGCCATCCTGCCATTGCGCGGGAAAATTCTGAATGTGGAGAAAGCAATGCCGCACAAGGTGCTGGAGAGTGAAGAAATAAAGAATATATATACTGCACTGGGTGTGACTATAGGCACGGAAGAAGATTCCAAGGAGCTCAACATCTCGAAGCTCCGGTATCATAAAATCATTCTGATGACCGACGCCGATGTCGACGGTAGCCATATTGATACGTTGATTCTGACATTCTTTTTCCGGTATATGCGTACGCTCATAGAAAACGGCTACGTGTATATTGCCACACCGCCGCTTTACCTTTGCAAGAAAGGCAAAATTGAAGAATACTGCTACAACGACCGTCAGCGTAAAGAATTTATCGACAAGTATGCCGATGGTAACGAGAATGCCATCCATACTCAACGATACAAAGGTCTTGGTGAAATGAATGCCGAACAACTCTGGAGCACTACAATGAATCCGGAAAACCGCTTACTGAAGCAGGTAACGATTGAAAATGCCGCCGATGCAGATATTATCTTCACCATGCTCATGGGTGAGGAAGTGGCACCACGACGGGAATTCATTGAAGAAAACGCAACCTATGCAAACATAGACGCGTAATCAGATTCATTTCATATGTCTTGAAATGTTACGACCCCCTTCTCTGCAATGTAACGATAAAGCTGTCGTTCTTTCTCCTGCTGGAAAGATTGAAAGCTACATGGTGCATGATGCAGCTGCGGTGTTGGAGAGCTGGGGGCTGCATCCGGTAATAGCAGGAAATGCCTTGCTTGAAGCTGGCCGTTTCAGTGGCTCGGTAGAAGCACGGCTTGACGACCTGCAACAGGCTTTTGATGATCCGGCTGTGAAGCTGATTCTTTGTTCCCGCGGCGGATATGGTGTGGTTCACCTGCTCAACAGGCTCAATTTCTCGAAGATCAGAAAGAAACCAAAATGGGTGGTGGGCTACAGCGATATCACAGCTTTGCATGCTGCCATGCAACGACACGGTATTGCTTCCGTGCATGGCCCCATGGCCAGACATTTTTCCGACGAAGGGAGCGAAGACGTTGCGGTTCGCCTGACCAAAAATATGCTGTACGGCCAACCCGTAACCTATGAAATTCCGGTCACCGGCATGGGGAAACTCAACCGTGAAGGTGTGGCTACAGGAAGACTTTTCGGAGGTAATCTCTCTGTCTTCTGCAGTTTGCTGGGTACACCCTACCTCAAAATACCACATGGGGGAATTTTGTTTATTGAAGATACCGGCGAAGTGCCTTATCGGGTGGACCGTATGATATGGCAGTTAAAACTTGCCGGCGTGTTTAAAAAAATCGGCGGACTCATCGTCGGACATTTCTCCGACTACGAGGAAGACGATCAGATGTATTTCCCGTTGCGGCAATCCATCTTCGAGGCAGTGAGGCAATATGCCTTCCCGGTCTGTTTCGATTTTCCGGTGGGCCATACAAAGCTCAACCTCCCTTTGCTCATGGGTATGAAAGCATCGCTAAGCGTAAAATCCCATTTTATTAATTTCCAACAATAAACAACGACATTGAATGACAATAAGTACAGAACTTTTATTGCTTGTGGGATCCATTTTGTTTTTCATAAGTATGCTGGTAGGGAAGGCGGGCCACCGTTTTGGTGTACCGGTACTGTTGCTTTTCCTGGTAGTAGGAATGGCTTTTGGTTCGGACGGTTTCGGATTGGTTTTTGAGAATGTACAAATAGCACAGACAATCGGTACCATCTGTCTGACCATCATTCTATTTTCCGGCGGACTGGATACCAGGTTTTCCGAGATTAAACCGATTATCTGGCCGGGAGTCGTGCTCGCTACGCTGGGCGTTTTTATCACTGCCATCCTTACCGGATTCTTTGTCTACTGGTTATCGGGATATATGTTTCCTGCACTGGGAATAGGTCTGCTGACAGCAATGCTGCTTGCTTCCACCTTCTCATCTACCGATTCGGCATCGGTATTCGGTATATTACGATCAAAAGGACTGGTACTCAAAAATAACCTGCGCCCGTTGCTTGAACTTGAGAGCGGGAGTAATGACCCCATGGCATACATGCTGACCATCATGTTCATGGGTATTATACAATCGGGTGCCGACCCAAATATAGGCATGGTGATAGTCAACATTGCGGTGCAACTGGCGGTAGGTACCGGCATGGGGTATTTTCTTGGAAAAGGTTCCGTGATCGTCATTAACCGCATCAGGATGGCCAATACCTCGCTCTATCCTATTCTTTTGCTGATTGTAGGGATATTTATTTTTGCATCTACGTATTTTCTGAAAGGAAATGGCTACCTCGCCGTATACATCGCAGGATTGGTGATTGGTAATTCAAAATTCTCACATAAACGTACCTCCATGAAGTTTATGGATGGTTTTGCCTGGATGAGCCAGATCCTTTTGTTCCTCACGCTGGGGCTGCTGGTCAATCCTGGTGAACTGATCGAGGTACTCATTCCTGCACTTGTTATTTCTCTGTTCCTCATTTTTATTGGTCGCCCGTTGACAGTCTTTCTGACACTATTCCCATTCCGAAAAATCGGTTTTAAGGATAAACTCTACATATCGTGGGTGGGTCTGAGAGGAGCCGTACCTATCATTTTTGCCATTCTCCCGCTGGCCGAAGGTGTACCACACTCAAGATGGATCTTTAATATAGTGTTTGTCATCACCATTGTCTCTCTACTGGTGCAGGGAACCTCACTCCCCATGGTTGCCCGGTGGCTTGGGCTGGCAGAAAAACCAATCAAATATAAGGAGTTTGAGGATTTTGACGTGGAATTTGCTGAAGAGATCAAATCGGCTATGACGGAGATCCATATCTCGGAAGAGACTTTACAATACGGAAAAAACCTGATGGCAATGCCATTGCCCGACAAAACACTGGTGGTGATGATTAAAAGAGGTGAACTCTATTTTGTACCCACGGGACAGACAGAACTGCATGCAGGAGATAAGCTGCTGGTGATTTCCGACGATGAGGAAGCACTTAGAGAGACTTACAACAACATCGGTATTTCGGACTATTCCTATCAGAAGAATAAATGAAGAGCTATCAGCTATAAGTGGCCAGCAGTCAGCAGCTTGAAGCAGTTAAAATAAACTGAAAAAATAAACAATATAAATGAACCGGTTACGTCTTTTCTCGCTTTCAATAGTTTTAATTACCGGACTCTTATATACATTGTCCTGTAATTCCTGTCAGTCCGGTAAGCAAACTGTAGTGGCAGAACCGTACAGCAGGGTTTCACCCGATTTTAATGCCGATAGTGCCTATGCTTTTATACAGGCGCAGGTTGATTTTGGAGCCCGGGTACCGGGTACAGCGGCGCACAAGGCTTGTGGAGACTATTTGTCATCAAAGCTAAAATCATACGGTGCCGCGGTGGTGGAGCAACATGCTGAAATTACCCATTACGACGGAAAGAATCTGCCGATAAGAAACATCATTGGGAGCTGGCTTCCTGAAAAGGAAAAACGGATATTGCTCTTTGCCCATTGGGATTCCCGCCCCTTTGCAGATGAGGAGACAGATGTCCGGAGACAGCAGCAGCCCATTGCAGGTGCCGACGACGGCGGCAGTGGAACCGCGGTATTGATGGAAATTGCCAGACAACTGCATCAACGACCCGCGGAGGTGGGTATCGACATCATCTTTTTCGATCTGGAGGACTGGGGACAGCCCTCGTTCGGCGAAACCATGGTGGAGGGCGACTGGTGGTGCCTTGGTTCAAGGTACTGGTCGGAGCAACCCCATGTGGAGAATTACAGGGCAGCATACGGCATCCTGCTTGATATGGTGGGAGGTAGCAATGCTACTTTTCTCAAAGAGGGATATTCCATGCAATATGCACCGGGTGTGGTGGAAAAGATTTGGAGTATGGCCACCAGAATGGGATATGGCAATTATTTCCTGTCCAGAGGAGGAGGGTATATTACCGATGATCATGTGCCGATTAATATAAAACAACGTGCTCCCAGTGTCGATATCATCAATCTGAAGAGTGATACGGACACGGGATTTGCTTCCTATTGGCATACCCTCAACGATGATATGCGTAACATAGACCGCAACACGTTGAAGGCGGTAGGACAAACGGTACTGGAAGTGATCTATACGGAAAAATAAATAAAAGCTTTCGAAAGCTTACAATCCATAGATCGAAACGGGAAAGTAACAGGCTACGCAAAGAGATATTCTTTAGTAAAAATATAATGCAGACAATCAACGAAATACAACAGGAGATAATTGATGAATTCAGTATCTATGATGACTGGATGGACAAGTATGCGGTAATTATTGAGCATGGGAATGCTTTGGTGCCGCTCGATGATAAATACAAAACACCCGAGAATATCATTGAGGGGTGTCAAAGCCGTGTCTGGCTGCAAACAGATTACCGCGACGGGCGACTCTGGTTTCAGGCCGAGAGTGATGCAATCATTGTGAAGGGGTTGCTTGCATTGGTACTGCGCATCTTCAACGGACGCACACCCGATGAGATCATCGACACCGACCTTCGCTTTATGAAGGAGATTGGTCTTACTGAACATCTGTCGCCGACCCGTTCCAACGGCTTGCTTTCCGTGATCAAACAGATTCGATTCTATGCCATTGCCTACAAGGCGAAGGTGGAGAAAGCCTGAAGCGTTCTTACAGCCGGTTCAATTCCGGTGGCCGGAGTCATTGTCCTTGCTTTCGGAAATGGTGTTCCCGTTTCGGCTCATCTCTTCCGAACGGCTTCTTGCAGCATCAAGCACTCCCTCGAAATGTTTCCCTATCTTGTGGTTGCGGAAGTATTCAAGCCCCGCCTGTGTGGTGCCTCCCTTGCTGGTAATGTTCCTGATCAGCTCCTCAATACTGTAATCTTTCTGATTTTGTGCGAAATAGAGCGTAGTGCCCTGTGTCAGTTCCAGCAAAAGCTCATCGAGCAGCGGCCCAGGCAGGTTAAACTCCTGCATCTTGTCCTTGAAAATTTGAATAAAGGCCAGGATGAAGGCAGGACCGCTTCCAAAGACCGAGGTGAACAGGTCGAATCCGCTCTCCTCCAGTGCTACTACTTTGCCCAACTTGCCCAACAGTGCGAAGATCTGACTTGCCTTTTCATCGTCGGAACGGTTAGTCGTAAAGGCGGTGACCGATTTGCGGTAAGCCATTGCCAGGTTTGGCATGATACGTACTATTAGCTGATCTTTTCCCAGATACCGTTCTATATACGCTATACTTTTTCCGGCAACCGGTGAAACAATCGTCTTTCCCTCCAGGTTACATTCCTTCAATTGTTCGAGAATACCGCTCAGATCCTGCGGTTTTATTCCTAGCCAAATCACATCGGCAAAGGAGACAAGATCATTCATCTGCTCACAGAATAATATGTCTGTCTCCTTACGGGCTTTGTCGAAATAAGCAAATGTCATACCTTTCTCTTCCTTTAACCCATGATAAACCGCTCTTGTAAGATTGCCGAATCCGATAAATCCCTGTTTCATTGTCTTTTTTAAATTTTTAACCTTGCTCATTTCAGTGAGACTTCCCTTTCGTAAAAAATAATCTCTGCTATTTGAATTTCGTAAAAGGAATATCTCCCTTCAGCGCATGGATTATATAATTTGTACGCTGTCCGTTCACAATCCACATCTCCACGCCATTGCGCATACAGATCTCGGCAGCATATACCTTCGACGACATGCCACCGGTGCCCAGTGTAGAGTTTTTTTCCTCGATGCAATGCGTGACGGAGTCCAGGTCGGAGACCCTGGTAATAAGCTTGGCATCGGGATGAAGATGCGGGTTCCTATCGAAGATGCCGTCGATATCCGATACCAGCACCAACAGGTCTGCTTCGGTAATCACTGCTACCAGTGCCGACAGTTTATCATTGTCTCCCAACAGGATCTCCTCGATCGAAACGGTATCATTTTCATTTACAATGGGGATGTAATTGGCCTGCCATAACCGGTTGATGGTGTTGCGCGTATTTTCGTTGGCCACCGGATTTTCAAAATCGCGGTAGGTCAGTAATATCTGCGCAATATTTAATCCGAATGTGAAAAAGATGGTGTCGTAGAGTTCAATCAGCTTGGTCTGGCCTATTGCTGCCATGGCCTGTTTGGAGTCCACATTTTTAAGATAGCCGTTGATCTCCACAAACTGGCGTGCTGCGGCAATGGCTCCCGAGGAGACGATGACCACATCATACGTTTTTTTCAACTCCACGATTTGTCGGGCCAGACTTTCAATCACCGCAAAGGATATACGGTTGGTACCGGCCGTCAGCGTAGAGGTACCTATTTTGATGATTAGTTTTTTCTTCATTGATACGATTATCCGGATGTTGTGCTTCTGCTGTTCTGTATGAATAGTATTTTAATGTTTCTTTTGATGTCATTCCCGAATCTGGCCTTCCCCGTAGACAAACCATTTGTTGGTGACAAGCTCCTGCGCTCCCAGGGGACCGCGGAAATGCAGCTTTTGGGTGCTGATGGCAATCTCGCCACCCACACCGAACTGGCCTCCGTCTGTAAAACGTGAAGAGGCGTTGTGGTAGACAGCTGCACAGTCCACCTCCTGCATGAAGTGGTCGGCTTTTGCAACATTGCCGGTGACAATCACCGCGGAGTGGCCTCCCGAATAGCGGTTAATCAGTCCAATTGCCTCATCAGGACCGTCGGTCAGGGTGAGATAGAGCTTTGGTGCCAGGTATTCTTCACACAGGGTGGTGGGGTCGTTCTCCTCCCGGATCGCGTGGCTGAGGGCAGCCATACCATGGTCGCCCCATACATCAATTTCTTTCTCCTTCAATGCTGTTATCAGCTGGTTAACCTTCTCCTCCAGCGCGGGCAGACGCCGGCTAATGACCACCTTGTCAATAGCGTTACAAACACTGATTCGCTGTTTTCCGTTGATTACAAGGCGGATAGCCATCTCAAAATCAGCTTCATCATCAATATAGAGGAAGTTGTTACCCCTGCCACTTACAATCACCGGCACGGAAGCATTCTCCTGTACGAAGTGAATAAGCCCTTCACCCCCGCGGGGAATGATCAGATCTACTTTGTGACTGTTTTCACGGATAAGCTGCCGTGTCTCCTCACGGGAGAGATTGAGGTAGGTCACAAATGCAGGATCAACACCGTTCAAAGTGAGTGCTTCCTGCCAGAGCTGTGTCAGCAACGAATTGGTGTGCAGGGACTCTTTACCACCCTTTAGCAGAATTCGGTTACCTGCCTTGAAGGCAGTTGCCGCTGCTTCGATGGTCACGTCGGGCCGTGATTCATAAATAATGAGAATGGTTCCGAAAGGAACCGTACGATTGACTATTTTTAATCCGTCTTCCCGGACAAACTCATACAATATCCTTCCTTGCGGGTCTTCCTGTAAGGCTACCTCTTCAAGTGAACGTATCATACCTTCAATCTTACGGTCATCCACCTTCAGCCGGTCTCTCATGGAGTCGTCCATATGGGGATAAGCCTGCATATCGGACCGGTTGGCTTTCAGTATTGCCTCTTTCTGCAGCCGAAGCAGCCCAGAGAGGCTTTTCAAAACACTGTTTTTATGTTTGTGATTCATTTTCGATAAAAAGAAATCTTTTAACCCTCAAAGGTAGCAATTTATTCTTTATTTTACCCTTTTTGTTGCAAACTATCCATTAGTTGCAAGAGGCTGTGTCGGATTACGAGAAAGCTGTCTCTTAGTTCCGGCTTCACGGGACGAGAGGGAGGAGCCTCCATCCTGAGTGGATTGATGGGCTGATTGTTTCTGTGTACTCTATAATCGAGGTGGGGACCGGTAGAAAGGCCCGTTGAACCCACAAAGCCGATTATCTCACCCTGCTTGACGCGCGTACCCTTTTGAATATCTTTGGCAAAGCGGCTGAGATGCATATAAGTGGTGGTGTAGGCATTGTTGTGCTTGATCTTTAGGTAGTTGCCTGCGCCGCCCCTTTGGTATGCTTTCTCTATTACCACTCCGTCGCCAACCGTCTTTACAGGCGTGCCGGCAGGAGCAGCATAATCCACGCCATGGTGGGGACGGTAACGTTTCAACACCGGATGTAGTCTTGCATTTGAAAATTTGGAGCTGATACGGAAGAAATCGAGTGGTGCCTTCAGGAATTCTTTTCTCAGGCTGTTTCCATCCGCATCAAAATATTCTCTTGTTGAATCCTGTTGAAACGGTACTGCCATATATTCTTGTCCCTGATGTCTGAAAACAGCTCCGGCTATATCCACGATATCTACAAAGGTGGTATCATCGATCCAGGCTTCATCGTATATTAACCGAAAAGAATCGCCTTCCTTTATATCAAAGAAATCGATCTGCCAGGCATATATATCCGACAGTTTCATAGCCAACATGGGGGAGGCGCCCTCCTCAATGATTGCATTCCACATTGAAGAGGTGATGGTCTTTTCGGTATACCGCCGATGTAGGGTTACCGGCTTTACACCGGCATATGCTTTTGGAGAACCGGAACAAAGGTCGACTACCACGAAGTCGGTTTTTGAACTTTCAAACACGAGGTACCGGACTGTCGAAGCAGTGTCGGGTGTGGTGATTGCCGCATATACGTTTCCTATCTGCAGTTTGTCAGGTGGATATAAAGCAGTAATGGTGCCGGTTATATTTTCGCTCTCCGTTCCGCTGAATCCGAGACGCCACAGGATGGACGCCAGGTTGTCTCCCTTTTGGATAGCATAACGATCTACATTGAGTGAATCGACACAAATTCCGTAGGCAAATAAATTCCCGGTTTCTTCAGAGGAGGCTTCGTCGGAGCGCTTTTCCTGCCGGAGTGAGCAAGAAGTGAAATAAATGAGGAATAACAAACAGCTGACTGCCCCGAATACTTTTTTATATCTAAACATGCGTCAAAGATAACTTTTTGCGAAGATAAGTCCAAGAAACATTCTCAAAAAATAAAAATATTTTTCCTTCAGTAGAACCCTGTCTCCAATGATCTGATCTGTATTCTATGAGAGGGAGAAATTGGTGAAAGCCGGTTTAAAACTCCCATTTTACTCCTGCATAATAGTGGCGGGGCATTCCCGGATAATAATATCTCGGCTCTGATTTACCGAAAGCAACAGCGTTCACGGTGAGCATGGGGGAATAATGGGTGTTGGTCATATTGTTTATACCGGTAAAAAGTTCAAAAGAACCTGCTTTAGCGACTGGCAAGTAATAGGAAGTTCTCAGGCTTGCAAGTGCGTAGTGGTCGTTTTCCGCGCTATTGGCATCATTCATATATTGTTTTCCTATATATTGACACTGTATGTTTAGTCTGAGCCGTGCCGCAGGGTGCCATTGGAGACCGGCTTGTGTGACATGGGAGGGTATTCCGGGTAGTTTGTTTCCATCGTACACCCCACCATCGTCTTCGAAATCTATAAACCGGTTTCGTGACCAGGTATAATTGGCTTGCATATGCAGACTCCCGGGAAAGTTCCGGAATCTGAAAATTTTCTGTTTGACCGTCAGCTCCAGTCCGGAGTGACGTGTCCTGCCTGCATTGATACCTGTAAAGACATCTTCAGTGAGTCTTTTTGTAACCAACAGGTTGTTGAGATTTATCCGATAGATTGTAGCTTCCAGTTGTGTGGCATCATCAAACAGATTCAGTCGTACCCCCGCCTCATATTGCATACCCTGCTCCGGCTGTAACTCCCTGTTTATATCTCCTTCCGGCAGGAGTGTCTCCTCGGGTGAAGGCATGGAGAAGCCGTGTCCTGCCGAAGTATAGAAAGCCACGCTGCGCGAGGGTGCGTAACTGACTCCCAGCCTGGGCGAGAAGATGGCAGGAAAATCACGTTTACCACTCTGGTCTCCATTCTCTGAAAACCGGTCGGTAAGGCGGTAATGCACCTTGTTCACAGCACCTCCCCACGAAATATTCCATGCCGGTGCGGGTCGCCAGTACATCATTCCAAAGAGATTATAATGATTTCGGGTCTCCTCGTTTCTGTTGATCAGTTCGTCTTTCATATCCATCTGCCAGCGGTAAGTATCGTTTATCCACTCGAATCCGATCAGTGCATCCCAGTTTGGGGTGTGATACGTTAATCTGTCGCGGATACCTCCTCCCGAAGTACCATCGTCCAGGTTGTTGAATGGCCGTCGTTCGTAGCTGTCAGTCCATCTTCCGAACAGTGTGATCCTGTTATTCCATTTTTCTGAAAATCTGTTCGTCAGGGTTATCCCTCCAATTGCGCGCTGATATTCCTTGTATCCCTCCACAGCTTTCCAGTTAGCCGCTGCAGCGCGAGGATCGCTTTCATACAAGGTTTTACCGACTGAACTGGGGATTTGGGCAAACAGGTCGATCAACATCAGAGTATATTCCAGTGAATAAGTCTGTTGTTGCCATTTGCCCGAAGTAAGTAAGGCTGTGCGCCGGTAACGGTTATTTTCACGGAAGCCATCCGATTGCAGGTGTGAAAGATTTCCCCCGACATCTAAATTTCCTCCGTGATAGTTAACTGTCGTCGTCGCTTTCATCGTTTGAAAACTGCCATGTTGGAGCAAAGCCTCAACTTTATTTTCTCCTGGCCGAGGTGTATAGATATTGATATTACCGCCCAGTCCTGAGCCGTAAAGTGCGGAGGCAGGACCTTTAATTACCTCCATTCGTCCGATACCTGTCAGATCGATATCTTCCGGTGTGGAGATCCCGTCGGATGAGGTAAGGGGTATCTCGTTCAGATATGCTTTGATCCGGTTGGTATTATATGGTGTGCGACTGCCTACGCCACGAATCACAATGCGGCTTGTGGCATAGGTGCCGCTGTGCATGTAGATGCCCGGTATGGCATGGAGTGTGCCGGCAAAACTGTTGCCGTCGGCTGTCACAATCTCCTCTCCCGAGAGTACCGAAATGCTTCCAGGAACCAGGTGCTGACGGGTATTGATCTGGTAGGCATTTACCACTATTTCATTAAGATAAACCGTCGAATCGGTCTTGCCACCTTCCACCTCCTGTGAAACGCCATTCATTGCAAGGAGGCGGCAGCAAATAAGCAAAATTGTTTTTATTTTTTTCATTTTTCTCAATTGACAGGGAAAAGGGAAATTTTTATAACTTTGCATTCTTTTTTACACAATTCGATGGATTTACTCTCCATACTCATTATTGCCCTCGGTCTCTCAATGGATTCCTTCGCCGTATGTATCGGAAGAGGAATGTGCAGACAACACTTTTATGCCTGGAGAGCTTTTAAGATTGCCCTTGTATTCGGCCTTTTTCAGGCATTGATGCCACTTGCAGGATATGCACTAAGTATTGGCTTTTCTGAGTGGATACAACAATTTGATCATTGGCTGGCCTTTATCATCCTGGTAGTTCTCGGCATAAAAATGATCTACGAATGTCTTTTACCCGCGAAAGAGGATAGCTGCCCCGATTGCAGTTGCAGGGAAACGGTGTCCATAGATTGGAGAAAAGTGATAACACTGGCTTTCGCTACGAGCATCGATGCAGCAGCCACCGGACTTATCTTTGCTTCTTATCCGGGGACTATCCTGCAGGCTGCAGGCGTGATTGGCGTAATCTGTTTTCTATTCTCATTTGGCGGCATGTTTCTGGGTTTCCGCCTCGGGAAGAAAATCAATTTTTGCCTGGAAGCCGTGGGCGGAATAATTTTAATTGGCATAGGACTGAAAATTCTCCTCGAACATCTGTTATAAGGAGCGTAAGACCTGCAACAGCACTACCGCCTGATTATGTGTTGTATCCCTCGCGGAATAAAGCAGGGTTACCTTTTTATGTTCTTTCTCCAAAATGCCGATCTTTTCCAGCTCATTTTTCTTATCTGCCAGCTCTTTCCGGTAGCGTGTCATGAACTCCTCCCATTTTCCCGGTTCATGATGAAACCATTTTCTCAATTCTGTGGATGGTGCTATCTCTTTCATCCAGAGGTCCACGCGTGCGTTTTCTTTCGACAGTCCCCGGGGCCAGAGCCGGTCGATAAGGACGCGATACCCGTCGTCATCGCTCCACGTATCATAGACTCGTTTTATTGTGATCATGTGAATCAATTTTTACTGTGAATACATTTGTTGCTTACTTACTTCCAAAGTCCGGCGCGATTGAGTATAAAGGCAAACTCAAAGGCGGTATCTTTGATGCCTTCATACCGGCCGGTGGCACCCCCATGTCCCGAATCCATGTTCATGTGCAGCAGCAGAATGTTGTCGTCAGTTTTGAGCGAGCGGAGTTTGGCTACATATTTGGCAGGTTCATGAAAGAGTACCTGTGAGTCGTTGATTCCGCCTGTCACCAACATATTGGGGTAGTTCTGCGCTGTGATATTGTCGTAGGGTGAGTAAGATAGAATGTAGCTGTAATATTCCTCCTCATTGGGATTACCCCATTCCTCATATTCTCCCGTGGTAAGCGGCAGTGTTTCGTCGAGCATCGTATTCACAACATCTACAAAGGGCACCTGAGCCACGATGGTCCGATATAGATCGGGCCGCATGTTTGTCACGGCTCCCATCAGGAGGCCGCCAGCGCTCCCTCCCATGGCTGCGAGCTTATCGGCAGCGGTGTAACCGCTGTGGATAAGTTGTTCGCTGCATGCAATGAAGTCGGTAAAACTGTTCTTTTTATGCAGCAGTTTGCCATCCTCATACCATTGTTCACCCAGGTCGCTGCCACCCCGTATCTGGGCAATGGCATATACAAATCCACGATCGATGAGGCTATACATGCTTGCACTGAAATAGACGTCGGAACTGTAGCCGTAGCTTCCGTAAGAATAAATCAAAGCCGGGCTGCTGCCATCTTTCTTCAATCCTTTTTTATACACAATTGCCATTGGAACCTTCACACTGTCAGAGGAAGTGGCCCATAACCGTTCCACCACGTAGTTGTCGGGATTAAAGCCGGAGGGTATCTCCTGCTCCTTGAGTTTCACTGTCTGGGCAGTTTCAATGTTATATTCATAGAGTGTGTTGGGACGGTTGAGCGACGTGTATGTATAACGGATGGTGACGGCTTCATATTCCGGATTTCCGCTCAATGAAGCCGAATAAACCGGTTCCGGGAATGCGATCGTTTGTCCCCTACCACCCTTTACCGGCATCACGACGATCTCGGTCAGTCCGTTTTTGCGTAACTCCAGGGAAACATAATCACTGAGAATGTCGATTCCTTCGATGCGGATATCCTTGCTGTAGGGAAGGAACACTTTCCAGGACGACTTGTCTTCATACCCGGTGAGCGGCATCTCATAGATCATGCCATTCAGGTGCTGCTTGTCTTTATAACGAACAAAAAACTTTTCCCGATGGGGATATACACTGTATTCCACATCCTGTACACGTGGGAGGAACACCTTGAAGTCGTCCTCCGGTCTGTCTGCCGCAATATATCGCTCCTCGGAGGTGGTTGAGCTGGTACTGGTGATGAAGATGTACTGTTTGCCTTTGTCGCCATAGACATAGGTACCAAAGCGGGCATCTTTCTCCTCGTATACCGGTTTTGCAACTGTTTCGTCGAGCTTCCGGCGATAGATAGAGGAGGAACGCAGTGTCTTGTCGATCAGGCTGTAGAAAATGGTTTTGTTATCGTTGGCCCAGGCCACCGATGCAGCACCGTCGACTGAAAACCCGACATCCTCACCCGAGGCAAGATCTTTAATCTTCATTGTAAACTCGGCATAGGAGCCTGTCTCGTTATAGAAATAAGCAGCCTTGCTGTTATCGGGACTGATGGAGTAACCCCTGAAGATGAATGCCGGTTTTCCCTCTGCCATCCCGTTTACATCGAAGATAATCTCTTCTGCAGCCTCCATTGTCCCCTTCCTGCGGCAGTAAGTAGGATATTGCTTTCCTTTTTCGGATCGGCTATAATAGTAATAACCGTCTTTGAACGAAGGGTAACTCTCGTCGTCCTCCTTGATGCGGCCTACGATCTCGTCGTATATTTTTTGCTGAAGCTCCTTCGTGGAACTCATCACGGTATCGGTATATGCATTCTCTGCCTGCAGATAATCGATTACCATCGGGTTACTTTTGTCTTTCAACCAGTAATAGTTGTCGATGCGTTGTTGCCCGAAGTTCACGAATGTGTCGGGAACTGCCTTGGCCATTGGCGGGGCAGGAAAATCAGATTGTTTCAGGGACGTCACTTTTTCTTCTTTTATGTTACACGATGTGATCAGGAGCGCTGTGGCACCCAGGATCAGAAAATTTAAATGCTTCATGTCTTTTGTTTAGGTTATTACAAATGTACACAATTCAAATGAAAAACGGAGAATGAACATTCTTTTTATCCCGATGTTATAATCTGAATCTGAAAATCGATATGCATTCAAGCGATCATCACAATAGTCACAACGATGTGAAGAACATCAAAGCGGCATTTTTCCTGAACCTGCTGTTTACGGTCATTGAGTTCGTCGGGGGACTGCTGACCAACAGTGTGGCCATACTTTCAGATGCCGTACATGACCTGGGCGACAGTTTCTCGCTGGGCCTCTCCTGGTATTTTCAGAAAGTAGCAAAGAGACCGCGTACCAAGGAATTTACATATGGCTACAAGCGTTTTTCCCTGTTAGGCGCTGTCATTAATTCCATGGTCCTGCTGGTGGGCAGTGTGATGATTCTGGTCCATGCAGTTCCACGACTCTTCAAGCCACAGCAACCCAATGTGGAGGGTATGTTGTTGCTGGCCATACTGGGTGTGATTATCAACGGACTGGCTGTTTACCGGCTGAGAAAGGGTAGTTCCATCAACGAACGGGTAGTATCTTTACATCTGCTGGAAGATGTACTGGGGTGGCTGGCTGTGCTGGCAGGCGCAGGCGTGATGTACTTCGTGGATGCGCCCATTATTGACCCTATTCTCTCATTCGCAATCACTTTGTATATCCTCTTTAATGTCTTTCGCAATATGCGGGAGAGCATGCGCATCATCCTGCAGGGAAGTCCCGCGAAGTTGAATATCGAGGCCGTGAAAAGCACGCTGCTTGAAATGGATGAGGTATGCAGCGTGCACGACCTGCACACCTGGTCAGTGGATGGCGAATACAATGTACTTACCATTCATGTGGTACTCAAGGAGAACAGGACAATGGCAGATCAGCAAAAATTGAAAAACAGTATCCGCGAATCTTTGCTCAGGCTGGGAGTGCAACATAGCACCATAGAGTTTGAGCTGCCCGATGAAGACTGCGACATGGAAGGCTGTTGCTGAATCTGTCTACTCCAGATAGGTATACCCGTAGAGTCCGGAGCGGTAGTTCGAGAGAAATTCCTTACCCTCTTCCACCGATATCTTGCCCAGTTTTACAGAGCTCATTACCCATGTCTCCACGGTGCGTACCAGCTTCTTGGCATTGTACTGGGCGTACTCCAGCACTTCAGCCACCGATTCCCCATCGATCACCTGGTCTATCTTATATCCCGACTCGCCTGTGGAGACATGTACCACATTGGTGTCCCCGAAGAGGTTGTGCAGGTCACCCAATATTTCCTGATAGGCACCCACGAGGAAGACACCGATATAATAAGGTTCATCTTTTTTCAACGTATGTACTGGCAGGTAGGAGCTACGGAAGCCATCCTGTGAGGCAAAATTGGCTATTTTCCCATCGGAATCACAGGTGATATCCTGCAGTGTGGCCGTCTTCCCGGGCCGTTCATCGAGCCGGTGAATGGGGATGATGGGAAATACCTGGTCGATGGCCCACGAGTCGGGCAGCGACTGAAACAGGGAAAAATTACAGAAATACTTGTCGGGAAGGAGGATGCCCAGCTGACGCAATTCCTCGGGTGCATGTTTGGCACGGTTGCTGGTGATGTTGATTTCACGGGCGATGGAAAAGTAAAGCTGCTCCACCTGTGCGCGTGTCTTCAAGTCGAGCATGCCGAGGCTGAAGAGGTCGAGTGATTCCTCGCGTATCTGCTGGGCGTCGTGCCATGCTTCCAACATGCGTGCCTGGGTGAGTGATTCCCATATATTGTAAAGTTCCTTTACCAGTTCATGATCGTCCTCCTGAATGTCCAGATCTTCCGGCCATTCGGGTAGAGTAGCTGTCTCCAGCACCTCGAACACCAGCACGGAGTGGTGTGCCGTGAGAGCACGGCCCGACTCGGTAATGATGTTGGGGTGGGGTATTTCGTTCTTGTCGGCCGCATCTACAAAGGTAAATACCGAGTCGTTCACATATTCCTGAATAGAGTAATTGATACTGTTCTCGGTGAAGGAGGAGCGTGTACCGTCATAATCAACACCCAGCCCGCCGCCGATATCTACAAATTCAATCCTGAAACCCATGGCATGTAGCTGTACGTAAAACTGTGCCGCTTCACGCAGTGCGGTCTTGATACGACGTATCTTTGTGATCTGGCTGCCGATATGGAAATGAATCAGCCGGAAACATTCGGTGAGGTTGTGCTCCCTGAGTATCTCCAGTGCCTCCAGCAGCTCACTCGAATTGAGCCCGAACTTGCTGCCATCGCCACCCGATTCCTCCCATTTGCCACTACCGGAGCTGGCAAGTTTCACCCGGACACCAATGTTGGGTTTCACCTTGAGCCGCTTGGCAATCTTGATGGTCAGATCCAGTTCATTGAGTTTCTCCACCACGATAAACACCTGTTTGCCCATCTTTTGAGCCAGAAGTGCAAGTTCTATATAACTCTCATCCTTGTAGCCGTTACAAATGATAAAGGAATTGGTCTCGGTATTGATGGCGAGTACAGCATGGAGCTCGGGTTTTGACCCGGCCTCGAGTCCGATGTTAAATCGTTTTCCGCTTGATACGATCTCCTCTACCACCTGGCGCATCTGGTTTACCTTGATGGGATATACAATATAGTGCTGGGCACTGTATTCATATTCCTTCGACGCAATTGCGAAACTTTGGGATATCTTTTCAATCCGGTTGTCCAGAATCTCGGGAAACCGGATCAGTACAGGAGAGGATACATCGCGGAGATAAAGTTCTCGCATCAGTTCGCTCAAATCCACGCTGCCACCTTCCTGCTTACTGGGTGTGACTTGTACATGCCCCTTTTCGTTGATGGAGAAATAACCGTTTCCCCAACCATTGATGTTATACAATTCTTCAGAATCCTCGATACGCCATTTTCTCATTCAAACAAACAGTATTTAAAGGTGATATTTGATGACTGATCACGAATCTGCAAAATTAAGCAATAATTTTGTGTTACGTAGCTGAGGAACGTGAAATGATTCCAAAAAGCGTCGTTTCCATAATTAAATGATATAAATAATTTTTTTTAATGATTTTATTGCAACATTTAGACCAATAAAAACATCTTTATTATTATAATGGTACGCTATCCTAATCATAAACTATCGATGACTATGCGAACAAAAATCATTTTACTTATTTCGATGGCCATAACCGGTACTTACTTTGGTGCATCGTGCGATAAAAATAACGGTGGAACAGATGTAAAAGAGTTGCCCGATCCGATACGTATCACGCTTCGTTCCGCGGAGGAAAAGATGGTGAGGGCCGATCAGCAGTTTGCCTTTGATTTTTTTGCCAACCTGTTCGATGAGGAGGCTTTTACGGAGGATAAAAACTTTATGGTCTCTCCCCTGAGCCTGAGCATGGCACTCGCGATGACAATGAACGGTGCTGCCGGTGAAACAGACAGGGTCATGAAGAAAACCTTGCAGATGGATGATTATTCCAAAACGGAAATAAACAGCTATTATAAAAAACTGAAAGAGGCTTTGTTGAAGACAGATCCTACGACCAAACTCTCTATCGCCAATGCCATCTTCGCCAATCGGCAAGTCGCTGTTCATCCTGACTTTATCAAAACAAATCAATTGTATTATGATGCCACGGTACAGCCTGTCGACTTTTCCGACGCCACTACCACGGACATCATCAACAAATGGGCTTCGGACCAGACCCACGGGCTGATAAGGAAGGTGATTGAGCGTACCAACGCGCAGGACTTGATGTATCTGCTCAACGCACTCTATTTTAAAGGGATGTGGAGTACCGGATTCCATGCGAGGAATACCACCCAAAGACCATTCACATATGAGAACGGGGCGCGAAAAAGCGTGGATATGATGAGGCAGACGGCGAAGTTCAACTATACGGAAAACCAGAACCTGCAATTGGTACAGCTTCCTTACGGCAATCAGGCGTTCAGTATGATGGTATTGTTACCGCGAGAAGGAAAAAAGCTGAAGGATGTGGTGACTGCAGCCCGGCAAGGCGATTACTGGAGCGGATTGAAGTCGGGTTTACGTGAAGCCGAGGTGGAGCTCTTTCTGCCGAAGTTCAAAACTAAATACAGCAAGAAGCTGAACGACGTGCTTACAAGGATGGGTATGGGAATCACTTTTACCGATGCAGCCGACTTCTCGGGTATTAGCGATATTCCCGCGAGAATTTCATTCGTCAAGCAGGATACCTATATCAGTACCGACGAGTCGGGTACAGAGGCTGCAGCCGTGACAACGGTAGGCATGGAGATGACTTCGATGCCCACGCAACCAAAAAAAGTAATTTTTAATGCCGAGCGGCCTTTCATCTATATCATTCAGGAAAATTCTACCGGTGCCATCCTTTTTATGGGTGCGGTGAAAAACTTTGACGAATAGATTTTTTATAATCTTGTCACGTAATCGTAAAGGCGGGTCTTTTTTCTTCCCTTTCGACCGGTTTATCACTCAGCAGGTTCCATCTGTTGGGTGATTTTTTTTATCTCTTTTCAGATTATTACAACTTTCTTTTTGATTATTTTTATCTGTTTGAGTTTCAGTGAAGTTGTACTAATTGGAAAACTTTTATCCATTATTTAAAAATTAAAATGCTGATTATTTTGACTTTATGTTTTTTTGTGGAAAACTTTTCAACTTTACTTATAAAAAAATAGATAAATATTTTGCATTCTTGGAAACTTTCCATAAACTTGCAAAACCAAAAATCTTACTTCGAAAAATTTATTGTAGATTTGAAAAAGAAGGAAGTATTTTAAAGAGCAGTTTATTTTATTCATTTATTATTAAATTTTTTCCTGATGAAGAAAAAAACGTATACTTTCGACGAGGCTTACAAGGCTTCGTTGGATTACTTTAAGGGAGACGAACTTGCTGCCAAGGTATGGGTAAGCAAGTATGCACTCAAAGACAGTCAGGGTGAGATCTATGAAAAGACACCGGAGGACATGCACTGGCGCCTCGCAAAAGAAATTGCAAGAATAGAGAAAAAATACAACAACCCGTTGAGCGAACAGGAACTGTTTGATCTGTTCGACAGGTTTCGTTATATCATCCCGCAGGGAAGTCCCATGACGGGCATTGGAAACGATTATCAGGTTGCTTCTCTGTCGAACTGCTTTGTGATTGGAATGGATGGTAATGCCGATTCATACGGTGCAATCATCCGTATCGACGAAGAACAGGTGCAGCTGATGAAACGTCGTGGAGGGGTAGGGCATGATCTCTCTCATATCCGGCCCAAGGGATCTCCCGTAAAAAATTCGGCGCTCACTTCCACAGGATTGGTGCCTTTCATGGAGCGCTATTCCAACTCTACCCGCGAAGTGGCCCAGGATGGCCGTCGCGGTGCACTGATGCTGAGTGTATCGATCAAGCATCCTGATTCGGAGAATTTTATCGATGCCAAGCTCGAACAGGGGAAGGTGACAGGGGCCAATATCTCGGTGAAGATTGATGATGCCTTTATGGAGGCAGCAGCGGGTGGAAACAATTATGTGCAGAAGTATCCCATCGATTCCGATACGCCCAAGTACGAGAAGACGATCAATGCAAGACATCTGTGGAACAAGATTATCCACAATGCATGGCGTTCGGCGGAACCGGGTGTGCTTTTCTGGGATACCATCATCCGTGAGTCGGTTCCCGACTGCTATGCCGACCTGGGTTTTAAAACCGTCTCGACCAACCCATGTGGCGAGATTCCGCTCTGTCCTTATGACAGCTGCCGCCTGCTGGCCATCAATCTGTACTCCTACGTAGTGAATCCTTTCAGGGAAGATGCTTATTTTGATTTCGACCTGTTCGCCAAGCATGTACAGTTAGCGCAACGGATCATGGACGATATCGTGGATCTCGAATCTGAGAAGATTGATTTGATCCTCGAAAAAATAGAATCGGATCCCGAGTCGGAAGAGGTGAAATCGGCCGAGCGGACCCTTTGGAAAAAGATTCAGAGAAAGACCCTGCAGGGACGTCGTACCGGTGTGGGTATCACGGCTGAGGGTGACATGCTGGCGGCTCTGGGTATCCGTTACGGTACGGAAGAAGGTACCGACTTTTCGGAGAAGGTACATCGTGCTGTGGCACTCAATGCCTACCGTTCATCGGTGAACATGGCAAAAGAACGTGGAGCATTTGAAATATTTGATGCCGAGAGAGAAAAAAACAATCCCTTTATTAACCGGATGAAGGAGGCCGATTTTCAGCTGTATGAAGATATGGTTAAATATGGTAGACGCAATATCGCCCTGCTGACTATTGCCCCAACAGGAACCACAAGCCTCATGTCACAAACTACCTCCGGCATTGAGCCTGTGTTTCTTCCGGTCTACACCCGTCGTCGCAAAGTGAACCCGAACGACAGGGACGTAAAGGTCGATTTTGTGGATGAGAATGGTGATTCATGGGAAGAGTATGTGGTGTTCCATCACAAGTTTGTGACCTGGATGGAGGCACGTGGTTACTCTACCACCAAGCGCTACACCCCGGATGAGGTGAATGAACTGGTGGAAAAATCGCCTTATTATAAAGCAACCTCCAACGATGTGGACTGGCTGCAGAAGGTGAAGATGCAGGGACGGGTGCAGAAGTGGGTGGATCATTCCATCAGCGTAACCATCAACCTGCCTTCCGATGTGTCGGAGGAACTGGTCGGCGAGTTGTATATGGAAGCATGGAAGAGCGGCTGCAAGGGTTGTACTGTCTACCGCGACGGATCGCGTGCCGGAGTACTCATCTCCAACGGTGACTCCGAAAAGGAGATGAAGGAGAAAAAGGAGGACGACTGTTTTGAAATGCCGCAGATTGTCACCTCCCGTCCCATTGAACTGGATGCCGACGTGATCAAGTTTCAGAACAACAAAGAGAAGTGGATTGCCTTTATCGGGCTTCTCAATGGTCGCCCCTATGAGATCTTCACCGGTATCAACGATGAGGACGACGGCATCATGGTGCCGAAAAATGTTAGTACGGGGAAGATCATCAAAGCCTATGACAATGACGGCCGGAAGCACTACGACTTTCAGTTCCAGAACCGCCGTGGTTATAAGGTTACTATTGAGGGACTGGACGGAAAGTTCAATCCCGAGTTCTGGAACTATGCCAAACTGATCTCGGGAGTGCTCCGCTATGGAATGCCCATTGATCAGGTGATCAAACTGGTATCGGGACTGGAACTCGACAGCGAGACCATCAACACATGGAAGAACGGTGTGGAGCGTGCGCTGAAGAAATACCTTCCCAACGAAACAGAAGCCAAGGGGCAGAAATGTCCCGTCTGCGGACACGAGACCCTGGTCTATGAAGAGGGATGTCTGAAATGTAGAAACTGTGGTGCCTCCAAGTGCGGATAAGGTCCCGTGAAAGTCAGTGAAGAGAACAGGAAAGCGATGCCGGAAGGTGTCGCTTTTTTATCTTATAAACCAAACAGGCTATCTGCTTGTTATAGTCCGGTGTGTACCACTAACAAAAGAATTTATTATGTCACGACTTCATAATTGCACTTCCAACCGGGAGCTTAAAGCACGGATGCTCCGGGAAACAGAGAAGCGTGTAACGATCTCGTTCTATAAATATTTTCCGATCACTCACCCGCGACAGTTTCGGGACGACCTCTATATCCGGTTCGATGCCGTGAAGGTGTTCGGACGCGTCTACATTGCGAAAGAGGGAATTAATGGGCAAATCTCCGTCCCTCAAAGTAATCTGGAAGCTTTTCGCACAGCATTGTATGGTGCCGACCCGGCGTTGGACGGTATCCGACTGAATGTGGCGGTGGACGATGACGGTAAATCATTCTGGGTGCTTCGGATGAAAGTCCGCGATAAAGTGGTTGCCGACGGGATCGACGACCCCACATTCGACCCTTCCAAAACAGGAAAGTACCTCACGGCCCGGGAGTATAACGAGATCACCGGGCAACCGGGTACCATCGTGGTGGACATGCGCAACCATTACGAGTATGAGGTGGGGCATTTCGAAAATGCGATAGAGGTGCCGTCCGATACCTTCCGTGAGCAACTGCCCATGGCCGTCGACATGCTGAAAGAGTACAAAGATTCACCCGTCGTGATGTATTGCACGGGCGGCATCCGGTGCGAGAAGGCGAGTGCCTACATGCTTCACCATGGGTTTAAGCATGTGTATCATGTGGAGGGTGGCATCCTGGAATATGTCCGGAAATCGAGGGAGGAACACCTCCCCATGAAATTTATCGGGAAGAACTTCGTGTTCGATGAGCGACTGGGAGAACGTATCTCGGAGGAGGTGATTGCGTATTGCCACCAGTGCGGCGCTCCCTGCGACATGCATACCAACTGCAGGAACGAGGGGTGCCACCTCTTGTTTATCCAATGCGACAAATGTGCTGCCGAGATGGATGGTTGCTGCTCTGACCACTGCAGGCAGCAGTCTCTGATGCCCGAAGAAGAGCGTGCAATACTGAGAAAGGGAACCGACCACGGACAGATGATTTTCAATAAATCGAGAAACCACCCCCTGCACCGCTTGCGACAGTCTTCGAGTTAAGTTGATTTGCTTCCGTTCTATTTACGGAAGATTCTTCCTATTCTTTTTGGTTGCTCGTGTCCATCTCGTTGGTTTTTTGTAAATTTGCACCATGATGGACGACACGTATAAAACGGTTGAGGGGCCGGCGGAAGGATACATTACCGAGAAGAAAAGCAAGTTTCTCTCTTTCATTTTTCCGATAAAAAGTGCCGGAGAAGTAAAGGAGATCGTGGATGCGTATCGAAAGAAGTATTACGATGCCCGGCATGTCTGCTGGGCCTATATGCTCGGATGGGAGCGGGAGGAGTATCGCGTAAACGATGATGGAGAACCTTCGGGTACTGCAGGCAGACCCATACTGGGGCAGATCAACTCCGCAGAACTGACCGATGTCCTGATTCTGGTTATCCGTTATTTCGGTGGCACGCTGCTGGGAACCGGAGGGCTTATCAAAGCATACAAGGAGGCGGCAGCCGATGCCATTGCCAATGCTACAGTCGTAGAGAAGACAGTCGACGAGGTAATCGGAATACACTTTGATTATATATTGCTCAACGACGTGATGCGCGTGTTGAAACAATTCGAGTCGGTACAATGGACACAGGATTTCAGGGAAACCTGCCGGATGACCCTGAAGATACGCCGTTCCCTTTCGATGCAACTGAAAGAAATGCTCTCGTCAATCTACGGAATTGATGTGGATCATCGTTGATCAGAGACCGCCCTTCCAAACCTCCACCCTGATACCAACTTCACTACCGAAGTTGAAAGCCGACAGCTACTACCCCTGAAAAATGCTTAATAAATAAGGATTTTTTAAAAAAAGTGTTGTTCCTTGTACAAAATTACTACTTTTGCACCCAAAATGGGGGATTGTTCCCGCACGAAATAACTGAAGAAAAGGATTGAATGGATAAAAACCTGGTCATCGTTGAGTCGCCTGCGAAAGCGAAAACAATTGAAAAGTTTCTCGGAAACAACTTTCATGTCATGTCCAGCTACGGGCATATCCGTGATTTGAAGAAAAAGGATTTCAGCATCGATATTGAAGATGGTTTCAAGCCCATCTACGAAGTGCCGGCCGATAAAAAGAAGGTGGTTAACGAGTTGAAGGCAGCAGCCAGAAAGGCGGAGACAGTCTGGCTCGCTTCCGATGAGGACCGTGAAGGAGAAGCCATATCGTGGCATCTTTTCGATACATTGGGGCTGAAAGAGGAAAATACAAAACGTATTGTATTTCATGAGATCACCAAGACAGCCATCCAGGAAGCCATCAAAAATCCCAGGAAGATAGATCAGAATCTGGTCGATGCCCAGCAGGCACGCCGTGTGCTGGATCGCATTGTGGGTTTTGAACTCTCTCCGGTTCTCTGGCGAAAGATCAAACCCGCCCTTTCAGCCGGCCGTGTGCAGTCGGTCGCCGTGCGGCTTATCGTCGAGCGCGAACGGGAAATACAACAGTTCACTTCAGAAGCGGCTTACCGGATCGTGGGCATCTTTACGAAAGAAGAAAACGGTCAAACATACGAGATCAAGGCAGAGTATAACAGGCGGCTGAAAACCAAAGAAGAAGCGCTTGCTTTACTGGAGAAGCTGAAGACCTCGGAATTTACCATTGATGATATTACCACCCGGCCGGCAAAAAAATCACCCGCTGCACCCTTTACTACTTCCACCCTTCAGCAGGAAGCCTCCCGCAAACTGGGCTTCTCCGTGTCTCAGACCATGATGGTGGCCCAGCGGCTGTATGAGTCGGGAAAGATTACCTATATGCGTACCGACTCGGTGAATCTTTCGGGGCTCGCCATAGGTACAACAAAGACAGAGATCATCGATCAATACGGAGAGAGGTATCATCAGGTTCGTCAGTACACCACTAAGTCGAAAGGCGCTCAGGAAGCACACGAGGCAATTCGCCCCACTTACATGAGCGAGCATGAGGTGTCGGGTACGGCACAGGAGAAACGTCTCTACGAACTGATATGGAAGCGTACCATTGCTTCGCAGATGGCCGATGCCGAGCTGGAACGTACCACGGCCAATATTGCCGTATCGAACGCCGACGGTAAATTTACAGCCAACGGCGAAGTGATTAAATTCGACGGTTTTCTGAGAGTCTATCTGGAAGGCACTGACGAGGAGAATGGCGAGAATGACGAAGGTATGCTCCCTCCCATGAGACAGGGAGAACAACTGGCCATGTTGGAGACTACAGCTACGGAGCGTTTCACCCAGCGCCCGCCCCGTTATACGGAAGCCGCACTGGTTCGGAAGATGGAGGAACTGGGTATCGGACGCCCTTCGACCTACGCGCCCACCATTTCCACCATTATGAATCGTGAGTATGTGGAGAAAAGAAACGTGGAAGGGGAGGAACGCACCTACAACATCCTTACCCTGAAAAAAGGTGTCATAAAGGACAATGTGAAAAAGGAGATGGCCGGTGCCGACAAAAACAAACTGGTCCCCACCGACATTGGTATGGTGGTAAATGATTTTCTGGTGGAATATTTTCCTTCCATTGTCGATTATAATTTTACGGCACGTGTGGAAAAGAACTTCGACAAGATTGCGGAGGGTAAGGCGCAGTGGAACAAGTCGATTGCCGAGTTTTACAAAACATTTCACCCCATTGTGGAGGAAACATCACAAATGCGTATTGAGCATAAAGTGGGTGAACGGGTGCTGGGTACGGATCCCAAAACAGGCCGTCAGGTATCGGTGAAGATTGGTCGCTATGGTGCCATGGCCCAGATAGGTACACAGGAGGAAGAAGAAAAACCGCTGTTTGCCTCCCTGCAGAAAACGCAGTCGATCGAAACCATCACGCTGGAGGAGACGTTGAAATTGTTCGAGCTCCCCAGGAACCTGGGTGGATTCAGGGAAAAAGAGGTGATCATTGGTGTAGGGCGCTTTGGCCCTTACGTCCGTCACGACAATAAATTTGTTTCTCTACCCAAAGGAACGGATCCGCTGGAAATTACCCTGGAGGAATCCATTGAACTGATAGAAGCCAAAGAGAAGAAAGACCGGGAAAAAATAATCAGGACTTTTGAGGAAGAACCCGGACTGCAAGTGTTGAATGGCCGTTATGGTCCCTATATCGCCTTCGAGAAATCGAATTATAAGATACCCAAGAAGATGATTCCGGCAGAGCTTACCCTCGAGGAGTGCCGGACCATCATTGCCGAAGCGGGTCAGGGTAAGACCGGAAAAGGGAAGACGGGGAAGAGCAGCAGCAAGGGGTCGACCGGAAAGACCGAAACAACAAAGGCAACCGCCAAAGAGAGTACGGTAAAGAAGAGAACCGTAAAATCCACCGCAGGCAAGAGCGCAACCGGAAAAACAGCTGCCAAAAAGCCGGCAGCGAAGAAGCCAAAAGCATAATGCATACCCTAAATGCTGTAAGTCACCGCGATGATTACGCAGATAAGACCTGCCACATATGTTGATTTGCCGGATGTAACGGCTATCTATGCCATCGCACGTGAATTCATGTGCCTGGCCGGAAATGCGTCACAATGGGCCGGTGGTTACCCGGCCGAATCTTTTATTGCTGAGGAGATTGCCTCGGGGCATAGCTTTGTCTGTGAAAATGAAGCGAAAGAGATTGCAGGTACATTTTGTCTTATCTTTGGCAATGATCCAACCTACGCACAGATTTACGATGGGGAGTGGTTAAATGACGAGCCTTATGCAACCGTGCATCGCATTGCCTCTCCGGGGAAGGAAAAAGGAGTAGCCAGATTCTGTATCGAATGGTGTTTCACCCAATATCCCAACATCCGAATAGATACTCATCGTGATAATCATATCATGCAGCATATCATTCAATCAATGGGGTTCACCTACTGTGGTATTATCTTCGTCTCCGATGGTACGGAACGGCTGGCCTACCAGAAAACAGTGTAAGCAGTAAACCCGGGTGACGAAAGCAATCAGGCCGGATAAAGGAAGAGACCTGCCACCCCTGAGAGCATGATCAGCAGAATGGGATCTACTTTTTTCAGGGATGCTACCAGCACCACACCAAAGATAATCCAGCTTTTGTAGTCGATAAAATTATGGCCATTCATCAGCATCAGGGCGGCAGAAGCAATAAGGCCGATGATTGCCGGCTTTAGTACCGAAAGCGATGCCTGCATCCAGGGATTGCTTTTCAGGCGGAAGAAAAAGGCGCAGACAGCGGTCATGATCACCAATGAGGGGAGGCTCACAGCCAGGGTACAGATGGCAGAACCCAGTACGCCGTATCCTTGTGAAAAACCCATCCCGGTGACTGCCGTGTAGCCGATGTAGGTGGCCGAATTGAAGGCGATGGGTCCCGGTGTAGTCTGGGAGATGGCCACGATGTCGGTGAAGTCGCTTACAGAAATCCACCCATGTACATCTACCACCTCACGCTGTATCAGCGGCAGCATGGCATAGCCGCCGCCAAAACCGAACAGGCCAATCTTCAGAAAAGAAACAAATAGTGAGAGAAGGAGATCAGTTAGTTCCATTTATTTTTTCAATGTTTGCTTTGCAAAGAGATAATGGCTTACTCCCAGAAGGATGGCTGCAAGAATCACATACACGGGCGATATCTTCAGTAACCACACGGAAAGAGCTACTATCACCGGAATCCATATATTCTTCAGGTTGATACCCGCCGATTTCCCAAGACCCAATAGCGGGGCGACTATCAGTGCTACCACCGCAGGGCGTATACCCCTGAAAATGCGTTCAACTACTGTATTTTCTTTAAACTGGGTGAAAATCAATGCAATAAGCAGGATGACAATGAAGGAGGGCAGGATAACACCGGCTCCGGAGAAAAGGCTTCCTTTAAAGCCAGATCGTTTATTTCCCACAAACAGCGCTGTATTCAAAGCAATGGGACCAGGCATCGATTGGGCAATGGCCAGCATATCCATAAACTCGTCGTCGCTGAGCCAGAGCTTTTTATTGACCACCTCATTGCGAATAAGTGGTATCATTGCATAGCCACCTCCAAACGTGAAGGCTCCGATCTTAAAAAAAACCAGGAATAATTCCCAATATTGTTTTTTTCGTGTACTCATTGTCGCTGTATTATAAAAATGAAAGCAGATTGCAAAGTCGATATAAACTATTGCCAATCTGCTTTCTATAAGAAGCCGCACCGGTGGAATAAGACGAAACTCCGTATGACAGGATTTGAGTGTCAAGATATCTTTGTAATCCGCTGTTCGTCCGAAGACAAATCCCGAAGGCTACGGCCCGCCATTGATATCAAAAACGTGTCTCGGTTTATAAAATGTAATTGATGAGTTTCCCAATCGACCAATGCGGCAGTAACTCACTCATTTTATATTTCCAAAGATAAGATGGATAAATGAATTATCCAAACAATTTTGCCTGTTTTTTTCGATGTTAACACTCCCGGCGCCGGTTGTTCCGATCATTTATATGCATATGCAGTGCAGCGTCACATCAGTTTTGCGCCAATATCCTGCTGATTTCCTCATCGGTCACCTCGTGATTGGTCAGGTCTCCTGCAAGATACTGATCATAGGCGCTCATGTCGATGAGTCCATGGCCAGACAGATTGAAAAGGATTACCTTGCTTTTTCCTTCCTCCTTCGCCTGCTTTGCTTCACGGATGGCCGCAGCAATGGCGTGGGTGGATTCCGGCGCAGGCACAATGCCCTCGGTCTGTGCGAAGAGAACTCCTGCTTCAAAGGTCTCCAGCTGCTTGATGGCAGTTGCTTCCATCAACCCGTCTCTGAGCAGCTGGCTTACGATGCTTCCGGCGCCATGGTAGCGGAGTCCGCCGGCGTGGATATTGGCTGGTGCAAACTTATGCCCCAGTGTGTACATCGGGATCAGTGGCGTGTAACCGGTTTCATCGCCAAAATCGTATTGAAACCGCCCGCGGGTGAGCTTGGGACATGACGCTGGTTCAGCAGCCACGAAACGGGTGTTTTTCTCTCCCAGCATGTTGTGACGCAGGAAGGGAAAAGTGATGCCCGAGAAGTTGGATCCACCGCCGAAGCATCCAATTACCACGTCGGGATATTCTCCCGCCATTTCCATCTGCTTCTCTGCTTCCAGCCCGATGATAGTCTGATGCAGTGCCACATGGTTCAGCACGCTCCCCAGGGTATACTTGCAATTGGGTGTCTGCATGGCCAGCTCAATGGCTTCTGAGATGGCAGTACCCAGGCTGCCCTGGTAATTTGGATGATCGGTGATGATCTTCCTTCCCGCCTTGGTAGACATGCTGGGTGAAGCAATCACCTGTGCACCCCAGGTCTGCATGAGTGAACGGCGGTAGGGTTTTTGTTCATAGCTTATTTTTACCATATAAACTGCAAGCTCGAGTCCGAATGCCTTGGCCGCGAAGGCCAGGGCTGTACCCCATTGTCCTGCGCCGGTCTCGGTGGTGATGTTGGTCGTCCCGTCCACCTTGTTATAATATGCCTGCGGCAATGCTGAGTTAAGCTTGTGTGAACCGACGGGACTTACACTCTCGTTCTTAAAATAGATATGTGCCGGTGTGTCAAGCACTTTTTCGAGTTCTGTGGCACGTACCAGTGGTGTGGGGCGGTAAATCTTGTATTTCTCCCGTACCTCTTCCGGTATGTCGATCCATGCATCGGTCTGGTTGACTTCCTGTCGCGACAGCTCTTTGGCAAATAAAGGGAACAGGTCTTCAGCCTTCAGCGGCTCCTTCGTCTCTGGGTTCAGCATGGGCTGTGGCTTGTTCTTCATATCGGCTGTAATGTTATACCACTGTGTGGGTATATCTGCCTCCTGCAGCATGAATTTTTTTCTTTTTTCCATCGTTCTATCTACTTTATTTGTATTTGATACTTTCGTTGTTTGTTGTTTGATATTTCAAGACCTCGGCTTATAAGCGGGGTACCCGTTCGATGCAACAGGCGTAATCTGATAAGTTTAAGCGAAGCGACTTCTTATCAGATAGCCTGTAAATCGTGAACGGGTCGCTTAGAAGATGCAGCCGAAGAAATATAAAACATGAACCTGCTCAGACGATGCGTGAAAGGTTGTTCAGGCGGATGTTTTCCTCCACGATGGCATCAATCACCGCCACCGCCACCATATTCACGATATCTCTTACCGGAGTTTCCACATCGAGGATGTGCACCGGCTTATTGAGACCCATCTGAATGGGACCAATAATGTCGTTCAGCCCTATCTCCTTCAGTAGTTTGTAGGAGGCGTTTGCCGAACTGAGGTTGGGGAATACAAGGGTGTTTACCTCTTTGTCTCCCAACTGGGTGAACGGATATTTTTTATTGCGTAGCTCCTTGTTGAGGGCATAGTTTACCTGCATCTCCCCGTCGACTATCATCTCGGGGTACCGTTCATGCAGCGTATTTACCACCTGGTGCACACTGGCAGGGCTCCCCTCCTTGTCGGCACCGAAGTTGGAGTAGGAGAGCATGGCCATGACCGGTTCGTGGTTGAAGAATTTCACGGTAGCGTTGGCCAGGCGTGCGATGTCGATCAGCGCTTCCGTGTCGGGGTGTCGGTTGAACAAGGTGTCTGCCAGAAAGAGCATGCCCTTCTTGGTGTTGACGATGTGCATGGCCCCGATGTGATTCAATCCTTCGCGGATACCTATTACCTCTTTGGCGATGGCGGTGGTGTCGGCATACTTGCTGAACACACCGGTGATCATGGCATCGGCCTCGCCTGTTTCTACCATCATCATACCGAAGTAGTTGCGCTCGAACATTTTTTCCGACGCTTCCCCGAAGGTCATCCCCTGCCGGTTGCGTTTTTCGGTCAGTAACTGTGCATAGCGTGTGCGGCGTTCTTCCTCACGATCATGGCGCAGGTTTATGATTTCTATTCCTTCGAGACTGATCTGATTCTCCCGTGCCACGTTGGTAATTTTCTCCTCATTGCCTAGAAGTACAGGATGGCATATACCCTCCGCACGAGCTGTTTCAGCAGCCTTGAGCATATTCAGATGGTTGGTTTCGGAGAAGACCACACGCTTAGGATTCTGACGTGCCATATCATAGAGGCGACGGATCATCTTATTGTCCATTCCCATCAGATCGCGCAGTTTGTGGTCATATTCGTCCCAGTTGGTGATCGGCTTGCGAGCGACACCCGACGCCATGGCAGCTCTTGCTACGGCAGGAGCTACCGTGGTGAGCAGTCGCGGGTCGAGTGGCTTCGGGATGATATACTCTTTCCCGAAGCGAAGTTTTTTTACACTGTAGGCCGCATTTACCACATCGGGAACTGCCTTCTTGGTCAGCTCGGCAAGTGCATAGACCGTGGCGATCTTCATCTCTTCATTGATGCAGGTAGCCTGCACATCCAGTGCACCGCGAAAAATGTAGGGAAAACCGAGCACGTTATTGATCTGGTTGGGATAATCGGAACGGCCCGTGGCGAAGATGATATCCTCTCTTGATGCCATGGCCAGCTCGTAGGAAATTTCAGGATTCGGATTGGCAAGTGCAAAGACGATGGGATCGTGATTCATGGAACGCAACATCTCCGGGGTGAGTACGTCGGCCACAGAGAGACCGAGAAACACATCGGCATCTTTTACCGCCTCTTCCAGGGTCGTGATATTCCTGCTGGTAGCGAAAGGCTTTTTCCGATTGTTCAGGTCGGTCCGCGCAGTATTGATGACTCCCTTGGAATCGACCATCACAATATTTTCAAGCTTTGCCCCCAGCGCCATGTATAGTTTGGTACAGGAGTTGGCTGCAGCGCCGGCGCCATTCACCACGATGCGTATATCTTCTATCTTTTTCCCGTTGATCTCCAGTGCGTTGAGTAGTCCGCAGGCGGAGATGATGGCCGTGCCATGCTGGTCGTCGTGCATGATGGGAATATCGAGATCGTTTTTCAGCCTTTCTTCAATCTCAAAGCATTGCGGAGCCTTAATGTCTTCCAGGTTGATGCCCCCGAAGGTGGGTGCGATTGCTTTGACTACCTGAATGAACTTTTCCGGATCCTTTTCGTCGACTTCGATGTCAAAAACGTCGATACCTGCAAAAATCTTGAAAAGCAGCCCCTTGCCTTCCATGACTGGTTTGCCGGCCAGGGCGCCTATATCGCCCAGACCCAGGACAGCAGTGCCATTTGAGATGACTGCCACCAGGTTGCCTTTCGAGGTGTAATTGTAAGCGTCCTGTGGATTCTTTTCAATTTCCAGGCAGGGTGATGCCACTCCCGGCGAGTAAGCAAGAGAGAGGTCGCGTTGTGAGCTATAAGGTTTGGTGGGTACGACTTCAATTTTTCCGGGACGCCCCTGCGCATGATAGGCAAGTGCGTCGTCACGTAGTTTGTTATTTGCCATTTTGATTTTGATTGTGCTTTATAAAAAAGAAATTGTACAAAATTATAAAATAAAAGCGACAGATTATAATTTTATTGTGCTTCCTTCACGATCTCCTTCATAAAATGATAAAGATCGGCTATTTGGGCAAAGTCGTCCATAAGTTGCAACGCAATGGCTTCGCTGTAGAGCCGCTCATCGGACAATGGAATTGTTTTGATTACGTAGATGCTCTTCCGTTGTATCCAGGGCTGGTAAAATTCGGGCAAGCTATTGGGGAGGGGACGTTTGTAAAGTTCTCCGTCTGCCTTGAATCCTGCTCTGAGCACTTTTTCTGCCATCTCCCTGAATGATTCGCGACTGTAATCGACCTCTTCCCGGAAAACATCCATGATCTTTCGCTTGGGCATGAACAACCCCATTCCCGCCATAAAATGTTCATCGCTGAGCTCGGCAAAATAGCCGGGAAAATTTTCCCAATGGGTGGTTGCCTGCTGAAAGCTGAGCCACATGGAGGATTTATAAGGATCCTTATTCGGAGAAAAGCGGATGTCCCGATAAATACGAGAGAGCATCCTTGAGGGACGCATCTCAAACTGCGGGTCAATATTATGCATGGCAGGAGTAAGCATGACCGCCAGCGAGCGGAAGGGTTTCAGCAAGTTACTCTCGTATATATGCTTCCGTTCGTTGAACCATTCCCGGTAGTTATTTTGTTTTAGTTCTTTCAGGAAAAAAATGGTTTCCGGTGTAAATCCGGTAAACTGTCCAGGCGCTTCCATTCAATCGATGATCTGATAAGATTCTGTTTCAATATAATAGGACTTTTCAGCAGCGCCTTCAGTCTTACAACTTTCCCCCTCTGTACCGTGGGTAGCATGGGCATCCGGGTTGTTTTCACCGATTTGTACTTCTGTCAGTTTCCCACGTACCCTTACCTTCCTGTCCACAGCGGTTGGGTCAAATTTGCCCAGTGTAGCCCCTGATTGGGCCCGCAATGTTTTTGTTTCATCTGCTCCCTGCAGAAAAAGCTTCATGCCACTTTTCGTACAGATATGCGTGCAACGGCCTTCTACGATCACAGTTTTACCGACCAGCGATATGGCATTGGCAAGCAGCTCATCCACGTTCAGGGATCTGTTTTTATTTTTTTCGGTACATCCGGCGAAGAGGACGAATGTTATTGCAAGAAGAACTGGAAGTGAGATTTTTTTGTTCATATGACTAAAATATTTATTTTCAATGGTATCATATGGAACTCGCTTTAGTCATGATCTTGTGTGATAATGATTTTGACAAAGTCGATTACTTCGTAATTCATGCTCGTTTCATATGATTTAAATTATTTTATTTCAAATCCTTGGTAGCATCTGACATGGATAAAATGACCGCTTGATTTGTTTATTTTTTCAAATGTTATATATACATTTACATGCCAAAGATAAATATTTTTCACGTTGGAGAAAAATAGGAGCTTGTTTAAAGGGGAAAAAAGTTTATTCGTCGGGAAAAAAAGATATGTTCATCGATTGACGTTATGTGCGAATCCCCGGAGTACGTAAATTTGCAAAAATTATAAATTTCATTTATATGGAAAATAACTTAAATGTTTCATTTCATCAATCTCCCAAATCAAAAGGAATCATTTTCGGTTTTCTGTTGATTATTACCGGACTTCTCTTTTTGTCATTTAATTTCGGATGGATTGATGAGGCACTTAAGCCGATCCTTTTTTCGTGGCCGATGATTTTCATTCTCTTTTCAATCATCAATTTCTCTAAAAGGGATTACTCACTGGGTGCGATATTTCTGATCGTGGGTTGTTTCTTCCTGCTTCCCCGTGTCGCCGGAGCTTATCCCGGACTCATGCCCGGCGTCAACCCTGCCTTCACCCATGATTTTTGGCCTGTTTTGCTTATTCTGCTCGGTCTGATCATGGTGTTCAGGGTAGGCAACTGCAAGCGCGACAGAAGATGCCTTTCCCGGTCTACGGAGTCCGATCCGATAGAAAATGTAAACGGGAGAATTGAAAAAAATGTACTCTTCGGCGGTTCAGAAAGTATCTTTCTGGATCCTGTTTTTAACGGGGGCGTCATCAACGCGACTTTTGGAGGTGTGGTGCTCGACCTGCGTAAGACCACACTGCCGGAGGGGGAAACCTGTCTCGATATTGATGCCACTTTTGGAGGTGTGGAACTTTATATTCCAGGTGACTGGTTGATTGAAACACGGTTCCATACCGTATTAGGTGGGGTGGAGGATAAACGGCTTGTTTCACAGCCCGATCATTCACGAAAATTAATTCTCCAGGGGAATCTTACCTTCGGAGGATGTGGAATAAGATAAGTGGAGACAGCGCGGTAATCCAATTCGGGAAAAAGAATGAAAACCTCCCTGACATACATACCCCTGCGGTTGCTTCCGGCCATTATACTGGTTGTGTTTTACGCACTGATGCAGGCGCTGGCACTGTTTCCCCTGGTCTCATTTTCTTTTGGTCCGGTTTTTCTGAAGAGCTTTATCGACGCGTTGATACTTGCAGGCATGGGATGGCTGCTGAGTATCATTGTCCCATCTTCCAATTATGTAAAGCTGGGTACATACCAGCGGTTTATTAACTATTTTGCTATTGGTGTCTTGTTCGTGGTTCTCTGGCTGAGTATGGAATTACTTACTTCCTGGCTTCTCTTTCGTCAAACGTCTGTCATGGAGATAAGGAAACTGCTTCCTGCCGCCGCGTTCATCGGATCACTGTTATACGTGATTTTCGCTCAGATGATTCATATGCAAATCATAAAAAAGGAAGGCGAGCTTGATGAGGACCCCTCGGACCCCGAACAGGACGAGGCAGCTATCATGCCGTTCCCGGTAAGTGAAAATCCCCGTGAGAGTGAGTTGGAACGCGTGGCAGTAAAAGTAGGACAAAAGATCCATGTGATTCTTGTGCCAGATATTCTTTACATCCAATCAGATGGTGATTACGTACAAATTGTAACCGATCAGCACGCTTACATGAAGGAAGAAACGATGAAGTATTTTGAGACCAGCTTGCCACAATCACGATTCGTACGGGTGCACCGCTCTTATATTGTCAACGTGGAAAAGATATTACGCATTGAACTCTATGAAAAACAGAGCCAGATGCTTACACTTAAAAACGGTGATAAGATAAGGGCCAGCGCTTCAGGTTACAAGGCCTTGCGACTGGCATTGAATCTGTGATACATGATCATGTTGTAGAGATGGATTCAAGTAGTATTCTCCGATGGTTGTAAAGTATGTTAAAACTGAAAAAACTGATTTGATGTTTTAAGTTTTCTATTTTATCTTTGTGCGTTTTTTAAATTGCTACATGGAGATTAGAGAAAGAATCATTGCAAAAGCGGGAGACCTCTTTTTCCAGTATGGGATAAAGAGTGTATCAATGGATGAGTTGGCTTCTTCGCTGGGTATCTCAAAAAGAACCATTTATGAAAATTTCAAGGACAAGGAAGAGATACTGTTGTCTTTGCTTGTCAGCCTCAGGGATGAACGTAGGAAGGTCTTCGACTCACTGATATCCGGTAGAAACAATGTGGTGGAAATATTTATAAAAATAATCGAGATCCAACAATCGACACCCATTTGCGACGTGAAATTTTTCGAAGACATACAAAAATATTATCCCCGGGCCAATCGGAATATTGAGGCTGAAAAAGAAAAAAACAAGGAGTATCTGGTTAAATTTCTGCAAAAGGGTATTGAGCAGGGTTATATTCGGGAAGACCTGAACGTGGAAGCGACTGCCTTCCTGGTGGAACAGAGTACCTACATTTATATTCGTGCCACCTCACTCGAAAAACCGTTATTTACTTTTTCAGAACTTTTTTATACAATGATGATCAACTTTGTACGCGGAATTCTGACCGAAAAAGGAATAAAAATTATTGATGCCTATTTAGAAAAGCAAAAAGCTAAAAATTAAATATAAAATGAAGAAAGAAATGAATAAACCACAAATAATCACGCGCTTCGTGCCATTGTTGCTCAGTCTCACGGTCACATCAATCTTGTGGGCTCAGCAGTCCGATAGCTTACGGATCGACCTGCCCACGGCGCTGGATATCGCCCTGAGCGAGAATCCTACGGTGAAGGTGGCCGATATGGAGATCACCAAGAAACAATACGCTAGAAAATCGGCTTATGGCGCACTGCTACCGCAGCTCGACATCATCGGCCAATACCAAAGAGCCATTAAGCGTCAGACTGTCTATTTTGATGAAGGGTTTGGCTTTGGCGGTGAAGTGGATCCCACGCAATATACCCCCGAAGAACAAAAAATTATGGAGGTGTTGGGAAAGATGATGGGCGGCGGTTCCGAGACGTCCGGAGAAGGAATTCAAATGGGGCGATTCAACGTCTGGTCGGCCGGCCTCAATGTGAGTCTTCCCATCGTGATGCCGTCCCTCTGGAAGAACATCCAGATGAGCGAAGTGGATATCCGCCTGGCTATGGAGAAGGCACGCTCGTCGCGTATCGACCTGGTAAACCAGGTAAAAAAATCCTACTTTAGCCTGCTGCTCGCACAAGACAGCTATGCGGTACTGAAGAAGACCTACGAGAACGATTCCATCAACCTCGAAAATATCCGTAACCGCTTTAATCAGGGTGTGGTGGCAGAGTATGATGTGATCACAGCAGACGTGCGCCTCAAGAGCCTTATACCCAACATTCTCCAGTCGGAGAACATGATGAAGATCGCCGAGCTGCAGCTGAAGATGCTGATGGGGGTCGACGGTGAGATACCGCTGAAGGTGATGGGCTCGCTCGACGACTATGAAGCGACCATGTTTGATGCGATCATTCCGGCCGACACTTCCTTGATTAACAACAGCGATATCAAGCAGTTCGATCTGCAGGCGGAACAGGCAAAAAATGCGTTCGAGATGCAGAAGCTCCAGTTCTCTCCCACATTGGTTACCAGCTTCAACTGGACCTACATGAGTCAGAACAACGACTTCCGGTTCAGCAACTATCGTTGGGATCCATATTCCATGCTGGGTCTGACCCTGCAGATTCCCATCTTCAACGGGGGACAGCGTTATCATAACCTGAAACAGTCTGAAGTGCAACTCTTCCAGTTGCGTGAGCAGCGCAAGGATGTGGAGCGGGGACTGAAGCTGTCGATCAAGAACAATTATGACCTGATCAACAAAAGTATCGAGCAGGTAGTGGCTACACAGTCTTCCGTGGCCCAGGCCCGAAAGGGACATGTGATCACGCTGAAGCGGTATGAGACCGGTATGGGCACCATTGTGGATGTGAATGCGGCAGCACTGGCCGTGCTCAATGCCGAGCTGCAGTATCGGAATGCCATTTACGACTACCTCTCTGCAAAATCGGATCTGGAGAAGGTGCTGGGATACGATATCGCACCGGTGCAGCTGGATTGATTCGGAATCAAGACACAAGACGCAAGACGCAAGATACAAGACTAAAATGATTGATAAACCCAATTAAAAAAACATACAGATAATCATATGAGACAAAACAGCTTATTGAGAATTACTCCTTTATTGGCAGTGGCATTGCTTGCTTCCTGCGGGGGATCGGATCGTAGCGCGCGTTCCGAAAATGAAGCGACACAAACAAAAAAGGTGCGTGTAGAAACGGTGCAGGTAGTGCCGGTAAATCAGGATGCCACCTTTACTGCGACGGTAGAGGCCGACAAGGTAAATAATATTGCCCCCGCTATGGGAGGCCGCATCCGCAAAATTTACGTCGATGTAGGCTCCCCGGTACGTCAGGGCCAGGCAGTAGTTGCCATGGATGCCGCAACTTTCTCCCAACAGGAAACACAGGTAGCTACCCTGAAAAGAGACTATGAACGCTACAAAGAACTTTTTGAGGTTGGCGGCGTCTCCAAGCAGCAGCTCGACCAGGCTAAAACACAACTCGATGTGGCTGAGACGGCGCTGGGAAACCTGGGCGAGAACACTACCCTCACCAGCCCCGTGAGTGGCGTGGTGACGGCCCGCAACTATGATCCGGGAGATGTGGCAGGACAGCTGCCCATTCTCACCATCGAGACCATGAATCCTGTGAAGGTGAAAGTCAATGTTTCCGAGTCGTTTTACAGCCGTGTGGAGAAGGGTATGCCGGTTGAGGTGCAGGCTGATGCACTCGGCAGTGAAACCTTCGAAGGAAAGGTATCACTCATTTATCCCACACTCGACCCGGTTTCGCATACCTTCCCCGTGGAGATCACCGTAGCCAATACCGCCCAGCGCCTGCGCCCCGGTATGTTTGCCCGTGTGAAAATGAATTTTGGTACCCACGATCGTCCGCTCCTGAGTGACAGGTCTGTATTGAAACAGGTGGGCTCCAACGATCGCTATGTCTTCGTAGAGAAAGAGGGCAAGGCTGTTTACACGCTGGTACAACTGGGTGTGAGACTTGACGATAAATATGAAATTGTGTCCGGACTGAAAGCCGGCGACAGGGTGATCGTACAGGGCCAGTCGGGTCTGGTGGACGGCACTGAAGTGGAAGTGATCGAATGATTTGTGGGCACAGAACGAAGTGAAAAGATTGTGAACTGTATAAATAAAAGATTTTATGAAGATATATGAATCCGCGGTGAAAAATCCCGTGGGGACATCATTGATATTTATTGGTGTTGTCTTAATCGGGTTGTTGTTTTACAGGCAGCTACCCATCGACCTCTATCCGAATATCGACCTGAATATGGTGTCTGTGATGACTACCTATTCCGGCGCAGGTGCACAGGACGTGGAGGAGAATGTGACCCGGCCGTTGGAAGATGTACTGAATACGACAGAAAAATTGAAAGAGATCACATCGCAATCTCGCGACGGAATGTCGATGATCATGCTGGAGTTCGACTTTGGTACCGATATGGACGCCGTGATGAATGACGTGCGCGACAAGGTGGGTCTGGTATCAGGTTTCCTGCCCGAAGGTACGGAAGATCCTATCCTCCTGAAGTTTAGCTCCGACATGATTCCGGTGGTCATTCTTTCGGCTACTGCCGAAGAGAGTGCCGGTGCTCTCTATAAGATACTCGACGAGCAGGTTGCCAACCCGCTCAACCGGGTATCGGGTGTGGGAACTGTTTCTGTTGCCGGTGCACCCCAAAGGGAGATACAGGTGAATGTAGTTCCTGCCAAGCTCGAAGCATATAACATCTCGTTGGAACAGATAGCCCAGGTCATTGCTGCTGAAAATGTGAATGTACCTGCAGGTGATTTCGATATTGGCTCGCAGACCTACATGTTGCGTCTGGAAGGGGAGTTCAGAAATAGTCGTGACCTCAACAACGTGGTTATCGGCAACAGCGGGGGTAAGACCGTCTACCTGCGCGATGTGGCCTCGGTGAACGACACCCTCGAGAGCCGTGTGCAAGAAAACTATACCAATGGCAGGCGCAGTGCCAGCATCGTGGTACAGAAGCAGTCGGGTGCCAACACGGTAGCCATTGCCGATGCGGTACATGCACAGCTGCCTGAATTGCAGAAGAACCTGCCGCCCGACATTCAGATTGAGACCGTGATGGACACCTCTGATTATATCAAGGTATCTATAAATAGCTTGCTGGAGACCATTCTGCTGGCATTGATCATTGTGGGTATTGTGGTGCTGTTCTTCCTGGGACGCTGGCGCGCCACCATCATCATCATGGTGACGATCCCCATCTCGCTGATCGGGTCGTTCATCTATCTCTATCTCACCGGGAACACCATCAACATCATCTCGCTCTCCGCACTCTCCATCACCATCGGGATGGTGGTGGACGATGCCATCGTGGTGCTTGAAAATATCACCACCCACATTGAAAGGGGTAGCCGACCAAAACAGGCAGCCATCTATGGCACGGAAGAGGTCTCACTCTCTGTCATCGCCTCCACGCTGACAATCATCGCGGTGTTCCTGCCGATGACCATGGTAGGCGGTTTTGCCGGTGTCATGTTCAAACAGCTCGGCTGGATGGTAACCATCATTATCTCACTCTCTCTGGTTATCGCGTTAACACTGACGCCGATGATGAGCGCGAAAATGATGCGGGGAAATAAAAATAAGAAACTGTCCTATTTCGACCGCTGGTACAACAAAAATATCCTCCCCGCACTCAATAAGCTGGATCACGGCTACGCACGCCTGGTCAACCGGGTGGCAAGGCGGCGGAAGGCAACCATCTGGGTGATTATCCTGATCTTCGTGGTGAGCGTGGGCATCAGTGCCGTCACCCTCAAAACTGAATTTATGCCAGCTTCAGACAATAACACCATTGGATTGACTGTGGAGATGCCTACTGGTACCCGCATGGAGGTGGCACGTGAAACAGGTCAGCTTATTGCCGAAAAGATGCGGGAAAAATATCCTGAAATCGAGATCATCTCTCTCAGCGTGGGTGCCGCAGGGGAAGACGATACCTGGGCTGCCATGCAGGACAATGCCTCCAATATCATAAGCTACCAGCTGCGGCTGACCGAAGCAAAGAATAGAAAAAAGACCATCTTCGATATATCGGACGAGATGCGTGAAGATCTTTCTCAGATGCCAGAACTGCACCGTTTTCAGGTAATGCCCGGTGGCGGAGATATGGGAATGACAACGGGCAGCAATGTAGCTGTGGAGATTTTCGGGTATAGTTTCGCCGATACCGATCAAATGGCTCAGGAGTTGCGGCAGAAGTTACAGGATGTGAAAGGGCTCAGAGATATTATGGTTTCCCGCAAGGAATACCGTATGGAATACCAGATACAGTTCGATCGCGAGAAGATGGCTTTGAACGGTCTCAACATGAGTACGGTTGCCAATGCTGTGCGTAATCGTATTAATGGACTCACCATGTCGCGTTTTCGTGAAGATGGGGAAGAGTACAACATCCGGGTACGTTTTGAAGAACAATACCGGCAGTCCATCGAGGACATTGAAAACATCATCGTCTATAACGCAATGGGTACCGGCGTGCGGGTGCGTGACTTGGGCAAGGTAGTGGAATCATCCACGCTGCCGCAGATCGACCGACAGGACCGCGAACGGATTGTCACAGTTAGCGGCACGCTCTATGGTCGTGCCCTGAGCGAGGTGGTAAAAGATGTAAGCCTCATCATTGATCAACTAGATCCCCCTGCAGGTGTGCAGGTCGAGATGAGTGGAACGCTGGAAGATCAGCAGGAGTCCTTCGCCGACTTATCGCTGCTACTTCTCATTGTCTCGCTGTTGGTTTATATCGTGCTGGCCTCTCAGTTTGAATCGCTCACCTATCCGTTTATGATTATCCTGACTGTGCCCTTTGCCTTCACCGGATCCATCCTGTTGCTTGCGATTACGGGTGAGCCGTTGGGCATCATGGGTTTTGTGGGGATGATCATGCTCGTGGGCATGGTGGTAAAGAATGCTATCGTACTCATCGACTACATCAACCTGAACCGGGAAAGGGGTATGTCCATCATCACCGCTGTGACCCATGGCGGTCGTTCAAGACTGCGTCCGGTGCTGATGACCACACTCACTACCATTCTGGGTATGGTTCCGCTGGCCATTGGCACGGGACAGGGTTCGGAGATGTGGCAGACACTGGGTATCGCCATTATTGGCGGGATGACTTTTTCCACCATCATCACCCTGATTCTTATTCCGGCGCTTTATTCCTCCATGGCCGGCTATGGTGTACGCCGCAGACGTCGCAAGCATCGTGAGGTATTGGTGGGGAATGGTAATTAAACGATACATTTGACATAATTTCAATCTTATGAAAGCAGTAATGATAGTTTTAGACCAGGCACACTACGACAAGATAGTGGATGACCTGAGTTCCATGAATATCCGGGGCTTCACTTCCTGGAAAGAGGTCTTCGGCAAAGGAAGCAAAGATGGCTATCCCCACTACGGATCGCATGCATGGCCTTCGGTGAACAACGCCATCCTCACAGTGGTGGAGGATGACAGGGTACCACTGTTGCTGAGATACCTGAAAGAACAGGATGAAGAGTCTGCCAACCTGGGTTTGCGCGCCTTCGTGTGGAACGTGGAGGAGATGATCTGAAGGGATACTTATTTTTTGGGGAGGGGCGCGGCCGAGAGGTGTCGCCCCTTCTTTATTTTGATTGTTCAAAATTTAGGCTAAATATTTCGATTAGGTTCAAAAATTTGTTATCATAGGGAATGTTGAACGAAATGAATCCCTGAAACGTTTTATGTTTTTACCAATAAATAATGCGGAGAAATGGGAATAATCAGCAGCATCCTTGATACCGACCTGTATAAGTTTACTACCAGTTATGCCTATTCCAAGCTCTTTCCCCGGGCATATGGAGAGTTTGAGTTCGTGGACAGAAGCAACGGGGACTATCCCGAAGGATTCGATCACCTGCTGAAGAAGGAGCTGGAGCAGATGGCCGGTTTGTCGCTCACGTCCGGGGAGGAGGCGTTTATCCGGAAGCAGATGCCCTATCTGCCGCCCATATACATTGATTTTCTGAAAGGGTTCCGGTTCGACCCTTCCGAGGTGGATATCCGGTTGGAGGAATCGAAGTTGAAGATCAGGGCAAGCGGCTTGCTCTACAGGGTAACGCTATGGGAGACGCCCATACTGGCCACCGTTTCCGAGCTCTGGTTCCGGGAGTCGGGTCAACATCCCGACGTGGGGTATATGGAGCAGGCAGCCATAGACAAAGCCATTCGCATGAAGGAGCATGGCATCACCTTCTCGCTTTTCGGGATGCGGCGCCGCTTCAGCTTCGATGTGGAGGACAGGGTCACCGAACTGCTGAAGCAGCATGCCGGCGAAAGCTTGTTCGGTACGAGCAATGTCTACATGGCTTACAAGCACAATATCAACGTCTCCGGAACCCATCCCCATGAGTGGGTGCAGTTTCACGGTTCCATCTATGGCTACAAGATGGCCAACTATATGTCGATGGAAGACTGGATCAACGTCTACGACGGTGATCTGGGAACGGTGCTGACCGACACCTATACCACCGACGTGTTTCTGCGCAACTTCAGCAAGAAGCACGCTGCACTCTTCACCAGCCTGAGGCACGACAGTGGCGACCCGTTCCTGTTTGCCGACAAGGTAATACAGCGGTACGAAGAGCTGCGGGTCAATCCCAAAATGAAATACCTTGTTTTCTCCGACAGCCTGAATGTGGATAAGGCGATCGAAATAAAGGACTATTGCGGTGACCGTATCGGCGTCACTTTCGGCATTGGCACCAACCTCACCAACGATGTGTCGGTTGAGACCAGAAGCATGAACATCGTGATGAAACTCTTCCGCTGCAAGATGACGGCAAAAGAGCCGTGGCAGGAGTGCGTGAAGCTGTCGGATGTAGAGGGAAAGCATACCGGTAGCGAGCGGGAGATTGCCCTAGTGAAAGAGACGCTGGGGTTATAACACCTTTTTGTATTCGCTGCTGTTGCCCGCTCCGTCGGTAGCCGTAAAAACCAGTGTCAGTTGTTCTCCTTTGTTCAGCCTTGCCTCGTCGAAAAGGTAGCTGTACACGTTCGATTTGGTGTCGTGGGTAAAGAGTACAAACCTTCCGTTTATCTCACCCCGGAATGTGGTGATGCCGCTTTTGTTGTCGCTCAGCCTTACTCTGATATGACGCTGCTTTACCCAATTTTCCGGAGTAACGGGCGTGATGACGGGGGGCTGGGTATCGGATGACACGGCATAGCTGTCGCCCAGTTCCCGTATGGTGGCAGAAATACCACCCCGCTTATAGGTCCCCCCAACCCAGCTCTCCGAGCCGTTGTCATTGATTTTTACAATCCCATAGTTGTTCCTGTTCCGCAGCGTGTCGGTATGCAGCCCGATCCACAGTTCCGCACCCCGATGAAGCGGAACCGGCTTGTCGTTCACCCGGTGCAGGTGCGAATAATAGGCATGGTTTTCGGTTTTGCGATGTGTGAAACAGAGGTCGCTGTACAGATTGCCTGCCGGTATGGAAAGGGAGAATCCCATTTCGAGAAAGGAGTTATTCAGGTTCCAGGTGAACCAGTTTTCACAGGATGGGGGAGCCGGAATGTCCTGTGATTTTCCCAGTATGGTGAAGCGGTAATCGAGGCGGTTACCCGCGTGATCTTCCAGCTCGTAACGGAAAACGTATTCCCGCTCTTCGGTGATGTCGATGTAGCCGTTGTTGGTCGTTTTGTAGAAGGGAAGCCTGTTGCCCGGGTCTACAAAAGACTTCATATAAAAGGAGCGCCGCTCCTGCCAGTCTTCAAAGTCTACAAAAGAATTCAGCATGCGGGTGTCTGAAAACGAAAACCGGTCGATGGAACTGCTGAAAACCGGCTTCTCATCCACAAACAGCCGGATATGTTTTACTCCGTATATATTGGATTGACCGTTCATCCGGTCGTAAGCTTTCACACCCACGCCAATCCGCCCCCAGGCATTGATTACACGGTCGGGTCTGAGTGGGTGCCCGTTGCCATCTTTACTGATATTGATCCGGAGAGGATTGCTGCTGCCGTTAATGAGACCCTTGTTTTTTTGAGGATAGAGGGCGATGCCCCGCAGATCCGGTTTCTGGGTGTCGGCCACAAGGGGCAGATAGGCCAGCGCATCCAGCGGTTCTTCGGTGTGGCTATCCCGGATCTCGAAGTGCAGGTGCGGTCCGCCGGAGCTGCCTGTGTTGCCACTCAGCGCGATCTGCTCGCCCCGCTTTACAGGGAATTGCCCTTTCTCCGGATAAAGGGTTACCTGAAAACTTTCCTGCTCATATTGCTTCTCCTTGACCCAGTCGGCAATCTCTTTGGAGAAACTGTTCAGGTGGGCATATACGCTGGTATGGCCTGTGGCAGGGTGATCTACATAGAGTGCCAGTCCAAATCCTCCGGGTGAGACGCTGATGCGGGAGACATAACCCTCTTCAACGGCCACGACGGGTTTGTTTACTGCCTGCTGTGTCTTGAAATCAAGGCCCGAGTGAAAATGGTTGCTGCGTAGTTCACCGAAATTTGCACTGAAGGCGGGCGGAATGGTGACGGGATATCTGTATTGCTGAGAGAAGGCGGAGGGTGCGTATACGACAAATAAAGCAATGTATATAAAGGGAGAGAGGTTGATCTTCATTGTGTGTGGTTTTTTCATTAAAAAACCGGTTACCCGGTTTTGACTGAATTATCCTGAATAGGGTGGGACGGTCCAACGTGAAAAACGATGTCGACAATATCTTTGGCGACCTCTTTTTTTGATTTCAGACCAAACGACGTCTTGTTGCCCTCACGGGAGAGGATGGTTACTTTGTTGGTATCACCGCCAAAGCCGGCACCTTCGTCCTGCAGGGAGTTGAGAACGATGAAGTCGAGATTCTTTCTCTCCAGTTTCTTGCGGGCGTTCAGTAACTCATCGTTCGTCTCCAGTGCGAAACCGATGAGGGCTTGATGTGCCTCTTTCATCTGGCCGAGCGATGCGGCGATATCGGGATTGGTCGTCAGGGTGAGGCTGAATTCTTCCTGCCCTTCCCGTTTCATTTTTTCAGGCCGGGACCGCAGGGGACGGTAATCGGCCACGGCTGCGGAGAGGATGGCTGCATCCATTTGCGGGAAAGCGCTTACTGCGGCGTCGTGCATCTGCTGAGCCGACTCCACGTCAATTCGCCCGATGCGGGGATGCATGGTCTTCAGGGCGGTAGGTCCGGCAATCAGCAACACCTCTGCACCCCGTTGTGCGCACTCTTCGGCCAGAGAAAATCCCATCTTGCCGGAAGAGAAGTTGCCGATGAAACGCACCGGATCGATCCTTTCATAGGTGGGGCCTGCCGTGATTAATATTTTTTTTCCCTGCAGATCGTTTTGGACGGCAAAAAACTGTTCGATGAGGAGTATGATATGTTCCGGTTCCTCCATCCGTCCCTTGCCTTCGAGGTGACTGGCCAGCTCTCCTTCCGTGGGTTCAATAACCTGTACGCCATCGCGCTTCAGCCTTTCAATATTCCGGCTGGTGGTGATGTGGCGGAACATGTCCAGATCCATGGCCGGCGCTACAAAAACAGGCGCCTTCATGGAGAGGTAGGTGGTGATAAGCATGTTGTCGGCCACTCCGTGAGCCATCTTGGCCAGGGTGGAGGCAGTGGCGGGAGCTACAATCATCAGGTCGGCCCACAGGCCCAGGTCCACGTGGCTGTGCCAGGTACCGTCGCCACTGGCAAAAAACTCACTGATTACGGGTCGACCCGAGAGGGCGGAGAGGGTAACCGGCGTGATGAACTCCTTGCCGGCCGGTGTGATCACAATCTGCACCTCCGCTCCCCTCTTTACGAGCAAACGGGTGAGAATGGCCGACTTATAGGCGGCGATGCTGCCGGTAATACCCAAGACGATATGTTTCCCTTGTAATGACATAACTGATGAATAAAGCACAAATATACATAAAAGTCATTACTTATACACGGACCGATAAAAATTGAGTGTTTTACCTCACTTGACTACGTTTCGTTCATATTTTTTGTACATTTGTGTTTATCTATTTACAATTTTTTTTTATCACTGTTTCACACAAGTGAAACTTTCAGGTACTACACCTCTAAATTTATCAATTGAGAATGGGCAAATACAAAATCAAAACCCTGAATGGAATATCCGAGACAGGGTTGGAAAAGTTCGGAGAAAAATACGAGATCAGTGAAACTACAGCGTCGCCTGACGGCATCATCCTGCGTAGCGCTTCGCTACATGAAATGGAGTTTCCCCAAAGCTTGCACTGCATTGCCCGTGCCGGCGCGGGTGTAAACAATATTCCCACTGAGAAGTGCACCCAGCAAGGAATTGTTGTGTTTAATACCCCTGGTGCCAATGCCAACGCGGTAAAAGAACTGGCAATGGCTGCGCTCTTTTTTTCATCGCGCAGGATTGTGGAGGGCATCAACTGGGTGAACAACCTTTCGGGAAATGATATTGCGAAGCAGGTGGAAAAAGGCAAGGCTCAGTTTATAGGTCCCGAGATAAAGGGAAAAAAGCTGGGTGTAATTGGATTGGGTGCAATTGGTGTGATGGTGGCCAACGCAGCGGTCAATCTGGAGATGGAAGTGTATGGTTACGATCCTTATATCTCCGTAGATCACGCCTGGGGCCTGTCGCGTGCAGTGAAGAAAGCCAGTGACCTTAAAAAACTGTTTAAACACTGTGATTACATTACACTGCACATTCCATTAACCGACGAAACCAAAGGAATGCTCAACAAAGATGCGTTCGCACAAATGAAAAATGAAGTACGCATCATCAACCTCTCCAGAGGCGAACTGGTGAACGATGACGATATTATTGCCGCATTGAACAATGGGGAAGTGAGTGGATATGTAACCGATTTTCCCAATGAGAAACTGATTGGCGTACCGGGTATCATTTCTATCCCACACCTGGGTGCGTCAACGCCCGAAAGCGAGAATAACTGCGCCGTGATGGCCGTGTTGCAGACAAAAGATTTCCTGGAGAATGGGAATATTAAAAATTCGGTAAACTTCCCATCGTGCGACATGGGTGTGAGTGTGGTAAAACACCGACTAACCATCGCGCATAAAAATATCCCTAAAATGCTTGGACAAATCTCTGCCGTCCTTTCCGAACAGGACGCCAATATCGCGAATATGATTAACCGCAGCCGTGGCGATTATGCATATACAATGGTCGATCTCGAAGAAGAAATTACCGATGAAAACGTAAGACGCATTAACGCTATCGACGGTGTGCTAAGGGTGAGAGTGATTTGATGAGATTTTTTCTCCAGTAGTAATTTCAGAGAGAGGTACCTTCATGCGGAACAATCTGTTCCGATAATCGTGATGAGCGCAATACATATTGTGCACAGGAATCTGCTGCTGACAATTGTAATTGTTAAATAAATATAAATCAATAGAGATACTTGGTACTATGTATTGCATAATACTTTGTTTAATGTAACTTTGTAAAGTTGAATGTACATAAAAGATAAGAAATGAATATTGAGAATACGCAGAGTCAAATGCGAAAGGGAGTTTTGGAATATTGTATCCTTTCTATTATTAAGCGGGGCGAAGCTTATCCCGGCGACATTGTCGACGAAATGAAAAGTGCCGGTCTGCAACTGTTGGAAGGTACCCTTTACCCCTTGCTTAACAGACTGAAGAATGCAGAGATCCTCACTTATCAATGGGTAGAGAGTACAATGGGCCCTCCCCGCAAATATTTTCGTCTCACCGACAAGGGAAGAAAATTTTACACCTTGCTTGAAGCTACCTGGCAGGAGCTGGCCACAGGTGTAGCCATGGTCACGCGGCAAGATCAGGAACAAGATCAACATCCATCATTATAACAACACATCAACACCAAAAAATAAACAGACGAATCGCATGAAGAAAGTAATCAACATTAATTTTCAGGGGCAGGTCATTGCCATCGAGGAGACCGCTTATGAGATATTAAAGCGGTATATCGAGAGTCTCCAGAGTTATTTCTCACAGGAAGAGGGTGGCGATGAGATTGTCAATGATATTGAATGCCGTATTGCTGAGTTGTTTGGGAACAGGTTGAAGCATGGTATCAACTGCATCACCGACGAGGATGTGGAGGCGGTCATCTCCAGCATCGGTCGCCCCAAAGATTTTGATACGGACTATGAAGAACCGGTGGAGCCGGAGACATCTCATAAAGCCTCACAGGGCAAGGCCGAAGATGCTTCGCACGACAGTAGTGAAGAACGCCATTCCCTTTTCCGGAATGCCAGCGATCAAATTATCGGCGGTGTGTGCAGTGGCCTGGCACATTATTTTAAAATCGACCCGGTACTGATGCGTTTGCTGTTTGTGTTATTTTTCGGTGTACTTTTTTGGGTTTACATTGTATTGTGGATTGTGCTGAAACCCAAACCGCTTGTCACGAACGTGAGCAAGCGGTTATACCGCAACCCAAACGATCGTTTTCTGGGTGGTGTCTGCGGCGGAATAGCAGCCTATTTCCGGATCGACAGCTGGATTCCACGTGTACTGTTTCTGCTCCCGTTGTTGTTTAATCTGATCGGGATGGTTTCTTTCTTTCCGCTGAATTATTTCTTCCATGACATAGATTTCAGCTGGAATCTTAATATAGGCATAGGGGTGGTTTATGTTGTCCTGTGGATTATAATTCCCGAAGCCAAAACGGTAAAGCAGAAGCTGGAGATGATGGGAGAGGAAGAGTACATACAAAGCATCCGCGAAAAGGTGAGCGATAATGTGTCCGGCTCTAGAGCTCGCTCTGAATCCGAAAGACCGGTCTATCGAGCGACAGAGAGCGTGAAGAATGAAACTGCCGGGACGACGGTGATGGGCGGGGTGACGGAGGAAAAGCCCGATAGAAAAGATGCATCTACGCAGGAGACATCTCCAAAGCCTTCCGTGATGCCACAACCGCCCATCATGCCGCAGCCGCCGGTCTCGCCGGTAAACGACCCGCGTGATTTTGCAACCAGCCAACAACCTCAACGTTCCGGATGCATGAGTGCACTGATTATCTTCTTGAAAATAATCTTCTTCACCTTTGTCGGCTTTTTTGCACTGGTGCTTGTGGGAGTGTTTATTGGCATTCTGTTTGCAGGAGCACAGTTTATGTCACTGAAATCCCTGTTTATTGATCCCGGTTATGAAACGAACCTGCTCATCATCTCGCTCGCACTGGTGATGCTGGTGCCGGTGATATCCATCATTACCTGGATCATCCGGCGGGTAATGAAAGTCAGGTCGTGTCCGGCTATCGGCATTGTTTCTTTTATACTTTGGTTTGCCGGCCTTGCGGTTGGAGGGGTACTGACGAAAAGCATAGCAGATAAATACAGTGTGGAAAGCTCGCAAGAGTCGGTGATCTCATTGACGCCCGTCACTTCCGACAGGCTTTATCTTGACATGCAGCCGTATGCCGACGATTACGCCGAGTTTAAAATGGGATACGGGATGAATTCGGGGATCGATGAGCTACCTTATGCCACAGTGAACGAAGATTCTCTGCTGTTCAAAAACATCAATTTGCATATCAGAAAGAGCACGGATTCACTTTTTCATGTGAGAACCATTGCTGTATCACGCGGAAAGGATCTTCGCACGGCCAGAGCCGACATTACCGCATTTCGCTATGAGATTGTACAGCAGGATTCACTTTTGTTGCTGCCTGAATTTCTGATGGTACCCGTCAGTCAGGGTTACCGCGACCAGAGCATTACCATAGAGGTTTCCGTGCCGGCCGGCAAGACCGTTGAAATTAGCGACGCGCTGGATGAATATAAAAATAATCAACCGCCCTCCGTAGTGCGGAAAAGAATCAGAAACTATTCCCGTACGAACTATCAGGACACGCCTGCAACAGCAGAAGACCAGAAAGGGACCATAGTCACATACGACTCATTATAATCTACTTTTTATCTATTCTTTATAACTTTCATTGTGAATTCCGGGGGCTGTCTGAGAAGGGCGGCCCTCTTTTCTTGTGTAAAACCAAAATTTCCGAAATTAGTTTGAATTATTTTGGAATTACTAACTGGCAGGGATACAGAGTTAAGTATAAAAGCTTATTTTTGTGTAGTATGAGAAAACAATGAACACATTTTGACAAGGCATTCAAAGAGAATGCGGTCAAACTCAAAGTAAAGAAAAAGATATGAAACATTCGTTATTTTTTAGAAATTCAAACATTTCTTATTTTGTGTTGGCAATAGGGATCGCGATCCTGTTGCTTTCATGTTCGTCAGTCCAAAACCAGTCAGCCAGGGAACCGGTCGATTATGTGAATCCCTACATGGGGAACATCAGTCATTTGCTGGTGCCTACCTTTCCGACCATCCACCTTCCCCACAGCATACTGCGTGTGTATCCCGAACGGCGTGATTTCACCGGCGACGTGCTGGAAGGACTCCCCATTGTGGTTACCAGCCACCGGGGAAGTTCGGCATTCAACCTGAGTCCTTTTTACGAAAGCAGGAAAGAGCTGAAACCCGTCGTTGCCTACAGTTACGACAATGAAAAGATAACACCTTATTCCTACTCGGTTTATCTCGATGAAGAGGGTATCTCCGCGGAGTACGGACTTTCTCACCAATCTGCGATCTATGAGCTTCTTTTCGAAAAAGAGGAAGCAGTCAGGGTGGCGCTTAATTCCCGAAGGGGAGATCTTACCTGGGACGGAACGGCCTTCTCGGGATTTCAGATGATAGAGAACGATACGAAGGTCTATCTCTACCTTCTCCCCGACCAATTGCCGGAGAGTGTATCGCTGTTGGAAGAGGGAAATCTGGAGAACAAAACCTCTGCTACCGGCAGGAATGCATGTCTTGTCATGAGCTACCCCGCGGGCAGCAAAAAGCTTACACTTCGTTATGGAATTTCTTTTATCGATGCCGCACAGGCACAAGAGAATATGAAGCGGGAATTGAATGGGAAAAATCTGACTTCTCTCCGTGAAACAGGGCGCAAGGTATGGAACGAAGCCTTGAATAAAATTCAGATATCGGGCGGTTCGGAAAACGACAAAACGGTCTTTTATACCTCACTTTACCGCTGCTTTGAGCGACCTGTATCCATTTCGGAAGATGGTCGTTATTACAGTGCTTTCGACGGAAAAGTACATGAGGATGGAGGACGCGCTTTTTATACCGACGACTGGATATGGGATTCATACAGGGCACATCATCCACTGCGTGTCCTGATTGAACCGGAAAGGGAACAGGATATTCTGAATTCATTTGTACTGATGGCCGAACAGATGGAGCATTTCTGGATGCCTACCTTTCCGGAAATTACCGGCGACAGTCGCCGCATGAACTCCAATCATGGTGTCGCCTCGGTGTTGGATGCCCATCGAAAGGGTCTGGACAATTTTGATTTGAAAAAAGCATATCTTGCCGCCAAGGCTGCCATCATGGACAAGACTCTGGCTCCCTGGTCGGGTAAACCGGCGGGAGAGCTGGACAAATTTTATAAAAAACATGGATATATACCGGCATTGCGGGAAGAGGAGGAGGAAACGATTTCGGAGGTACATGGTTTCGAACGTCGCCAACCTGTTGCCGTGACTTTGGGTACCTCATACGATGAGTGGTGCCTGGCACAACTGGCAAAGGAGCAGGGCCTGATGGATGATTATGCTTACTTTATGGACGCATCCTTTAACTATCGCAACCTGTTCAATAAGGAGACCGGCTTTTTCCACCCCAAAGATAAAAACGGAGATTTTATCCAACCCTTTGATTATCGCTATTCGGGTGGAATAGGTGCACGCGGTTATTATGGAGAAAACAACGGATGGATCTATCGTTGGGATGTACAACACAATATTCCCGACTTGATCGACCTGATGGGAGGAAAGGAGCAGTTTGTCCATAATCTGGATGAGATGTTTGCCACTCCGCTGGGAAAGAGTAAGTATGATTTTTACAGTCAGTTGCCCGACCATACCGGCAACGTAGGACAATTTTCAATGGCCAATGAACCTTCCCTGCATATTCCTTATTTGTATAACTATGCCGGTGCACCCTGGAAGACCCAGAAACGAATCAGGACCCTTATCCACCAGTGGTTTCGAAACGACCTGATGGGTGTGCCCGGAGATGAAGATGGGGGAGGTATGTCTTCTTTTGTTGTCTTCTCGCAGATGGGCTTTTATCCTGTCACCCCTGGAAATCCGGAATACAGCATCGGTAGTCCGTTCTTTGATCATGCCAGGATTGATTTGGGAAATGGGAAGTTTTTTGAAATTGAAACGATCAATAATGCTCCCGAGAATAAATATATCCAGTCGGCCATATTGAACGGGAAACCCCTGAACAGACCTTTTATTCACCACAATGAGATCATGAAAGGCGGAAAAATTATTTTTGAAATGGGGGCAAAGGCAAATAAGGGCTGGGGAATATAGATAACGTACATGAAAATGTGTTATATTTGTTTTTTGTTATTGATTGCTTCAACAATCAATGTACGGGAGCAGGTTTTTTAGTCTTGTGTGATGTCCATTATGACCGCATGGAGGATCACAATATTACAAGTTTCACAATTTGAACATAGTTATGTTCCAATCTATCAATTTTAATTGAATAAATTATTCATGAAAAAGTGTCATAAAAGCTTGTTTATGGCACTATATTTACACATCAATTAATGACTTCATCTGAATGAGATTATTTTATTTATTAATCTTATCGGCACTTTTGATGCCACTTTCTATTGCGGCACAAAGTCTGCCGTTTCAGAATCCCAATTTACCCATCGACGAACGGGTGAAAGACCTTGTCGAAAGAATGACGCTGAAAGAAAAAATCAGCCAGATGATGAATGCCGCTCCTCCAATAGACCGACTTGGGATCCCCGCCTACAACTGGTGGAATGAATGTCTGCACGGAGTTGCCCGATCCGGCAGGGCCACTGTCTTTCCCCAGGCAATAGGGATGGCTGCCACGTTCGACACGGATGCCATGTTTTGTACGGCCGAAGTCATCTCCGACGAAGCAAGAGCCAAATATCATCAGGCTTTGCGTGATCACGACCAGAGGCAATACACCGGACTGACCTTCTGGTCACCCAATATCAACATATTTCGCGATCCACGCTGGGGCAGGGGACAGGAGACTTACGGGGAAGATCCTTATTTGACTTCCGGTTTGGGCGTAGCTTTTGTAAAAGGACTCCAGGGAAACGATGAGAAATATTTTAAGACCATCGCTACGGCCAAGCACTATGCCGTACACAGTGGCCCCGAGTACAGCCGTCATTCTTTTGATGCCCGTCCACCCTTGCGGGATGTGTGGGAAACCTACCTGCCGGCTTTCGAGAAATTGATAAAAACCGGCAATGTCTATTCGATCATGTGTGCCTACAACCGTTATGAAGGCAAACCCTGTTGCGGAAGCGATGAGCTATTGATTGACATCCTGCGAAACCGATGGGGTTTTGAAGGGTATGTGGTCTCCGACTGTGGCGCCATCAACAATTTCTACCGGACGCACAAGACTTCGCCCGACGCTGCCGCAGCTTCCTCCCAGGCAGTAATTGCAGGCACAGACCTCGAATGTGGAGGCAGCTACAGCACGTTGATGGATGCCGTGAAGCGCGGAGATATTACGGAAGAGGAAATCAATCTGTCCGTCTCGCGTCTCTTTGCTGCCCGCATGAAACTGGGTATGTTTGATCCCGATGATCGGGTGCCCTACAGCAAGATCCCCATTTCCGTGGTTGCGTCAAAAAAAAGCTGCGAGCAATCACTGGAGATGGCACGAAAATCCATCGTATTGTTAAAAAACGAGCAACAGACGCTGCCGCTCGACAAGAAGATTAAAACCATTGCCGTGATCGGCCCCAATGCTGATAATCCGACCTGCCTGCTGGGAAACTACAATGGTTCTCCCTCTTATATTGTGACACCGCTTGATGGAATACGCAAGAAGGTGAGCAAAAACACAAAAGTCATTTATCATCAGGGAGTGGGGCTGACCGATGATTCTATCTCCGTTCCCGTGCAAATCAAAAACCTGTTGCTTGCAGAGGGTAGAGATGGATTTAAAGCGGAATATTTCGACAACACGGAGTTTAAAGGAACCCCTGCGTTTGTCCAGTATGAAAAGGAGATCGATTTTTTTGGAACAAAACAACACAGCATCCTGGCCAATTTAAAGCCGGGTAAGGTTGCAGCACGCTGGACGAGCGTACTCTCTCCCCGGAAAGATATGGAGGTGGCGTTTGAAATAACCAGCGACGACAGTGGCTTTCGCCTGTTTGTGGATGATCAGCTCCTGATTGACCGCTTTTCATATCAGGAAGCACGTGTGGAATACTGTCATTTGCAGCTGAAAGCAGGGCAAAAACGAAAGTTTCGTTTCGAGTTTGTGCAGAGAATGGAAGGCGGTAGCGTCAGCCTTACTACGGTGGAGCGACAGAAAAGCGACCTGAATGCACTGGCTGCGTCTGTGAAGTCGGCCGACGCCATTGTGTTTGTCGGAGGTATCTCTCCCTCGCTCGAGGGAGAAGAAATGCCGGTGAGTGTGCCTGGTTTTAACAAAGGAGACCGTACCTCTATTGCCCTGCCCCGGGTACAGACTGAAGCAATGAAGGCACTGAAGTCCACGGGAAAGCCGGTGATTTTCGTGATGCTTACCGGAAGTGCCCTTGCAATTCAATGGGAGGATGATAATCTCCCAGCCATAGTCAATGCCTGGTATGGTGGTCAGGATGCAGGCACCGCTTTGGCCGATGTGCTTTTCGGCGATTATAATCCCTCAGGGCGGTTGCCGGTCACCTTTTATGCTTCGGACGACGATTTGCCTTCTTATGAGGATTATAGCATGAAAGGAAGAACCTATCGTTACTTTACCGGCAAGCCCCTATATCCTTTTGGCTACGGTTTAAGCTACACCGGGTTTACCTATTCCGATCTTCAGGTTCCTGAGACTGCAGTCACAGGAGATTCTGTGAAGGTATCGGTATCGGTAACCAATACCGGAGGTCGCAGTGGCGAAGAAGTGGTACAGCTCTATGTCTCTCTTTTAAACCGACAGGTACCTGTGCCGTTGCGGTCACTGCAGGGCATACAACGCGTAAAGCTGGAACCCGGAGAATCGCGTAAGGTTGACTTCACGCTTGCACCGGAACAGCTTTCCAGTATCGATGCGTTGATGCAACGCTGTGTGGAACCCGGAAAGGTATCAGTCAGCATTGGCGGTCAGCAGCCTTCCGAAGAGATCATAAAAACTGAAAAGGCCGTTCAGAAAGAGCTGGTAGTTACAGGCAAAAAATGGATCGTCCGCTGATCTACATGCAATCAGATGAAGGAAAATAATCTTTATGTTAAATTATATTCCCATGAACAGAAGAAATTTTATCAGAAATGTGTCCGCATTTTCAGCGGTTACTGTTTTAAAACCGGAAATCGTGTTTGCTTCCAATAACAATTCAGCCGTCAGAATAGGCCTTGTGGGGTGTGGTTCACGTGCCACAGGGATCCTGGGTGCCATGTCGGAAAGTTCAAATATTCAGATTACGGCCCTGGCCGATCTTTTTGAAGATAAACTGGCTAGTGGCGCCGATTTTGTGAATAAACTGAATCAAAAGAAAGGGTATGCCTCTGTGCAGAAGAAAAACATGTATGCAGGTTCCGATGCCTATCTGCGATTACTGGAGAATAAAGAGGTAGATGCAGTCATCATCGCTTCTCCCGGTTATTCGCACCCCCTGATACTGGAAGACACGGTTGCCGCCGGAAAACATGTGTATTGTGAAAAACCGCTGGCTGTGGATGCTGACGGATGCAGGCAGATTCTCCGGACGGCACAAAATGTTCAGGGAAAGATCTCCGCTTTCGATGGTTTCCAGATTCGTTATGCCTCACCTTATGTAGAGATGGCAAAGCGGATTAAACGAGGCGATATCGGGGACCTTGTCACCGTGCAGCTCTATTATTTTTCTTCCGGCGGTGCCATCGTACCCCACGAAGGCATGTCGTACGATGAGATGCGTATCCGAAACCATTATCATTTTCACGAGATCTCCGGCGGTTGTTATCTGGATCAGGCCATTCATATGATCGACACATGCAACTGGATTCTTGGTACCCATCCTTTATCTGCAATAGGAGACGGAAGCAGGAAGGGAGGTCCCGGATTTGGAAACGCATGGACGAACTATCAGGTGATTTACAAATATCCCGACGAGGTGAATGTATCGGTACATTCAAGCAAATTCGGAAAAGTATTTGGTGATGTATGTGCCCGGTTCATCGGAACAAAGGGCATGGCTGAGGCACATTACAGCGGCGGTGTGTTTATATTGGGCGAAAACAAGTGGGATTCCGGTATAGCACATTCGGCATCAGACCTCACCCCCGAATCCATCGCCAGAGGCACCAGCTCGTCGTCGCTGGATGATGCGGATACAAACAAAGGCAAAGCCTTTATAGACAGTATTATTAGCGGCTCCTATCTGAATCAGCTGGAATCGGGGTACAACTCTACCATGAGTGCAATTTTAGGGAGAGAAGCTGCTTCACGGCAGGAGAAAGTCACCTGGGATGAATTGGCATATACCCCCCAACGGATTGACCCAAAATTAAATTTAAAACAGTTCGACAGAAAATAATCGCAAAAATGTTGGTTTTCGTTTAAAAAAACTTCTATCTTTGCATCCGCAAATAATAAGAGGTGCGCAGGCATCTCTTTTATTTGGGGAGCGGGCAGCGGCCCGTTGTATCCCGAAAATCATGAAACGCCCGGATGGCGGAATTGGTAGACGCGCTAGTTTCAGGGACTAGTGTTGGTTACAATGTGCAGGTTCGAGTCCTGTTCCGGGCACTTTTGCGCAGGTGGTGAAATTGGTATACACGCTACTTTGAGGGGGTAGTGCCGGTTACGGCGTGTGAGTTCGAGTCTCATTCTGCGCACCAATATGGCGTAAGTTATTGACTTTCAAGTTTGATTGGCCGTTATATACATGGAAATATATATAACGATTATGGCAGCCAACTATTCTGTTCCTAAATCTCATTTGCAGAGGGTTAATCGTAATAACGAAAAAATTGCAGGAAATTTATGAGAAATTGATTCCACGTGTCAGCGACCGCTTCGTATGTTGCTGTCTTCCGTGGAAATTGGCGATCCCTCAGGTGCGGTGTTGACCTCTTCCTATTGTGTGTTGCTGTCTTTCACGGCAATCTCTTTGACCAGTCTTATCATCTTTCCATCGTGGGTCACTCCCTCACCAATAATCTGATAGACGCCCGGCATATCGGCAGAATAAAAATCGATTACCGCTTCGCCCTGTGCAGAGAATTGCACATCGGGTTTCCAGAAGAGGGTAGTGCGCAGGTCCGGCACTGATGACTCCGCCTGCTCCGGCTTTTCGTATGCAGGAGCATAAAAGTGTGCTGCCTGCTGATAACCGAGTGGAATGATGTCGTCGATGCTGGGAGGACGGTGCGACGAATCCTTATATCCTCCTATTTTCGTGGTGATCACCACCGCACCGCTGGTGCCGGGAAAATAACCGGGCATGGAGGTGTTGTCTTTCAGTACGAAGAGGCTCTCGATGGAAGAGACCTCAATGTCGTCAATCCTTCCCGAAAAATCTTCAAATTTCATGTTGTCTATTACAAACAACACCGGCATCTCAGACCGGGTGGTGGTTACCACGTCACCCCTGATGACGATTCCCGGCTGACGCTGGAGCAACGACCGCAGGCTGGAGACATGCATCTTCTCTATGTCCGCCGCGGTTTGTACGCCAGTGGCGCTGATGGGTGAGTAAAAGGACGATTCCTTATATTTTTCAAGACTTTGTGCAGTGACGGTGAACTCATCGAGCAGAATGGTGCGGATGCCGTTTTTTTGGGTGTAGTCCTCATTGGCAATCTGTAGATAAGGATCATGGTCTGTATTATGCCGGTTGACAGTCTCCCCTCTAGCCGGCAGGGCAGCGCCCTGAAGGGCGGGAAATGTCTCCTGGTCGAGGCTGATCACATTGAATGAACCACCTTTCTTACTCCGTGATTGTACCAGGATGGCGGTTCCCTCCGGATACTCCACGTCGAATACGAAGCGGCCCCGGTCATCTGCTTGAGTGGTCCGTGTGCTGACCAGCGTGTCGAGCCGCGCCATCAGACTGATCTGTCCCTCTTTCAGTGCCCCGAAGATACTCTCTGCCTTTCCCGTCACCTTCTGCGCCAGCTCGGGTGCAAAATCATCAGGCTTGGCGATCCTGCCCTGCAGGACAGCCGGGATATCGTACCTTCTCCATCCCTGTGTCAGCATCAGTGCGTCGAGGGCATACCTGTTCACTTGTCCGTCCTGAAAGTAGGACACCGGAGACTCGATCGTTCCTTTCAGTTCCGATGACAACAGGAGTGTGCTGATGATATTTATTGTGCTGTCGATGACAACCGCTTCCTTATTGGTCACCGACATTGCAATATTACCGGTGGAGGACATCAGATCCGGTCCGGTCAGTTTTAGCATGATCGTGACATGTTCCCTGCGTTTGTAAGCAGGTTTGGGCGTGTCGGCCTCCAGGCGGGCAAACTCGTTCCCGTTCAGGTTGAAAAGAAGCCGCTCGCTCAGCACCTCCTGTCTTGTATTCAGTAATATGATATTCAATATCCCCGTGGGTAAATCCTTGTTTTCGAAGCTGTATATCTCTTTCTTCGGGTTCCACCGTTCATGAAAAAGAACCAGCCCTTTGTGGTGAATGAGCAGTGACACGGTGTCTTGCGGCGCTTCCTTGCCTCTGCTTTGTGTAATTCTCAGCTGGCCCCCCGCATTGCGGGCAGTGATGATATGGGCGTCGGGCTGCGATTCCGGCAATGCGAAACGCCGGGAGGTGCCGGCTTCGTTCCGGCAGATCACATGATATGACTCATTCCCGGAAGGAATAAAATGAAAGAGGCCCATGCCCAGATGCAGGCTTCTGAACGTGAGTATTTCACGATCTGCTGAGTCATACAATGTCCCCGTTATCTGTGTGCCCAGACCATCGGTGTTCAGCGCCTTGAAGGCAACCTGCGTAATCATGCCGGGGATGATGTAACCACCCTCCGGGAAAAACTGTACGTCATATTCTGCCGGATCACGAGGAACCGTGTAGTACCGGTTATATTTCCTGCCTTTGTAGATGAGTCCCAGCAGCAGCGTCCTGTTTTTATCCTTTTCCGATAACCTGATATCGAGATGATACACCCCGTCTTTCCCGGGCTTGAGTGTTTTTACCGCATTGTATCCGATCTTACTTGTGACCACCTCGGGCACTATCGTGTCGTTCAGTTGCCTGTCTATGAACTGTAGAGACAGATGTACGTCATTTTTCTCCACATCGAACGTCACCAGTGGCTCCAGCTGCAATGAAAACGGGTCGAGCACCTGTATGGACCTTCGGAAGAAAAAATCTTCGCTCCTGTTTCGCATGTACTGCGTGTATGCCCTCAGGGTATAGGCACCCTGGGTAAGGTCATCCTCCAGATCGATATGACCCGAATAAGCGCCGGTGCTATCGGGCCGTATCTTCACCCGTTGTACCAGTTCATCGAGTGGGCCGATCAGCTCCACATAGATGTAACGGCTTATGAAAACGGGCTGATGGGTAAGCGCATCCACCATGTGAGCCCGAAACCAGATCCGTTCGCCCGAGAGATATCCGGCCTTGTCTGTCTGCACGTAGATCTTCTCCTGCGGAAAAGTGACCAGCTGACGATGCATGCGTACCACCACAGAATCGCTATCCACTGCCGCTGTTTGTGCGAAAACAATAGATTTAAGCAGTAAAAAAAAATAAAGAAAGATATTTTTCTTCATTGATTATTCTGTGATTATACTCAAAAACAATAAAGGCTCATTATTTACATTGGTTAACGTAAAACCTGATCCTTTAGGTGAATAAAAGGTATTGTCTTTATTGATAATGGTCTCCTGTCCGTTGATTCTTACTTTGGTTCTCCCCTGTAAAATATAGATCGCATTTTGTCTTTGTGCACTATCTTTATAAGTGTATAATTCATTTTTGCGGATCTTATTTAATGTAACCTGAAATCCATCTGCAAAATCCTTATTTAAAAGGGTCTTCTCATTAAATTGTAACCGGCCGTAATTTTCATGCGGTACATAGCAATCATCAAAGGTGTAGTTGGTATTTCCTACCGAATAAGGTTTTTCAAGGGCAATAAGCGATTCCCTCTTTATGACAAGATATTTGATTGTGTCGTTGTGAATTCTTTGGATGTTGTGAGAAGATCCGCTGGGAGTATAGATAAAATCTCCTTCGTTTAGATTTTTTTCTATACCGTTGATATGAAACCTCACCGGACCTTTTACAATATAAAAAGCTTCGTCTTCATTGTGAATGTGGGGTGCATGTGTTTGAGTGCCTTCAAAAACACACGACATTTTTACTGTCAGAGTGTCGGCCATTCCTTTGGGAATATAATAATGAAACCAGCCATTGCGGTTTTTTGTTACCTTCTCTTCTTTAAATCTATCCACCAGGGCTTCCATATCTGTTGAGGAATCTATTTGTCTACTCTGAGAGTATACACCGAACGATGAAAAGAACAATATTAGACAAGCAAAACAATTATATTTCATGTAGTTAAAGTTATTATTTTCAATTTCATTACTCTTTTCCCCGTGTTCACTTATCGAAAATGTTCAAGAGTATCACAGGAACTCGTTTTAATCATGTACTTCTGTAATATGATTGTCATGCTCGTTCCATGATACGAGTTCTTTAACTGTTTCTTTATTAATGAGCCTGTTATCTCGAGATATTGCAAATATACAAGTAAAAAACAAACAAAATGATATTGATATGTTTTTTTCATGTTTTCAGGTATTGGTAGTCGTTATCTCAACATATAGCTGTAGCGTCTATTTTAATAATGAAATACCAAAACCAGGTGCACTTGAAGGTATAAAAACTCCATTTTCTACTCTGTTAAAGCCAAAATCGATATCATTTGAAAAACAAGTAACGCCTTCAATCGTAACAACATTTCCAATACCTCCGGCAAGATGTCCGGTATAGATAGTTTTAAGATAATCACCCCAATTATGAGGTGAAGCCTGCAACCCGTTTTCTATTAACCGGGGCATTAATTTCCTCCAGTGGGTGAATCCATAGCCCATTATATCGTCCAGATAAACGTCCAGTACTTTGTTTCTCCCCATTTCCAACGCAAGATCCAAATCAGGTCTCGCCTCACCGTCGGCAAGCAGGGTGTTCCTTTTTCTGTTTTCCGACAACCATTTTCTCAGCGCGGTAAAATCGTCCAGTGTCTCCCTGAAAGGTTCTTCTATCCACCATATCGATACATTTTCAAGTTGTTCAAGATAACGGATGAAGTCTTTCAATGTATAGCCATCGTTCGCATCAACTAAAATATCAACATCCGGAAAATAAGCATTTACCATCCGGGTAACTTCAACATCTCTCTTCAAGCCCTCTTCGGGAGACATCCATTTGAATCCTCTGCCGATTTTCAGTTTAAACTGCCGATACCCTTTGCTATAATCATAAAAGCATTCTTGAAGTATTTTATCAAATGCTTTTCTGCTATCATTCATATCTACATCATCCATATAGATCATTCCACTATAGCATTTGGTTATAATTGGACTTTCACTGCCCAGAAGCTGATATACAGGTTTATTCAAAATAACACCTGCAAGGTCATGCAAGGGGATGTCAAATATCTGCGCAACATCTGTTACACCCGTCTCCAATGCGAATACATCGGTAATCTTTTTTCCTTTAATCTGATCAAAAATCTCTACTGCCTTTTCTCGGGACCCTCTCATCATCCCAATTCCAGATGCTCCCTGATTTGTTGTGAGTCTGCAAATAGTCATCGATGGGCCATGACCATGAATGCCCAAATGGGAATTTTTTCCTACCAGACGAGGATAACTCAGCTTTACATTTGTGAACTGCATACTTTCCAATGAATGGTCAGACAGCTCATTTACTGCATTAAGGCTCATGCTTTCCGCTTTCAATGAAGTAAAAGAAGCGGGTAGCAATGAAGCTGCTCCTGCAGTGGCCGCATATCGTAAAAAATTCCGTCTGTTCATGAACTTAATAGATTTATTGTTCAAATATATACATTATTCTTGTAATACTGACCCATAAATTTCCATATCAGCAATAGCAACATCTTTCTTGTCATTTATTGCCAGCCTTACATACCGTGCGGATGTGGGTTTGATGTCACTATCGGTAGTATTCATCTGGTTATTCGTCTGTTCAAATGCCTTTTCCCACTTTCTCCCATCTTCGCTTGTTTCAACCACGAAAGATTTCAACTTGTAATTTTCATTCATGCCGTTGATTTTTCCCGCATGTCTTATTACAATACGATTGATACGATAAGGTTTTGCAAAATCAAACTGTATCCATTTGTTTCCCGTCGCAGAAGACACCCATGTCCGGTCGGCGGAGGCAGTGCCATCCGCGGCATAATCTGCATGGGTACCTGTTTCACTGGAAGTGATTTTCATCTTTGACGAAAGGGTAAGGTTGAAGTCCAGCCCGTTTGCTTCGTTGTAAAGAGCAAAAAAGTGGTCGCCGCGGCATATCACAATATTTCCCGGAGAAATGGCATCCAGTTTTTCTTTTAATATCACCATGCTGTCGGGTCCCATACGCCACGATGTACCCTGGGCAGTGAGGAAGACGGGTTTCTTCCCTTCAAAATGGGCTACGGTGTCGCGGTTCATTCTCACAAACACATCCGGTCCATTGGCATAACAAGGATAATTGGGAAGAAAGGCAAGACGGTGCTGTGAATTGTAGGAAGGAATTTTTCCAATCTGCCTTTCCCAGTCCTGTTGTGTGACCCCATAAAGATAACGGCAATGTGTTGCATATGCATCCATCTGTCCCTGATTGATCTCGTCCCACACCGTAATCACCCTCAGTCCGCTTTTTTCCAGGTACCGTTGTGTAAGCTTCAAATATTCTTCAAATGCTTTGCCCCCCGTATTGTTCCACTTGTAATTATGCGCATCATAAAGCAGGGAGTAGCCCAGGCCGGAGGGGCCGGAAGCAAAAAAGTCGTTCGGTGTGGCTGTCTTGTAATAATAGTTGAGCAGACCAGGCCCCAGATCCGACAGTGCGGGACTAATTGTCCAGTTTATAGGAATAATTCCCCTTTCAGGATTTAGCCACAGTTTTGCCAGGGCGTTCTGGCAGTACTGGATATTGTCTCCGTCACTCAGAAAAAGGGCGAGATATATCTTGTTTTCGAGTTCAGGCTTTTTAGGAACCACCGGTAAATGAATAATATGATCCATGCCCGCGTATACAGTTGCATTTTCGTAAAAATCTGCTGGCACGGTAGAAATGCCATACTCTGTTCCTATGCCAATTCCCGATCGTTCCTCGGGCCACCAGCCCAGGATAATTCCTTCCCCTGCGGTCATGTCCCGGAGATAGAGCCGGAGCACGTTCCTTTCCGGAATATTTCGGGGGTCAAGCCAGATAACGGCAGCTTTTGCTGCCACAGCTATGTCCCGTATATATGGAACTGCCCTATGGTGAACCAGCATCCTTTTAGAACATGCACCCCAATAGGTATTGTACATGTATAGATAAATATCCTCGGGAGTGGTGTAAGCGAGACTGGTCAAATCGGCCAACACCTGAAATTTCATGCCACGCTTCTGCAGTTGTTCGTATTCAGCCCTTGTCACCGGAAGTGCATTGCGTAATCCGGCAACTGTTGTTGCCAGGTTACGGTAATGCGGACTTTTATCCACACTATACAAGACCACACCCTTTATGCTGTTGCGATATTTTTTTACCACTTCCCATTTGTTATCCTCTCTGTATTCCCTGAGATTTAATTTAAGATGTTGTGGCCACACCTTGCTCTCCGGCCCTGAAGTGCGTATCAGCAGTATAGATGGTTTTGTCTTGTTCACAAGCCCTTGCAGCGCAGAAAACATTACCCCTTCCTCACTTTTGTCATTTCTGTATTCCACCCAAACGGCGTCGAGCGTGTCTGCGGGAAGAGAGAACGTTGGAAATGCCTGTCCTTTGGGCCAGTACATTCCCTGATTGTTATTCTGCGCCGATATATTTAAATTCATTAAGACGATACACAGGAAAAGAATTATTGATCTCATATCTTATTTTTTTAGTCAGTTATTCTACTTAAAAACAGCGCTGTCTCTTTGGGGTAGTGAACCATCCGCATCTGCCAGATCAGTTCCTGCAAATTCACGATGCGGGTATTGTTATTAATTCTTTCAATGCACTTTTTTGCAGCTGCAACTCCAATTACATTTCCTCCAGGTGTATTTTCAGCCTGGAGATCGTCCGAACTACCAATGTCGCTGAATCTGCTCCAGGCATGAACGCAAACGGCAGAAAAAGAGCCTTCACCAAGTTGGTTTATTTTCGATGCGATATATGCGGGACTTCCCTGGTTTGGTCTGTTATCTCCATGATTCCAGAGTGCATACTTCGTGGTAATTACAGGAATATGAAATCCATCGGAATTTTTAAACCAAAACACTTTTCCATCGCCTGCAGCATAGGGTGCATACTGAACTACAACAATTCCTTCGAGCATATTATTGGTCTCTATATAGGCTTTGTAGGCTTCCATCGCAGCGGGGCTGTCACAATCCATTGTGAAGAGCCCCAGTATTTTGCAATTATGTTGCCTTAAATGGGCTGTGGTAGCTACCACTGTTTTTTGCAATGTATTCAATCTGTCTTTATCCCGGGCAAACTCGTCAGCGTAAAAATAACCCCCTCCAAAACTTTCAAAAACGGAACCTGCCGGGTTTTGCTTTTCCAGCAAATAATTCAGCCAGTCGGGGGCAATCATGTCCAGATTGGCCACCGGTAACCCGAACGAGAATTTTGTAGCCGTCACATCCTTACTCGCATAATATATATCACGATTGAAGTTGTTCATCATCCACTGAATGTTATCGCCGTCAGAAAGATAGAATGAAGCATAGTTTTTGGAAGGATCGTAAAGATATTTTTTGGGATTATCAACTTTTACAAGACCCTTTTGTCTGTTTTTGTAATCCAGTGCCGTAAAATCTGTATTGTAAGCCCAGTCATAGGGCACCATCCTGTTTCCGGTTTTGGTCACTCTTCTTACAAACACATCTTCACCTACGCCTTGTTCCCAGCCAAAAACGGGTGCATTGGGCTCAAGCCATTGTAGTATCTCCTCGAACAGTTCCACATTTTGACCTTCACTACTCGACTGGTATATATGGTTCAGATTAATCACAAACAGTTTATGCGCTATGGCATATGAACGCAATTCACCCGTCTGCACAGGCATCACTACCAGTGCTGAATTACTACATTTGTCCTTAAATTCCCTCCATGAGTCAGCCACACTTTTTTTTGTCGCATCGTAGCGCATCACATACCCCCGGGCATCAAAAAAATCCTTGTCCCTGATATCCACAATAATTGCCTGATACACGTGGGCCGCTACCGCTGCCACATTCCCACTCTCGGGATTATTTACAACATCTGAAAGTATATATCCCGGTTTGCCATCGTCGCCCGTCCATATTTGTTTCAGGTCTTCACCGGGTTCAAATTGTTCAGTTGCCAGCTCCACGGCTGTGCGCTTACCAATTTCTTTGATACCCATGGCTTCAAAAGCAGTCCTGCTATTTGTATAAGCCGGATAGTCCGTGCCTTCATCCATCCATACGGCAACCTTGCTTTTTCCCTCTTCAGTCGCAAGAAATGATAAACCTTGAATGGATTGCGCAAGCAAATGATATTGAAGTCCTTCTGTTATGCTTGTTTGTGAAATATTGTTTTTTTGGCTGTTACCCAGGATGTCTGTAAGGTTCCAGTACCTTTCCGGAAGTCTGCTATTTGAAGGAATCCAATATTGTCCCACATCGCTGAACGCATCATGGAATGATGAATAGCTGAAGCGGCCATCGTCAGTTTTGGACGCGCAGCCGATGGATAAGGTTGTCAGGAGTATACCTGTGAATATTCTTGAAATCATCATGTTGTCACCATTTTATTTCCACTAAAATACCGTCGGGGTCATTTTCAAACTTCAACAGGCAGGTGCCCGATATTTCGTCCCACGCATGTTCAGCATTCGTGATCACTTTGCCTGCAGAGTCCTTTACTACCACCTCGGAAGGCTTTTTGGGAAGTAATACACGGCTTACATTTTCCGTGTGGAGTGGACTTTTGGCAACAAACGAGTAAAACCCTCTTTTAGAAACCTCATCATATATCCGTGAAGCACCGCATAAGACGGCGGGCTTTTTCCTGTTTTTTACCTGTTCAACGTTGTAAAGCAAAGCCTGTTCGTTGGGGTGAATCACCTTTTCCTCCAGTATGGGCAGGGTAGGGTCAAAAAGATCTATAAAAACTCCGTGAAGCGTGAGTGGCTCACCTGATACGCTCTCATCTAAAACAGATGCAATGATGTAGGGCCCCCGCTCCAGATAATAATTGTTTTTTACATCAAACTTCTCTTTGTTTGCAGTTGCAGTCTCAAATGCTTTTTGCACTGTACTTACAAAAAGTCTGTCACCCTGTTCTTTCATAACAAACTCTTTGGGCTCTTCCCGCATTATATACACTTTTCCCTTTCCATAAGTATATTCACCCGTGCGGGGAGTGTCAGATTCCAGTCCCATCAATCCAAACAGATGCTGCGATGGTGCCTTATAGCTGTTTCCGTTGCTGTTCCACCATTCCATGACGGTCTGGTAGGGATCATTGTCCAAACCGCAATATACAAGCACACCGCCATCCTTTACCCACCGGGCAATATATTCATGAAATTCCAATTTAGGGGGCTTCATATTGGCGTATGACATGATGAGCACTTTCAGGTTTTTCCAGGTATCGGGATAACTTACATTTTCAATATGTACTGTACTTACGGGTATTCCTCTTTTCAACAAAGGCAGGGTTTGCCCGTAAAAGTTTGAAAATTGAGGATCTGCCAAATTTTCTTCCTGATATTGCATGCTGCCTTTGTTAAATACTTCCACCACCTCACCATTTTGGTTATGTGTGGGATAACGCTGAAACATCAGTGAATTGGACATCAGCACGCCAATGCCTTGCGTTCCGCTTACTGTGTGGTCACTCAATGGCATGTTGTTTAGTGTATTGATCATTATTTGCACCTGTGTGGAGTAATATTCAGGTATTCTCTCCTTCGTACTGCAGGTATCGCATGACTGATATAATCCCTCATACACCCTGTCGGGCCAGGGCATCACCTCATAGTTGTCCACCATTGGGTAAAGTAGTTGCGCAGTAAATGTTGCCTGGTAGTTCTTTTTAAAATCACTCCAGTTACGTGCCCAGTCTTCAATGGGGTCGGTAAGGAAAAACATTTTGCGTCCAGTCGGTCTTGTCATGGACTCCATGGAGCCATATTCCAGGAAAGCATTCTCAAACACTCTCTCTTTGCGAATGCCGTTGAAGTAGTTTGGTTCCCTTGCCGTGCCGGTCCACACCTGTGCAATATAACCATCCATACTGGGTAGTGAAGCCAGGCTGGCGTGGGGACTGACGATCTGCCAGGAGGAGTAGTTCACCAGTGAATGGGTAGGTACATAACAGCGAACATCCATCCCCTTACTCCTGCCATATGCCTTGGCAAATGTGAACACTTCATCCAAAGCACGGTAGTAGAGATGATATTTCAGCTTGTTTGAAAGGTAGGTGTTTTCGGGCGACTCATGCTGTGGACGCCAGGGAAAGCCATAATACTCTTCCCATTCACGCTTAAAGGCATCGCTATATCCGGCACGCATCCAGAACTCGGGTTCTTCCAGATAAATGGCATCAATTCCTGCATCAATTGCCCGTTTCACCTGCACCTCTTTCATGTATTTCAGGAAGTTTCTTGTGGGAACAATATAAGGTACATTTCGTCCATGCCATATTGTATCTCCTTTCACAGTCACCTGTCCCTCATCCCAATGTGTTTTGCCATCCCACTGGCCGGTAAAGTAATCCTGATATCCACCCCAGGCAATGCCGGTCATGAAATGTGTGATGTAACCGCGATCCCGCCAGGTCTGCACTCTTTCTTCAAACGTCATTGCAGGCCGTCCTTCTCTCGCCTGCCTGTCGCCTGCGCCATATATAATTGCTACGTCAGATCTTATGTCAGTGACCGGTTTCCAGTGACCGGAAGTCTGAAACGCGGTCTTTTCTTTATTGTCGATTCCCCCGCGGCTATTGTCAGTTCTCGATCCGCAACCAATCCATATGATTGTCAGGAGTATGCCTGTGAATATTTTTGGAATCATCATGTTGTCACCATTTTATTTCCACTAAGATGCCGTCGGGGTCATTCTCAAACTTCAACAGGCAGGTGCCCGATGTATCGTCCCAGGCATGTTCAGCATTCGTGATCACTTCGCCAGCGGGGTTCTTTACCACCACCTCGGAAGGTTTTTTGGGAAGTAAAACACGACTTACATTATTTGTTTCGAGCGGACTTTTGGCAACAAACGAGTAAAACCCTCTTTTAGAAACTTCATCATATATCCTTGAAGCACCGCATAGTACGGCAGGTTTACTTTTGCCCTTTATAAACTCCACATTGTACAGGAATGCTTGTTCACCGGGAATGACCGATTTTTCAGTCAGTACCGGCAGGGCAGGGTCAAATAGATCGATAAACACACCCTTCAAAGTCATGGGGTCGTTTGAAATACTCTCATCCATTACAGCGGCAATCATATAGGGCCCGCGTTCCAGATACAAGCTGTTTTTTGTTTCAAGTTGACCCCCGTTGGGTGTAGTTTCAAATGCTTTTTTTATTGTTTCAAAATAGTTTGAATCATAGTTCGCATTCAGTACAAATTCCTTGGGTTCTTCACGTATCACATATACTTTTCCCTTGCCGCAGGCATACTCGCCCGTACCCGGCGTGTCAGTTCCCAGTTTCATTAACTCAAAAAGGTGTTGTGATGGTGCTTTGTAGCTGTTTCCGTCGCTGTTCCACCATTCCATCACTGTCTGATAAGGATCAATGTCCTTGCCACAATATACCAGCACACCCCCATTTTTCACCCAGTCGGCTATAAACTGATGGTACTCGGCCTTCATCGGTTTCATGTTGGCGTATGACATCACCAACACTTTCAGGTCTTTCCAGGTATCGGGATACCCCACATTCTCGATATGTACGGTGCTTACAGGTATTCCCCTTTTCAACAAGGGCAGCGTCTGTCCGTAGAAGTTAGAAAACTGCGGATCATCATACCCGTCGTGCGTGGGAAAACGCTGAAACATGAGTGAGTTCGACATCAGTACACCAATGCCATGAGAGCCGCTTACTTTATTTTCAGAGCGTGGCATGTCGTTAAGCGTGTTAATCATCACCTGCATCTGTGTGGAGTAAAAGCGTGGAATCCGTTCCTTCGTAGTACATGTGTCACATGTTTTATACAAACCTTCATAGATACGATCGGGCCAGGGCATCACCTCATAATCTGCAATCATGGGATAAAGCAGTTGCGCAGAGAAGGTGGCCTGATAATTTTTTTTGTAATCCACCCAGTCGCGGGGCCAGTCCTCAATCGGGTCCGTCAGAAAAAACATCTTGCGTCCCGTGGGGCGAGTCATCGACTCCATTGATCCATATTCCAGGAATGCATTTTCAAATACACGTTCCTTCTTTAGTCCGTCAAAATAGGTCGGTTCACGTGAAGTACCGGTCCACACCTGGGCGATATAGCCATCCATGGCGGGTAATGAGGCCAGGCTGGCTTCAGGGCTTACTATCTGCCACGATGAGTAGTTTACCAGCGAGTGGGTAGGCACATAACAGCGTACATTCATTCCTTTGCTCTTTCCATATTCTTTGGCAAAAGTAAATACTTCATCCAGGGCACGGTAGTAGAGATGATATTTCAGCTTGTTTGAAAGGTAGGTGTTTTCGGGCGACTCATGCTGCGGACGCCACGGAAAGCCGTAATATTCTTCCCATTCACGTTTGAATGCATCACTGTATCCGGCACGCATCCAAAACTCGGGCTCTTCCATATGAATTGCATCAATACCGGCATCAATGACCTTCTTCACATGCTTCTGCTTGATGTATTCGATAAAATTCAACGAAGGTACAATATAGGGTACCATTCTGCCGTGCCATATCGTATCTCCTTTCACGGTTTTTTGTCCTTCGTCGAGATGCCACTTCCCGTCCCATTCTCCTGTGAAGTAATCCTGATAATTGCCCCATGCGATACCGGTCATGAAATGAGTAGTGTAACCGCGGTCGCGCCATGTCTGCACCCGCTCCTCGAAAGTCATTGCAGGACGTCCATCCCTTGCAGGCCTGTCGCCGGCGCCATACACGATTGCCACATCCGCCCTTACGTCTGTGACCGGTTTCCACTGCCCCGACGTCTGAAACGCTGTTTTTTCTTTACTGACATCCCTGTCAAGCTGATTGTGACCTTGATTCTGGCAGGATACCATACTCAAAGCGATAAGTATGGTTGATATAAACAATATTGTAGTTCTCATAAGTTTATTTTTTATTTTAATGGTTCCGACATGGAAGGAGCTCTCGAATCACGTGAGCTGCCCCAGCTTTTGTTGGGCCTTGGCCCCATTATAAACACCAGCTTACCTCCCTTTACTATATCCGAATGTTCAATCCACGTCTTGTCGTGCGGTTTTCCGTTTAACTCAGCCGATTGAATATATTTGTTTTGTTGAGACACATTTTCTGCCTCAATTATAAACTTCTTACCTTCACCTACATTGATGATGACTTCCTCGAAAATTGGACTGCCAATATCAAAAATTGGCCTTCCGGGACACTGTGGATAGATACCCATCGCGTTCAGGACATACCAACTCGACATTGCGCCTCCATCTTCATCCCCGCTTAGTCCGAAAGGAGTTGTGTCATACCATATATCCAGCATCTGCCGCACCTTTTTTTGTGTCATCCATGGCTGGCCGGCGTAATTAAAAAGATAAGGGATATGCCATGCCGGCTCATTTCCATGTGTGTACATACCCATCAGGCCTGTCATATCGGGGAACTGGGCAAGAAACTGAAGTTTATCGTTGCGGTGGCCTGTCACAAACAGCTGGTTCAATTTGTCGAGAAACTTTTCTTCCCCACCCATCAGATTAATAAGCCCCTGCACATCATGTTGCACATGCCATGTATATTTCCATGAGTTGCCTTCAGCAAAATATCCTTCGCCTGCAAAACCACCAGAATACATTGGGTCAAATGGCTCAATCCATTTCCCGTCGGCAGATTTGGGCGCCATTAATCCAATTTCAGGTTTATATAAATTCTGATAGTTGTGCGCCCGTTTCATAAACAGGTCGTAATCATCCTTTTTTCCCAACTCTTTTGCCATCTGGGCAAGGCACCAGTCGTCATACGCATGCTCAAGCGTGACTGATACAGATTGTCTTCTGTGCCAGCCATCCACTTCAGGTACCCACTCTTCCACGCCAGGCTCGGGCAGCCATTGTGACTGATATGGCAATCTGTTGTATTTGTCATAGGGTTTTATATCGGGCAGCCACTGATGATTGATAAACTTTTGACGTACAGTGTCAAAATCTTCCCTGACAGGCAGCGCAGGAAAAAAACCTTTGTCAAAATAGCATTGTTCCAGCTCAGTGATATACATTTCATCCTTCCAGGGAATCATTGTTGCTTCGTTATGATTTTTCTTCATGGCTTCATACGCCTTCTCGATATCAAAGTCGCGCACTCCCCTGAAATAAGCATCCACAATCACAGCGGTGGAATGATGCCCGATCATTGCACCCGAGCTTTGCAGCCAGCCGGTCTCGTCATACCTGTTGAGCCAGTTCTGAATAGCAAGGTTTGTCTCTTCCGGCTTAATCAGTGACAACAGCGGATAAGCTCCACGATAGGTGTCCCATACATTTCCCATCCTGAGAGAGCGGGTGCGATGCAGGGTGGTATAAAACAGCCGGCGTTGTTTTTCTGTTCCACCTTTGACTTGAATCAGTCCCAACTCCTCATTCCACAACTGTTTAGCATTATTCTTCAGCTGTTCAAAGCTGTTTGTGCCGATCTCCTTATCCATAAACATACGAGCCTCTTCCATACTCTGGCGTGAAACAGCCACTTTCAACTCCACAACCCGTGATGTGCCGGCTCCGGGATAAACAACATAGCAACCAATATTATTACCCGATTGTGTCTGTGATCCGGCATAGAGGGTATCGTTGCTCCAGGTTCCGCTCGAAGCGAATGGCTCACTTGATACTGCATAAAAAAAAGAATTACGATTCATCATTCTGTTACTTCCACTTTCCTCGCTTACCCTGTTGGGTAATGATTTTCCTTCAATCACGGAATGATCTTTGACAACCACATTCATGTTCCCATTCAAGCGAAACATCAGGTTGGATGTCTGACTTTCAGGAAGTGTGAATCTGAAAATAATTGTATTTTTTGTGACGGTAAATTCGGTATTGATATCCGGATCTTCAAGCAATACCTGATAGTAGTAGGGTGCAACACGCTCCAGATCGTGATCAAAACGGGACCCTCTATCCCAGTCGCCAACCTTCATCACGCCACTACTTGCCATTACACTTCCCATACCCAAAGGAAACCCCAAAATCCTGTCTGCAAAATACCAGTCGGTCATCTGTGTGAATGCAGGGAATAATGACATCGACCCGCCGGGGACCTTAATTACGGGAGTTGTACCCCTCGTCTTTTGATTTATAGTACCGATATACATATACACATCATCTGCGGGAGTTTGGGCTACAACTGAGCTGTGAACCCAAATTATTGCCACACATAACATCATATGCCAGATCGATCTATTTATTTTTAAATTATTTGTCCTCATATAAAAAGATATTATTTTGGTTTCATAGCTTCCGCTGCTTGCCAAACCTGTTCGCCCAATATGCAGTACGTTCAAGGTAAAAGTCGGGACCAAGTGGATTATAATCGAGGTAGTCAAATTCAGGGATATCAAATGGTACCGCAGGTTCAATCTGAGTTCCCTCATGCCATTCATTAAAGGATGTTATGGCAATAAACTTTGCATTGCTCTGTAATGCTGCATCAAACATTCTATCATAATATTTTCCATTTTCACGGTCTCTGGTATTCGCATCATTCCATGGGCGCACACGAGTATCTATATAGCCCGGACCTACACTGGGAATAAATATCAGATTATGACTTGATGCCCATTGTTGTAAATAGTTCCAGTTGGAAGGGGTTGAACCATACGTAAAGCCTGTTGATGCGAAGTATGTATAAAAGCCATCCATCCCTGATTGCAGAAAATAATCCTCTTCTCCTTTACCAACCCACAACCCTATTATTTTAGAATCTAAATTGGTGTTCCGGATTGTTATTACACCGTCAGGCTTCAAAAGTTCGGCCCATTCTGCCGCAGGGATAAGGTAGGAATCGTATAAAAAGAATAAGGGTTTCCCGTCAATTCGGTAAAATGCGGGATGTTGGCCAAATTTATCCAAAAAGTTACTGATGTTATTTCTCACTGACTGGGGAGAGCGGCCGTTGTAGGGTTCAATATGAAAGCAAACTTTCAAGCCATTTTTGTGGGCTTCATCGAACAGGGTATTTAAAGATCCTGACCCCTGATAGTGATCTCCCCACCAGGTTACGGCTACCACGCCTATACCCGCCCTGGCATACATTTTCATATGTTTGGCAACGATAGCGGGATCGTTGCTGCTATAATTTTTCAGTTCGGGGTAGAAGTTAGAGGACAGGTTTTCTTTGCCGGGAATAAACTCAGTGGCACTTTCATTTTTATTCTGAGGAATCACCTGATGTGCCCAGTGTATCTCTTTACCGTCATATTCGGTGTTACCGTACCAGTTGTAGTAAAAACCAAAGATGTTCTCATTAATTGAAGGTATCACCTTCGAACTTTTTTCACTCGATTCGCAAAATGTTCCAAAAATAAACAGGGGTAGAAGCAGCAATGTAAAATATCTATATCGTATTTGCATAGTTCTTCATATTATACAAGCACAATTAACCAGGGCCATTCCCAATTTTTGGGAATAGCCCTGGAGTGTTTGAAAGAGTATTACCTCGGGATTTCAACTCTTAATGCCTCATTGTAATTATGACGCTTTATTCCTTCGGTAGCATAGTTAATTCTTGCCGCAGCCCTGATAAATACTGTTCTGCCTGCAGGAATCACACCATTGGTGGTAATTGTGACCGGTTTACCAAGCTCAGCTTCAAAACTGGTGCCGCTATAACCTTTCTCCACTGAATATCTGTTATCCCATTCGCGATAACCCACATAGGGCATCTGACTGACAAACAGGCGCACATCGGTCACATTCAGGAAGTTTTCATTATAATTACCCATTGGTTCGATCTTGGCTCTGAAATCTTCACGGCTGACGGCTCTTTCTACAATGAATGTGGCAGTTATCTTGCCTTGATTCACAGTGGGTGTACCCACCCATTTCAATTTCAGAAACGGCTGTACCTTGAATTCAACTTCAGTTACGCCCTTGATGTCAATATACTTTGTCTCGTCGGCAATGGTATCCCCACTGTTGTTTATCCTTAGCAGGGGGATAAAAGCACCGTCAATGCGTACATTATAGTGTCCCTTGAAGACTTTTGTGTTTTGAAAAACACCCTCTTTCATGCACCAGAAGTCAAATGGGGTGGGAGAGGGAGTTTTATCCCAGCTTAACTCCCTCAGGCGTATGCGGGTTCCCTCACTCCCCTGGTCGGTAAGTACCGGATCTCCTGTAGCCACATCGATAACTCTCCCTTTCAGCGTTTCTTCGGGCCAGTCATAATTATCTATTTCACAAGAACTGACAAAAGCAATGAAGCCAATTAATAGTATGTAACTTATTTTTTTCATAACCATTCTTTTAAAATTATAAGCATTAACGACCAGGTTGTTGATCAATCACAGGACTCTTGGCAACCTCTCCACTGGGAATCATGAAATAATACTCCTGTTCTCCAATGCGGAAACGTTTTCTGGCTTCTTCAAAACCAGCATCAAAGAAGTACGCATCCGCCACAGTGGAATAGAATGGATATAAACCTCTATACCAAGCCCCATCCGCCTGAGTTGAACCATTCAGAGGGTCTGAGTGCTGGGTTCTCCAGCGTCTGATATCCCACAATATTTTATTCTCAAATCCCAATTCTTTTCTACGTTCCTTGCGAACCATTTTAAGAATATCCTGGCTGCTGGTTACCTCATTTGCCGTAATCGCGTTGGCTCCTGCGCGTAAACGGATCTGGCCGATATAATCCTTGACAAGGTCTGTTGCATTGGCACCATCAGGCAATGCCTTACCAGCAATCATTAGCTCCGTGGCAGCCTCTGCAGCATTCAGCAGCACTTCCGCGTAGCGCATCAGGATAAAATGCTGTTCAGAACGTGCCTCCAATACCAAAGCCTGAGGCATATTCGGGTTCTGCCATTTGCGGATAACAAAACCGGTAAAAGCACCTGTCCTGTCGGCCGTAAATGGTCCGCTCCTGCCGGCAGCATTTAAATCTGAGCCGTTGGGCAGTTTTACCACTTCGTGGTTGGAGCCGTCTCTCGACAAAAACAGTTGTTTTGTGCTATAATTGCCTTTGGCTGTGTATGCATCTACCTGATTGTAGTTCGATGGGCCGGAGATAGAATAATCGGGTGCTCCTCCGTTTACAACCCTCAGCGGATTAATTCCGCCGGCTACGCTACCCGTGTAAATACCTCTTCTTATATCAATGGTTTCACCTTTGAATTCAGAGCCCGGCAACATTACGTTGGCCTTTAAGCGCGGTTCTGCATTCGCAAAAATATCTGTGATATTATCAAATAAAATGTACTTCCCATTTTCATCAAATACTTTGATTGTCCCATCTGCATTTTTATTAATGCCATCAAATAGTTCAACAAAATCGAGTGTGGGACAGTTCCCTGCAGAATAGCCATTTCCTCCCATCAGCTGGCGTGGGATGTTGTATGAATCAAAGCCGTGAGTTAAGTCGGGGAAAGAGTATTGTTTAATTAGAATGTTTTCTTTACTGCCCGCATCGAAAAACATGTCTACCATATTCTGGTACTGAGCGTTTTTGTCGTTGGCGCTCCATTTGTTCAGATAAAGGCTGTATTTTCCTGAATTGATTACCTCCCTGGCAGCGTTGTAGGCTTCGGTAAAATATTTATTTGAAGCAGCTGCAGCCGTATTCGGATCAAATCCAATGACCCTTACACCGGTTTTATCCCCAAAACCTGTAATTTTGTTATACTTGGCAATCGAACCGGCATATAACATTGCCTCAGATTTGAAACTCAACGCAATAAATTTATTGGCACCACCTTTTCTCGAGCTGGTCGGCGGCAACAGTTGAATTGCCTTGTCAAAGTCTGCCAATACCTGATTCCATGTTTCCTCCTCTGTGGAACGAGGTACTTCCAATTCCGAAATAGGCTGTTCGGGATAATTTAACATTTTTGTAACCAAAGGCATGCCGCCATAGCGCTTGGCCAGTGCATAATATACAATTGCCCTGGTATAATAGCCTTCGCCCATCAAATAGTTATACTCGGCCACTTCAAAGTTGCCACTATAGTTGGGTAAACTTTCAATCAGCCTGTTTGCATCTCTAAGCAACTCAAAAGCTCTTGTCCAATAAGCGCCGTTACGTGCCCAGCCTTCGGAAACCATTGCCTCTCCGGCATCTCTTCCAAGAGAAGAACCTTCATTTGTTCCCGGAGTAACCAGCCAGTCGTCGAAGAACTGTCGTGCAGGTGAATATTTAAAATCCTCATAGGGCATCTGACTGTACATTCTTGACAGATAGACCGTCATAGACGCAGAATTTGCAAAAACATCGTCGTTTGTAATCACATTTTTCGGCGGTACATCCAAATAATCTGAACAAGACGAAATAATCAAACCACCTATTAAAAACAGAGTGTATATATATCTTTTTAATTTCATGATGTATCTTTATTAAAATGTAACATTTAAACCGAGAGAGAAAGTCTTATTCAGAGGATACAGATACCCATAGGTGTCAGCCGGATGTTCCGGGTCTATAAACTGTACCTTGGTGATAGTGAATATGTTGTATCCGTTGGCGTAAATTCTCAGGTTAGATACGCCTATTCTTGACACCATGCTTTTCGGAACAGAATAACCCAGTTCCAGTGATTTTAAACGAAGGTAAGCTCCGTTCTCCACATTAAAAGAAGACCTGTTTTGAGGAAGACTTCCAGTATAGGCAAAGTGGCCGGGGATCCATTTTATTGCCGGATCGTAAGGATCAGCGGTCGGGTCTTCAGGATGCCATCTATCCATGAACTGCTCCATGGCACTTGAGTTTGAGTTACCCCAGAGAGGCTGGCGAAGTTGCTCGCCATACTCAACAGAACCCAGTGCGGAACCCTGGAACAGGAAGTTAAGGTCGAATCCCTTATAACTTGCGTCTCCCATTAAACTGAAGTTCACCCAGGGAACCTGGTTGTATCTGATAGGATATTCGTCATTACCATTGATTTCACCATCACCGTTCCAGTCTTCATAGATGAAGTCGCCAATAATTGTTCCTCTTCCAATATAGGTAGGATTGTTCCATATTTGTTCCCACGATTCAAACTGTCCGATCACATTGTATCCCGTGTGCATTCCCTGTATTCTGTTGTTCTGGTTGTTTTTCCAGTTGTCCCATGAACTGCCATAAGGAGCCGACTCCACATACAAACGTTTCACCCTCGTAATAGAGAACAGGCCTTTCAGTCCATAATTAAATTCGTTCACACTGTTTCTGTGTGAAATTTCCATATCCATACCGTAGGTCTGATCACTATTGAGATTTTCTTCAGGCAGGGCAGCACCCACCACAGTAGGTATTCCACCGGTTTTTCTTGCCAGCAGCCCTTCACGTCTTCTTGAGAAATAGTCTGCCGAAATGCCCAGCAATCCGTTCCATGCCGTAAAGTCCACACCCACGTCAAATGTTTTGGAAGTAAACCACGTTAAATTAGGATTTGGAATACCCTTGTTTACAGCACTACCAAAGAATGAATCATTTAATACATATCCCTGGGTGAAATTTCTTCTGTCACCACCGGAAGAGTATGTGTAGCCGGACAGGTACTGATAAGCAAGCGCACTGTCATCTCCAGCCTCACCATACGAAATACGGAATTTCAACTGATTGACATCCGACAAGATAGAGTTTTTGAAGAAATTCTCTTCGGAAATTACCCAACCTGCAGAAACACCAGGAAAGAATCCCCAACGTTGATTTTCAGAAAATCTTGATGATCCGTCGTATCTGAACAGAAATTCGAACAGATATTTTCCGGCAAAATCGTAATTTAACCTACCCGCCAGCGCCAGGTTGGTATATTCATATAATCTGCTGTCTGAGGTTGACATCTGGCCAATCTGGTTTAAAGAAGAACCGGCAAAGAGATAAGGCATCTGGAATATCAGGTCTCTCGAGCCTTCAAAGTTGTCCCCTTCTCTGCGTTGTGTTTCCCAAACCAGCAACGCCTTTGTCTTATGAAACTCAGCAAACGTTTTCTCATAATTCAATGAAGTTTGCGTGAGCAACTGACTTTTCATGTCATTTGCACGACTAAGATTATTACGCTGTCTTGAAAATGTCTGGTATTTTTCAGTAGTTTCGTCGTATCTGTACTGATTATATTGTTTTTGATAGACTGTACCATCTAAAATAGAGTAATCATAGCTAAGCAAAGTTTTTGCAGTCAGGCCTTCCACACCGGGAATATCATAAGTAAGGCTTATAGAGGGTTGCATCCATTTGGTATTGTATTTTCTAAAGCCCACCACATCCTTATCCATAAATGAAACAGGGTTATCCCCTTCAATTTCTCCATGATACAATTTGGTTGGATCATTATTGGCATACACCGGAATATGGGGCCCCTGACGCCAGAAACCGCGAATAATCCACCATGAATCCTGATAGGGGCGGTTTTGTTCATCCATAATAAAACTAAGATTGGTGTCCAAGGTAAGGTTTTCGGCAATCTTAGCAGTAATATTAGATCTGATGTTGTACTTCTGGTAGTTCAGATCATTGGACTTGAAAAAACCATTCTGATACTGATAACCAAGAGATGCATAGTATCTGATGCGGTCGTTACCACCGGTCGCACTTAAATTATGCATCGTTTGTATTGCATGAGGGCCGAAAACATGAGAATACCAGTCGGTAGATTTTTTCTCGCCGCTTCTGTATGCCTCAAAATCCTCCTCATGGAATAAAGGCTGAGACTCGTTCAGACTATGCATCGCCAGCTCGTTGCGCAATGTCATGTAACCGATGGCATCAATGGTAGCCGGGAGTCCCGAAGGAATCTGCCATGTATAAGTACCATTATAAGTAAGTTCGTTACTCTGCACCCTGCCCGCCTTGGTTGTTACCAAAACAACACCGTTAGCAGCGCGTACGCCATAAATGGCTGCAGAAGCGTCCTTTAGTACAGAAATGGACTCAATGTCATTTCCGTCGAGTCTCTGAAAGTCGGCATTTGATCTGGGGATACCGTCAATAATAATCAACGGGGCGCCCATACCGCGTATGTCGAAGTTATTGTTGAACGCACCGGGCTCCGCAGTTCTTTGCATCACCCGCACACCGGGAATTTTACCGGTGATCATATTCTGCACGTTTTCGTTTTTCGTCGTAATGATGTCACTGGCTGAAATTGCAGACACAGCACCTGTCAGCGTCTGCTTTTGTTGTACACCGTAGCCTACTACAACCAGTTCCTGCAAAGTCTGTGTGTCTTCCCTTAATTTGATGTTAAAGCTGGTTTTTCCCGCAGTATTAATATCCTGTTCCAGATAACCTATATAAGATATATGTATCATTGCGTTCTCAGCAACGCTCAGTGTGAAGTTACCGTCAATATCAGTAATGGTGCCATTTGTTGTACCACGTTCTATAATATTTGCACCAATAATTGCATCTCCATTTTCATCAGTAACATTACCTCTGATTTGTTTTTTCTGCTGCTGAATAGTAAGAGAAGAGATTTCTCCGGATAAATTATCCGAGTTATTGGCTACAGAGCATAGAACATTGATAAATAAAAGTAACAATGCCGTTCGCATAATCAACAAAAAATGTTTATAGATGTTTTTTTGGGTAAAGTGGTTATCCCTTAAATCGTTTTTAATCATACATTTGCAATTATTAAATTAATATTGTGGAATATTTAAAAAAATGATTTGTTTTTTATGGGCTTTTATATCATAGGCAATCCATTTTATGGGTTAATAATAAAATAATTCCAAATTTCTTAAGCAAATATATCTATAAGATTTAAATTATGCGAATAATTTAACGTAAAATTCAATAATATCGTATTCGGGGCTTATTTTGGTCCGGTATCCCTTATATGGTGACAGGGTGATGATAGAGTGGTGTCAGGGGGATAACAGAATGATATGAGTGAAGCATCGGAGAATGCGGGCATCAGGTGACTGGAGAACAGGCAATCTATTGCCGTTTCGAAAAAAATATTTATTTTTGTTTATCACCACAGGCTAATCCTGTTTAAATGACTTCGCTGATCGCTGAAATATAAAAATAGAAGGAAAAAACGATGAAACAGATGATGACGAAGTTGATCGTCGATCCTTTCAGGATATTCAAGAACAGGACTTTTGCCAAACTTTTCATATCACAGCTTGCCAGTCTTGTGGGCGACGCTTTCACTTGGTTGGGGCTTGCTTTGATTTCGTATGAATTAAATCCCAGGCGTGCATCCGCTATTTTGGCCTCGGCACTTACAATGCGGGTGTTGGCATATATCCTGTTTTCGCCGTTTTCCGGTGCAGTTTCCGAAAGTTTTGCACGGAAAAATATTTTGTGGATCACACAAGGTTTCAGAATGGCAATTGTTGTATTGTTGCCTTTTGTGACCGCCGAATGGCAATTGCTTGTACTGATATTTCTACTGAACATGGGTGCCGCATTTTACACTCCCACATACAGGGCGATCATTCCGCAGATAGTCGACAGAAGTGAATACCGCGAAGCCAATGGATTGTCGATGGCGGTATTTCAGCTGTTAAGTGTCTTTGGACCGGCACTGGCCGGTATTTTTGCCCTTTGGCTGGGAGTAAAGCAACTTTTCTTTGTCAGTGCGGTCATGTTGTCCCTTGGAATTACCGTGATCATTTCCATTCCATCCGCATCACTCCAAACCGGAATTATCACAAACAAAATTAATTTCAAATCAGGTTGGAACAACGTGGCAAAAGGGATTCAACTGCTTTTCGGAAACAGCATTCTACGTTTTGCGTTGAGTATGGAATTTGTGGCTGCCATCGCAGGTGCACTCGTTTTGGTAAATACGGTGGCACTCATAAAGACCACAATGCAATTGAAAGACAGTCATTATGGACTGGTTATGGCATTGTTTGGCGTGGGCGGCGCGACTACCGCTTTTCTGCTTGGCAGCCTGGACAAATCCAAAACCCGTAGTTTTTCACTTGTCAATGGAGCATTGCTTGTTGGACTTTCTGTACTTTTTGCAAATTTCGTATCATTCAATGGCTTACTTGTACTATGGGTACTTGCGGGTATCGGCCAGACACTTGCCGATTTACCGTCGGAAACGTTGATTGGAGAAAATATTGCAGCCAGGGATCAGGCGAATGTGTATGGTTCGCACTTTGCTTTCTCACACCTGTGGTGGTTTATCGCCTATCCGGTTGCCGGATATCTGGGAACAACTTTTCCTGCACGCTCATTTTTATACGGAGGGTTACTCTCCATCATCCTGGTAATAATCGCTTTATTACTTTTTAAACGTCCCAAGTCATACCGGCACTGAAGGAATTACATTCCGGGGTGCAGTTATTTAAAAAGATGCTCCATCTGTTCCAGCGATTTTCCTTTGGTTTCCGGCACCATTTTCCAGACAAACAGTGCGGAAAGCAGAGACATCAATCCATAAAAACCGTAGGTCATCCATGCACTGAATCCCACCATGAACGGGAATGTGGATGAAATCAGGTAGTTTGCAATCCATTGGAATGCCACCGCAATTGCCACCGCCTTTCCTCTTATTTTGTTTGGAAATATTTCAGATATCAGTACCCAGCAAATAGGTCCCCATGACATCATGAAGGCAGCGGTATAAATGATAATGAATATCAGGGTGCTCATCCCTATTATGTTGTTGAACGAGAGCGTGGAGATGGCAAACATCCCTATTGCCATACCAATGGATCCGGTAATCAGCAGAGGTCTCCTTCCCCATTTATCTACCGTAAATATGGCTACCACTGTAAAAACGACGTTAACAAATCCCATCACGATGGTTTGAAGCAGGGAGGCGTCTTTGGCCGCGCCCAGGTTCTCGAAAATCCTCGGTGCATAATACAATACCACGTTGATGCCGACAAACTGCTGGAAGACAGACAAGAGGATGCCGATGATGATTACTTTCTTTCCGTAAGTAAAGATACCGGTGCGCAGTGTTTCACCCACCGTTTCCTTGATTTCCATGAGAATACCGTGTGCCTTTTCCTTGCTGCCATTAATCCTTGCAAGTACCGACAATGCTTTTCCGTCTTCGTGTACCAGCGCAAGGTACCGGGGTGTCTCAGGCACGAAAAGCAGCAATATCCCAAACAGGGCTGCAGGGATCGCTTCCGAAACAAACATATACCTCCATCCCATGCTGTTGATCCACTCTATGGTCTGTCCGTTTGCTATTCCCCAGTTCACGAAATAGACGACCAGCATCCCCAGGATGATGGCAAACTGGTTTAGGGAAACCAGTCTGCCTCTTATATCCGCAGGAGCGATCTCACTGATATACATCGGACTCACTGCCGATGCCAGTCCCACACCAACACCTCCGAGAATACGGTAAAAGTTGAACATGGCGAGCAAGGCGATGGAGGGTTCATTTTTTGTAAAAAAGAATGTTTCCGGAAAGCCGGATCCCAGGGCAGAGATGAAAAAGAGTACGGAAGCAACCTGCAGGGTCCTTTTTCTTCCCAAACGGGTGGAGAGCCATCCGGAGATCGCACCGCCAATGATGCATCCTATCAGCGCGCTGGAGACCGTAGCTCCATGCACAAGTGAATTTAATCCGAGGGGTACAATCAGGTAAGCCTCCAGCGACTGTTCCGCTCCCGAGATTACCGCGGTGTCATATCCAAAGAGCAGTCCGCCCAGTGTGGCGACAAACGTGATTGCAAAAATATAGGAATTGTTTTTTTTACCAGAATTCATTTTAATTTAATTAAGCGAATGAAACAAACCGGATGACATTCTTTTTGCATAGGGGGGACAATGAGTCGTGAACGTATTAAATATACATATTCAGCATCGCCTCGTACAACTCCTGCTTTCCGCTGGTCTGTGCAGGTTCCTTACCCAATGCCAGTGCATATTCGCGCATATCTTCCAGCGAGAGTTCCCCGTTTTCGAAAGCCTTCCCCTTGCCGCTGTCGAAGGAGGCATATCTTTCCTTTCTCATTTTGAGATAGGGCGATTTCTCCAGAATGGCGGCTGCCGCCTCCAGTGCACGTGCAAACGCATCCATGCCCGAGATATGGGCGATAAAGATGTCCTCCATGTCGGTGGAGTTCCTGCGGGTCTTGGCGTCGAAATTGGTACCACCGCCCTGCAGTCCTCCTCCTTCAAGAATCACAAGCATTGCCTGAGTCAATTCATACACGTTCACCGGGAACTGGTCGGTATCCCATCCGTTCTGGTAGTCGCCCCGGTTGGCGTCGATGGAGCCCAGCATTCCTGCATCCGCCGCACACTGCAGGTCATGTTCAAAGGTATGGCCGGCCAGCGTGGCATGATTAACTTCGATATTCAGTTTGAAATCCTTGTCGAGGCCGTGGGCACGCAGGAATCCTATCACAGTCTCCGCGTCGTAGTCGTATTGATGCTTGGTGGGCTCCATCGGCTTGGGCTCGATGAAGAATGTACCTTTGAAACCTTTCGATCTTGCATAGTCGCGTGCCTTGCCCAGCATCATGGCCAGGTGCTCCTTCTCCCGCTTCATGTCGGTGTTGAGCAGGGTCATATATCCTTCACGTCCTCCCCAGAAGACATAATTTTCGCCCCCCAGTGCGATGGTTGCATCCAGGGCATTCTTTATCTGTGTACCTGCAAAGGCCACACTGTCGAAGTCGGGATTGGTGGCGGCCCCGTTCATGTAGCGCTTGTGGCCAAATACGTTGGCGGTGCCCCAGAGCAGCTTGATACCGGTATCTGCCATTTTTTGCTTTACATAGGCCACGATGGTTTTGAGGTTGCGCTCATACTCCTCCAGAGAATCTCCCGCATCCACCAGGTCCACATCGTGAAAGCAGAAATATTCAATTCCGATCTTCTGCATAAATTCAAAGCCGGCATCGACTTTCTTTTTGGCTCTTTCAATCACATTGTCCCCGTTATTCCAGTCGAAATCCTTGCTCTCTGCTCCAAAAGGATCGCTGGATTCTGCGCAAAGGGTGTGCCAGTATGCCATTGCAAATTTGAACCACTCTTTCATCTTACGACCGTAAACCATCTTTCCCGGGTCATAGTAGCGGAATGCCAAAGGATTGGTACTTTCCTTGCCTTCAAATTTGATTTTCCCTATTCCGGGAAAATATTCTTTTACATTGTTCTTGGTTTCCATGAGTTTATAAATTCTATTATTTTATCTTTTACTGTACTATATGAATGATTTCCAACGCTGGTACGCATCCTGGTATTGTGCGCTCTGTGCAGGGTCGGGTTCTACGGTCATGATTTTCTTTAATGAGGAAAATGCTTCCATATTCGATGCATATATTCCGGCACCCATGCCGGCCGCTTTTGCAGCACCTGCCGCCCCGTCCGTATCGAACAGCTCAATCACGGCCCCGCTGATGTTTGCCAAAGTTTCACGAAACAGGGGGCTGAGGAACATATTGGCATTTCCCGCCCGTATCACATGGATGTCCATGCCCATCCCCTGCATGATCTCCATTCCGTACTGAAAGGAGAAGACAATGCCTTCCTGGGCTGCGCGAAGCATGTCGGACAGGTTGTGAATATTGAAGTTGATTCCCCGGAAGGAACAATCCACATTCCGGTTTTCCAGTACACGTTCCGCACCGTTGCCGAACGGGATTACCGAGATCCCTTTTGCGCCCGCGGGAGATTGTGCCGCAAGTGCGTTCATCTCGTCATAAGTCATGCCGGAGGGGACCATGTTTTTCTTCATCCATGAATTCAGAATGCCGGTGCCGTTTATGCAGAGCAGTACGCCCAACCGTGTCTGATCGGGTTTGTGGTTGACATGGGCAAAAATGTTTACCCTCGACAAAGGGTCATGCTTCACCTCATCAAGCACCCCATACACCACCCCCGAAGTGCCTGCAGTGGAGGCAATCTCTCCGGGGTTAAACACGTTGAGCGAGGCCGCGTTGTTGGGCTGATCCCCTGCACGGTAGCTGACGGGTGTCCCCGGCTTTAGTCCAAGCTCCCTTGCGGCGGCGGCAGTCACCCTGCCCTGTATTCCGAAAACAGCGGTCGTTTCGGGAAGTATCTCCCGGTCGAAGCCAAAGTAGTCGAGGACCTCCTGAGAGATGCGGTTCTCTTTAAAATCCCAGAATATTCCTTCGGAGAGCCCTTCTACCGTCACCGATATTTCATCGGTCAGCCTCATTGCTATATAATCGCCGGGAAGCATGATCCTGTAAATCCGTTCGTAGAGTTCGGGCTCATTCTCCTTCACCCAGGCCAGTTTTGCTGCAGTGAAGTTGCCGGGCGAGTTGAGCAGGTGTTTTAACACCCTCTCTTCTCCAAGGGTATGAAAGGCTTTCTCGCCATACGGGACGGCACGGCTGTCACACCAGATGATCGAGGGGCGGAGAACCTTTTTCTCCTTGTCCACCATCACCAACCCGTGCATCTGCCATGAGATGCCGATGGCTTTTATGTCCTGCGGGTCCACTTTCGATTTTTCGAGTACAGAAGCGTGGGCAAGCTTTAAATTCGACCACCACATCTCGGGATCCTGTTCCGCCCATCCGGGCTGTGCGGCGTGCATGGACATTTCTACTTTTGGAAAATAGTCGGATGCTGTTGTTTTTCCGGTCTCCACCTCGACCAGCGCAGCTTTCACGGAAGAGCTACCTATATCGTAACCTAATAAGTACATATCACTTATTTTTTTAAGATTAAGCCTGAAATCAGGAAAATTACATGATTGTGTAAATTAAACTGTGTCAGGTTTTTTATTTTTATAGTTAATTCAATAAGTTTTTCTAATGGATAATGCTGAGACCTGAGTTTCCAAAGTATCCCCATCGTTTTGCCGATTATCGCAAAATTAATGAAAATTATTGAATCGTCATTGTTATCAAAAAATTAATCGAATAGTTTT
>ENA-UOOE01000059-UOOE01000059.1-fermentation-metagenome-genome-assembly--contig:-NODE-59-length-110646-cov-13.225498_pt1 | contig 110646 bp, 94 predicted proteins | sample MGYA00245776_ERZ724021 | MGnify/ENA primary metagenome ERZ724021 (study PRJEB28704, sample SAMN03018321) | fermentation metagenome | biome: anthropogenic terrestrial biome; feature: soil... | reverse complement strand
ACCAGAATTTCCTAGCAGCTATCCGCTATGTGCTCGAACGCAACATCTTGAACGGCAACGCCCTCAGCCTCAAGGCGGTGGACGAGCACGGGCATGACACCGACGAGCCGATAGTCTTCTCTGAGTGGTCAATTGTCACTGACAACAAGGTGAAGCGTCGCGACTTTCGCCTCGACGAGATGCTGGAGGGCAACGTTGCTAAGGGCCAGACGCGCTCTCTCTTCGGAGCAGACAACAGTCCGGCGGTCGACTGGGAGTACGACGAGGAGACAAAGTCGTTCATCCCTAAGCCAATACGAGAGTATCCACTTACGAGTCTCTATGAGGTGATGGACGTTGAGTAGCCTCTTCGAGAGTACCTACAACCCAGACGTGCTGAGTTGCATCGCGAATCTGAGCAACGATGAGGTGTTCACCCCGCCCGAACTCGCCAACAAGATGCTCAACCTCCTGCCACAAGAGATCTGGAAAGACCCCAACGTGACGTTTCTGGACCCTGCGTGCAAGTCTGGTGTGTTCCTGCGCGAGATCGCAAAGCGTCTAATTAACGGACTCGAGGGAGAGTATCCGGACCTGCAGGAGCGCCTCGACCACATCTACAAGAAACAGATTTTCGGCATAGCCATAACCGAGCTCACGAGCCTCCTCTCGAGACGCAGCTTGTACTGCTCGAAGTACCCGAACAGCAAGTACTCGGTCGTGCGCTTCGACAGTGCCGAGGGAAACATCCGCTTCAAGAACTCGCGACATACGTGGCGTGATGGGCGATGTGTTTACTGCGGGGCATCCGAGGAAGAGCTCGGTAGAGATGATACGCATGAGAGCTACGCCTACGAATTCATTCACATTGACGATGTGCGTAAGGAACTACCCATGAAATTCGATGTCATTATTGGTAATCCTCCCTATCAGCTCAACGATGGAGGCAATGGCGCAAGCGCCAGTCCCATATACCAAAAGTTTGTTGAGCAGGCAAAGAAGCTCAACCCACGCTATCTCATAATGATTACTCCTTCACGCTGGTTCTCTGGTGGTAAAGGACTGACCTCTTTCCGTAAAGACATGCTCTCTGACCGGAGAATCAGGAAGATGGTCGATTTCATCAATGCCAAGGACTGTTTTCCTCAAAACAGCGTCGGCGGCGGTGTGAACTACTTTCTTTGGGATAGAGATCATGAAGGCGATTGTGAAATAACTACCGTACTGGGCCAGAAACGCGACACCATGACTAGACCCCTTGACGAATTCCCATCTTTCGTCCGCTATAACCAGGCGGTATCCATCATTCATAAGGTTATTGATGCCGGAATACCGACCTTCGATTCGCTCGTTTCGTCACGTAATCCATTCGGCTTGCCAACATCCACACGCGGCCATGAGAAAGACCGAACTGGAGACCTTGTCTTGGTCTCCTCAAAAGGGAGGAGCTTTATCGCGCGCCAGTATGTCGATGCAAACGAAGCAATCGATAAATACAAAGTTATGATCAGCCGTATTACTTATGAGCACGCAGGCGAGCCGGATAAGGAAGGCAAGCTAAGAGTGCTTTCCAGAATTGAGATTTTATCACCGGGTGAGGTATGCACCGATTCCTACCTGATGATTGGACCTTTTGACAATGAGTCAGTCGCACGGAATGCAGTTCTCTATCTCCGTACAAAGTTCGCGCGCTTCCTCATCTCGCAGACGCTCTCTTCCATCAACCTCAACAAGGACAAATTCTGCTTCGTTCCTCAAGTCGATTTAAGCGGAGAGCCACCCTCGGATAAGTCTCTTTACCGCATGTTTGGGCTCACAGATGAAGAGTCGGCTTTTATAGAGTCACTTATTCACAGCATCGGGGCTGAGTAGCTATGGAGCAATTCTTCCCACCGTGCCCAGACGCCAAGCCAATCATCTACGCCTATTGCGAGCCCCACAACCCTGAGCTCAAGGGGCTGCTAAAGGTCGGCTATACCTCGCGTGACATTGATGAGCGTATGCGCGAGCACTACCCGACGCTCAAGCCCGGCGAGAAGCCCTATGAGGTTGTGTTCGTCGAGCCGGCGATGCGCACCGACGGCACCATCTTTATGGACCACGACGTGCACACGAACCTCGAGGCGAACGGCTTCCGGCGCCAAAGGGACCGCAACGGCAAGAAGACGGAGTGGTTCCGCTGTACCGTCGACGACGTGAGGGCCGCTTACCTCGCCGTGCGCGATCGCGCAGCCAATGTCGAGCGGCGCACACGCGACTTCAAGATGCGTCCCGAGCAGGAGGCGGCGGTTCGCAAGACCGAGGAGTACTTCCATTCTATTGAACGTGAGGGTGGTACGCGCACGCCCAAGTTCCTGTGGAACGCCAAGATGCGCTTCGGCAAGACGTTTGCCACCTACGAACTAGCCAAGGACATGGGGCTCAGGCGCGTGCTCGTGCTGACCTTCAAACCGGCGGTACAGGCCGCGTGGGAGGAGGACCTCACCACGCATGTCGACTTCGAGGGATGGCAGTTCATCAGCAGGCCCAAGGAACCGGGCAGGCCGAACATCGCCGAGCAGTACGACGCGGCCGACAAGTCCCGCCCGATCGTTTGCTTCGGCTCCTTCCAGGACTTCCTCGGCCGCGACCGCTCCGGTCAAATCAAGCCGCAGCACGAGTGGGTTCGTGAGAATGACTGGGACCTCGTCGTATTCGACGAGTACCACTTCGGTGCCTGGAACGAGAACTCCAAGACGCTTTTCGAGCCGGAGGACGAGGACGAGCGGGACACCCAGGAGGACATCGATACCCGCGTCGGCCACGTCAATACGGGAAACGAGATGGACGAGGGTGATCTGCCCATCGTGACGCGCTACTACCTCTTCCTCTCCGGCACGCCCTTCCGGGCACTCAACTCCGGCGAGTTCATCGAGGAGCAGATCTTCAACTGGACGTACTCCGACGAGCAGAAGGCGAAGGAGGCGTGGCCGAGCGAGCACCCTGGCGTGCCGAACCCCTACGAGTCGCTTCCGCGCATGGTCATGCTCACCTACCAGATGCCCGACGAGATCCGCAAGGTGGCGCTTGGCGGCGAGTACAACAGCTTCGACCTCAACGCCTTCTTCGAGACTAGGGGCGAGGGGGACGAGGCCGAGTTCGTGCTCAAGGATTCGGTGCAGAAATGGCTCGACCTCATCCGGGGCGCCTACAAGCCCTCGGCGATGGACGACCTGAAGCTCGGAGCCGAGAAGCCGGCCCTGCCGTACTCCGACACGAGACTCCTCCGCGTGCTCAACCACACGCTGTGGTACCTGCCACGCGTCAACAGCTGCTACGCCATGAGGAACCTTCTCGCCGAGCCGCAGAACATCTTCTTCCACGACTACGCCATCAACGTGTGCGCGGGTCCCGAGGCGGGCGTAGGCGAGACGGCACTCGACAAGGTGCGCGAGTCCATGGAGGACCCGCTGAACTCCCAGACCATAACCCTCACCTGCGGAAAGCTCACGACCGGCGTCACCGTGAAGCCCTGGACGGGCATCTTCATGCTGACGAACATGAAGAGCCCGGAGACGTACTTCCAGGCGGCGTTCCGCGTGCAGTCGCCCTGGACTATTAAGGACGACGCGGGCAAGACCGAGATCGTGAAGCGGGAGTGCTACGTCTTCGACTTCGCGCTTGACAGGTCTCTGCGCATGGTGTCTGACTACAGCTGCCGGCTCAAGGTGGACGAGAACGAAGGGCCTGAGCAGAAGGTCGGTGAGTTCATAGACTTCCTTCCCGTCCTCGCTTACGACGGCAGCGCCATGCGCCCCGTGAGCGCCGCAGACATCCTTGACATCGCGATGGCGGGGACCTCCGCCACGCTGCTCGCGCGCCGTTGGGAGAGCGCGCTGCTCGTCAACGTCGACAACGACACCCTACGCCGCATCCTCGGCAACGAAGATGCGCTAAAGGCGCTCATGAGCATCGAGGGCTTCCGCAACCTCAACCAGGACATCGAGACGATCATCAACCGCTCTGAGGCCATCAAGAAGGCCAAACGCGAGAAGGAGGACATCACCCCCAAGGAAAAGAAGGAGATGACCGCAGAGGAGAAGGAGCTCAAGAGCAAGCGCAAACAGATACAGGAGAAGCTTATCAAGTTCGCGACGCGTATCCCGGTCTTCATGTACCTCACCGACTACCGCGAGCAGACGCTCAAGGACGTTATCACGCAGCTGGAGCCAGAGCTCTTCAAGAAGGTGACGGGGCTCACGGTCAAGGACTTCGAGCTCCTGGTGTCGCTTGGGGTCTTCAACGACGCCCTCATGAACGACGCCGTCTACAAGTTCCGCCGCTACGAGGATTCCTCCCTCACCTATGCGGGAGTGAACCGCCACGAGGGCGAGAGGGTCGGTCTCTTCGACACTACGCTGTCAGACTTTGAGTACATGGCCATGGCCCAGGAGGAGTCGATGGTGGCGCCGAACGGGCTCTCGAAGCGCGGCTCCATTGTGGGCGAGGCGGCCGACCAGGCGGCGGATGCGACTAAGCCTGCGGCAAAGGCTTCCTCGAAGCCAGCGGCGAGCAAGGATGTAGGCGTCGCGTCGGCGTACTTCACCCCGAGGGGCGAGGCCGACGCGAGACGTGACTGGCTCGACGACGAGCTGGACGACGCGGGGCTCGAGTACCTAGACAAGCGCGACGGTGACGGGTACTTGTGGGTCATCAGCAGCGCAAGTGCTTCCGATGTCGTGAAGAGGCTCAATGGACGGGGCGCGGACTTCAAACTGAGCACACACGGCGGCAAGGCCACGCGGCACCGCGCGGCCTGGTGGCTCAAGGGCTGGCCCGAGAAGCGCGACAAGGCCACGGAGGCGAGCCCGCCCGTGACCGCGAGCGAGCTCAAGGCGCTGGACGTCGGCGACACCGTGTTTCACAAGGCCTTCGGCTACGGGCGCATCGTCGACCTGGGCGACAGCTACATCGAGGTTGCCTTCGACAACGATGATCGCAGGAAGAAGCCCTCGCGAAAGTTCATGTTCCCGAGCGCGTTCTACCAAGGACTGCTAAGGATTGGATAGGAGACGACCGCAAAGGGTATTTATCATCCCGCGAGCGACACTCTCACTGTGCTCGCCGGGGCAAAGATTGACCTAGCGGCAACAGTTTGATCTAAGGACAAGGCGACTGGGCCTAAGCGCAAGAGATGGGTCATCATGCTTGAAAGTTTTTGGTTGGGATAACGCCACCAAGCTTAGCTTCGACGCAAATATCCGGGAGTTGCTGAGATACGATGAAAACGAACAGTGGTGACTATATGTCACTCCGTTGTCGATGCAGTTACCTTTTCGAGACATGCTCTGAACCACGCCGGTCTCCCTGAACTCCGGCATCGTATAAAGGTCTTCGGGGCGGTACACATTCCGGTACGAACAATCCCGTTTTAAGTGCCATGGAGTGCGATACCCTTGGTCGAACTACTGCAGGTAAGGGGGTAGATCTTGTCCCTGAATGCCAGCCGCTGTCTCTTGGGCAACTTCCTGTGCGCCCCATACATCCGCCATGCCATCGCCCATCGACCAAGCCGTTATGTCCTCATAACGACCTTGGAACTTGACCGTTAAGACGTCATTCAAGGGGAACCATCTTGTAGCAAAATTTCTTAGACCGCCATTGAAAAATACTTCTACAGCAGAGCCGTCAATCAAGACTCTGATCTCTTCGGCATGAGGGAGAGAGCATCGTCTTTCTGTACGTCGGCCGGCAGCCTCTGATTGAATGAAGCGGATGCCCACATTGCCGCCCACAAAAAAACTTCCAAGGCGTCGTCAACAATTAAACAGAAATCATCGTGAATGCCCCTTATGAGAATATCTGCCCTGTTTTCCGGAAAGACAAGCGTTCGGTCGCTGACCTGAACGCTTCTGGTGTGCAGCCGCGCTAGCTCAGGAACAGGATACGCACACAGTAGGCCGCTCATATTCAGCGTAATAAGCCGAGGAACTGTTAGGCACTGCCAAAAGCCAAGACCGGTGGGCTTGGTTATATAAGGCGTATCCGGCTGCCCCATCCAAGCAAACAAAATCGTACGGCCTCTTTCGTCGACAAAGCTCTGAGGAGCATAAAAGTCAAAACCATAATCCCAGAAGGTAAACTTGCCTGTATCAACAGACGCGATGTCCAACACCCGAGAGGACAAAGGAATATAGCCTGCGAAACTCCTACCCTGCTTTTGGCCCAACTCTTCTGCTGAGCGCTGGGGACAGAAGGCTAAGAATTCATGTAGGCTGCCCGCCTGGTCTTGGATACGGATAAGATCGGGGCACTCCCACATATAGCCAAAACGAGCTTTGCTGCGAAGGGTGGATCACCATGTCCAATGCAGTTTGTCCTCCGAGTCATAGATCATAATGAAGCCACTGTCTTGTTTGTCGCGTGCACCAAGGAGCATGTGAAACCTATTGGGTCCACCGTCATCTTGGGCCCAGACTTTTGGATCCCGTACGTGACAAGACGCATATTCTGGATAGTCTTGCGGTAGAAGCAACGCTCGCTTGGCTGAGAAATGTACGCCATCCCGCGTCGTGGTAGTTATCTGCGATGCCAAACGTCCTTCATAAACAAAGTTATGGTCTCCCGGTTCTTTAAAATTTCCCGTATAAAAGAGGCGCAATGTCTGACCTGTGTCCTCAGCAAGCGCACAACCAGAAAATGCACCATGGGCATCAAAGGGGGAGTCCTCGTGTATGGAAAGCCCCGTATGATGCCAATAGGCAAGGTCGTAGCTCCACGCATGACCCCATGCCCTTGGATAAACCTCGGGAAAACGAGGCTGGTACTGATGAAACAGATGGTAGACGCCTTTAAATTGACAACATCCGTTTGGATCGTTCAGTGAGCCTATCCCGCCAGGAGGCATCATGTGAAACCCAAGTCTCCAACGCTCTTGTTTGTTGCCAGGCAGAAAGCCCAATCCCTGCACTCTTTGAGACATTCATGCCTCCCATCGAAACTTAGGTCATCTTAACTATTATCAAGCACGCGCTTTACATCAGAGCGCAATGGCATAGAAGGTATGCCTCCGTGTTTACTCACACATAAGCTCGCTACCGCGTTTCCAGTGCGAGCCATCATTTTTGCTTCTTGAACAGAAATGTCATTGGGAGCAATGCCAAACTGTAGGAATGCTGCCAAAAAACCGCCCCAAAATGCATCGCCCGCACCTGTAGTGTCTATGATGTTTGCGGGAAAAGTTGGCACTGAAGCATCACCTGTACCAGTTTTTACGTACGCACCAGCAGCCCCAAGCGTCACAGCGCAGACCGACGCCCCACCCTTAACGATCTCTGCTGCCGCCATTTTTGGATCGCTGTAGCCTGTTAAAAGGGTACACTCCCCTTCCGACATTTTCACAAGGTCCATATACGGTAAAACAGAGCGCATCATTCTTGCTGCAATCTCTACGCTTGGCCAAAGTCCAGCCCGGTAATTTGGATCATAACTCATGACACATTTAGCACTTTTAGCGATTTTTATCTCATCGTACGTGGCTGTGCGGGCAGGCTCATCAGTCAGCGACAGGGACCCTATGTGAAAGACACGACTGTCTTGAATGATTCGCTTGTTTACTTCTTGACTTTCTAACTGCGTATCGGCTCCCGGCTTGCGTGCAAACGCAAATGATCTTTCCCTTTTTTCGTCAAGGCCGACAAAGGCAAGCGTGGTAAAAGCATTCTGGTCAGATATCAGTCCTTCACAATTCACATCATTAGATACCAGTGTTTTACGAAGAAAGTCGCCGTACATATCTGCCCCAACCTTACCGATAAAGGCAGTGTCAAAGCCTAGATGTTCAAGAGCAACAAGCACGATATGCCAGATGACACCGCGAAGGACTTGGTCTTTTCCGACTTTGTTTTAAGCGCAACGGCCAAGCACGCCCCTCCTTGGGCAATCTTGGCAGAAGATGCAATGGATCCACACGCCTACAAGAATAGGAATGACATGACCTTGGCAACCTATCCAATCAATGCTGTAAATGCCCGGTATGACTGTCAGCGTGGTCTCAACTCCCTCGGTGGCCATTGGGTAGGCGTTTTGAAAATCTGTGCTGATAAGGAGAGCACCAAGCGAGGCACCAAGATATGGGTTACCGCCAAAACGGTAGCCGCAGAAAAACCAAGGAGAATTTGTAGGTTTCCCAAGGCGCAAGCATTGATAAGCCCAGCTATGCGCCACCATACGCTGCTGGTGTCCAGCGTAATCATGTTCGCACCGCCCATATAGCTGATTGCGCTCATGATCCCCATGAGCATGCCCGAGGCAACTATTGCCAGTATTATATGGGGACAAAGACGTCCGAAAGTACTTTTACCGTGCGCATGCAGCTCAGATAGAGCGTCTGCAGCGATAGTGTCCGTCGCGCATACAAAGGCATCCGTCTCAGGGTGCTTATCAAGAATTTTCTTTGCACCAGCTGTACCCATTTCGTAACACTCTGTAATCTGAGGCTCCAAGTACGGAAGAGATCCCTGCTACTCCACGCCCAATAGACTCCGAGCTTATCTTAGGAATTACGACTCCCACAAACTTGGTCTTCCCCGTACGCAACATTCGAGCCTGCGGCGACGGTACATATTCTGTCTTTCCAATGACCTTAGCGATGCGACGACACTTTTCTTCGCTGACATAACCATCATTAAGATAACGGGAGACGGTCGCGCGGAACACGTTTGCCATCTGCGCAATTTTATTGTGGTCATGGGATACCTTCCCAACAAAAACTACTTCTATGCTGCGCCACAGTAACAGAATCACTGTAGAGCTTACAATCCGCAAAGGTCTGAAAAGCAGCATCCGTCGCTGTAATAAAGACAACTTTTATGTTTCATGTGACAAGAAAGGAAACAATTTTCATATTGCATACCATATGTTTAGTTCAGGCGATAGACTTCGCCTACAAAGAGCGATTTCTACCTGGAGGATAACCATGGCCCAACACAAGTTTATGAGCATTACCCGCCGCAGTTTTGCAGGTTTTGGCTTGGCGACTGCGGGAGCTTTTATAGCTGGCTGCGGCAGCTCAACAACCGCTACAGGCAGCTCCGCCTCAAGCACTGCTAGTAGCTCTAGCGAGACATACACTGTGGGTATCTGTCAGCTGGTACAGCACAAGGCCCTCGATGCCGCAACCAAGGGCTTTGAAGATGAGCTCACTGCAAAGCTCGGCAAAGATGCTGTTTCTTTTGATGAACAAAATGCCTCAGGAGACTCAGCGAACTGTGCCACCATCATCAACGGCTTCGTATCCAACGGCTATGACCTTATACTTGCCAATGCCACGCCTTCCCTTCAGGCCGCCGCCTCGGCAACCTCAGACATTCCCATTCTTGGAACCTCCGTTACCGACTACGCAACCGCGCTTGACATATCCGACTGGACAGGAACCGTCGGAACAAATGTCTCGGGAACTTCAGATCTTGCCCCTCTTGATCAGCAAGAAGCCATGATAAAAGAACTTTTCCCTGACGCAAAGACAGTTGGGCTGTTTTATTGCTCTGCAGAGCCCAACTCTATTTACCAGTGCGACAAGATGCAGTCCTATCTTGAGGATGATGGGTATGCCGTACAGACATTCACCTTCACAGATACCAACGACGTTGCCTCAGTCGCACAAAAGGCTTGTGATGCGTCAGACGTCATCTACATCCCAACCGACAACACTGCCGCATCAAACACAGAAGCTATCGCAAATGTCGTACTGACTGCAAAAGTTCCAGTTGTAGCAGGAGAAGAGGGCACCTGTAAGGGATGCGGCGTCGCGACGCTCTCTATTAGCTACGAAGAGCTCGGCAAGAAAACCGGCGATATGGCCTATGAGATTTTGGCTGAAAATGAGGACATTTCTCAAATGCCAGTCGAATACGCCGATAACGTCACAAAAGAATATAACAAATCAAATGCCGAAGCGTTAGGCGTCACAATACCTGATGATTACACGGCTATCTCAGAGGACTAAACGCATGGGCTTTCTTTCAAGTTTCTCAGCTTCTCTGCCAGGAGCGTTGGCACAAGGACTCGTCTGGGGCATTATGGCGGTGGGTGTCTTCATCACCTACAAGGTGCTCGATGTCGCTGATCTAACAGTGGATGGATCAATATGTACCGGTGGAGCTGTTTGCGTCGTACTCATCGCAAACGGCGTCTCATTTCAGTTGGCACTGGTTGCCGCTTTTTGCGCAGGCTTGCTCGCAGGCACCATAACTGGGCTTTTCCACACTGCATGTGGCATCCCCGTTCTTTTAGCTGGTATTTTGACGCAGCTCGCCCTTTATTCGATCAATCTCCGCATCATGGGATGGGGCACGACGGCGGGAAGCAAGGCTAACTTGCCCATCAGCGTCAATAAGTACAACTTGTTGATTTCTGCACGAAACGTGCTTGAGACAAACCTCGCCAACCCTATTGTCATACTGCTTGTCTTTGTCGCTATACTTGTTGCAATACTTTATTGGTTCTTTGGCACCGAGTTAGGCGCAGCGCTGCGTGCAACAGGATCAAACGCACACATGGCCCGGGCGCAGGGTATCAATATAAACTTCACAAAAGTCTTAGGGCTTGCCATTTCAAACGGAATAGTCGCCCTTTCAGGGGCGCTGCTTGCGCAGTACCAGGGATTCGCTGATATTAATATGGGACGTGGCTCAATTGTTATCGGTCTTGCGGCGGTAATCATAGGCGAGGTTCTACTTGGCAAGGTTTTCCATAACTTTGCACTCAAGCTCCTGTCTGCAGCGATCGGTGCCATCATTTACTACATTGTGATTCAGTTTGTGCTGCGCCTAGGACTGTCTACGGATGACTTGAAACTTCTGAGCTCCCTTGTTGTTGCGGTCTTTCTTGCTGTCCCCTATTGGAAGTCACGCTGGGCACAGGCTCATGTACACAAGGCCCCCGCAGAGGTTTCCCGCGTCCAGAAGGGCGGCCAAAATGCTTGATTTAGTGCATGTTTCAAAGACCTTCAACCCTGGCACTATTAACCAAAAGCTTGCCCTCGACGACGTTTCGCTCCATCTCGACGACGGTGACTTCGTAACGGTCATAGGCGGCAATGGGGCAGGAAAATCTACTTTACTCAATGCGGTCGCAGGGGTATGGCGCCCAGACTCAGGAACCATCTCAATCGACGGAACAGATGTCACCTTGATGCCTGAACATAAAAGAGCAGCTTATATAGGCCGCGTCTTTCAAGACCCCATGGAGGGCACCGCGGCTTCCATGCAGATCGAAGAGAACCTTGCTCTTGCGAAAAGGCGCGGAAAGAGGCGCATGCTCAGCCCTGGCATATCGACGGAAGAGCGACAAGAATATCGTACGCACCTTGCGAAGTTTGGCTTAGGACTCGAAGATCGCATGACCAGCAAAGTAGGTCTATTGTCCGGGGGACAACGACAGGCGCTCACGTTGTTGATGGCTACTCTCAAACGCCCAAAGGTTCTTCTTCTTGACGAGCACACCGCTGCGCTCGACCCAAAGACTGCCACGAAGGTACTTGAGGCGACAGACCGTGTTGTAGAGGAAAATCATCTGACGACGCTGATGATTACACATAATATGCGTGATGCAATTGCTCATGGCAATCGTCTGCTCATGATGGCTGAGGGACGCATCATTTTGGATATATGCGGAGACAAAAAGAAAAGCTTGAGCGTTGAAGACCTCCTCCGCCAATTCGAAACCGCAAGCGGCGAAGAGTTTGCGAACGACGCGGCCATTTTAGCCTGAGATCAGAACTTTCCCTCACTTTGTTCACGAAGCTTCTCTATCGCAGCAGGTATCTGGTCAAACTCATAAGATGTCATCTGGTAGACCCAGTTCAGCCAGTTGCGATAGAGGAGATTGGCATGTGCGCGCCAGGTAAAGATGGGCTGACGCTCAGGGTCATCATCAGGAAAGTAGTTTTCCGGCAGACGCGTTGGCAGCCCCCTATGAAAGTCTCTCCAATATTCATCAGCGAGCGTATCTCGTCCATATTCAAAATGCCCTGTTACATATATCTCATGAAGGTCCTGCGTAGCTATGATCGCCGGCCCTGAGTTAAAGCCTTCTGAAAGCACATGGAGCTCGGGATGCTTGGCGAGCTCGCTTGTGTCAATTGCGGCATGTCGTGAATGCGGCATGTTGTGTATTTCGTCAAAACCGTTGGTGAGAAAATTGTACTCATCACATAGGCGCTGCGGAAACACGCCGAACAGCTTCATGCCCAGTTGGTGCTTTGGAATGTTATAAAGGTGATAAAGACCTGCAAGGGCACCCCAGCACAGGTACATGGTAGAAAAGACGTGCCTTTGACTCCAATCAATGATGTCACAGAGCTCATCCCAGTAGTCGACATCTTCAAATCTCAACTGCTCTACAGGCGCACCAGTGATGATGAGACCATCGTAGTTGTGATTACGAAATGAGTCGAACGTGTCATAGAACTTCACAAGATGATCAGCAGAGACATGTGTCGCCTTATGCGTGGAAACTCGCATAAAGTCGCAGTCAACCTGCAAAGGAGATTTTGAGATCAAACGCAAAATCTGCGTCTCAGTCTCAATCTTGGTTGGCATGAGATTAAGAATGATCACTTTCAGTGGGCGAATTTGCTGAGTCTCAGCAACTTCTTCTTCAAGCGCAAAAATATGCTCCTCGTGCAAAGTCTTTTTTGCGGGAAGCCCGTCGGGAATATTGATGGGCATACCGCTCCTCCTCCGTCGATGTCCGTGCAGTTCATCACCGTAACGCTTTTCGTCGTAGGAACGACACTTCGCTCAACTACAGTGTTTGTTTTCTGTACAACAAAATTCCCGATAAGCGATACTGGTATACATAAGCATAGCCTTTATCCCATTAAATTACTAGGATTTTTGGAGTTATGTACCCTCTGAAACTAACGATAGGAACGCAATGAAACAGCCCCGGCCATACCCACGCATTATTGTTACAAAAAAAGCAGGAAGGTCTCTCTTAGGGGGCCAGCCTTGGGTTTTTGAGGGAGAGGTACGCGAAGTACTTCCTTGCTCTTCCAGTGGACACCCCGTCGAGAACGGAGATGTTGTAGACGTCTTCGAAGAAAATGGAACATGGAGAGGGGTTGGCCTCATCTCACTAAAAAGTAAAATACGTGTCCGCATAGTTTCTAGAGACCCAAATGTCCATATTGATGAGGCTTTTTGGGAGCGAAAGCTATCTTGGGCATGGAATTATCGAAAAACGGTGATGGGAGGACAATCCCTCACTGAAACCGAGCCAGACACAAACTGTTGCCGTGTGCTCTTTTCAGAGGCCGACGGCTTCCCTGGGCTTATCGTAGATCGTTACGAGGACATACTGGTTGCCCAAGTGGGCACTGTCGGCATGGAGCGACTCCGTTCAACGCTCTATCCGCTTTTAATCCAAATGCTGCAACAAGGCGGAGAAGGTGTCACGGCCATCTATGAGCGCAACGATGGGCCTAATCGCTTGAAGGAGGGACTACCCCTCTATAAGGGTTGGTGGCCGATGCGTACGGGCTGTATACAACCATCAACGCATCGAACAATCAACGAAAGTGGTATTTTTTATGACATCGACTTTGAAAATAGCCAAAAAACAGGTTTTTTTCTTGATCAAAAATACAATCGACGCGCTGTACGACAAATTGCCTCAGGAAGACGCGTCTTGGACTGCTTCTGCCATGTGGGGCCTTTCGGACTTAACGCAGCCGCTGGCGGAGCCGCATTCATACGAGAGGTAGACATTAGCAAGACGGCCCTTGAACTCGCCTGCAAAAACGCACGACTCAATAACATTCTCGCTGATCATGAGACGAGCAATGAGCGCATAGGCTTCACGTGCGCCAATGTCTTTGAATATCTCCCTCTCTTAAAACACAATAGGGCTTATTTGCAACAACAAGGGGGGCCCTTCGACCTCATCGTACTTGATCCACCAGCCCTCACCAAGAGCCGAAAGACCATATCGCAAGCATACAAAGGCTATAGAGAAATCAATCAGGCTGCAATGAGCTTGCTTCCACGAGGGGGTTACTTAGCTACGTGCAGCTGTTCCCATTTTATGACACGAACTTTGCTGGCAAAGGCCATCGCAGAAGCCGCGCGCAATGCGAATGTCTCCCTCCGTCAAGTGGAGGAGAAACAGCAGTCTCCTGACCATCCCATCGTGTGGGGGATACCCGAAACACACTATCTTGACTTTTTCATCTTTCAAGTCGTGTAACTGGTGAGCCTTTGGTAGCTTGTAGGCAAATTTAATGCTAGAACTGCACTTTTGGAGCCTCTCTGGCAGCAGTATCTGTCACCTCAAAACCCTGACGCTCTTTGAAGCGAGAGCCGGCAATGAGGCTGCCGGGAAATGTCTCTATGGCATTGTTGTAATCAAGCACGCAGTCATTATAACTTTGACGGGCGTATGATATTTTATTTTCCGTGTCTGCCAGGTCTGACTGAAGCTGTTGGAAGTTTGCGTTGGCCTTAAGGGAAGGATAAGCTTCAGCAACAGCAAAGAGCGACTTCAGAGCTGCTGTCAACCCGTTGGAGGCAGTCATTTTTGCCTCAGGCGTCGTAGCAGAGACGACAGCGGAACGTGCCTGTGTGACCGCTTCAAATGTCTTAGACTCATGGGCAGCGTAACCCTTAACTGTCTCCACAAGATTGGGAATCAAGTCATTGCGGCGCTGAAGCTGAGCGTCTATTGTCTGCCAAGCGTTATCACAGCGATTGTCTTTGCGTACGATGCCGTTATGGATACTTATGCCCCACACGACAAGCACAGCAATGATGATAAGAATGATAATAAGGGCGATCATACGAGCCCCTTTCTAAAGCGCCTCGCCACAAACAACATGGCGAAGATTGAATACCTTGGCGGAGGGAGAGAGATTCGAACTCTCGAGGCGACTCAGCCGCCTGGCGGTTTTCAAGACCGCTGCATTCAACCGCTCTGCCATCCCTCCTTGTACGTATATCCTACCCTATGCTAGGCTCGGATGGGAAAAGGATAACAGATGAGGCACGGATCGCATGGATAATATAAAAATAACCTCACATGCAGATACCTACTGGATGCACATTGCCCTATACGAGGCCCATGCAGCAGCGGCAGAAGGAGAAGTGCCCGTTGGTGCTGCCGTCGTCTGTGAGGGCAACTTGATTTCACAGGCGCATAATTGTCGTGAGCAAAATGCCGACCCTGCTGCACATGCTGAGTTTTTGGCAATAGAAAATGCTGCTTTTCGCCTTGGAAGGTGGCGCCTTACTGACTGCACCGTATACGTGACCCTTGAGCCTTGCCTAATGTGCGCGGGACTTATGGTCAATGCGCGCATCGGACGTTGTGTCTTTGGAACGGCAGATCCCAAGGCAGGGGCGCTCGGCTCCCTTTACGCCCTAAACAGAGATGCACGCCTTAATCACAGCTTTGAGGTAATCGGCGGCATCAACGCCCATGAAAGCGCACAGCTACTTCACGCTTTTTTTCAAAGCCGCCGTAAGCGCTAGCCACTCTAGGCCACTCAAGCTCCTTTCATGAGTGAAACGAAAAGCTTACGATTTTTTCATCAAGCGGAGCTCTTAACGTGTACAATGCCGATGTTGGTTTTCGCTGAAAGTGAAAGCCTTCCTGCAGTCAAAGAGAAGGGCTATTGATGAAACCTCGACCTCACAGTCGATGACCCCTCGGTGCTTCTTGCTGGTCGCGTCGCGGGGTGTCTTCCTCGAGCGTCGCTCATCTGACGATGAGTCCAGATCCAGCTAAGGAGTTTGCATGATCTACCTATCCCAATTGTTGGGCAACCCGGTATATGACTGTGATGGTGAAAAGGTTGGCCAGGTTAACGACTTAGGCATCGCTACCGGTGAGATTTTCCCACGTATTACAAGCTTAGCCATAACGGGGCCTGGCAAGACTCCGTTTATGATTTCGTGGCGCAAGTATGTTGACACCTTTAATGAGCAAGAAGTTCGTTTGAAAGTTGTGTCAACCGACATTCGGTTCTCCTATCTCCAACCTGACGAGGTCCTAATTGCTCGCGATCTGTTAGACAAGCAAATTGTTGATACGCGGGGCATGAGCATCGTCCGTGTAAATGACCTCAAGCTCTCAGACACCAGCTCATCACAGCTCCGTTTACTTGGGGCTGAGGTTGGCGTACGTGGCGTTCTGAGAAGGATTTCGCCAAAGCTTGAGCGAGCGGTGCTTCGCATTTGCAAAAACCTAGGAAAGGTACTGCCAGAGCGCATCATTGCGTGGAACTATATGGACTTGCTCGATCGTGACTTGTCCGACGTTAAGCTGAGTGTCACACACAAGACGCTTGATGATATGCATCCGGCTGACATTGCAGACATCATAGAGCGTCTCGACCCGAGATTGCGGGGGCGTGTGTTCGCACAGCTTGACGATGAGCATGCTGCCGACGCGATGGCAGAGATTGACGATGACAAAGCTGCTGAGATAATGGGAGATCTTGATGAGACATCTGCCTCGCGCATGCTTTCTGAGATGGATCCAGACGATGCAGCTGAGCTAGTGAGCGAACTTGACTATGATAAGGCCGAAAAGCTCTTGAACCTCATGGGCATAAAAGAGCAAAAGGCCATTCGCCAGCTGCTAGGATACCGCGAAAACACCGCTGGACGTATCATGACCTCGGAGTTCGTTGAGTTGCCTGAAAAGGATAGGGTATGCGATGCAGTAGGAACTCTTAAGGGTCTTGATGAGGATTTTGAAACGGTGCACTATGTCTACCTCAACAACGAAGATAGTCAGTTGTCAGGTATAGTCTCGCTGAATGACCTGATTGTGGCCGAAAAGACAACGCGACTTTCAGATATCGCCACAAAAGAACTCATTACTGCCTCTCCCGATGATGACCAAGAAGATGTCGCAGAAAACATCTCAAAGTACAACCTTCTTGCCATGCCTGTTGTAAGTGAGAAAGGCACATTGCTCGGCATAGTTACGGTAGACGATGCTCTGGACGTTCTAGAAGAAGAACATGAGGAGGATCTGCAGATAGCTGGCGCGCCTCACTCAGAAGGCACGGAAGAACGGCCTGGTCACGACTTTATCATGGTGCTAACGCATGAGACATGGTTCTTCTTCTGGCTTATAGGCATTGCTGCTTTGACCATGCTATACGGCACTTCAATGAACATAGAAAGTGTCATCCTTTCCTCGTTGGGCCTACCCATAGCCCTTCTCGTTGCGGAAGACTCGGTCAACTATGCCACAAACTTTTTTTTGGAATATGACCCTGATGACGAGGAGGCACCCTCAACAGCTGGGTTCACTTTTAAGGGTGTGGTCCTAGGTTTGCTTACCGCTGCCCTCTCAGGAAGTATTGCTATGGGCTTTTTTAACGCATTGCTATCGGAAAGCGATAGCGGTTTACAAAGTGCAAGCATTGCTCCTGTTTTGCTTGGCACATTCGGTCTGGCAGCAGGGTGCATTGCACTGTCCTTCCTGCTTTCACCCATCTATCTTTTGGTTTTGCGCCACCGTGATAAGCGCAATCTCGAAACTTCAGGAATTTCGCTTACTATTATTGCGATGATCGTTACGGTCGTGCTGTATGTCGCTGGATTTGCGTTATTTATTGCATCTGGGTTGGGAATCTAGAATGACCGATACGGGCAGCATGTCTTATAAACATGAAAAGAACAACAGGCGAGCCATTGTCTCAGCAATGGGTCCGGGCATCTTAGCAGCCCTTGCTGGAATGGATGCTGGCGGCATTGCAACATTTTCGATCATGGGAGCTAGCTATGGGTTCGGCATGCTATGGTCAATACCTATCACCTGCATTTTACTGATGGTTGTACAGGAAACCGCAGCACGCATGGCATGTGTTACCGGTAAAGGCTTTTCTTCCCTTATTCGCGAGCAGTTTGGGGTTCGAGCCACTGCCGGCGCCATGGTTGCCGTAATAGTTTCAAACTTTGCTGTCACTGTTTCAGAATTTGCAGGAATAGCCTCTGGAATGTTGCTTTTTAACGTGCCTGTTACCCTTTCTGTCCCCGTGGCGGCAATTGCAACTTGGCTGCTTTCAATGTCAGGCTCTTATCGCCGCATCGAAAAAATCTTATTGGTCATTTCATGTGTCTTTGTTACCTATATTATTGCTGGCTCTATGGCGTGTAAGGACTGGGGTGCCGCCATTTCAAGTACGTTCACACCGCAGATCTCAAATGACCCTCAGTACATATCCTTACTGGTCGCAAGTATTGGTACAACCATCTCTCCCTATATGATCTTTATGGTCGCCAGCAATGTTGTAGAAAAGAACCTTGACGAGGGAGATGTCCCTGGCCAACGCGCCGACAACATTTCAGGGGCTATCGTTTCTCAGATCATTTCTTTTTTTATCGTCCTTACAACCGCAAGCGTTCTACCCCTCGGCACGCAGGTCAATACTGCTGCCGACGCTGCTCAGGCATTGGACCCATTTGCAGGTAAATATGCTGCGCTCATGTTCGCAACAGGACTTGTTGGGGCCTCTTTTCTTGCGGCTTGCGTGTTGCCAAGCATTACAGCAAGCGCCGTCTGCGAGGCTTTTGGATGGGAGCGCGGCGCAGATCGTAGTTGGAATGAGGCCCCGATATACCGAGGAATCATCACCATCATCACCCTTATTTCTGCGGTGATCATTTTGATTCCAGGCATTCACCTCTTCAACATCATGATGATTGCGCAAATTATCAATGGGATTTTGCTACCAATTTTACTGTTATGCATGGTGCATATCGCAAGTGACCGTCACGTGATGGGCCGTTATGTAAATGGGAAAGTATTAAACATGCTAACGTGGCTTACCATTGTGATCGTGCTTCTTCTCACGATCGCGATGTTTGTATTCCAGATTATGGGGTACTGAGCTCTATTTATAAAAAATGAAAATTTTTATCTTGCTTAGAGGCTCATGAGAGGCTGCGCAAGTTTTGCTTGCCGTCAAGATGGTCGAGGTTGATACGCCAGACCATTACATCAGATAAACTCTCACAAGATGTTGGATTGAATTTCTTATATCCACAATGTAAGCAGATGTAAGAAAGAGCAGCAGCTTTGTCGGTGTATGACGTCAACACATCGACACTCCCATAACCGACAAGACTCTGATAGCGAGCAGTTATGCCATGCTGCAGCTCGTCATAACGAATGAACCTATCAAACTCTACGCACACACGCGCACCATTTACAAGCAAAGAAGATTTCTGCCCAACAGAGGCACCATGAAAGTACAGGGAGGGAAGCGCTGCGTCCCATTTATATCCAAACGAAACAGGCACGACATAAGGATCGCCATTGTCTGAGCTCAATCCGATATGCATGACGTTGCATGCATCAAGCAGCCCCTTCAACGCCATGACATCCTTTATCTGTCTGTCCTTACGAATCATGCTGACCTTTTTGCTGTTCCGCAAAATCAATGACGTGCTTTTTTGTATTCTTTCCCGAAATCATCAAAAGCAGAGTTGAGCTTTCCTAGCTGGCGACCAAAGGCATGTGCGACGTCCTGTGTGCTTCGCCCTTTTTTGACGTTTTGTTTTTTGACAGGAGCTTTTTTCGTCTGGCTCTTAACGGCGGTTGATTTCGCTTGTGTTGCTGGCACATAGGTAACTGGATGCCCAGGGCCCTTTTTTACCTCACCTTCAAGGGGAGCAGGGCGAGATGTAGGCTCTACAGACACGTTGAGCGCCGCGGTGACGGGTCGCTGTGGGGAGGAATCATTTGCAGCCTCTTTATAGGCACGCTTTGTCTTTCCAAGAATCTTTCCAAATTCAAACGAACCTTCATTTACCGCATGGCTTGCTTTAGAACCAATTTTCTTCCCAGTTGCTGTTGTGCCAATTTTGGCCTTTGCGGTCGCCTCTCCGGCGCGCGCGGCGAAACCGCCGTTTAAACGCAACTTTCTAGCATTTGGGTCGACAAGCATATATCCCTTAGCATAGCCTCGAAGCATGGAAGAGGGGATTTCCACCGATCCGACAAGCTGCTGTGAAATACCACCATCGCCGACATAGAATTTCGACACCTCTCCGCTGTCCTTGTCAAATTCAGCGTCGTTTACATAGCCAAGCTCAAACCCATCGGTGGTTTTCGCATCCATGCCAGTCCACATAACACAGTGATCCCACTCGATGCCAAGGCGGCTCTTGGCGACATTGTCAAAACTGTCTTCTCCTTGTGTTGCGTATACGTTTTTATTGTTAAACGTAAATGAATCAAAGCCGAGAAACCTATCTTCTCGTTTGATCATCCCAGCTATATCAGGACGTTTAATCATAAAACCAACAACATGACTGCCATCAGGAGCAAAGACAGTCATGTGTATTTTTCCGATCTTTTCAAACTCAGACTTCGTTTTTGCGGAACGGTTATGTCTTTTTTTCTGCTTTGGTTCTTTGGCAGAACGATCTTCCCTTCGAACGAACACTGCCTTGTTGTATATATCACTCACTCTTAGCATGCGCACTCCCTCCTTCTACTTACAAGGCAGAGAACAACGAATGGACCATCATGCACAAGCGCTTGCATGTGACTTTTATCAGGGAAAGCAGAAGGTCTATTGCTCAGTAGAAGCCTTCGGGGCATCGTCAACAACCTCAACATGCACTCCTTCTGCTTTTGCCTCAGGCTCAAATGCAGAGTTCGTTGCTTCGGTCACCTTGTCAGAAACCTCACTCATAGCGTCCTGCACTTGGCTAGACGTCGTTGTAACGGCGTCAGAGAGGGAGTCACGCAACTGATCCATGCGCTCTCGTGCTAAGTCAACTTTTGCACGCAGCTCATCAGTAGTCGATCCCATGCCGGGGCAAGACGAACTTAGCTTTTCGTTGACAATTCGTGTACCGCGTTCGTAGGAATCAATAGCGCTGTCCCATGCATCATTCATGGCGTCAGCGGCCATGGCACGGCTTTCTGAACCAGGCCGCGGCGCAGTCAAGATTCCTGCTGCAAAACCACAGGCCGCACCAACCATGCCACCAAAAAGAAACCCTGCGAAACTTTTTGTGCTCATGAAAGCTCCCCCTGTCATTTCCCTAGATTACGTGAAACGCCTTGTGTTCAGTATACTCAGCCCCAAACGCAGTCGATATATATCTTGGCCAGCGGCTAACGCACCGCATGGGGCTCAGGTATATGCTCTTTCTTCTCTGCAGCTTCATCATCCTTGTGAGCAAGACCCTCTAGGCTTGACGACTTTTGCACAGCAGTGTCTATTGAAGTGTCTTCATCGCGGCTGTCCTTGATGGATACCGTGCGCTCCGCTTCCTCTGTTGGCTGTGCACTGTCATTTTTGCCCGCCTTCGTGCCACCTTGCTCTTCTTGCTGCTTTGTGTGGGGTTTGTCAGGCTGCTCTTGCACTGATGCCTGTTTTTGTGGTTGCCCTTGTGGAGCCTCGTCCAAAGACAGTGACTTTACCAGACCAACAAGACCCCTCACCGTTGCGCTGGCATCAGGCTTGGGGTTCGTGCCACCGGTATAGGCCCATTGTAAAATCCATACGGCACTTGCAAGAGCTGCGGCTACCAAGACATCATCAGGACATGCAAGCTCAATATCCCACGAGCGGGGATCATCAGCAACAGCAGCTGTGCGACCGCACGATATTTCACCCGCTAAATTAGTTTGCGCAAGCAGCTCAACCGTAACGTGCTCTAAGAGATGAGCGAGCTCCGTAGCGCCCATAACGTCACGGAAAGTCTGCCCCGCATCTCCCAAGCAAGCATGTTCAACAATGTGAGGAAGCAGGTAATAAACACGAGCAGTGCCCTCCAAGTCATCATTCGTCATGGCTGGAGCATCTTTTGACAGATGGATGCGCGCTGTCAATAGTTTGTCATCTATCTCAACACGTTGAATCGTTATAAGTTGCGCCATGAATCTCTCCTGCACTGTGTGCCCTTGGTTGGTACAGGGTTATTGTACCGCTTGCATAAGCGTAGCCTATTCCTCAACACTATGGGCATCGTCTTCAGAGGAAACAGCTGTCTCACTATCATCTTTTGTAGGCAATTGATCAGACGTCTCTGGAGCTGTCACACGCACGAGCGAAACCCGTCTCCCTCTCATCGATTGGACACGAAATAGATAGCCCTTGCGCTCATAGACATCACCCGGCTCAGGCAGTTTATCGGCGATCTCTAATATGAAACCCGCAATAGTCTCATACTCCTCTGAATCATCAATAGGCCAGCCAAGCTCTATAGCATCATCAATCGAGAAACGACCATCAACAAGCCACTCCCTATCCGATAGCTGTGTGAGGTACTTGTTGTCTGGGTCGAACTCATCTTCTATCTCGCCAACGACTTCTTCAACGATGTCTTCTATGGTAATGACGCCGGCAGTTCCCCCGTATTCATCCACAACGATAACCATCTGATCGTGGCTGGTTTGCATCTCAGAAAGCAGCGGTATCACATCTTTGGTGTCGGGCACAAAGTCTGGGGTGCGCATATGATGAGCAATAACATCACCAGCTTTGCCCTCGTCCACAATAGGCGTAATGATGTCCTTTATATGAGCAATACCGACAATACGGTCCAGGTCTTCATGGTAAATAGGTATGCGCGAATAACCCGTTTGACGCATAATATCAAGCACTTTGCCGCAGCTGTCGATATCTTCTGCAAAGGTCACATCCACTCGTGGCACCATGACCTCACGCGCGACGGTGTCACCCATATCAATTACCTCATGTATCATCGACTTCTCTTCATCAGATAATTCATCAGAGTCGCTTACTGCGTATTTGATCTCCTCCTCGGAAACATCTTGTCTATCATCTGCGCTCTTAATATGGAAAAAGCGTGCAAGACCGTTATTGGATGCAGCGGTCAACCATATAAGTGGGTGAAGGATCTTAGAGAAGCGAGCGATAGCAATGGCGACGCGCTTGGCTTCACGCTCGGCATCAGACATTGCAACACGCTTGGGCAGCAGCTCTCCTAAGACAATTGACACATATGACACAGCTAGCGTAATGAGTATGGGAGCAAGAACTGTGGCAAGAGCCTCATGGATGCCCAAGCTCTCCATCCAGCTTGTAAAAGGAGCAGACAAGTTCGTGGAGGCAACCGCAGATGAAGCGAAACCGACCAGAGTGATAGCGACCTGAACCGTTGCAAGAAATTGGTCCGGGTTATCGATGAGCTTAAGAGCAGCACGTGCCTTACTATCTCCGTTTTCGGCCTCATGATCCAATACGACTCTTTTTGCTGTCGAAAGAGCCATCTCTGCCAAAGAAAAATACCCATTGGCAAGCGTAAGCAGCAATGTAGCGATGATGCTAAGGGCAATGTTCATCGAATGGGAAAGTACCTCCTTGGTCAACAGACGCTTTTCTTATTTTAGCAGGTATGGCTCCTGTCTTCTCTGCATATGTGGGGATGTCTTCTCACGGCACCTTCAATGTCGAACAAGGCGTTGAGATGGCCGCGGGCTGGGTATCAAAAGCTTAGGTTTGTGCTTCTACATTAAGGAGGATCTGATGAACTTCAAAAACGTGACTGTCGCAGGAGGTGGGGTACTGGGTAGCCAGATCGCCCTTCAGTCTGCTTATAAGGGCTTCAACGTAACTATTTGGTTGCGTAGTGAGAGTTCGATTGGTCGCGCCACGCCGAAGCTTGACCGCTTTTGTGCTGTCTACGTAAACACCCTTGAAGCCATGAAAACTAATCCTGCTGCATATGCACGTGGTTTGTCCGATGACTCAGATCTTACCGATGATCAGATAGATGCGCTGAAGGCGCAGGTCAAAGAAGCACGAAAAGGCATTAAGTTGACTACAAGTTACGAGGAAGCCTTTCGTAATGCCGATCTCGTCATTGAGGCAATCGCAGAAGACCCCAAGCAAAAAATTGAATTCTATACGGAGATGGCCAAGCGTTTGCCAGAAAAGACGGTTGTCGTAACAAACTCATCCACCCTTTTGCCAAGCACGCTTGCTCAATACACAGGACGTCCCAGTAAATATCTCGCTTTGCACTTTGCCAATGACATCTATCGCAACAACACCGCAGAAATCATGGGACACGCAGGCACAGACAAGAAATATTACGACGAGGTCGTCGAGTTTGCACAAGCTATAGGCATGGTGCCCCTCAAACTCAACAAAGAGCAGCCTGGCTATATCCTCAACAGCATGCTCGTCCCCTTCCTCTCCGCCGCTGAGGCTCTTGCAGCCACAGGAGTCGCTGACCCCGAAACAATTGACCGTACCTGGATGCTCGCGACCGGCGCTCCGGCAGGCCCGTTCCGCATTTTGGACGTTGTCGGCTTAACCACTGCATATAACATTGTGAAAATGAACCCCGAGGCAGAGGATCCTAAAACTACAACTGGGAAAATCGCCAACATGCTGAAAGCATACATTGATCAGGGGAAACTTGGCATTAATGCTGGGGAGGGTTTCTATACATATAAGTAGGTAAGCGCTACGGAGGCTAAGGCTCTACTTTCTCAAGGCTAAATGTAACGGACGCCTCTTCTCCAAGAAGAGGCGTCCGTACTTTGCCTTGACGGGTCTATTGTGCCCGCACTAGCTCACGGATCTGCTTACGTACGTCATCAAGATAGGCCTGATCAGGAAGCCAATTGCGCGCCAAGGGTGGAAGTGGCATTTTGAAGCCGACTGATGCAAGCTCGGCATGAATGTTTTTTGGCCCAACCGGAGCCCATCCATAGCTGCCAAAAGCAATACCAATGCGATTGACGTTATTTTGCTTTGGCGAGAGGCCCTTCATATAGGTGAGGAAGCCAGAGACATTAGGCATCATTTGGCTGTTAAGCGTTGGAGAACCAACAGCTACATATTTGGCATCCAAAAACTCAGTCATAACATCGGAAGGATGACTGACCTTGAGGTCCATGAGATGAACCTCTGTTCCCTCAGCGAGAAAACCATCACAGATCGCATGTGCGATCTTATCGGTAGATCCCCACATGCTGTCATAAATAACGAGGGCTTTATTAACAAGCTTACCTGATGTGTAGTCATCTTTATATGCGTCAAGGACATCTTTTACATGCGTGCGCCATACAACTCCATGGGCAGGAGCGATCATCTCTACCTTATCGCCTAAGTCACAAACAGCTTTGGTTGCCGCAACCGCTTGCATGCGATAGGGCTGAACTATGTTGGCATAGTATTTGCGCGCTTGCTTCATAACCTCATCGTAATCGCTGTCATCATCAAAGCGTGTGGAGCTTGCATAGTGCTGGCCAAACGCATCATTTGAAAACAGGATCCCATCCTCGACATCGAACGTCACCATGTTGTCAGGCCAATGGACCATGGGCGTTTGGATGAAGCTAAGAGTTCGCTTACCGATGCAGAGCGTGTCGCCTGTATGTACGCCATGGTAGCCAAGGTCACCATAATGAGCGGTCATGTTTTTAACGCCTTGAGGTGAAGAGCAATAAATCGAGCACTGAGGCGCAAGCTTGTGAATGAGTGGCGTTGAGCCAGAATGGTCCATCTCAACATGGTTGGCAATAAGCACGTCTATTTTTGCCGGATCTATAAGCGCAGAAATACGAGAAATAAGTTCATCCGCAAAAGTGGCCTTCACCGTATCGATCAGAGTGACTTTCTCATCCAAGATGAGATATGCATTATAGGTGATCCCATCCTCGGTGGCATAACCGTGAAAGCTGCGCGCATTCCAATCGAGCGCACCAACCCAATAGACATCCGGCTTAATTTTAACCGCAGTGAGCATACCAACCCTCTTCCTTCATCTCTTGAGGACGATAATTGTCTTTTCCTACCCCATTCTACCCTTTGCGCCTTTGTGTAGATAAGTGCCATTGTAAAAGCTGGTGCTCAGTATCTAACCCATGTAAACTTAGTTATTGATAAAAAGATTCGCTTATGAGGATGGCTCTATGAAACATCTTAATGGAGTGGGCATTGCTTTTTGCGGGGGAGGCTTTCGCTCATTTGCTGAGGTTGCCGCCGTTGAGGATATGGAACGCGCAAAAGTGCATATAGCAGCTGCTGCCGGCACGTCAATGGGCTCTTTGGTGGCTACGCTTGTCGCTGCTGGCCTCCCTGCGAAGCAAATTGCTGAGCTGCTTGTCGAGATGGATCAGCGTATTGTTGAGAAGGGCATTTTACGAGGCATGAAATTTCGTGTAATAAGCCTCGCAAATTCAAATGGCCTCATAGAAAACTCTGTGGTTGAAGAGCAGGCTCGCCACACACTTCATGAGGCTGGCATTGAGACCTTTTCTGATCTGGTGATGCCGCTTGCCATACCAGCGGTAGACATTCTGACCGGGGACTTGTGCGTGTTTACCAATAGCCCAGAGCTGTTTGCTGACACGAGCGGTGGATGGACACTTGTCCCCGGCAACCATAATCTCGCTAAGGTTATAACAGCTTCAGCCTCATATCCACTAGCTATTCAACCAACTCATTATATGAACCGTCTTTTGATGGATGGGGGCTGTCGACTCAACTTGCCCACCCCACTTTTTGATCGGGAGTCACTCGATGCGGTGGTGGGCATAGGGATGATTCGTGATTTCAAGCCACTTAAGGATGTAAACCCGCTTTCTATAGTGCAAAGAACCTTGTCATATGGAGCACGATCGCTGGATTATTTTTCCGCATCGGCCGCTGACCTCTACATCAACTTGCCCGTTTCAGGTGAAGACGCATTTCAAGCAGGAACCGGCAAAGAGGTAATCAAAGAGGCTCGGGATTTCATCCATCAAAACCCTATAGCTTGGGATAGTGTAAAACCAGATCCTCTTGCATCTTTGAGAAAAACGGCGGCTGATAGCATAGCGCGTCTGTTCCGTGGAACATCCATGACCAACACGACACATAAGTTAATAATCTAGGCTGTAGATTGACCGCTCAGCCGTGTTCGTAGTAAAATTTTTTAGTATGCGGGCGTGGCGGAATTGGCAGACGCGTACGGTTCAGGTCCGTATGGAGGCAACTCCATGGAGGTTCAAGTCCTCTCGCCCGCACCAAAACAGATACATTATGATGCAGCTTCTGCTCCGCCGCGAAAAGTGGCTGTTTACGCAGCCCGTTTATACGCTCTCATCGCAAAGAAGCACGCCACAACCATAATGCCGATGAGCCACGCGAGCGCGACCCAAATGTTGTTGCCGACAGGCTTGCTCATCAGCAGGGAGCGGATCGCGTCAACGATGGAGGTCACCGGTTGGTTTTCGGCAAAGGCGCGCACGGGCCCCGGCATGGACGCGGTGGGCACAAAGGCCGAGCTGATAAACGGCAGAAAGATCAGCGGGTAGGAAAAGGCGCTTGCGCCGTCTACTGATTTTGCGGACAGCCCGGCAATGACCGCGAGCCAGGTTAAGGTCAGCGTAAACAGCGCAAGTATCCCTGCCACGGCAAGCCATGACAGTACCCCCGCCGACGAGCGGAAGCCCATAATGAGCGCGACAAGAATAATTACGGCAACTGAAATCGCGTTGGAAATAAGCGAGGTCAGCACATGCCCCCACAGCATGGAAGAACGCGCAATCGGCATGGAGCGGAACCGTTCGAATATGCCCCGCTGCGCATCGTAAAACAGACGGATAGCCGTATAGGCTACACCGCTGGCAATCGCGATGAGCAGGATGCCGGGCAATAAGTAATTCACATAGTTATCCGTGCCGGCTTTTATGGCCCCACCGAACACATAGACGAACAGCAGCATCATCGCGATCGGGGCGACGCAGACCGTGATGATGGTGTCCATGCTGCGGGTAATATGGCGCATGGAACGTCCAAACATAACGTCCAGGTCACTGAAAAAGTATCTGTTCATCGTTATTTTTCCTCCTTCTTGCCGACGATTGCGAGGAATATCTCCTCCAATGTCGGCTGCTTTTCTATGTACTCCACCTTTGCGGGCGGGAACAGCTTTTTCAGCTCCGCAAGTGTGCCGCTCACGACAATCCGTCCTTCGTGCAGAATGGCGATTTGATTGGCAAGCTGCTCGGCTTCCTCCAAATACTGCGTGGTCAGGAATACCGTCGTGCCGCCGTCTGCAAGCTCTTTGACCGTTTTCCAAACCTCGATGCGCGCCTCGGGGTCGAGCCCGGTGGTCGGCTCGTCGAGAAAAATAACCTGCGGCTTTCCTATAAGGCTCATGGCGATGTCGAGCTTGCGGCGCATACCACCCGAATAGGTGGACACCCTACGGTCGGCGGCGTCAGTCAGGCCGAAGCGTTTTAGCAAATCGTCAGCCACTTCACGCGGATTGGTAAGGTGCCGCAACTTGCCGATCATGATCAGATTTTCCCGCCCGGTCAGTATCTCGTCCACAGCGGCGAATTGCCCAGTCAGGCTGATGGACTGACGCACATTGCCGGGCTTCGCCGCGACGTCGAAGCCGTTGACAATGGCGGTGCCTCCATCCTGTTTGAGCAGCGTGGTGAGGATTTTGACAATCGTGGTCTTGCCCGCGCCGTTCTCTCCAAGCAGGGCAAAAATACTGCCTTTTTCCACCTCGAAATCCACACCCTTCAGGACAGGAAGCTGTCTATAGGATTTTTGCAGCCCTTTCACTTGAATTGCGGTTTCTGTCATTTTGAATTCTTCTTCTTTCTAAGTTCTTTCAATATGTCGCGGTTGAGCGCCTCGCGCCAGTTTTCCGTATATGTGCTGGCACTGCGCAGAAGCTCGTCGCAGAACGCGGCCACGTCCTCGCCGGTAATCTCCAAAACATGCTTGCCGTTAGCCGCACCCTCCTCAAAGAGTCCGAGCAGGTCTTTAAAGATTGGGATCATGTCCATGCCTGCACTATGACCCGCCGCATAATTCCACATATAATTCTGAATTTTGTGATACACGAATTCGTATTCCTCTGGCAGCGCCTTTGCGCGGGCCTCCATCTGCCTCCACTCTTTTTTGTCCCCAATGATTTTTTTGATGATATTGCTCATGTTTTTTTCTCCTTCAACTCATCGATTCTTGATGATACGAACGCCCATTTTTCCCAGAATTTCCGTAGCTCCCTGCGCCCCGCGTCGTTGAGCGCGTAAAACTTGCGCGGCGGCCCTATGTCGGAAGGCTTTTTTTCTATGTCCACCAGCTTATTCTTCTCAAGACGCACCAAGATGGTATAGACCGTTCCGTCTACAACGTCCGTGAATCCGAGGGCGTTTAATCGTCTTGTGATTTCGTAACCGTAGGTTTCTTTACGGCTTATAATTTCAAGGACGCAGCCCTCAAGCACACCTTTGAGCATTTCCGTTAGGTTTTCCAACATAATCCCTTCTTCGCTACTCTGCATGACTTGTATACAGTAATGCATACTACTGCTATATAGTAATGCACACTAGCTGGAATGTCGGTCGAGAAAATGAACTATTTTGTGACACACAAAAACGACCCGCCCGAAGGCGAGCCGTAAACTTCTCAAGGCTTCTATGCTTTGACCTCCGTGCCGTTTCGGAAAGTAAACGTCATCGTTCTATCCGTAGCGACCGTAACCTTGTCGACGACCATGAGGCCCAGGCTTTCATCAAAATTTTCAAGGACGAGTGAGACCGGCTTTCAATATCGCGGATAAAGACGTCCAGCGTCTTTTTCCGCGTTGTGTGCATCCATGTCCAGTGCGCCTCCGGCTTTTTAATGCTATTCACCCCTCGGAAAAGCGGAAAAGTCAAGGCTCACTTTCTGGATGACGGGGCACAGCGAAAACAATTTAACGATAAGGTGCACCTTTTAACAACTCCCTCTGAAGAAATCAAATTTGTAGTTTCGGTCTATTGCTCTTTATGGTTTTATACAGTATAATATATCATACAAATCATACATTTTGAACTTTGAAGGCAAACATGAGTTCCATAAAGGGAAAATATGCCTGGACGGTCACGGTTGGCGAAAAGGGGCAAATCGTGATTCCAAAGCAGGCAAGGGATATATTCAATATCAACCCCGGAGACACGCTGATTCTGCTTGCCGACGATAAAAAAGGCATTGCCATCCCGCCAAAAGCAAGTTTTACGGAATTTGCAGCCAAAATCTTTGCAGACAAGGAGCAGGACGGGAAATGAGAAAGCATTATCTGGACAATCTCCGTTGGTGCACAGTGCTGCTTGTTTTAATCTATCATGTTTTCTATCTCTTCAACAGCGTCGGCGTTTTAGGCGGTGTCGGAAGCTTCTCAAAAGTGCAATATCAGGATTCCGTGCTGTATTTCGTATCCCCGTGGCTTATGGCTCTTCTGTTTCTGATCGCGGGAATCAGTTCGAGATATGCGTTGGAGCGTCGGAGCCATAAGCAGTTTATCAAAGAAAGAACCGTGAAGCTGCTTATTCCGTCCACTCTCGGACTTTTCGTGTTTCAATGGATGGTCGGTTACTTCAACATAAAGCTCGGCGGCGCGTGGGATATGATCCCGGCATTCATCCGCTACCCTGTCATGGCGATTTCGGGAATCGGCCCGCTTTGGTTTATTCAGTTGCTTTGGCTGTTCGCGCTGCTGCTTGTACCGATTCGTAAAATGGATTCCAAAGATAAATTTTATACTCTTTGCGGAAAGTGCAATGGGGTCGCGCTCTTGCTTCTTTTTCTTCCTATCTGGGGAGCGTCACAGATTCTGAACCTGCCGGTTCTTACGGTGTATCGCTTCGGTATTTACTTTACTGTGTTTCTGATCGGTTATTTCATCTTCTCGCACGATGAAATTCAGGAAAAAATACAGAAGATTCATCTACCAATGCTGATGATCGCTGTCGTGATGGGCATCGCTTATACGGTTTATTATTTCGGTCAAAATTATGCTGATGGCGCCTGTTTGAAAAGCCTTTTCACCAATGCTTACCTGTGGATTGCGATTCTTGCGATCTTGGGCTGCGGGAAAGCATGGTTCAACAAAACATCGAATTTTGCGGCTTATATGACAAAATCGAGCTTTGGCATTTACATTGTCCACTATCTCGTTGTTCTTTCCACCTGTTATTATCTGAAGCTCTATACGAACATGCCTGTATTCGCAATTTATCTGATTGCCATTGTCTCGGTCCTTATTATTTCTCCCACTTTATACGAACTGCTGAGGCGCATCCCAATTCTGAGAACCCTGATTCTTGGCATCAAAAAGGAAAAGATAAAAGCATAGCAAGCAAACGAGCCAACGGTAGTATGGGGTCATAACGAAAGCAACTGTGAAATTGTATCAATATTCCCGCTATTGGACATCGAACCTTTTAACGATGGAGTGCACCCTTTAACGATTCCTCCAGCCGGAGGGATACCCTTTAACGAAAGGTCGCGATAGTGCATCTAGCTGGGCATTGTATCAAATATATCGTTACCTTTTAAAGCACTTTTTCGTCAGAAAGAGTTAACTTAAGAGGGTCCCTACTGCACCGCGAAGAAACTATTTGTTATCTTCATCAAAGTCTGACCAGCCACTCTCATCGTCTTCATCGTCAAAGAGGTCTATGTCATCTTCGTTTTTTTTGTGGTTGAAATAACGCTGGCGCGTCTTTTTCTCCAGTATGTAGGCAACAAGCATGAAAAAAAGAATGCCACCGACAATAAGCGCAAGAACACCTTGACGTGAGCCAAAAAGCCATGAGAAAAACCCACTGATAGCAGACATCAAACACCTCCCGGAGGCAAACCTCCGCTTCTTAACCCATCGCGGTCATGCGTGCTTATAAGTATATACTTGATGAGCTGCAACGAATGAGCGTAAGTGAGCCTGAAGCGAGAGGGACAAGATGCTCGACATCAAATTTGTACGGGAAAATCCCGATGTAGTGGACAAATCGTGCGCAGATCGGCAGAATGCACACTGGGATCGAGAAAAATTTTTTGAGCTGGATGAGCAGCGTAGAGCTTTGATTGCAAAAGTTGAGCGTCTTCAAGCACAGCGCAACAGCTCCTCCAAACAAATTGGCCAATTACTTCGGCAAGGAGAAAGGGACCAAGCCGAAGCTATCAAAGCTAAGGTCGCTGCAAATAAAAGCCTCATTGCACAACTCGATGAGGAACGCACAATCGTTGAAAAAGACCTCTTTGACCTCGTCGCAGCGATTCCTAACATTCCTGATCCCTCAGTGCCTTATGGCGTCAGTGATACAGACAATCCAGAGGTAAGGCGTTGGGGTAAGCCCACCTGCTTCGACTTCAAGCCCAAACCTCACTGGGATCTTGGCCCACAACTGGGGATTATCGACTTTGACAGAGGCGTTAAAATCGCGGGCAGCCGTTTTTATTTGCTTGGCGGCATGGGAGCTCGGATGGAGCGCGCACTTATTAATTTTATGGTTGAAATGCATGTAAAGGCTGGCTTTAAGGAATGGTGGCCGCCCGTTGTTACCAATTACGACACGCTTTTTGGCACGGGCCAGCTCCCGAAATTTGATGAGGATCTTTTCCATGTTTCCGGTGGCTTATATCTCATACCAACAGCTGAGGTTATGCTCACCAACATTCATCGTGATGAGGTCTTAGACGGCAGCAAACTTCCTCTTTGGTACACCGCATTCACACCCTGCTTCCGCGAAGAAGCTGGATCGGCCGGTCGTGACACGCGAGGAATCATACGAGTGCATGAGTTCGACAAAGTCGAAATGGTGAAATTCTCTAAGCCAGAAGACTCAATGAATCAACTCGAGTCAATGGTGGTGGAGGCTGAAAAAGTCCTACAAACCCTCGGGTTGCCCTATCATGTGGTGAACCTATGCACAGGCGATCTTGGCTTTTCAGCGCGCAAGTGCTACGACCTAGAAGTCTGGCTTCCCAGCTACAATAATTACAAAGAAATATCAAGCTGCTCCAACTGCTGGGATTTCCAAGCAAGGCGCGCCAATATTCGCTATAAGGACCCCGCTGAATTCAAGGGAACCCGATTGGTGCACACACTTAATGGGTCTGGGTTGGCAGTTGGACGTACGATGGCGGCAATCCTTGAAAATTACCAAAATCCGGATGGTACTGTTAGAGTCCCTGATGCTCTTGTTCCTTATATGGGAGGCGTGGAGGTTATTAAGCCAGAGGCATAATCCCTTGAAATAGGAACCAAGAATGAGCTATGCATTTCCAAAGGCACAACGAGCACTGCCTGTACTGCGATTAGCTACAAGCAATGCTCGTTTTGTTCGTCTCTTATTAAAAGTTGGTGTGGGTTCACACATTTAGTTCAGATCATTCGCTACATATTTCTGCAAATCTGATAACTATTTGTAGTGCATATGAGCTATCCTCTTGTTCTTGAACGTCGGTCCATTAGTCCACGTGAAAGGAATTCTATGACCGCTGCAAAAGATTTTTACCTCTATCAACGTAAGGGAGCCTATATTCCAAGGGTCGCCGCTGTTCATGACCTTTGTGGATATGGGAAGTGTTCTCTAGGTGTGGCTATCCCAGTCCTGTCAGCGGCTGGCTGCGATGTATGCCCCGTGCCAACATCTCTTTTCTCAGCCCATACGAAGTTCCCTTTTTTCTACATGCATGACACGACTTCTATGCTGCCAGAATACTTGGACGCTTGGCAAAAGGAGGGTATTGACCTGGATGCCATCTACTCAGGTTTTTTAGGCTCCGCAGAGCAAGTAGAGAGCATCAAGCGCTTATACGACGAGTACCCACATGCGCTACGCATAGTTGACCCTGTCATGGGCGACGGTGGATCAAAATATCCTACCTATACTGATGACATGTGTGACGCTACGCGTGGCCTTGTAAGTGGTGCTGACCTTCTTGTGCCAAACCTCACTGAAGCTTCTATACTCACCGGTCTCCCTTATGAGGGCCAAAACATCTCATTAGAGGATGCCAAACGCATAGCCGATGCTTTGCTTGAAATGGGAGCAAAAACAGTTGTGGTAAAAGGAATTGCACGAGGAGACGGAAAAATCCGTAATTATGTAGATGGACAGTCAGTTAAAGGCGAAGAGGTCGTATCGGAACTCCTCCCCTACATGATTCATGGCACAGGCGACCTTTATGCAAGTGCACTTCTGGCTGCCGCCATGTGTGGCCGCTCACTGTATGATGCTGTTACTTTTGCGGGAAACTTCGTGGTAGACGCCATGAGGATCACAAAGGAGCAGCCCGACTTCGAAGTGCGCGGCGTTAGCTTTGAGAGTGTGCTGGGAGAAGTAACAGACCTGCTCAAGAATAGTTAGTTTCTCTGAATATCTCCCCTTACCCCTTGTTTATTGTTCGGTATTAGCTGCCGATTCATTTTCAGTATTGGTATTTGATTCGGCAGCTGATGTAGCAGTGTCATCCGTATCTGAGGTGGAGTCAGAAGAAGACTCATCATCACTGTCACTACTATCGCTGCTGTCACTGTTGTTTGTAATATTAGAGATGATTGAGCTGGATGATATCGCGCTTTTCAGCTCTTCAGCAGTTGTATCGTCAACACCTGTGATAGCGCAGTCAAAGCGTACCCCTCCCGAACTGGTAATAGTCTTTGTCCAAATGAACGTCATGAATGATGTCATATCACCAGTCGGTTTTAAGAAGTCAAAAAACTCTGACGTACGGAATTTTCCGTTTTCATCAAGATGCACATTTACATGATAGATGACGGTGTCAATGTCCGGATTAAGCAATGCATTAACAGACAGGGCAGTCGCCTGAATTTGAGATCCAGCAAAACACTCAAGCGCCGTCTTGCTTGACGTATCAACTACGGTAACTTCTATGCGATGTGTATTCTCATCAGCCTCCTGTACGGTAAAATCCTCTGGAAATTGCGTAAAACCATTGCCCCACTCAACCCCACCTCTTAGGGCAGATGCGACCGTGGTGACATTCACGTTTTCAGAAAGATTAGCGGTGTTTACACGGCGAATAACCCCGCAGCTGACTTGGGCAAGCACAACAATAGCTAAAAAAATGAGCACGAAACTGATTGCTGTACGTGTGATGGTTCTTTCAACAGTGGATCCAGAAGGGTCCTCCGAAGACAAGGGGTCAACGTCAATGCCTTGTCCTTTTTCTTTACGGCGACGATGTTGATTCGCGGCCCGAACTTCGTTGCTATGACCAGTTTCATCAACCGTAGAAAATAGGCGCTCTGCTTCGTCAGAGCTTAGAGCTCCCTTTTCAAAGCGCACGGCATTTTTCTTCTTCATAGATCCACCCTCCTTCCCAAGATAGTCAGCTCTTGTCATCAACTGCTACCGAGAGGCCCTCTCGCACTAACTTAATCGATGCGATACTGCATCACAGACAAGGGCTCCTATGATTGTTTTGGCATCTTCAATACGCCCATCAAGAACAGCATTGATAAGCTGCTCTAAAGGAACAAGGTCAACATTTATAAACTCATCCGCATCTGGGTTGGATTGCCCAAAGTGTAATCCTGTAGCCATATAAATATGTATCAACTCATCAGCAAAGCCACAAGATGAGGCAATGGTTGTGAGGAAGGCTATTTTTTCAGCCTTAAAGCCAGTCTCCTCCATAAGTTCACGGTGTGCACAATCCAAAGGATCCTCACCAGGATTAAGCTTTCCTGCTGGTATTTCGACGGTCACACGCCCCAACGCTGCACGATATTGTCGTACAAGACAAATCCTGCTATCTTGAGTAAGTGCAACGATGGCCACAGCTCCTGGATGGCGAACGACATCTCGTATGGCCTTGCGGCCGTCTGCAAGCCTTACGCCTAATCTATTAATATCAAAGATACGTCCATGCCAAACAACATTTTCTGACTCAATGTGTTCAGCGAGATCTTTATCCCTCGGGTCATCTTCGCCAAAAATAAGGTCGCGCTGCTGCGGCTCTCCAGAAACGTGAGTGAACGCTGAACGGTCCCCATCATAGGTATAGGCTTCGGCGGTCTTCAAAAGGTCATTGACTCCAGAACGATCAGGGCTGTTGCTGTCTTTGCCCTGCATGTTTTGTGTAGAAGAGAACTCGTCTGACTTACTTGACATGCTAGTCACGTCCCTTAATTGCCCGAAGGCCAATGTCATGCCGAAAAGTTTTGCCACTAAAGCTGATTAAATCGCAGGCTGCGTAGGCACGGCGACGCGCTTCTTCAAAATTTGAGGACACCGCAGTAACGTCGAGGACGCGTCCGCCATTGGTAAACACACGTCCATCCTTCAACTGCGTGCCTGCATGATAAACTGTCACTCCAGGAATGGCTTCTGCCTCGGCTATACCAAAGATTTCTTTTCCTGTTTCGTATGACCCTGGATAGCCAGCGCTTGCAAGTACGACCGACAGAGCCCAATCGTCTTTCCAAGAGATCATATCTGGTGAGAGTGTGCCTTGATCGCAGGCTAGAAACGCCTCAATAAGGTCTCCATTGAGACGCGGTAGGATAACTTGAGTTTCTGGGTCTCCAAAGCGGGCATTGAACTCTAGCACTTTGGGCCCCGAATTGGTCAGCATAAACCCACCATACAAGCATCCTGAATATGAGATCCCATTGCTGCGCAGCTGATCCACCACGCCCTGTTCAATCTCTCTCATTGTTTTAAACTCTTCAGGAGTGACAAATGGTACTGGGGAATACACCCCCATACCACCGGTGTTCGGTCCCCTATCGCCATCGAAAGCGCGCTTATGGTCTTGAGCGGAAGCCAATGGCACGACGGTTGTTCCATCAGTCAAAGCAAGAAGAGAACATTCAGGCCCCATAAGCTTTTCTTCAACAAGAACCGTGGAGCCGGCCGAGCCAAAATGGCCACCAAAGCACTCCTCTGCACCATTAAGGGCTTCTTCAGTAGTTTGTGCAACAATTACTCCCTTGCCTGCAGCAAGACCATCAGCTTTAACGACGAGAGGACCGCCTAGCTGGCGTATGTAATCTTCGCAGGCTTCTCTCTCGGTAAAGCAACGCCATGCCGCAGTGGGAACTTGAGCCTGTTGCATGATCTCCTTGGCGAATTTTTTTGAACCCTCTATGCGTGCTGCGCTGGCATTAGGACCAAAACAAGGAATGTGGGCTTCGCGTACAGCATCGGCAACTCCGGCGACAAGAGGGACTTCCGGGCCAATTACCACAAGTCCAATATGGTGATCACTAGCAAATGAGGCAACGCTACTTGGTGAGTTGGGATCACAATGAGCTAGCTCTGCTTCAGAAAGCATACCGCCATTACCAGGTGATACCCACAGCTGTCCTGCATGGGGGGAGGAGGTGATCTTGCGTAAAAGGGCATGCTCTCGCCCACCGGAACCCAAAATTAGCACATCAACCTTGCCGCCTACATTGCCCATGTTATCCTCTTTCCGCTTCAAAAGGCAGCTCAAGCTCTGATGCTTTAACAAGCGATTGTGGTACAAACGCTACCCCAACAATGGTCTGGCCCATGACAAAGGCCGTCGATGGCCGCACTTTGAGTTTGTAAGCACACTCTGATTGAAATTCATTTGTGTCTAAGGGTTTTTCGAGCACAGCTAGCAAGCGTTTGTCACCAGAGTAAATGTCAACTCTTGTAAGCGGACCTTTCGCCCGAGAATAAAGACTCATCTTTCGAGCTAGAAGGCCTGCTAGATAAGGCAAATCGTTAGAGCGACGCTCAACGATAACATCTCCTGACGCAGCGAGCGTTGTAAGAATATATCCGCCGGAGACTTTAAGCGACAGCAGCATGAGGCTCCGACGAAGCCCGCGTGCATTGTCAAAGAGATGCGCTCCTTCAGGATTAACCTCCGCTGGCATGAGCACGAACAAACGCAGCTCACGAGCTAGATTCGATATATGTTCCACCGCTTGGTCAACTGACAAACCTCGCGCACGATCACGAGCAAGACATGTAACCAGTATGGTAAGCTGCGCAGATATGCATTTAGTATCAATTACCTCGATACGCGCTCCGCTTACTTTGTGAGCGGCTCTGGCAGCAGCCTCGTATGAGCCTGTGAGTAATGAGGAGGCAGTCACAACAACAATGGATGGGAATCCTTGCTCAACCAATTCACTAAAAACTGCTTCAAAGCTTTCGTGCCCGGGCATAGAGATCCGAACTTTGGAAAGATCGCTACCTACTATCTTTTTTAGATCTGAGGTGCTGACATTACGATCAAGCCATTCCTCATCTTTAAAAAAAATTCGTGAAGAGACGAGCGTCACAGCCATCTGAGAACATTGCACTGGGCTTAGTTCGCAGCTGCTATCGCAAACTATTGCAAAGGAATGCGACTGGTTGGTATAACTCATTAAAACTACTTCCAGTAACGGTTTATCGACTGCTCCCTGTCAGGACCCACAGTGATGATCGACACTTTAACGCCGGCGAGTTGCTCTAGAAAGTCGATATAATCCTTTGCCTCACGAGGAAGTTTATAAAAATCGCGTACCCCAGAAATATCACACTTCCAACCAGGCAATTCTTCATATACGGGTTTTGCGTGATAAAAAACGCTTTGATGCTCTGGGACTGTGGCATATCGCTTTCCATCACATTCATAGGCGACACACACTTTGATTGTATCAAGTGAGCCAAGAACATCGAGCTTCGTAATTGCGAGATCAGTAAGGCCGTTCACACGAGCAGCATAGTTCACTACAACTGCATCGTACCAGCCACATCTACGGCGGCGACCTGTTGTAACGCCAAACTCATGACCCACTGAAGAAAGTGTCTCGCCCACCGGATCGCCTGCGGCTAATTCTGTAGGGAATGGGCCTGACCCCACTCTTGTAAGATAGGCTTTTGCAACGCCTAAGACGTGATCGATATTAGTCGGGCCAACCCCTGATCCGGTAATAGCTCCTCCGGCTGTGCAATTGGATGAGGTTACAAAAGGATACGTACCATGGTCTATGTCGAGCATTGTCGCTTGAGCGCCCTCAAATAAGATGTTCTTTCCTGCTTCTAGTTCCTCATTGAGCAAAAGAGAGCTCTCGACAATGTAGGGACGAATTCTGTCGGCCATGGGTAGATATGTCTCGCATATTTGATCCACGGTGTAGGTAGGCATCCCATAAACTTTTTCAAGAATTGGATTCGTGTAGGCAAGCGCTGCATCAAGCTTTTCACGAAAGATCTTTTCATCCAACATATCTTGTATGCGAAGACCAGTGCGATTCATTTTGTCCATATAGCAAGGCCCTACGCCACGCTTTGTGGTGCCAATGAGATTCTTACCAAGCTTCTTTTCATGAGCACCGTCGAGGTCTTTGTGGTAAGGCATCACAATGTGGGCGTTACCAGAAATCTTTAGAGAGGCGCAGCTGACCCCTGCAGCCTCGAGCATATCAATTTCTGAAAGCAAAATTTCAGGATCAACAATACAACCATTTCCGACAACCGGCGTTACGCCCTTATACATCACTCCCGATGGAACCTGATGCAAACCGAATTTCTTTCCGTTGGTAACAACAGTATGACCTGCATTTGCGCCACCAGCATAGCGGCATACCACTTCAAAATCTCCGGCAATGAGATCCGTAACCTTACCCTTGCCTTCATCGCCCCATTGGGTTCCTACGAGCACTGTTGCGGGCATGCGCCTCTCCTTTACCTTACGAGCAGACAACGACCTATTTAGTATACGCCCGACAAGTCTTTGCATATTGAAAACCAGCATATGTAACAAATTCCACTACGGAGGCAAATCTTGTTGGGGGCTATAGCACAGCTAACCACTGTCAGCTTGATTGTAAACTTCGACGAATTTCGTTGAGTTTGCAAGGAAGGTAAGATCAACTGTTGTAAGGGGACCAGAGCGGTTCTTGGCAATAATGAATTGCGTAACCCCTTCAGGAGGACGATCTTTTCGCTGAGCTTCCTCAGGGCTTGTCGACCTGTCAAGAAGAATGACTATATCAGCATCTTGCTCTATAGCTCCCGATTCTCTCAAGTCAGACAATTGTGGGCGCTTGCCTGTACGCCCCTCTACAGTACGATTAAGCTGAGAGAGCGCGACAACGGGGACGTTAAGGTCTTTGGCCATGATCTTCAGTCCACGGCTCATTTCAGAAACCTCTGTTGCGCGGTTGTCTGAGCGCCGACGAGATGGTGGTGGAGAGATGAGCTGCAAATAATCAACGATAATAAGACCGTTCTTTTTATCATGGAGCAGACGCCGCGCTTTTGCGCGGATCTCGGTTACTGTCGTTCCAGCTGTATCGTCGATCTGGACATCGAGATTTGAAAGCTGCCCTGTGGCTTCAAGCAAAGTTGGCCACTGGTTATTTTGGATGTGAGCTCCACGAATATCTGAAAGAGGTATCGAGGCGGTCGCTGAGAGCAATCTTTGCGCAATCTCAACCTTACTCATCTCAAGTGAGAAAAAAATCACCGATGCACCTGAGGCAGCGGCGTTAATACAGAGATTGAGGGCGAAGGAAGTTTTCCCTACGCCTGGACGCGCGCCAACGACGATCATTTGCCCGGGGCGCATTCCCTGCAATGCCTTATCTATGCCCTTATAGCCAGTTTTAATGCCAAAGGAGTTTTCTCCTTTGCTGCTCATTTCTCCAAGCTGTTCATAAAGATCTCCCATGATCTTAGCTAAAGGAGCAGAATTATCTCGAACATCTTGGTTTGTAACATCAAAGATTTGCTTTTCGGCAAAATCAACAACATCATGGGAGTCTTCTGGAGCGTCAAAAGCCATAGCTTGGATGCGGGCTGCAGCAGCGATAAGTTCGCGAAGCGTTGAATCTCGCTTGAGCATGTTTACATGATGGCGCCAACTTGCAAGCGCCAACGAATTAGACCCCAGGTCCAGCAGATACGACATCCCGCCTATACGTTCTAGCTCACCTGCACTCTTTAAATGATCGGCCAAAGAGATCGGGTCAACAGGATCGCCATGATCGAACATTTCAGAAATTGCTATAAAAATAGAACGATTCGCATGCAAATAAAAATCATTAGGATGAAGCATAATGAGGCACTCTTGCAGAACATCCTCTGAAAGGATCATTGCAGAAAGCACAGAACGTTCTGCGGCTTCGTCTTGTGGCATAGAAACATTCCCCGGAAGCTTCGCAGCTGCATCTGTCTGATTTTCTCTTTCTGTCGCAGACACGTCAGTTGCACCTTTCCATAGCTATATGTTTGAAGCTCATAGTGCTTGGATGGTAACCCAAAAGACGATGCTTGTTTGCGGGTGAGTAGGAGCCAATGAAACTATTGACACACGTTCGTCGAAAGCTTTTCCCATCAACCTGCAAAGTATTGACTTTTCAACGTTTTCGACAATTTTAGAAATTTTCTGTATCAGACTTTTCAACAAGACGGCTATGAGCTGCTTGTATGCAATGACCTAATCCAAAGGCGCATAAATCGCCTCATGTACATCGTAAAAAATATTATTTACGCAGCTAGATAAAGTTATTTATTCATAACCACAAACAGAGTCCCTGTGGATAAAAACTTACTGCATTACAAAAGAAATGGTAACTTTTCGAGTAAAGACAACTTTACAAAGAACTGACCTGCGTGTTTTGTTGAAACATGCAGGTCATCAAAGCTAAAAGGGGAAACTACTCAGACTGTTCAGACTTTTTTGCTTCTTCTGCCCCAACCGTCTGCTGCTCATCAACGTGAACAGCATCAGCTGGTGACTTAGGTTCAGGCTCGACACTGGCTTCAGGGCCAACTTGAACGATTATCTTGGCGGTAATATCACGATAAAGGTTAACCTCTACGTTATGGCGTCCCGCAGTCTTAATGGTAGCACCACGAGCAATACGCTTTCTATCTATCTCCACGCCAAGCTGTGACTTAAGCGCATCGACAATTTGCGTCGATGTAACTGAACCAAAAAGCTGACCATCCTCACCTATCTTGGCATTAACAATGACTTTCTGTCCGTCAAGTTGACCCTTCAATAGATTTGCATCAGCAATACGTTTAGCTTCACGCTTCTCTATGTTATGGCGACGCTCTTCAAGCTGCTTGATGTTTCCTGGGGTGGCAAGCTGGGCAACTTTGTTAGGAAATAAAAAATTCTCTGCATAGCCCTGAGCGACATCTACTATGTCGCCTTCTCCACCTTTGCCCCGGAGCTCATCCAAGAGGATGACTTTCATAAACGCTCCCTTTTCTCTCGACTTGTTATTCCGGCTTTAGTTACGGCCACGCCCGCCGCGGTTAGACACAACGGGCATGCTATAAGGAAGCAACGCCATTATACGAGCACGCTTAATGGCGACTGCAATATCACGCTGGTGCTGAGTGCATGCACCTGTAACACGCCGAGGCTTAATCTTGCCACGATCGGTCATAAACTTGCGAAGAAGTTGAGTGTCTTTATAATCAATGAATTTCACATCTTCTTTGCAGAATTGGCAGTACTTACGATGAACAGGCCGCTGCTCCTCGCGCTTCTGCTTTTGCTTCTGCTTTTGCTTCTGCTTAGCCATGTTATATGCCTCTCTAAAATCCTAAAACGGTATATCTTCATCAAAGACGTCAGCTGAAGGAGGCGTCTGGGAAGCGGGTTGAGACGCTGGTTTAGGAGTCGACGGTGCATAGTCTTGCTGAGGGTAATTTGAGGAAGGCTTGGCAGCATATGTCGACTGTCCAGTGGTACGCGATGGTGATTGATTACGCGATGAAAGGAACTCAACCTCATCCACCACAACTTCTATCTTGCTGCGTTTTTGTCCATCGCGCTCCCAGGAGCTATAGCGAAGCTTGCCCTCAATGGCAACTTTTGCACCCTTTGAGAGGAACCGCGAAAGAGCCTGAGCGCGCGCACCAAAAACAACGCAGTCGATGAAGTTCGGCACGTCTTCCCACTCGCCCGACTGCTGGTTGCGACGGCGGTCATTGACGGCAACACCAAACGTAAGAACCTGTGTGCCTCCAGGTGTGGAGCGTAGTTCAGGATCGCGGGTAAGGTTGCCGGAGATATTCACTCTGTTAATGCTCATCTGACCACTGCCTCTCAACTTATGCAGGCCTATTGTGCGTCTTGTCTCAACACTTAGTTAGTCTTTATCGGAACGGCGGACTATCATGTGACGCTTTACGTTGTCATTGATACGCAATACCCGATCAAGCTCTGCAATCTGAGCAGGGTCAGCATGGAAGTTGACAAGAATGTAGTCACCCTCGGTCAAGCCATCGATCTCATAGGCAAGCTTGCGCTTACCCCAAGCGTCGACGCTGTCAACCGCACCCCCATCAGCTGTAACAGCAACCTCAATACGCTTTGAGATGCCGGCGCGCACCTCATCTGTCGCCGTAGGGTTGACAAAATACAACAATTCATATGCCTTCATATCTTCACCTCCTCTGGGCTAATGGCTCCGATTGGTGAAGATACCTTCGGAGCAGGAAGAATCGCGCTTGCACATCATAGCACAGGATTTCTTGTTGTCTTCTGCAAGGCCTCTTTTTCTTCCCACTAACCCTATATGAGGCATACTAAATGACATGAGTTGGAGCTACTTTGGTCCAATTCTGGTGCTTTTCAAAGTCAAGTCTGGCAACGGCAGTTTGTTTTTTAGCTATGCATTGTTAAAGCAAGTATTTGTATACCGAGAGAAACTTGATTGTTATGTTATGTAAGGCCATGCGCTAAGACTCTAAGAGATATAAACAGTCATATAAATTAGTTAATTGGAAGAGGATCGGAGCTCTTCCCCCATGCTGGAACATCAAAGGCGCGCATCCAAAGTCCAACGGCGTTTATAGTGATTAATTGAAAAAAGACCAAACCGCAGTTTAAAAGAAAAAGAAGGATAGCGAATACAGGGGCATAGCTCCTCATAAGAGTAAGCAGCAACGAGATCATCATAAACCCATCAGAAATGGTTAATGTGTTTAATGTGTCTACATAGCTGAGCATAGGAAAGAAGACTATAAGCTTAGAAATGAGATTAAAAAGTACAAGAAAAAAGATAATGCCAAGCACTAAGGCGATCACACAGGCAAGCACCACCGACATCCCTGCGATTTTAGCCACACCCCTAAAATCGCGCTTCAACATAGATCCAATACGCCGCAAATGATATCCCGCTTTGAAGTCACTATAGATGACAGCATGAAGTGACGCAATTGATACAATAACTGCACCAAACACATTAATAAGCAAGGTAATTAAGTTACCGACATTATCTAATCTGGCAGAGGAAAACACTTGGGTAACGAGCCAATCGGCAACGATCATGATCGCTACACAACCTAAGCTTGCGATAAAAGCTCTCCAACCACTCTTAATACAGGCTCCCACCTTGACTTTTTTCTGTTTTGGAGCGGCATCGAAGCCCCAGGCGGTAAGCCGTGCCCACTCCATTCCAAATCCCAGTACACCCAACTCACCAACAATGGGCACAAAAAGTGCCGAAGCAAGGACGAGCAATGGCTTCAACCATCCCCTGTCTCGCTTCAAAAGCGCAAGCGAGCGTGCGTAATAGTGGCCGGTAGCCCCTGTCTGCATGCAGCCCTCCTTAAGCGCATTTTCGATCGCTGAGGTTTTTCTAATTGTAAGCCCATCCGTTAGACATGTGACGAGCTGTTTTAAAAAGGAAGCCGACCACCCTAGTGATCGGCATTGATGTCTGGCGGAGAGGGTGAGATTCGAACTCACGTACCCCAAAGGGTAAACGGTTTTCGAGACCGCCGCATTCGGCCACTCTGCCACCTCTCCATATATAAGGCGTGGCACCCAACGGTGCCACGCTAGCAATTTCTGGCGGAGAGTCTGGGATTTGAACCCAGGAGGCGCTTTAGACGCCTACACGATTTCCAATCGTGCTCCTTCGGCCACTCGGACAACTCTCCAGAAATAGCGCACAGGACAGTATACAGGATTTCGCCATTTCAAACTATAGAAAATGCGCCTGATAATTGCCTTCTCGATTTAAGAACTTTTTCTGATTTCTACTTTTTAACAAGACCTGAACGGACGGCCCATTTACGACGCGCTGTGCTATCTAAAATTCTTTTGCGCAGACGTATGTGCTTCGGTGTTACCTCAACCAACTCATCATCCATAATATATTCGAGTGCCTCCTCCAAACTAAAAGTACGAGGAGGTGTCAACTGGACTGCTATATCAGCAGTTGAGGAACGCTGGTTACCTAAATTTTTTGTACGAGCAATGTTGACGACCATGTCGCCGGGCTTAGACCTTTCTCCGACAATCATGCCTTCGTAGCACTCAGTACCGGGCTCTATGAAAAGCGTGCCTCGCTCTTGCAGCGTCCCAAGAGCATATGCTACTGCCCTTTCGGTTGACATTGAAATCATGGCACCATTCTCACGGCCTCCTATGTTCCCTACAAAAGGACCATATGATAAAAATGTGTGGTAGAAGACTGCTTCTCCATGAGTCACGTTCAAAATGCGGTTTTTAAGTCCCATGATGCCACGCGTCGGGATAGTAAACTCGAGGTGTGTTTGCGTCACACCAGTCTCCATGCTCGTCATGGTGCCGCCAGAATTACCAAAAAGTTCAATTACCTTCCCCGAAAATTCTCCAGGACACTCTACAACCGCTTGTTCGATAGGCTCAAGCTTCTGGCCATCTTCCCCCCTTTTAAACAATACGCGTGGCCTGCCAACTTGAAATTCATAACCCTCGCGCCGCATGGCCTCCATTAGTACTGACAGGTGCAAGATCCCTCGTCCCGCGACTTCTACGCCGGTTTTGTCAGGGAGTTCTTCTATGCGCATTGTCACATTGTTTTCTGCCTCAGTTAGAAGGCGCTCTTTGAGCTGCCTCCCTCCAACTATATCTCCATCCTGCCCGACTAAAGGGCTTGTCGAAGCTTCGAAAACGACAGCAAGGGTCGGCGGATCTATTTCAATTGGTGGAAGCTCAACTGGGTTGTCTGGATCTGTGTACACGTCTCCTATGTCAGTCGAGTCTATCCCGACAACGGCTCCTATGTCCCCAGCGACGACTTGTTGGCATTCTTTGCGTCCAAGATAGTCAAACGTAAAAAGTTGTTTGACTTGGTTCATCGCACGGCTTCCATCATTTTTCACAACAAGAATCTTGTCACCGTCGTGAATTGTTCCGGAATACACACGTCCAATTCCAATACGTCCCACATAATCAGAATGGTCTATTGTCACACATTGCATCGCGAGCGGTCCTGTGGGATCTACATCCGGAGCAGGCATTTCATTAACGATCATATCAAGAAGAGGAAACATGTCGTTTCCTTTGTCGTTGGGATGCAACCGTGCAAACCCCTGTAATGCAGAAGCGTATACGACGTGTTCCATAGCAAATTCAAGCTGGTTGTCTGATGCGCCAAGGTCCATCATGAGGTCAAGGCTTGCGTTCAATGCGTTCTCTGGGTTTGCGCCAGGACGATCAATTTTATTAATCACAATCATAATTTGCAGGTTTGCGTCAATGGCATGACGCATAACAAAGCGTGTTTGTGGCATTGGACCTTCGGCGGCATCAACAAGCAAAAGAGCACCATCTGCCATCTTCAGAACGCGTTCAACTTCACCGCCAAAGTCAGCGTGACCCGGCGTATCTATCACATTTATCTTTATTCCTTTATATTCAATTGAAATGTTTTTTGCCAGTATGGTGATCCCACGCTCTCTCTCCTGCTCATTTGAGTCGAGCACACGATCTTGCACCTGCTGATTAGCTCGAAATGCATCTGTAGCACGAAGAAGCTTATCAACCAGCGTTGTTTTGCCATGGTCCACGTGAGCAATAATGGCTATATTGCGAATGTTTTTTTGAAGCATGCTACCTCTGTTTCCCAGACCTTCATGTCAATCATCAAGAATATAAAACAGTATGCCATCCCCACTACAAAAGAGGCTCCACCTCACCAGCAGGGGATGGGTCATTCCAGGCAAACTTATGGCCTCGTCCCTTCACATAGGAGTAGGCAGAGTAGCTTTTGTAGCCCTTCTCACCGAACTCAAGAATGAGTGCATCCTTAAAACCGTCAGCTTGCGTGGTCTCTATGGCACCCATGTAGGCAATAGCATAGCGAACAGGCATATTGAGGTTAATGTCGTCATCCCCTCCTTGACAAGCCAGCTCACGCACTTGATTGTGCGCTTTGGAAATAAGAGCTTTTTCGTCGTCGTCAGAAATGGTATAGCTCGCTCGAGCACCATGTATGTCTTCCACAACCAATAAGACGTTCAGTGGCTCGCCTTCAGCAAGCATATCAAGTGCGTCGCTAAAAAGCGTAGTAGCAAGCTTGTCAGTTTTTGGAGAAACGCCGTCTAGGCGAGCCGAACCTTTTGAAAAGTGAGTCATTGTTGCTCTCAGTCACTGGATAGAGACTTTGTGTTAAAAAATGAGTTCTCCCATGAGGCATATGCCTTCTCTTTTATTTTTCTCTTTAAAGTGCCCCTGCGATAGTACAAGATATACGGCCAATAAAAAAGCCAGGGACCAACCCTGGCTTGTATGTGTGGTGGAGACGATGGGGTTCGAACCCACGACCTCAGGCTTGCAAAGCCCGCGCTCTCCCAGCTGAGCTACGTCCCCGAGCAGATACATACCACCTGAATAATAACCGCCCCAGCGGCGACTCGGCTAGCGCTGGGGCGATTATTGTCAAGAAATGTGGTGGGCCTGACAAGGTTTGAACTTGTGACCTCCCGGTTATCAGCCGGACGCTCTAACCAACTGAGCTACAGGCCCAACGCAAGCAACTATGCTACACCCCCCCATAAAATGGGTCAACGAATTTTTCTGTTCTCGCGTTGTTTTGTTGAAAATCAAAAAGCATTCACAAAAAAGAGCTGAGTAGGCTCTAATCGGGTACCATTACGCGGAGGGAAAGGAGTGTCTCAGTGCTTGTCCATATGGATATTAAAACTGTTGTTGTTGCAGGAGGACCTGTTGCGTCTTTGCTGGTCCTAGCAACTCATAACCATGGTGATAAACCTGCACAAGAGCTTCCCATACGCATTGGCACTATTGAAGCTGCGGCTATTTCAACAGGGGTAGTCTCTGAGGGGGGCCGGCGCCCAAAAACGCATGACCTTCTTCTTTCAACCATACGTCGCCTTGGAGCTAAATTAACAGGGGTTGCGATTGTCGATGTTCATGGAACCACATTCTACGCAAACCTGATGCTTGTAGATTTTAAGGGCACGCGTATTGACATTGACTGCCGGCCGTCAGACGCGATTGCAACAGCGGTCCGGGCAAATGTGCCAATATATGCTGACGAACACGTACTTGATACCGCAACTCTTCCTGATTTTGCCGGAGTCGAACAAGAAGAAAAGAAACAGGAGCTAGCAGAGTTTCATAATTTCGTTGAAAATCTCAATGCGGATGATTTTGGTTCACGGTACGACACTCATAACAGGCCATCAAAATAAACACTAAATTTAGCATCGAGAAACTACATCATGAGCTATGCCCTTCCTTTTATGGTCACATGAAAAAAGGAAGAGCATAGCATGGTGATGCTATTCTTTTACATCAGCTTCATCAGGGTAGTCGATAATCCCCTCATCAATTTCTTCCTCCCCACCAACATCAACGGGCTGTTCCTCGTCAGCATCCCGAACTCCAGCTGAAGACAGATCAAGCATACCTTGTCCTTCAGGTATATGGGCAGCTTTCTTTTTGTGGGCAACCATCCTTGCAACAGCACTTACATGGTCTCCCTCAGAGAGATTCATGATCTTTACTCCCTGGGTAGCCCTGCCAAGCCTGCTCACATCCGTAGCCTTTACGCGTATCATCACACCGGCTTCTGAAACAATCATAAGTTCATGCTGAGGACCTACAACACGGCAAGCAACTAGGGCTCCTTTTTTAGGGGTCATTGTTATGGTATTAACTCCTTGGCCGCCACGATTGTGTATGGGATATTCGGAAACCCTCGTCCTTTTGCCATAGCCGTTTTCTGTAATGACAAAAAGGTCTCCTTTTCCGTTCGAGATCTCCATCCCCAGCATAGTCGCATGAGGACGCAAATTAATACCTATTACACCACGTGTATCACGGCCAGTTGGGCGAATGCTTTTTTCATCAAAAACAATAGTCTTGCCATCAGATGAACAAAGGATCACGCGCTCTCCCGGCTTAACGCGGCGAACGTTTACCAACTCATCCCCTGGCTTTAGATTTATTGCTATGAGACCATCACGTCGACTATTGTCATAAACTGACATAGAGGTTTTTTTGACCATACCAGATCGCGTGGCAAACATAAGATATTCATCTGCAGGAAAATCGCGACAAGTAATCACGGCAGTTGGATATTCTTTCTCTGAAAGAGGAAGCACATTAGCCATTGCTGAACCACGCGCATGCCTTCCTCCAATGGGCAGCTCATGCACTTTAAGACGGTAGACTTTTCCTTTGTTGGTAAAAAACATTACATAGTCATGAGTCGATGCAACAAAGAGGTCTTCAACGAAGTCATTGTTTTTTAGAGAAAGCCCCTGGACACCCTTTCCCCCTCTTTTTTGGGCACGGTAGGTAGCGACAGGAAGACGTTTGATATAGCTGCCATGAGTGAACGTGACTACCATGTCTTCTTCAGCAATGAGATCTTCCACATCAAGATCTTGTGCCTCGTGACCAGAGATGCTTGTCCGTCGCTTGTCTGAGAAGCGATCTGAGATTTGTTGAAGCTCTTCTTTGATTACACTGAGAATTTTTTCGCGATGGGAAAGTAAGTCCTCATAGTAAGAGATGCGCTCGCGCAAGTCTCCAATTTGGGCTACTAGTTCATCTCTGGCAAGCCCTGTAAGACGGCGAAGGCGCATTTGAAGAATGGCTTCGCCTTGGACATCATCTATACCAAAGCGATCATGCATCCGACGCTTTGATTCGTTGTCGTCATTGCTGGATCGAATAATATGCACAACCTCATCGATATTGTCAACGGCTATCAGCAGACCCTCGCGTATGTGTAAGTCTTTTTTAGCTTTTGTAAGGTCATATTGCGTACGCCTTGTGACCACATCGATTTGATGGTCTATGTAGTGACCGATCATTTCGCGCAAGGTCAACGTATGAGGTGCGCCATCAACAAGAGCGATGTTAATTACATTAAAGTTTGACTGGAGCTGTGTGCGCTTATAGAGATTATTAAGTACAACCTGAGGAACAGCGCCATTTTTCAAATCAATGACAATTCTCATGCCCTTACGGTTAGACTCATCACGCATGTCGGATATGCCCTCAATATGTTTCTCATTCACTTGTTGGGCAATGCGCTCTTGTAGAGTTCCCTTATTAACCTGGTATGGTATTTCAGTGACAACAAGTCTTTGGCGGCCATTTTTACGTTGTTCGATATGAACGCGTGCGCGAACGCAAACTGTTCCACGCCCGGTATTGTATGCATCTCGGATACCGTCTGTACCCATGATGGTTCCGCCTGTTGGGAAATCTGGACCGGGCAGAACCTTCATCAAATCCTCTGTCGAAACATCGGGCTTGTCTATCATGAGACACACTGCCTTGGTCACTTCAGCAAGATTATGTGGAGCAATATTGGTAGCCATACCAACAGCGATACCTTGGCTACCATTAACAAGAAGGTTTGGAAAGCGCGACGGCAAAACAGAAGGCTCTTCAAGAGACTCATCATAGTTTGGCTGTAGGTCGACAGTTTCCTTATCAAGATCACGCAGCATCTCCATAGCAGGATATGTCAGGCGACTTTCTGTATAGCGCATAGCTGCAGGAGGATCCCCATCAATGGAACCAAAGTTTCCATGACCATCAATAAGAGGCAGCCTCATGGAAAAATTTTGTGCCATACGCACCATGGCATCATAAATTGAGGAATCCCCATGGGGGTGATACTTACCCATCACCTCCCCGACAGTCCAAGCGCTTTTTTTGTGTGGACGAGAAGGTATGATATGCGCTTCGTTCATCGCATAAAGAATACGGCGCTGAACGGGCTTTAAACCATCACGAACATCCGGTAGGGCGCGGGCAACGATAACTGACATAGAATACTCTAGAAACGAGGTCTTCATCTCGTTGGCCATATCCGTTGGCTTAAGAGTACCTCCTTGAATATCAGTTAATGAGAGCCTCGTACCTGCTTCATCTGAGATAGTGTGATCAAGATCTGCTCCCCCGAGGCTTATTCCGTCTTCTTGATCATCATCTGATGATTGAATATCATTAGGGCTTTTATCGGAAAAATCCCCTTGAAAATTGTTTCCTGGTTGGGGCTTTTGAGTTTTATCGTTATTTTCTGCCATTCATGGATCCTTTTTTGTGAGAAGGTCACAGCTGAATTTTTAAATATCTAAAAATCTCACGTCTTTTGCGTGAGTTTGGATAAAATCTTTACGTTTTTCTACTTGATTGCCCATAAGGTCACTCACTGCGCGTTCTGCAGCCATGCCATCTTCTATTGTTACCTGAAGCAGAATACGATTTTTTGGTTCCATTGTTGTTGACCAAAGCTGTTCAGGATCCATTTCTCCTAATCCTTTATAGCGCTGAACTGTATAGCGGCTCGCATCCTCATATTTTTTTGCCTCAACAGCAAGCTCCTCGTCGGTATAAATATATTTACCATGCTTCTTGCCTTTAGGCTTCAACTGATAAAGAGGTGGCTGAGCAACGTAAATATATCCAGCTTCAATCATTGGACGCATATAACGGTAAAAAAAAGTCAGCAGTAAAATACGGATGTGTGCGCCATCAACATCAGCATCAGTCATGATAACTATTTTATGATAGCGAGCTTTTGTTATATCAAACTCTTGATCAACCCCTGTCCCTATTGCAGTTATAAGGGATTGTATAGTCTCAGATGAAAGGGCTCTATGCTCTTGAACTCTCTCTACATTTAAAATTTTTCCTCTTAAAGGAAGGACGGCTTGAATAGATCTGTCACGAGCCATCTTGGCTGAACCACCGGCGGAATCACCCTCTACGATAAAAAGCTCGGTCATCTCAGCATCTCGTACTGAACAATCTGCGAGTTTTCCGGGAAGGCTTGCAGACTCAAGTAAACCCTTGCGCCTTGTCGCTTGACGTGCTTTTTGGGCGGCGAGACGACCTTTGGCAGCTTGGCTGGCTTTTTTAAAGATCTCCTTCGCTTGGTTGGGATGTTCCTCAAGATAGTCAGACATGCCTTGCGAAACAATTTTATTTGTTATGGTGCGCATAAAAGAGCTGCCAAGCTTTGCCTTTGTTTGACCTTCAAACTGAGGATCAGGCAGCTTAACTGACAAGACCGCTGTAAGGCCTTCTCTGATGTCATCCCCTGTAAGGTTGGCATCTTTTTCTTTGAGAAGCTTATGTGATCGCGCATAATCATTAATTGTTTTAGTTAGAGCACTGCGAAATCCCTCGAGGTGCATCCCACCTTCTTCTGTATAAATATCATTTGCAAAGCTCATCACATGCTCGGAATAACCAGTGTTCCACTGTAAAGCGACTTCTACTTCTCCTTTTGCATTTGGCTTTTCATCATCTGAGGATTTCCCCTCAATATAAATTGGATGTGAAAGCCCAGGAAGGATGGTATTTTCATCATTGAGGTACTTAACAAAGTCAACAATACCCCCTGAATAGCAAAACTCATCCACACGAGGCGTAAGTTCGCGTTCATCAATAAGAATAACTTTTAGATTACGATTTAAAAAAGCCGTCTCTTGCAAGCGATCGTGCAAAGTGTCGTAATCGTATGTTGTAGTCTCAAAAATCAAATCATCTGGCCAAAAGCTAACCGTGGTTCCTGTTGTCTTTGCTGAGCCGACAATTCTCATCTTTTCGGTAGTTTTACCGCGAGCAAAGGCCATTTCATAGATATGGCCATTACGCCGAACTTGAACAACCATTTTTTTTGATAAAGCATTAACTACTGATACACCAACACCATGAAGGCCTCCTGATACTTTATAGGCATCATTGTCAAATTTTCCACCAGCATGCAAAACGGTAAGAACAACCTCAAGCGTTGGTATTTTTTTTGTTGGATGCATATCAACTGGAATGCCACGCCCATTATCTTCAACCGTTATTGAGTTGTCTGGATGAACTGTTATTTTTATCTTGGAACAGTATCCAGCCATTGCCTCATCAACGGAATTATCAACAACTTCCCATACGAGATGATGGAGACCAGAAGAACTTGTTGTCCCTATGTACATTCCCGGCCTTTTACGAACTGGTTCAAGACCTTCAAGTACTTTAATTTCCCTGCCTGTATATTCTCCAGGATTCTTTTTTGTGTTGGGCACATATCCCCCTTTTTAAAATGACTTTTCTTTAGTTTACTCCGATAGCTCTTTTTATCCCAGCCTCAACCAAAAAGCAGGGTTATAAAGACAAATAATTCCTTTTAAGGCGCTGTATAAGCGTTATTTGGCTAAATTGCTAATCAACGCTATAAATCATCATTTGGCTTTCTTATCTAAAAAATAAGCCGTCTCAGATCTTTGTCCTACGTAAAGACGCACACATGGCATATCGTACTTTGCCTCTGAGTTCAGATGGAAGTGCCGCTACCATTTCATCTATGTGAGCGAGCTCTTCCTTGTTTAATTGAGGTAAAGCTTGTTCTTCTTTTTTGGGGGATTTTTTTCTTTTTATTTTTGCTGAATGAGATACTTTAAACTCAAGGCCTGAAAGAGCAAGACCCCAGTTTGCAAGACGTGCTAAGTATAATTCAGCGTTTGTGCTGAAATCAGTCATGCAAGAATGATTGTCAACATAAACGATAAGTCGCGGGGCATTGCCTTTAATATGGGGGGATAATAAAAAAACTCCTGTCGTATGATTTCGCTCGCGATCACCATTTGCTTCATTCCATGCCAAGGCACATCGTTGAGTAGCGTTAAGACGCTTTTTTAAGGAAGCACCAACAAGTTGATCAAGAATTTTTGAGATTGATGTTGTGGAAGTTGGCCGATTTAATTGAAAGTATTCAGGGTCAATCTCATTTGAATATACATCAGGTGCATCCATTAAATGTGACCACCTCCGCTCTATCAAGTAATTCATGAGAAAAATAGTCAAGATTAGTTGTAGTGATTATTGTTTGAATATCTTTCTCAACAAATTTTATCACTGCGTCACGGCGGTGACTATCGAGCTCACTCATGACATCGTCTAGTAAAAGTAATGGCTTTTCTCCAACTATATCTTCAGCAACATCAACTTCTGCCATTTTCCAAGCAAGGACGATAGTCCGCTGCTGCCCTTGAGAACCATAAATTCGTGCATTCTTATCATTGATAAAAAAACAAAGATCATCATGATGGGGACCAACCGTTGTTTGTTGGCGACGATGATCTTCGTCATGACTTGCTGTAAGAAGATTTAAAAAGGCTTGCTCCATCTCAGCTTTTGATAGATTAAAGCCTTTTTCTTTTAAAGAAGACGAATATGTGCAGGTAAGCGTTTCTCCGTCAGATATCTCTTGATATATATGCTCAGCTTTTATACGTAAACGAGAAAAGAGTTTGAGACGTGCGTATAGCAATGCTGCCGCGCCTGCGGACACTGAAATATCCCATGCGTGAAGAATACTAGGATCAATAAAAGGATCTTTTAAAAGGCTGTTCCTTTGTTCTATAGAGCGCATGTAAGTGCTGACTAATTTGCCATATGAAGCGCTGATCTGTCGACCGAAAAAATCAAGTTCATCTCTTCTAGTGGCTGCGCTGCGCTTAATAAAAGAAAGATCATCAGGATTAAAAAGCACAGACATAAGAGTTTGAGGAATTTCTTGTGAATAACAGCGTTTCCCATTACGAAAGAAACTTTTTTTATTTGGCCCAACCTGGCACTCAATATCTATTTGTCGTCCATCACCGACAATCTTAGCTTTCGCATAGGCTGAATCATATCCATCAAGAATTAACTGAGATGGCCGGGGATGGCGAAATGAGAAGCCAGAGGTCAGCAATTGGAGCGCTTCTATAGTGTTAGTCTTGCCTACTGCGTTTAAACCTACAAGTACTGTCGTGCCTGTTGGAAAAGATAAGATTTTATCGGTAAAGTTACGCCAGTTATGCAAACACAAACGCTGTAATGAAAGCCCCAAAGATACTGCTCCTACCTAAAGTCTTACTGGCATCAAAAGGTATAGATAATTAATATCTCCATATGACTTAAACACACCCGGACGCATAGGCCCTTCAAGTTCAAGTGTAAGTTTGTCTGTGTCTGAAACTGCAGCAAGACAATCTGCTACATAACGATGGTTTAAGGCAATGGTAATATCCTCTCCTTCTACTTCAACACTAAGAGTCTCGGATGACGCACCTTGATCAGGGGCAAATGCCTCTAAAGTCATCGTTGCGTCATTAACGTTAATGATAAATTTAACTGCAGGATTAGCGGCTGCAATAACAGAAACTCTTTTAAGCGCGGGAGCGAGCAAACCTGCTTCAAACTTTACTGACGTCTTGCAATTAGACGAGAGCAACTGGCGATAATTAGGAAAATTGCCTTCAACTCGACGAGAGATGAATGTAGTATTGTTAAAAACAAAGACAACTTGGCTGTCTGTAATGCCAATAAGAATTTTTTCTGTCATAGAAGGTAAACTGAGCACTTCATGGAAAGTCCCACCAGGGACAATAACCGAGAAGGGTTCTTTGGAATCAGTATCAGTATGGGTATCGCAAACAGCAAGACGATATGAATCAGTTGCTACTAGACGCATAGTGTTATTCTCAACAGTGAGTTGAATCCCTTGTAGAATAGGCCTTGAATTGTCTTTTGAAGTTACACGATATACTTTTGATATCATTTGAGAGAGTGTCTTACTCGGAAGTTCAATCGATCTATCGAGCGCTAATGAAGGAAACTCTGGGAAATCTTCTGCTTCAAGTGTCGTGAGCTTAAAAGAAGATCTCTCGCAATGTATAGCTATATTATGAGGAGTTGATTCAAACGTTACGGCGGCATCAGGCAGTGTTTTAACAATATTTGTTAATAGTTTTCCTGATACAACTGTTATTCCTGGTTCTTCTACGTTTGCTGGAATTTTATGACGAATAGATATATTTAAATCCGTTGTCTGCAGTTCAATTGTGCCATCAGCAGCCTTAAGATATATGCCTGAAAGAATTGGAATAGTTGAGTTTGTTGCTAAGCCCTTTCCAACGATGGATAAGGCTAAATTAAGTGAAGACTGACTAACTGAGAATTTCATGGCCTTCCTCTCTCTGCAGATATAGTTATTATCTTTTCTTCTTATTTAAAGAGATAATAGAAGTAATAGAGCGTGTAGAAATGTCTAAAACTCATTGGAACTGCAGTTTAACGGGTATTTTTTATTTATGGGACCTTTCCATTCCATCGACGAAATTAACATCCGTTCTATTTTTGATTTTTTCTTTCAACACGGATTGCAGACTTTTAGATACTATCTCACAAGTTTTCTACAAATCCTTCAACGATTAGGTGATGTCAGTAATACTGTCATGGATTGCTTCTACACGGTCATGAAAGAGGCGGTCATGACTCTTTAAGTTATCAACCCATGCGATTGAATGCTTAACTGTGGCATGAGTTCTGTTGCCAAATTTTTTCCCTATATCTGCTAACGTGTTGTCCGTCATCTCTCTAGTAAGCCAAATTGCTACATGGCGGGGTTCCATAAGCTCTTTATTTCTCTTTGATCCCACTAGGTCATCATGTGATATGTCGTAATAACCCTCAACCGCTTTTTGAATTTGCTCGATTGTCACAATATGCTGCCCAGTTGGCCATTTTTGTTGGGCGAGCCGTATGACATCTTCGCGTGTCATCTCGTCATTTTTTTGTTGTTTTTGGTGTGCCAGCATTAAACAGGATTGTACATATCCCTTAATTAAGCGAATGCTTGTTCCTGCTCTTTCTGCCATAAGCCTTCTCAAGTCTTCGTTTATAGTTCCATCAAGACCTTGAATATGTTCAGTTTTTGCATCTGCTTTCATACGTTCATAAAAAGCATTAACGAGGTTGAGCTTCAATTCATAATCTGGTACTTGTATGGATACGGTCACTCCCGAGTCCATACGACTAGTGTCCCTTTCATCAAATTTACTTTCACCCATCCCTAATTGGCTTGGGGAGCGATCGGCCGCTAAGACGATTTGTTTGCCATGTGACGTTAAAGCATTGAAAGTTTCAAAAAAGAATCTGATTGTGCCAGCCGCAGTACACATATTTTGGATATCATCAATAATTAAAACATCAACGTCTTGATAGCTTTTTGCCAATACATTGCGTGGCGGTGCACTTGGATCATTCATAGACATGCGATAATCTTCTACAAATTGTGTCGCAGACCGATATATACATAACCGCGATGGGTCATTTGCTGAAATATAATTTTGAATAGCTCGAAGCAGATGGGTTTTACCGAGCCCGCTTTTACCATAGATAAAAAGTGGGTTATAACTTTTATTCTCTCCATTTGCCACTTGTTTAGCTGCTTCAAGTGCAAGGATATTTTCTTCTCCTGCAACGAAGCGGTCAAAAGTCAGTTTAGAATCAACTTCCGGAATATCTTCTGCGAGAATGTTGTTACGGTGTGTCTCTTCTTTTGTAATTTGTTGTGGATCTTGAGAATCCCTATGAGATAGCTGCTCAATTTCTTCATCGGAGGCAACTGTTGTTTGTGTAGGAATATTAGGACTCTCATTACGTGAAAGCAGAATCTCTAATTTTATAGGCTGGAATGCAGCTTCAGAAAGGCACTCTTCGATTGTCTTTTGTTCTTGCTCTATTTTGCGCCGGGCAAAGCCAAGACTTGTAGAAATTGTTAGCTTACCGTTTAAAAGAACGATAGGAGTGCAGTCGCTGAGCATAGCTAGTGTTGATGGGGCCATCTTCTTTTTTTCTAATAAAAGAAGAACATCACTCCATAATACGTCAGCGTCAGTTTGTCTCTCTTGTTCCATATATCTTCCGTTCGCGGACAGAATCCCCTTCTGCTTTAATAGCAGAAATGTTGAAAAGTTTCCAACAGTATAAGCCCGCTTGTTTTATGTGAGAGATGACTGTTTGTGTAAATGGGTAAGAAGAGCTTTTCCTACTGCAGTTAAATGGCGCTTTTGGCCATCCTTTTCTTTGATAATTAATCCGTCAATGTCAAGTGTGTGTAGCTCTCTTGACCATGTTGCTGCGGAAAACCCATAAGATGCTACAAGTTCCTTTGGTCCGACGCATTCATGTGAAAGAAGATAATTTAATATTGTCTTTCCTCTCTTAGAAACCTTTGGAAAGTCAAACGGCTCACTATCTCCTTGTTTTCTGAGAGCGTTATTACTAGCTGCGCCCATAGAAATTGTCACCACAGTGCCCCTAGACATGTTATCTTCTATAACAAGGGATCCCCCCTTATCCAACAAGTATTGATTTGCGTATGGAAGGCCTGACCCCACCCCTCTTATATAGCGTTTCATTTCTTCTGTGGCAGAAGTCGTCCCATACTCCATGGCACGTTTTTTCTCTTTTATGCCTGGTCCTTGATCTGAGAAACGAATTGTGTTGCCGCCAGGAAGTATAGAAATGGCAGGCTCAATAAAATAGGCATGTATTAAATTTTCAACAATTTCTCTTATAACCATAAAAGGGATATTCCCTCCCTGTTCATGAGAGAGCTTGGTCACGTTTTGAGTTATTTCCTCTAAATACTCGCGTACATCAGAAGGTTCAACGATAAGTACACGTGGTGCCGCCGCAGCGTCATCATAAACAGCTATACGAGTTGGAAATTGAACCTTATCCACACATATGGGTTCATTTGAAGGAAAAGTAGACGCTTGAGCATTTTCTATATGGTTTTCTTCAACAAAAGGATAAAAGGTGTGAGTTGCCATCCATACCTCCTTTCAACAAAATTTCATCGAAGTGTTAAAAGATTTCAGCCTTAAAAAAATGAGAAAGAAAGATTTCAACAATGTTTGAAATCTTGTTAATAACTCACTTTTTAATGCCTCGTCCGGGTGAAAAATAATAGCACCTATCCTTGTAGTTTACGTATCATAGAAAATATATTTTCTTCTAAATGGATTTGCATTCCAAGAAAAAAATAGCTAAACGCTTTTACGCACTTTATAAGTTTGACAAGGCAGAGGTGGGACCCCTACAATTTGAAAGCTATTCGTCTACTAGACTTACCTACCATGACCCTTGATTTAGGAGGATTTGTAATTATGAAGCGTACTTATCAACCTAATAAGCGTAAGCGTGCTACAACCCATGGCTTTAGAGTTCGTATGAGCACGCGAGGTGGCCGTAAAGTTTTATCTCGTCGCCGCGCAAAAGGACGCAAGCAGCTATCTGTTTAGTCAAACCTTATATGCAAACCCTTACAACCAAACAGGAATTTCAAAAGGTCTATTTTGATGGAAGAAGATTTAACCATCGTCTTTTAAGGATGGTCATCCTTAAAGATGATGAATTTGTATTTAGCAAAGTGGCCTTTGTTGCTCCTAAGCGCTTAGGTAATGCAGTTTTCCGCAATCGCTGTAAGAGAGTTATGCGTGCTGCTGCGTATTATTGTTGTTTTCCTCAGAAGGGTCTACATATAATTTTCTTTGCAACACCAGCTACATATCAAGCTCGTTCTACTGATATTGTTGCTGTAATGAAAATGCTTTTAAAGAAGGCTGGATACAGAGGTGAGGAATAAGATGAATCAGGGTGGAAATTTTTTTCTTTCATTAATTAAGTGGTATCGCCATTGGATATCGCCTTTATTGCCTGATTCTTGCATCTATTCTCCAACATGCTCTGAATATGCAATGATTGCTATTAGTAGGTATGGAATGGTAAAGGGAGGATGGCTTACGTTCCAACGGCTCTTGCGCTGTAATCCTTTTCATTCTGGGGGATATGATCCTGTTCCATAACGAATTCTCGGAGGAAGTATGTGGGATTGGTTTGTCAATTTTCTGACTTCAGTGCTTGCAGTACTTGCTAGTTGGACAGGCGACTGGGGAATTGCAGTGATCGTGCTGACGATCATTATTCGTTTGATCTTAGTTCCACTGATGACAAAACAAACGGCCTCTTCAGCGAAGATGCAGGCGCTCCAGCCTAAAATGCAGGCAATACAAGAAAAATATGCCGATGACCCTCAAAAACAGGCTGAAGAATTGCAGAAGTTTTATTCTGAACATAAATTCAACCCTGTTGGCGGCTGCTTGCCAGTTATTTTGCAAATGCCCATCTTTTTCGGATTATTTACCGTTGCAAAGCAGGTTCCATCTGATGCAAGCTTTCTTAATTTTGTACCATCTTTAGCAGATTCATGTAAAAGCATGATTGCCTCTTCTGGCTGGGGATCTGCAGTTGCTTACATAATTCTTGTAATATTTTTTGGTGTGTTTACGCTTATTCCCATGCTTATGAATTCAAAAAATACCCCTGAGGGGCAACGAAGTCAAATGCTGCTAATGGGAATCATTATGTCTGTAATGATGGTTTGGATAGGATGGAGTCTCCCTGCTGCTGTCATATTGTACTATGATGCATCTGCAATTTGGCAAGTTGCACAACAAAAAATAGTTACACAACGTGTTATGGATCAAGTAAAAGCAGAAACAGAAGCGAAGCTTGAAGCACAAGGGCAGGAAAATCAAATTGACATTGTGAGGCGCGAGCATAAAAAGCGCCCACATAAAAAAAATTAACCTGTATTCTATATATTTAAATTAATTATATGGTTGTCTTCACGGAGGATAGTATGGAAGCTAATATTATAGATGATCCTGTATCAAGTCTTGAAGACAACAACGAGGATTCGTATACTACAAAATCCAAATATGATGCAATGAAAAGTCATTATGAGATAAACAAAAAGCTTGATGAATCAGAGATTGATACAATTGCTGATATTGCAATAAATTTTTTACGTTCCATACTTTTATGCTTTAATGAGGAACATGTTGATGTCGATGAGTTTGATGGTGATGAGGGTGAGCTCATTCTTAACATAAGCGGTGGTGATCTTGCTGTTCTTATCGGTCGACACGGCCGCACGCTTGATGCTTTGCAAATTGTTCTTAACTCATATATGAGCAATGTTTTAGGCTTTCATTATCCTTTGATTGTTGATATAGAGGGGTATAAGTCTCGACGTAAAGACAAATTAGAAGCATTAGCAAAAAACGCTGCTCTTAGAGTCAAGAAAGCACATAAACATGTTTCGTTGCCAGCAATGACTCCATACGAGCGTAGGATTATTCATATGTCGTTGATGAATGATCCTTCTGTAACGACTCATTCTGAAGGCGATGAACCGGAGCGTCATGTAGTTGTGACTTTTATTAATTAATAATCAAAACATGTATTTGTAGAAAAAAAAGCCGCAGTTTACAGTTTTTTTTCTTTTAAAGTTCATTATTAAGTACGCCCATAGGCTGTATAATTTTCTTTGAGATCTCTTATATATATTTATATATATAACTATAGTAAAAAAGTATCGTCGTCTTATAGTTAATATATAAATATGCCTATTTTTTATTTGGTTGATGTATCTTCTAAACTTTTAAAAAAATGATTTAATAGATTTCATCTGAAAGCCTTTCTTTTAATTATTTTTTTAGTATATAGTTATTTAAAATTTTCAGTCTGTAGTTTCGAAAAATACCTAAAAATTTTTTTAAAGATTTTTTGACAGATTTTTATACGAATGGAGTTCTCTTGGAAGATAATTTTAATTCGTATCTTTTACTTTTAAAAAAAGAACTGGATAATTTAAGAATTAAAGTCACAGATGCTCAAGCAGTCCTCCTTTTAAAGCATCTTTTATTAGTTCAAGAAAAAAATAAAGATGTTAATCTAACACATATCTTAAGTGTAAAAGAAGGTATATATAAGCATATTATTGACTCGCTTTTGTTATTACCACTGATTTCCCCTCTTTCTTTGTCAATTAATAATTTTTTAGATATTGGAACAGGAGCTGGTTATCCCGGTATACCACTTTCTGTTGTTACGGGTTGGCAAGCCACACTTATAGATTCTGTTGGTAAGAAGATTAACGCTCTAAAAAATATTGTTTCAGATTTAAACTTACAACATGTAACTTTGCGGCATGTCAGAGTAGAAGAGTTGGCTAAAGAAATTCCACACTCATTTGATCTTGTAGTCGCTCGTGCTGTAGCAGAGCTTGCAGTTTTAATTGAATATGCAGCCCCTTTATTAAGTAAGGATGGGGTTCTTGTTGTTACAAAAGGGCGCCCCTCTTTTCAAGAAATTTCTTCTGCCGATTCCATATTGGATTTATGCGGTATGAAAACTGTTTCACGGGAAACAGTTTTACTACCTCATGGGTATGGTGAAAGGAATATTTTTATCTATAAAAAAATAGGCCATGAAAAGGTGGAATTACCAAGAAAAAACGGGATAGCGAAAATGCATCCCCTTTATATGAAAAATTATCTGCATTAAAAAACTATATAATCAAGAACTATAGTAAGAATACATGTTTCACGTGAAACATGTAATGAAAAAATATAACTATTAGGAGGAAGATTGTCATATAAAGACACTAAAAGAGCTTTTCCTAATAAAACCGCAAGGGCAATAGCAATAATCAATCAAAAAGGAGGAGTAGGAAAATCAACAACAGCAGTAAATCTGAGTGCCTCATTGGGAGAACAAGGGAAAAAAGTACTAGTGATAGACATAGACCCTCAAGGAAATACAACAAGTGGTTATGGGATTGAAAAAGAAAGCCTAGAGCATGATATATATGATGCACTATTAAGGGATTACCCATTTTCAAAACTTATTTTAGAAACTATAGAGCCAAATGTATTTCTTGTTCCAGCAACAATACAACTCGCTGGAGCAGAAATTGAATTAGTAAGCGCAATTGCAAGAGAAAGCATTTTAAAAAGTCTAGTTTTAGAAATAAAGGATAGTTTTGATTTTGTTTTAATAGACTGCCCTCCTTCTCTAGGATTATTAACAATTAATTCATTAGTAGCAGCAGATTCGCTTTTAATACCTATCCAATGCGAGTTTTATGCACTCGAAGGTGTTACAAAACTATTGGAATCTATGAAAATGGTAAAAAATAAGTTGAATCCGGAATTAGATATCTTTGGCGTTCTTCTTACAATGTATGACAGGAGAACTACTCTTTCAAATGAAGTTGTTCAAGAAGTGAGAAAATATTTCGGGAAAAAAGTTTTTAAGACGATAATACCAAGAAATGTAAAACTTTCAGAAGCACCCAGTCATGGGTTACCAATATCTTTATATGCGCATGTTAGTAAGGGTTCAATTGCATATGCGAATTTAGCGAGAGAGGTTGTACGTCGTGGCTAAAAAAAGTGGCTTGGGTAAAGGTTTAGAATCATTAATGGGAGAAGCTAATGCGGAAATAGGAAATCTGAATCCGGATTCTGTTGTAGATATATCACGTATTCATCCAAACAAGGAACAACCAAGAAAAAATTTTGATGAGGCTTCACTTAACGAACTTTCTGACTCAATAAAAAGAAATGGAATTTTACAACCACTACTAGTCAGGAATAAAGAAGGAAGCTTTGAAATTATCGCTGGTGAGCGTCGTTATCAGGCAGCAAAAAAAGCTGGTTTAAAAGAAATACCCGTTGTTATTAGAGATGTGAGTGACAATGAAGTATTTCAACTAGCACTTATTGAAAATCTACAACGTTCAGACCTTAACCCAATAGAGGAAGCCCAAGGATTTAAAAAAATGATCGAAGACGAGGGTCTGACACAAGAAGAACTAGGACAGATATTATCGAAGTCAAGATCAACAATTGCAAACTCAATGCGTCTCTTAGATCTTCCAACTGAGATACAAAAGATGATGTTAGACAACACTATTACTGCAGGCCATGCACGTGCTATTTTAGCAATACCAGATCAGGAAGGTAGAATAAGACTTGCAGAAAAGGTCGTGGCTGAAAATCTAACAGTTAGGCAGACAGAAAAACTCGCTCCATTATTTTCTGGCAAAAAAACGGACAGAAAAACGCGGCAAGCGATGCCACAAACATATGGTAGGGCAGCGCGACAGCTAAGACTTGTTCTGGATAGAAATGTTAAGATAAAAAAAGTTAGGAATAAAAATAAAATCGAGATTGAGTTTGATGATGAAGCTGATTTAGCTCATCTTGTAACACAACTCTCTCAAATTAAAAAACAAGAAGATGAAACAGATGATAAAAATTAGAACTAAGTGCATTCTTCTGGCAGGGCTTGTAGGAAGTGCCTTTTGCTGTTATAAGCTTTTGCTCAATGATGAGGCAAAAAGAAGCATTAATGACGGGGTAAAGAGTATTAGCCGCGCATATAAGGAAGTAAAAAAAGCTCTTGACGAAAAATACGGCGTTGTAATGGAAGACGATCAAGAGCTCCCCAATGTAGCTGCTACAAAAAAAGAATGGGAAACATTGGGATACTAACAACTCTAAAAATTATCTATCTGCTTATCTCCTACTATGCATTTGGTGTAATTGGCCGCAAGCAGCATCAATATCTGATCCGCGAGATTTGCGTATTGTTGCCTCGACACCATTACGTTCAAGGGTTCGTAAAAATTCATCAGCACGTGTATCAGCTGCAGGTTGAAATGGTAAGTCAGCAACTTTATTCAGTCGTATCAAATTGACGTGAGATAGAGTTCCACGGCAAAAATCACAAAGAGCATAGAGATCCTCATCAGAGTCATTTACACCCTTGATTAGAGCATATTCATACGTCGGCCTTCGTCCAGTTTTATCTACATAATTAAGCATTGCTTCATGTAAGTGCAAAAGCGAATACTTTCGTACGCCTGGCATGAGCGCATCACGTGTCTTTTGTATAGCTGAATGAAGAGAAACTGCAAGAGTAAACTGTTCTGGCTCTTTTGAAAACTTGTATATCATTGGAATTACACCAGAAGTTGAGACTGTAAGATGCCGCGCCCCAATACCTGTGGCATTAGGAGAGTTGAGCCTTCTCAATGCTGCAATGGTTGCATCGTAATTCATAAATGGCTCACCTTGCCCCATCATAACAACACCTGTGACACGTGTGTTGAAATCATCTCTGACATGTAAAACTTGAGAATAAATTTCTGCGGAGCTGAGGTTGCGGATAAATCCCGATGCACCTGTCGCACAAAAAGCGCATCCCATAGCGCAACCTGCTTGCGTCGACACGCATACGGTAAGACGATTTTTTGAAGGAAGGCCGACGCATTCAACTGAAGTACCATCAAAAAATCTGAGGAGATACTTTCGGCTACCATCAGAAGATTCTTGGCGAGCTGTCTCTACAGCACCTCTGACGGTAAATTTACAGGCAAGTTTTGAGCGTAAAGTTAAAGGAAGATTAGACATGTCATCAATACTTTTAGTATTTTTTTGCCAAAGCCACTCTTCTATTTGCTTTACGCGAAACTGAGGTGCATTAAGACTTTGAACAAGATCAACTAATTGTGAGTGGCTAAGAGAACGAAGATCCGTAAGGCTATTCATTGTCGGCGGTGCTGTTTTTGACAGATTTGTTCTTGCTTCTATATCCCTTGCATCAGTTGCTGATTTATTACTTGTGCCTGTACCTTGCATGTTTTCCGCCTTTGTTCGTAATATACCCAGCTAGAGGGAGTATCCTCAAGCCTAATGATACGTGTAAAGCGTAATCCGATACTGGTGAGTCTAACGCAGACCTACGATGCACGAGGGAGTAGTTTATGGACAACTGTGAGATTCTGCAGAAAAAAGTTGCCGTTCTCGCGGGTGGTTGGTCAGATGAACGAGACATATCGATGCGGTCTGGTCGAGCATGCGTTCAAGCGCTTTGTCAGGCGGGATTTGCTCGTGTTGATCTGTTTGACGTCGCTGAATCTAGCTTTGTCGAAAAGCTTATTCACGGTGGCTACGAAGTGGCCTTTATAACCATGCATGGGCGTTATGGCGAAGATGGCTGCATACAAGGGCTTCTCGAGATTTTGCACATTCCTTATACCTTTTCGGGGGTGCTTGCGTCTGCAGCTGCAACTGAAAAAGAAGTTGCAAAAGCTTTTTACCAAACTGCGCATATTCCTGTCGCTGCTGGAGTGGATATAGGGGCTGATACAAGGCTTACTGAGGACCAAACAACAAAAATAGTCGAGAAGTTAGGCCTTCCACTATTTGTTAAACCGGCAGCCAACGGATCTAGTTTTGGTGTGACGCGTGTTAGCACTACAGCAGAGCTTGCAGATGCCATTAGTCTTGCCGGCCGAGAGGGCGGGCGTGTATTAATTGAGGAATGCGTCGTTGGCACCGAGATAACAGTGCCCGTCATTGGCAATGAGGATCCGCGTGCTTTGCCCATAGTCGAAATTGTTCCCGGAGCGGACTTTTATGACCAGAAAGTCAAATACGAACCCTCTTCGCAGCATCACGTGATCCCTGCGCGGCTTGAGCCAGCAGTATATGCTAAAGCTCAAAGCCTTGCTGTAAGAGCTCATAAAGTTCTTGGTTGCCGTGGCGCGTCGAGAAGCGATTTCATCGTCAGGAACGATGGGACTCCCGTAATATTGGAAACCAACACTATCCCTGGCATGACAGCAACTAGTCTTTTGCCTGATTCTGCAGCTCATGGAGGAATAGACTTTCCTAGTCTCTGCCGTATGCTTATTGAATATGCTCTGGATGAACATACAAAAAGGAGCCGATAGGTGCCTTCCCAAGCTATTGGTAACAACAACACAGGTCACGCTGACCTTGTTAAAGCTCTGCTTCTTCCAAGAACTCCTGAAAACATCCGAGAGAAATACCTCAGTTTAGAGAAAAGAGCCGAACAGGTAGAATTTGGCTTACTCGAACAAGATGTGGTTATTCTGGATACGGAGACAACAGGGCTGTCTTTTCATGACAGCGAGCTAATTCAAATAGCAGCAGCTCGTATCTCTGGTCGTGAGCACGAAGATCGTTTTGAAACGTTTGTACACCCTCAAGCGCGTATACCTCCGAAGATATCAGCGCTAACGCACATTACAGAGCATGATGTGGCTTCTGCGCCCGATGCGCAAACTGCCGTTGCGCGACTTGCAGAGTTCGTAGGTGGCCAGCCAGTTGTTGCACATAACGCTACATTTGATCGAACGTTCATTGAAAAAGTCCCCGGCGGTCATGCGGTTTCTGACATATGGATAGACTCCCTAGCTCTTTCACGGATTGCCTTGCCACGCTTGCGTACCCATAGGCTCTCTGACATGGCTGACGCCTTTGGCTGTGCCCCGGTTACCCATAGAGCTACTGACGATGTTGATGCCTTGGCGAATATATGGCGTATTTTATTGTTAGGCCTGTGTGATCTACCCAAGGGCCTTCTTGAGTTGTTTGCCACCATGCATCCTGATGTTCAGTGGCCATATAGACCTATTTTCAAATACTTGTCTCAAAATAAGCAAGAAGTGCCCTTTTCTTTGAAAGTCTCGCGCACAACCCTCATTGGTGATGCCGAAATGAGCCCACATATAAATGTGAAGGAAAAAGATGTTCTTAAACCTGTTGAGAGCTGTGAGATATCAGCGGCATTTGAACAGGGGGGCCTAATCTCACGTGTATTTAAGAACTATGAGACTCGGCCTGAACAGATAGCAATGGCACGAGAGGTTGCCGACGCCGTTTCTACGTCTACTCACCGCGTCATCGAAGCAGGCACAGGAATTGGGAAGTCCATCGCATACCTTCTTCCAGAAGCCCTCTTTGCAAAGCGCAACAAAATAACCGTAGGTATCGCTACTAAGACAAATGCACTTACGGATCAGCTTGTTTCACATGATCTGCCAATGCTTTCAGAAAGTATGTCAGGAGGACTTAATTTTGTAAGCCTTAAGGGATATGAGCATTATCCTTGCTTGTTCCGTCTTGATCAGGCTGCGGCCGCGAGCGATCTGCCAGTTAATCTTGTCTACGAAAAAAATAAATCGGAACATACCATTGCCTGTGAGATGCTAACAGCCTTAGCTGTTACTTATGCCTTTGCCTGCCAGTCGCCTGACGGGGATCTTGATTGTCTGGGAATACGCTGGCGCTATGTGCCAAGGCAGATGCTTACCGTCGCGCCGTCTGAGTGTCTAAGGAGCTCTTGTCCCTATTTTCCAGAAGAATGCTTTATTTTTGGCGCGCGCAAACGAGCCGCCTCAGCGGATGTCGTCGTGACCAACCACTCCTTGCTCCTTTGCGACGTTGAAGCGGAAGGCAGAATTTTGCCCCCAATTAAGAATTGGGTGATTGACGAAGCACACGCCTTTGAATCAGAAGCGCGTAGGCAATGGGCCAAGAAAGTATCAGCAGAAGTTGTCCACACAGGTTTTGAAACGCTTGGAAGCACGAGATCTGGCGTGCTTAAGTCGTTACTTGTGTCAAGTTCAGATTTAGAGGACTCTTCTTTAGCTGGGCGTTTGTTGACTAGAGAATCAGCTGCTGTTTCACGTGCCTCCCTTTCGTGCTCCTCCTTGTTTTCTGAAATCGTTTCCTTTGGCCACGAAATTGTTAATAATAATTTTAATTATGAACGCACGACGGTGTGGATCGATCAAAAGCTACGTTCAAGTGAAACTTGGAAAAGGGTTGTCGAGGTCGGAAAACAAGCGCGGCGTGCTCTTGATGAGGCATACAAAGATGCAGAAGAAGCAGCAAAGGCTTTTACATCAGAAGCATCAACAGGATCTTCCGAGCTTTTAAAAGCCGCTCAATTTATGATGGACACACGTGACGCCTTGCGTCTTATTCTAGCTGGAGACGATCCCTCTTTCGTTTACTATATAGAGTTGCCTGCTCGACGTAAAGACGCGGGAAGTGAGTCTCTTTGTGCCGAAAAAATAGACATAGGAGCTGATCTCGCAGCACGCTGGCTTCCCCATATCCAAAGTGTTGTATTTACCTCAGCCACAATAGCAATTGGCAAGAGTTTTGAACATTTTAATCACATGGTTGGCCTAGATTTAATCAAGTCAAACGAATACAAAGAGGTTTCTCTAGCTTCAAGCTTTGATTTTGATAAGAATATGGCCGTTATTATTGCCAAAGACATGCCGCTACCTACAGACAAAAGCTATCTTAGCTCACTAGAAAAACTGCTTTATGATGTTCATGTTACTATGTCTGGATCCGTCTTGACCCTATTTACCAATCGTCATGACATGGAATCCGTGTTTTATTCGCTGGCACCTCGCCTGGCGACAAGAGGGCTTGTTTTGAATTGCCAAACACGCGGCAGTTCTCCACGTCATTTAAGTGAGAGTTTTATAGCTGATAACAGTCAGTCCCTCTTTGCACTTAGGTCTTTTTGGGAGGGTTTTGATGCTACCGGAGAAACCCTACGCTGTGTTGTGATTCCTAAACTCCCTTTTGCAAATCCTCATGACCCTCTTGTCTGTGAACGAGAGACTCGGGACAGCCGTGCCTGGTGGCGCTATTCATTGCCAGAAGCAATTCTGTCTGTAAAGCAAGCGGCAGGCAGGCTTATTCGCTCGAAAACTGATTCGGGCTTACTTATTTTGGCTGATTCCCGTCTTGTGAGCAGAAGATATGGAAAGCAGTTCATTGCAGCACTGCCAACCTCCAACAGTCATTTGGTTCAGTGTGAGAACGTGGGGCAGTTCATAACGATATGGCGTCATGCGCACGAGAAGAACTAGCTTTTTTGTTGTAATTATTTAAATAGTGACCAATCAAGCTTAAAAAGCACTCATTCTCTCTCATATACGGCATCTAATGACAACTAGACGTATACTTTATGTACGTGTACGACGCTTTATAACATACCTGCGAAGGATGACAGCATGTCCACTACGCGAGACTACCTCGAGTTTTTAAATCAAAAGATTGACATTGCCCCTGTTAACAGCGAAGAAGAGTATCAAGCGGCTGGGCTTATTGAGTCTTTGATGCATAGCCATGGTTTAGAGACTAGGTTGCAAGACTTTGAGGCCCCAGCCCTTGAAAATCTTCCTTATCAGATACTAGGAATACTTCTTTTTGTGGGGGTTTTCCTTGCAGGATTGCTGGATACAGCGGCTGCAGTAATTGGTGCTGTTTTATTGAGTGTGTCATTCGTTCTTTTAGCCCTTGGTTGCCTCGGCAGCTTTAAACCGTTTAAGGCTATTGGGCCAAAGGCGCATAGCCAAAATGTCATAGGCGTTCATCGGGGTACGGGTCCACTTGTTGTTAAAGGCGAGAGACCCATCGTAATTGTTGCCCATTATGATACGCCCCGAGAAAACATGCTATATGCGCAGCCGTTTTCTCACTGGCAGACATCTCTGTGTAAATATAGCCCTCAAAGTTCCTGCGTTGCCTTTTTCTTAGGACTGTTACAGACATTTGCTTTCATTCCCGAAGCAGCCCGTCATATTTTTTGGGTTCTAGCCATAATTGCGGCTTGTCCGGTTCTTATTATTGGTATTGCAGGTATACAGCAGCTTTTTGCACCCTGCACAGAAGGATCAAATGATAATAAGTCCGGCGTAGCAGCAATGCTTAGTGTACTGAACATGGTGCGTTCTGGTGACGATGCTGCGACGGGTTTTGGTAAGAGTCTTGCTAAAGACGAGGGCCTAAAGCCCAATCCATCATCTTTAGAAGAGACGACAACAGAAGAGACAACAGCAACTGAAGAGACAGAAAGTGGCGTGTCCTCAGTTGATGCAAATCAAAATACCACTGAGCTGCGAGTGCCTTCTCTTCAAGAGAGCTATAAAGATGAAAGTTTGAATGATATCCATGTCGATACTGAAAAAAAACCTCGACAGCCAAATGAAATAGAAACTGAAAAAACAACTCTGTTAACCCCTATTGACAATCAAATAAAGATAGAGTCATCAGACAGCTTAGCGCAGCCCAAAATTCAACAAAATAGCAAAAACGCTCCAGCGAACGTACGCCATGGCAAAGAGGTTCTAACATCGCTGCATATTTTACCTGATGACTGTGAGATTATTTATAAAAAGACAAACTCTGATGCTGTTTATCATAAAAACCTTTCGGTGACGGAACCTGTAGAAGAATCTGCAAATATATCTTCACTTGAAAAAGCGGATTCAGATAATTTGTCTGAGTCCAGTGAAGATTTGAACACTCGTGGTAACAATCAAGATACTAATGCCCCTCATTTTGAGCAAACACGAGCCTTTAGTAAAACAAAAGCTGGCTTTACTCAAGAATTTAAAGGACTTTTAGGTCGTGCTCGTTCAGCAGTTTCTTCGCACGGACAAAATCATAGAACCGAAAAACGTAATAACGACGATATTCAAGATGAAAAAATCGAGATCAATATGTCGTCTGTTAGTGCCCCTAAAGTAGGCAAGGGGCCAGTAGGCACTGAAAACGAAGGTCATTCTTTCCCAGCTGAAAAAAAATCAAATTTTGATCAATCGTCTTTTGTGGAAGCAACGACCCCTTCTAAACCATCAACAGAAAGAGCCAAAGACGATAGTACAATTCCTTTTGTTCCTCTAGACAGCCTCAATGACGGACAGAAATTTGATACTACAACTTCAAAAGATATATCAGGCCTTGATACTCTCGCAACCGACTCTACAGTCATCGCATCTCGAAAACCAGACAAGCAGCAAGTGCCGCAGATGCCTGATGATCCAGATTGGGGGGAGAGCTCCTTTAAGCCAAAAATAAGCGATGTTTCTAGGAGGGCAGTTCTTTTTGATCTTCCCGACCCAGCAGAAAAAGAGACTGATCCTTTTAATGATGATCTTGGTTCTACGGCGCACACAAAACGTAGTTCAGAGATTGCGGCCAATGCCGTAGAGGAGCAACAACAATCTTATAAAGAAACTGTTAGCCCGTTGAATCAGGAGAGCCTCTCGTCGTCTGAGGCTCTCTCCACTGCTGAGCCTACCAATAGCGTTCTACCAGTTAGCACAATTCATCCTTTGCAAGTCGATCAATATGGCAGCAGTAAAAAGCCACGCAAAAAAAAGGGTTTTTTTTCGCATAAAAAGAACAAAGATTCAGAAACAGACTCCATAAGCGAGTGGCTTGGCGTAGATGATGACTATGACCCCAAAGCGAGCGGCCGTGAAATAGGGACTTGGAAGAATTTTAAGCGAGAGGAAGATGAGACAGGTAAGGATAAGAAATGGAAGGGCGGTGCTACGCGCCGTAGTGATTTGAGGATTGTTGATGATGCTGCTGGAGATGATGTACGAGTGCAAGAGAGTCTTAAAGATTCTGTTTTGCAAATGGGCGATGATGAATTGCTTGCGCATGACATCTGGTTTGTTGCACTGGGAGGCTCGTACGCAAATCATGCAGGCATGAAGGCTTTCCTTTCGGAAAATAGAAAGTCTATACGTGGGGCTTTTGTCATTAACGTCGATTGTGTAGGGTCAGGCGATTTAGCAATCCTCTCCAATGAAGGACTTGTAGGGACACGGCGTGCTGATCGCAGAATGGGCCATCTCATTTCACAAGTTGCTGAAGACCTGCATGTGCCACTTCTAAAAAAATCACATGATTGGGAGTCAACCGATGCCACGCCTGCCATGCAGGCATCTATGCGAGCTATGACTATATGTGGGCTTTCATCAGAAGGAACAATGGCGCTGTCCCAAGTGCCAGATGATGACCCTGACATTATTGACGCAGCGCAAGTCCATTCGGTCGCGGAGCTTATAGCAGAGGTAATTCGCCGGTCGTAGCCTGCTTAAACTATTCTGACAAAGACGGTTACTGTGCGCCAGGGCTGCCTACTAAGGAGTTCTGAACAAGTTACTAGCTCGATAGCCCCATCCGCTCTTTCGCAAAGTTCTTGCCAATTTCTAGTGCGAGACGTTGACCTCGTACTAGAAGAGAGCAGCCATGCTTTCAGAGACGCCGTATTGGTAACTTTCATTTGTGCAAGTTCGTCAGTTTCTCTTACCCGTGCCGAACATAGTGGGTAAAAATATCGCGTACCAAGTCTAGGGGTGCTCCATAGAAGTTTTCCCAATCTATTAAATTGTGCTTGTTTCCAACAAAGCGCTAAGTCAGAAAAAGCTTGATGGGAAAAGGCAAGGTGATGCCCAAATATAACTTGTACACCCCGATCAAATCTCCTTCCCTCTTCTAAGAAGGGACAGCCCTCAAGCGCTCGGTCACCCCAAAAATTATGGGTTAAATAAAAAGTAGGTTCTGGTCCTTGAACTACAGGAGTAGAAATAGAAGTTCCGTTTACAAGGAGCCAAGCGATGGTGTGAGGGTTTTTTTCGAGCAACATGGCCCACTTAACCATTTTCATCGAGCTTAAATCGACAATTTTTGAACTTAGGGACTGATATCTTGTGGCTTCTTTACTTTGTAAAGTTGCTTGAATCGATACAAAACCAAGTAAAATAAAACTGATAATAAATAAGACTCTATAGCCTGCAGTCTTTATCTTCATAAAAAGTGTTGGGGGAGCAAAGCCAGCTCCCCCAATTGCCCCCAAATCAAAGATCGTAGTGGTGTTTGCTGCTGTTCTTATGTGTATGCCGATGTTTAGATATAAGCCCTGCTGTGAGAGCAAAAACTCCACAAGCAGTAAAAACAAGCATTGCAATACCCGTCCCCGTGTGGGGCATAATTGTTCTAACTAATGATGAGGCTTGTTCTGTTGTGTTAGGTGTAATTGGCGTATCTGGGATCGAAGGTGTCGGAGGGTTGTAGAAAATGGACTGTGCCTCATCGTTAATATCAGCATGAGCGGCAATCACTGTTTGCCCATGCGATAAAGTTTCAAATACAACAAGTGTATGACCGCCCAGGTCTCTTCCATCAAATGAGAAAGTAACACTCGTTGTACCGCTGGCCTCTTTTGGTACGAAAACCTTCTTGGACGTTATGTTTGCATTATTAACCTGATAGGGCTTGCCGCTTTCTTTATCGTAGAGTGTTCCAAGGAGCACATAACTCTTGCCTGGAATTAGGTTTGAATACTGCACTTCATCAATAAGAGACGTTTGGTCCGTGCTTATTCCTTGGTGAGAGGCAGTTGTCGTATCTTTTGCTTGTGTTGCTATTTTTGGAATATGGATGGTTTGTTTGATATCATTTATATTTTTATGCGCAGCAACCTCTATACCAGCACGGTAGAGCGATTCAAACACTACCAGGTCATTGCCTGCAATTTTTGAGAGGTCGACATCAAATTTGATACTTTTTTTGTCTGAAACGGTGCGTCTTCCGTCGCTCGCAAAAGGAGTATGAAAGGTAGCAGTCAAGCTATTTCCCACAAGGCCCTTATCAATTTTTTCGCCATTTTCAGCAATACCAACTAAATGAAGCTCTCCTCGGGCCTCATAGTCTGTATCAGGAAGTAAATTTTCATACGCTATAGTATCAACAATAGTTTGGTCATCCGAAGCTTGAATAAACTTCGAGCCTGCTTCATTAGCGGCACTAGTGCTTATTGAAGGTATAAAGAGCATTTGTTCGCTGTCGTTTAAATCTTCATGTGTTGCAATGGTAGTACCATTTTTCGTTTCAAGCTTTTCAAAAGCTACGAGAGTATGACCAACTAGCCTTGTTCCAGAAAAGGGAAATTTTACTATTGCTGTACCGCAGTGTGCAGAAGGGGTTATTTCCGTTTGAGAGGACACCTCAATTCCACTATCGTCTAGAGCAGGCCTGCCCGTTTGACTGTCAATGAGATGGCCAGAGAGCAGATAGGTTGTACCTGGAGTAAGTCCCTCGTAGCGAACTGTATCCAATACTGTCATAGAGCTATTAGCAAGGCTGTCATGTGCGGCAGTATCAGCTGATATTGCGGTTGTTTGTATTTTAGGAAACCCAACGGTTTGGCTCATACTGCTCACATTGCAATGCTGTGCAATGACAACATTGTCTTGGGAAAGCTCTTCGAAAGCGACCACTTGTTTTCCAGACAGGTTACTTGCATCAAAAGAAAAACTTACGATGATGTTCCCAGACGAGCTTGTAGTAGTAAAGGTTTTAATACTTGCTATTGGCTTCCCATTTTGGCCCTTTAGTTCTCCACCATCGGAGCCATCTTCTCCAATCGTATGAAGAGTTCCTTTAATTACATATGTTTTGCCTGGTGTGAGACCTTCATAGGAGACAGTATCTTTAAGTGTGATGTTTGATGCAGATGCAGTATGGCTGCTGTCCAAGGAGGTGAGTTCCGTACCGATTGATATGTGCCTATCATCTATTGTGCCAAAGTCTAAAGTTTTCCCATTACGCGTGATAGAAATGGTAGTGCTAATAAGTCTGCGCCCTTTATTAGAGCTACACGGGAGCTCTTCAATCAAATAACCCCCTTCATCAGCAATGCTGTCATAGGGGAGAGCTCCAAGCTGGTCATTTGGAGAAGTGAGAAGGTCCTTTCCACGTTCACTCCCGTACTGTCCAAACCAAATACCCGCTGATGCAACAAGCTTGTCTTCATCAACAATGTATGTGCCATTATCTTTTTTCGTCACAGCTGCGTCATTGGCGTTTGTGGAGTGAGTATGGGCGTTCCAATCAGCAGCGGTTGAAGCCATACCGTTTTCATCTGTCATAAGAACATGCGCTTCTCCTGTGGAAAGAGAACTAACCATGAAGGGAATGTTGGCCATGGTGTCACCGGTTACATCGTCTTTCTTGGAAAAAGAGAGATCGCCGCGATATATTTGGTTCTCAACGGCAATGCCAACGTTCGTTAAATCAATTTTTTGTCCATTTTGGCGAATTTTAAAGCTTTGAGACCAGCTCTGATTTCTTAAATAACCTCTCCCATTCCCTGTTTCTTTTATCGCATATGTACCATATGGCAATGGCAGGCTAGTGGCTAAACCATCTGAGTTAGTTTCAAGTGTTTGGACTGTAGAGCCAACTGCATAGGAGATACCGTTGACCATTACAGGACGGGCAGAATCATTGCGTATTTCGAAAGTGATCCCCTCAAACGATGCTGAGCCAAGTGGTTGGGCTCCATGGCACTCTGCATCTCTTTTTTGTATTGTCACACTGCCGCTCCAAATGGGATCTGAAGCTTTTATTGATGACAGGTCAACAATGACATTTGGATCCCTGATTTGAAACGGCACGCAGAATTCATTGTCTAAGTCATATCCACGAGGAGCCTTAGTTTCCCTAACCTCATAGCTGCCAAACGGCAGTACGTTAGAGCTGCTTTCGGCAACACCATATGCATCTGTCGACAAAACAAGACAAGCCGTATTTGGCGCATATGCTTTGCCATCGACAATGACATCATGAGAGCTGCGATTCCAGATGGTAAATTCAGCTCCTGAAAGTGAGGCATCGCCTTGGGCCGATTGTTTCCCAGTTGTTGAATCCACCTTACTAAGATGAATTCCTCCACGGATAATTTTTTCCAAAACAGTTGGACTGGACTCGTCTGGCACAACGAATGATTCAACAGTTGGCATATCGCCCGAAGCGGTGACATGTTGTGTATGCCAACTACTGTCAGTTAGCTCGTAACCAGCAGGCGCTTTGGTCTCACGTATGGCCACAGTCCCAAGGGGGAGCACGGGTTTACCAGAGCTGTTTTGATAAAATTCATCACCAGCGATAAAATATTTCGCTGGATTTTCGTAGGCTTGGATAAGCCCTGTTGTGCCTCTGTCATCTGTTTTGAGCTTCCATGTGCGGCTATATGTGCTTGGAAGGTTAGCTTTATCATAGAGACCTGCGTAGAAGCGAATTTCAAATTCCGCTCCTTCAAAGGTAGCATCTCCTTGGACTGAACTCTTTTTGGTATCCGCATCGGCTTTTACTACTAAGACATCAGGCTGGTCACTTTGAGGCTCATCCGTTGCAGTTACAGTTGAAGTTTTTCCTGCTTCAACCTTGACGGTGTAGGTACTTGCATTTTTTGCATAACCACGCGGGGCTTTTATTTCGCGAACATAATAGGTGCCAATAGGTAAGTTGCTAACATTAGAAGAGCGCCCGTCAGCTCCCAGCAAAAGAATCCCTTTCTTGTCGGTGCACTTTTCATCAGCATAAACGCCATATTCAGCACCTTCGAAGGAATAGCAACCGTTGCCGTTACTGATTGAGGGATTTAAGCTCTCCTTTTTAAGTGCTATTGAGCCTTTGGGAATGCCGGTGAGCAGGAGGTTTTGGCGGTTTTGGCTTTGCCACACCGTTCCTACACCGCAGGCTTTTCCACCGCTATCTCGGTAGGCAAGCGCTTCTACCAAAAAATCGCTAGCAATGAGCCAATCTGGGGTATTTTCTAGCTCTTCGGCGGCCCTCGTTGAGCTCATGTACTTCCAAATAGCAATCTGGGTTGCAGCGCGGGCGTCGCCTGCTGAAAGTTTATGATTTGCTAGAGTTGTGGAATTGGGATAGCCGTGTGCAATAAGATAGCTTAATACAACATCTTTTGTCAGGCCGCTGCTTGTATAAGGAGTGCCTGAATACAACGGACCAGGGACGTCAATTTGTAGGCAGTACGCTATCCCGGAGACCCCCGCATCATCTTGTCGTCGATAAGCTCCGAAGCTCTGGTCGTAAGGTCCGACTGAGCCAGAGTTTGCTTGGTCATGATCGTTCATGAATACTACCGTTGTATCAGCGATGGCTTGTAGGGGGTATAAGCTAAAAACAATGATAAGAATCATGCAGATGCTGGCTATGCCCATTGACCAAGGCATGCGCGTTCGGCCGGCATGGCCAATCTCGATGTGCTTCTTTCCTATATAGATGTCTCCCCCACGTAAGCGTGTATGAGGTTTGTTCTGGTTTTCCTTGCTAAGTCGCCGCGCTGCTGTGCGCTTTGCCTGCCTGTGCTTTGGGATTCGCTTAATCACTTGCATCTTCCCCCCTTTTGCCAATACGGAAGAAAGACACTAAAGCTATTGTTTTGGAGCCGCTTAGAGCGTTCTTGCCTTACAGCTTGTGGGCAGCTTGGATAAGGGAGCTGAAAGATACTCTTACAATTAATAAAGATTTAAATTATTTTCACTTTTCGGTGCGAATTGCCCTGTTGAGCAAAATGAGAACATAGAACTGTGATAAAATCCATCAGACTGCGGGCATCGCCAAGTGGTAAGGCAATGGCTTCCCAAGCCATCATCCGCGGGTTCGAGTCCCGTTGCCCGCTCCATTTTTCAAACATGGCAGGCCAAGAGCTATGTGTGTCTTGGCCTGTTTTCTGTTAAGCCTAGCATTCTATTAGGGTGTTTTTTAGCGGCATTCATTAATCAGGGACAAAATGACCTGCCTGTTCGTTCAGACCATGCCAAGTTCTTCTTGAATTAGAGGAAAAGGGTTTGTCGTAAGTGTGAGACGGTATCATAAGAGAGTGCGCGGCGGTTTGTACAGCTTTAGTGGGCCCGAGATGGTTTTTTATAAGCCCATGAAGCGTTATTTGAAGCTCGTGGTGCCTTTACGAGGGGGCGCAATTATATGAAGTCCATACCAATGACCTCCGCAGAATGCAAGCGCGCAATGGAGGGGCTTTCTCGGCAGATTGATAACTATGCTGACCTTCTTGTGCGTATTGGAGCTGCAGTGAGACCTGGACAAGAATTAGTTGTAAGCGCGCCGGTCGAGAGGGCCGACTTCGCAAGAAAAGTGGTTCGTTCAGCTTATAAAGCTCAAGCATCGCATGTCACTATGATTTGGACAGACGACCAACTAAAGCGGCTCGACTATCTTAATGTAGACATTGACTGGTTTCGTCATGTTCCGGAATGGAAGAAGGAGCAGCTAAATTCTTTAGCGAAGGCTGGGGCGTCCTTCCTTTTCCTAGAGGGGAGTGACCCTTCTGCTTTTGCAGGCGTTGACCCCATAAAGCCAGCAATCGCTCGGCGTGCTAGCAATCTTGAATGCAAAGCATTTCGTGATGGTATGGACTTTGGCCGAAATGTTTGGTGTATAGCTGGCGTACCTGTTAGGGATTGGGCTTGCAAGGTCTTTCCTGATGTTTGCGCCGAAGAAGCAGTGTATCGGCTTTGGCTGGCTATTTTGGAGGCCGCGCGCTCCGATGGTGACGACCCACAAAGTGCTTGGGAAACTCACAATGCCGCTTTTGAAAAAAACAAGCGTATACTCAATGACGCCCATTACGATTGCTTGCGCTATTCATCTTCGAACGGTACAGACTTTACAATAGGGTTGAACCAAAAAGGCATTTGGGAGGGCGGTGCTGGAAAAACCCAGGATGGCACTGTTTTTTTCCCTAACATACCGACGGAAGAAGTGTTTACGACTCCCGATCGTCTGAGGGCAGAAGGCGTCGTACACTCAGCTTTACCTCTCGTCTACAATGGACAAATTGTACGTGACTTCTGGTTTAGTTTTAAAGATGGCAAAGTAGTTGACTATGATGCAGCAGAGGGGCGTGAGACGCTCGCACAGATTCTTGAAACGGACAGCAATTCCAGCCGTTTAGGTGAATGCGCTCTTATCTCAAAAAACACGCCTATCAGGCAGTCGGGGTTATTATTCTATGACACGCTCTACGATGAGAATGCAAGCTGCCATTTAGCATTGGGAATGGGATTCCCTGAATGTGTCAGCGGCGGCTTTGAACTGGACAAAAACAAGTTACTAGCTCACGGTGTCAATCAAAGTGCTGTTCACGTCGACTTCATGGTCGGATCTGATGACCTTTGTGTAACAGGTATAAAAGTTGATGGAACTCAAGAACCTGTTTTTGTCAACGGACAGTGGATGTGGGAATGCGAATGAGATTACACCTAAGCTGTCGTTAATTTCCACTGGTTTCTGTGGTAGGATTTCAACGTCTTAATGGGTCGTTAGCTCAGTTGGTAGAGCAGGGGACTTTTAATCCCAAGGTCATGGGTTCAACTCCCATACGGCCCACCAGATAAAATACGAGATAATAAATGAGTGTTTAGTCACTGGCTGTATACAGGCTGCGCTTGAGCTGCATTAGATAAAAGAAGGCCTGATGCCAGGTCTGCGTGATGAGAACAAAAAGCTGTGGCGCCCATCTAAAAGGGATCGGGATCTGGGATGTGAACTTGCCTCTGCGCGCAGGGGAAGCCGAGACGCCCTTGCATGAGCGCTTCAGGATGACTCGCCTTTAGGTCCGGCGTGCCTTCATTGGAGATATGTGGCAGGCGAGCTTCGCCTTAACGCCTTCAGCATAGTCAAAGGACAGCAAAAGATCATGAGGCTGGTGAGGGCAAGAGGCGAGAAGGTCGTACTCCGCTTCCAAGATGGCGCTGGCATAAAGGTCTCTTCGGCTTCAGCCGCATAAAACTTAGGATGCGTAGGTCAGTCAGCGGCTTGTCTCATCCAGAGGGCAGGTAAGAGTCTTTAAGTATGGCGAGCTGCTTAAAATCAAGGATTTTATTCATATAAGCATGCCCGATGATCTCTAGTGCTCGCTACTTTTATAGCTCAAGCCATGAGAGCAAAAGCTGCTTCAATGAGGCCGATTGCAAGAAGCGGTATGCATCCGTCAATAAACGATGCTCGACCAGCTAATTGATAGTATAATTGATAACATACCAAGCAAACCACAAAGCCAATAACCGTAGCAATAAGCATCGCTGTACTAAGCCATGCTTGGGTTTCTTGTATAAGATCTCCTGTAAGAATGTTTATGACACAAAGTTCCAATGCAAGCCACGCAACAAAAAGCACAAGCTCCGTTGTTGCAGGGCGTTTCAATATGCCGGAGGTAACCAAAAGCAAAGCTACATAAAGACAAACAGCACCAAAGACAATCCACACTGCTTGTATGTGCCCTTTTGTCGACGAGACGACACCGCCAAGAGTCACGGCTGCAAGCAGCCCAACTATAACAGCAGCAACGATACTGCAAACACCTATAAGATTAAGCACTGCAGGAAATTTCGAACCGTCAGAGTGAGGCCAAAAGAAGACACACCACCATACAAGATAAAAAAGGCAACATATAGCCATTTCTGCGTGTCCTCTTGAAAGAGCTTGCATTTGTTGCGCAGCGTCTATCACTGAGATCCTCCTAGCAGATAACAGCATGTTGAGATGAGCTCGTACGCAACTATAATCCTATGTGGTGTCGAACGATTTTCTCAGGAACATGTGATTTATGTTTCTAGTTGTTTTCTTTCTCTTGAGTGGGTTGCAAAGTTTTACAGATGCGGCGTAGAGTACATGCCATAAATCTCAAGGGCTTAGGACGCTGGTTATAGAAGGAGGAGGCTCACTCTTATGGCAGTTAAACTTCAGCGGATGGGTCTTCGACGCCAGGCACGACGTAGTATCCAGCGACGTCGCGTGTTGTCTTAGTTTTTGAGGATTTTTCCTATAAAAGATAACTATGACACACTCGACTCATAGTCGGGTGTTTTTTATGTGGGATGCCGAGGTGTCCTTGTCAGTTTATCTGTCGAATCTACACTGAAAGAGTCTGAGAAATGTCTAATAATATCAGCAATGGTCAAGAAGCAGCTACTCATCAAAAGCAAAAAGTTGTCTTAGCGTATTCAGGAGGCCTTGATACCTCTGTCATGTGCAAGTGGCTACAGGTGGAAAAGGGACTTGATGTCGTAGCAATTTGTGGCAACGTTGGTCAGGATGAAGCCAATTTAGAATGGGTGAAGCAAAAAGCCCTTGGCATGGGCGCGATCGCCTCTGAAGCAGTTGATATGAGGGAAGAATATGCCGAGGAAGTTATTACGCATGCAATTGCGGCAAATGCACTCTACGAAGAGACATATCCTCTTCTTTCAGCGCTTTCTCGCCCTGTCATCTCAAAGCACATTGTGGATATTGCCCATAAGTATGGCGCGGCCTTTGTTGCTCATGGATGCACAGGCAAGGGGAACGACCAGGTACGCTTTGAGACCTCCATACATGCGCTTGATCCTGATATAAAGGTGCTTGCCCCTGTTCGGGAGTGGAATCTACACACCCGTGAGGACGAGATGGCATGGGCGGCACAGCATGGCGTGCCTGTTCCAACCACTGCGGCGAAGCCCTACTCTATTGATGATAACCTCTGGGGCCGCGCAATTGAGTGTGGTGTGCTGGAAGATCCTTGGGCAGAGCCTCCAAAGGACATTTGGACCATGACAGTTGATCCGGAGCAGGCTCCTGACGCCCCTGAACAAATCACTGTGGCCTTTGAGGCTGGCAAGCCAGTTGCTCTTAACGGTAAGCGCATGAACATGATTGATTTGATTGCCAGCCTTAATAAGGTTTGTGGCAAGCATGGATACGGCCGCATCGATATGGTCGAGAATCGGGTTGTTGGCATAAAGAGCCATGAGTGCTATGAATGCCCGGCCTCGCTTGCCCTTATAACTATGCACAAGGCTCTTGAGACGCTTTGTCTCGATCATGACACCCTGCATTACAAGGAAGGCGTTGATGCGAAGTGGGCTGAAACCGTCTATGACGGCTTATGGTACTCACCTTTGCGCATGGCGCTTGATGCGTTTTGCCAGTCAACTCAGACATTTGTGACCGGTGAGGTGCGGGCCAAGTTGTATAAGGGCAGCTTAGTGGTAACCGGACGTCGTTCCAGCTATGCCCTTTATGACTACAATCTGGCAACCTATGGCGATGGAGATACCTTTGATCGCAGCGCTTCGGCGGGTTTCATCGCGTTGCATAGCCTCCCGTCTCGCACATGGTCGCGCGTCCAAGGCCCAGCTTCTGTCCTAGCTGCCGAAAAAGCTTCGGCAGCTGCAACAGTCGCACAGCTCAACCGTGCTAATCTTGTTGAGATCTCACATACTTCCCGCAATGAGGACGAGTCCGAGCAGTCGTGCTCAGCTTAGCGGGGGTACAGACAAGGAGGATGCATGGCTCTGTGGTCAGGTCGCTTTGAACAAAGTGTTGACGAGTTTACACAGCGATTTGGCGCTTCCTTGCCCGTTGATAAGCATATGTATCATCAGGACATCCAAGGCTCTATTGCACATGCCAAAATGCTGGGCAAGCAAGGTGTGCTATCCGCCTCAGACGTGGAGCACATAGAAGTCGGCCTGTTGGAAATTGAGAATCAAATCAAGCAGGGACGCTTCAAGTTTGATGTGGATGACGAAGATATCCACATGGCTGTAGAACGAGAGCTGACAGAAGATATTGGATCGGCAGGGCAGCGCCTGCATACCGGACGCTCCCGCAATGACCAAGTGGCTACCGACACACGCCTATATGCTAAAGATCTGCTCGATGGCTTGATGGCTGAAAACTATTCTTTGCGCAAGGTCATCCTGCGCGCTGCTCATAAATATTTCGGTGTGATCATGCCAGGGTATACACACATGCAGCATGCTCAGCCCATTCTTTTCTCCCATCACTTGCTGGCATACTTTTGGATGTTTTCACGAGACTTTGTTCGCTTGCATGAGGCTTATACCGCAGCGGACGCAAATCCTTTGGGGGCTGCCGCGCTCGCAGGCACGACCTATCCTCTCGACCGCGCTTACACCACCCGCCTGCTTGGCTTTGATCATCCAATCCCAAACTCGATGGATGCTGTCTCCGATCGTGATTATCTTCTCGACATGCTTTATGCCTGTAGCGTTTCGATGATGCATCTTTCGCGCCTTTGCGAAGAAATTGTCCTGTGGTCAACCACTGAATTTGGCTTCATTACACTTTCTGATGCATATTCGACTGGCTCGTCAATCATGCCGCAGAAGAAAAATCCTGACTTTGCAGAGCTGATTCGAGGCAAGACGGGACGGGTCATCGGCGACTTGGTGTCTTTGCTTGTCACTATGAAGTCTTTGCCTCTGGCCTATAACAAAGACCTGCAGGAGTGCAAGGAAGGCCCCATCGATGCTGCCAAGACCTTGCGTGATTGCATGATTTGTATGGAAGGCATGATAGATACATGGACTGTCCATGCACATGCCATGCTTGCTGAGGCAGGCTTGGGCTTTACTGCAGCAACAGACGTGGCAGACTATCTGGCTAAGCGTGGCATGCCTTTTCGAAAAGCCCATGAAATCGTTGGAGAGCTGGTACTTTACTGCGAAAAGCACCATGTAGGCCTCGAGGATCTTACACTGGGGGAGTTACGCAAGTTTTCACCGCTCTTTAGCAAGGACATCATTGACACCTTGGACCCAGAACGAATTGCCAATGCTCGCAACACTTATGGAGGTACCGGTCATGAGGCTGTTAAAGTTCAAATGCATGAGGCTAGTCGTGCGCTGAAGCGTGATCGGCGAGTGGTTAAAACAACGCGGGAAAAGAGCAAGGTCTCAGCGGTAGAATCAAAAAAATGACAATGCTGGCATAGGGGAGGGTTGCTATGATCGATCGCTATACTCGTCCAGAAATGGGCGACATTTTCGCTTTAAAGAATAAATATAGAGTATGGCAAGAGATCGAAGTACTTGCATGTGAGGCTCAAGCGCAGATCGGCCAAATTGGTATAACCGCTGACGAAGCTGCATGGATTCGTGACCATGCGAGCTTTGACGTAGATGAGATAGCAGAAATTGAAGCCGTCACCAACCATGATGTCATAGCGTTTCTTACAGACCTTGGTCAACACATAGATGCCGATGTGCCTCAAGATAAACCAAAGCCAAGTCGCTGGGTGCACTTTGGTATGACAAGCTCCGATCTTGGCGATACAGCTCTGTGCTATCAGCTGACTCAGGCCTGTGATGTACTAATTGAAGATGTGATAAAGCTCGGGACCATCTGTAAGAGGCGGGCGTTCGAAGAGAAAGAGACGCTCTGTGTCGGCCGCACCCATGGCATCCATGCTGAGCCAATGACCTTTGGGCTTAAGTTTGCTAGTTGGGCATGGGAGTTGCGTCGTGATCTCACACGCCTCAAGGATGCGCGTTCAAATGTTGCTTTTGGAGCAATCTCAGGCGCGGTGGGCACATATTCATCCATTGATCCGTTCATTGAGCAATATGTCTGTGATCATCTTGGTCTTACTGCAGACCCGCTTTCAACACAAGTTATCAGCCGTGATCATCACGCCTATCTTGCAGGCGTGCTTGCTACGACGGCTGCTAGCTGTGAGCGTATCGCAACTGAGATACGAAATCTTCAACGTACTGATACGCTCGAGGTTGAGGAGCCTTTTAAAAAAGGTCAAAAGGGTAGCTCTGCAATGCCCCATAAGCGCAACCCCATTACAGCAGAAAAAGTCTGCGGACTTTCACGTGTAGTAAAAGCAAATGCACAGGTGGCTTTTGACAACGTTGCTCTGTGGCATGAACGTGATATATCCCATAGTTCTGCAGAACGTGTCGCACAAGCTGATAGTTTCATTGCGCTTGATCATATCTTGCAATGCCTTATCCGTATTGTGGACGGGCTCATTCTGTATCCTGAGCAAATGAAAGCCAATCTCAACAAAACCCGAGGTCTCATCTATTCCTCTAAAGTGCTGCTAGCTCTCGTTGAAACTGGCATAACACGCGAGGAAGCCTACAAGATCGTCCAAAGCAATGCCATGACAACCTGGCATGACATACAGCAAGTTCGCCAGGGGCCTACGTTTCGTGAGCGTCTTGAAGCTGACCCATTATGCCGGCTTTCGTCTGAGCAACTTGACGAGATATTTGATCCTCATAGTTTCCTGAAGCGCAAAGATATCATTTTCTCACGTCTACAGGGGCTAAAATTTGATTAAAACCCGTATGTGAATGCTTAAAACAACCATCCCAATGCTTATGCGAAAGGGTTTTAAACGTATGTTTTGCTATGAATTTACACCGCACGGAGTTTGTTCTAGAAAGATCCATATCGGTCTTTCAGATGATGGCAGGACAATTGAACAGGTCACCTTTGAGGGCGGATGCAATGGCAACCTAAAGGCAATAGGCAAGCTCGTCGCAGGAAGGCAAGTAGATGAGGTTGTTAGTTTGCTCGCGGGCAACACATGTGGCCAGCGTCATACAAGCTGTGCTGACCAAATGGCACGAGCGTTGCGTCAAGCCCAAGAAAAGATGAGCATCCAACCGCAGGTTAAGCGTTAGACGGATCGCTTATGTCGTTTCCATCCCATACCATCACGCGACGAGGATTGTTTCGGGCAGGGGCTGCGACAGGTGTGGCAGCAGCAGCGGTGGGCGTACTTTCTGGTTGCACACACAGCGCTAGCGAAGATTCCTCTGATCAGCCTGTTGTCGTTGACACTGACCAAGCCACCTATGTAATTGATCCCAATACCAACGACAGTCTTTTTTCTGTAGTGGACATGCCCCTTGTGGCAGAGTCGACGTATAGTATTTCACTTGGAAGTGTGCTAAGACCAGCGGAAGGCAATTGGCTGCCCACGACCCTTGTGGGTGCCACCGCGTCTCCAGCGATTCAGGGCGGAGCGTTTTCTTTAGATTCTGGAACAGTTTCCACAGTGGTTTCAAATACAATCCTGCAGAATAACTCCAATGCCTTCATCTACGATGTACGTTGTTCGGATCAGGCATATGCATGGGTTGAAGTTAATCTGCTAGACAACTCATGGTCTCTTTATGCAGCTCCTTTCGCTGACGGGAAGCTTACTGGCAACAGCTCTACCTTATGGGAGGCAGATGCCAACTGGGATCCTCCCCGCTTTGCCGTTACGGACAAAGAAGTGATATGGCAGGTTATGCCCTCCACTTCCGGTGATAAAACCTCTGAACATTCGTTTTGCTACCTTTGGAAGCTCGGGGACACAGAGGCGATAGCAGTTGTAGAGTCACCGGGGCGCTTTGCTACAGGGCCTGAAATATCCAATGGAACTGTTACCTTGGTACCGCGCGTAAAAGAGAGCCAAGGAGTGTATTACGGCATTACTGCCTATTCCCTTGAAGATGACCTTTCCACTGTAGTTGACCGCTTAGTGTTACCACAATCAGTCTCTCCGCTCTACGCCGTTCGCATGGACGATAAATTCGTATTTTCTATCGAGGCGACGTATTCTTCTGGTGGCTTGCTTGCAACAATGGGTACATATGTAGGTACAAGTGACAGTAAATTTGTGGTGCTTTCGCGTGAGCCATATGCAGAAGTTGCTGGTAAAGGAAGTGTCTATGTTATCAAAAGTCGCTCTTCGTACTTTGTTGTAGATACGGAAAATGAGCAATATTCTACCCTTGAAGCTGCAAATCGTGCTGTTGACTATGGTGAATTTCCCGCTCGTGACGGTGTTTGCGATAAGTTCATAACTTTTTCTACCGTTAAGGATGCAGACACAGGGTATCCGACTACTGTGCAGGTAAGGATATTTAATTTCTAGCTTCATCGTAGATGAGCTATCTGAGCTAAACTAAGACAAAGGCTGTGCGATTGTGCAAAATACTGCAATGTAGAAGTGTGCACTGAGCATTGAGGAGAGCAGTTATGGCTACAGAAGAGAAAAGAATTCTGCTCGTCGAGGATGAGAAGACGATCCGAGATGCAGTTGCGGCTTATTTAGAGCGAGAGGGATATGCTGTTCGTGGTGTAGGAGATGGACAGAGTGCTCTCGAGGAATTTGAGAAGCACTCTTTCGATTTGATTATACTCGACCTCATGTTGCCAAAGCTGTCAGGAGAGCGAGTCTGTCGTAGCATACGAGAGACGTCAAACGTCCCCATCATCATGTTGACGGCTAAAGGTGAGGTTGAGGATCGTATTATTGGATTGGAGCTTGGTGCAGATGACTACCTCATAAAGCCCTTCAGTCCACGAGAGCTTGTTGCCCGTGTCCGTGCGCTGCTTCGCCGTGCTCATAGTGAAAGTGAACCCACTCTTGAGGTTCTAGATTTTGGCGATCTTGTGATCGACATCACTGGCCATAAGGTCTTGGTCGAGGGCAAAGAAGTGGATCTCACAGCCTCTGAATTTAAGCTATTGACAACACTCGCTCGTTATCCTGGTCGTGTATATACACGCATGGAACTTGTTGAAAAAGTACTTGGCTATGATTTTGAAGGTTATGAGCGCACAATCGACTCACACGTCAAGAACCTACGTGCCAAGCTTGGCGATGATCCGCGTCACCCTCGTTGGCTCTATACGGTTCATGGCGTCGGCTATCGTTTTGAAGCACCAGCAAAATATCCCGATACCAAGGATGAGAAGTAGAAAACTTGTCTGATAGATTCGTTATAGGCAAGGGCCTTAGTAGCAAGGATAGCGCTGAGGTGCATAATAGCTCCTTGCGCGGGTCTTACAATACCATGCGCCCAGAACCTGATACAAAGCCAGCGCGTAGCTTCAATGCGCGTATGGCTTTTTTCTTTGCCCTAACTGCAGTCATGACGGCAGCAATTCTATCTGGCGTGCTTGCATATGTCTGGGAAGGTGAGTTTAGAGGCTATACACAGCAAAATATGCAACGATTGGCGCAGTCAACAGCAGATGCCCTCGGTACGCATTACGAACAAGAGGGTGGCTGGACAAGCGATGTGCTCTCTTATGTTGGCACTTATGTAGGTGATATGTCTGGCGTAGGTGTGCAGGTGCTTAATGCTGATGGTGCGATTCTGCTTGATGACACCCCTGCTTCGTCCAAAAAAGCCTATAAATCAGATGGTTCAACCAGCCAAGAGATTACTGGGGCCACCGCGGTTGTCTCCGCTGATGTGCATGATGCTAGTGGGACCAAAGTGGGCTCTGTGCGTATGTGGACATTTGGCTCTAGCGCGCTACTTACAGAGGCAGATAAGAACTTCCGTACAAATTCTTATAATGCCATTGTATGGGCTGCACTTATAGCAATTGCCCTTGCTAGCTTAATTGGGTATTTTGCTTCACGGCAGCTTGTAAGACCTATCAATCGCATTACTTCGACAGCCGCCCAGATTCGCAACGGCGATTTGACTGCCCGCAGCAACCTGTCAGGAGATGACGAGATCGGACGTCTTGGCGGAACCTTTGATGAGATGGCCACAAGTCTTGAAAGCGACATAAAACACGAACGCCGACTCACGGGTGACGTAGCACATGAGCTAAGAACTCCCTTAATGGCAATACAGGCGACCGTTGAAGCCATGCAAGACGGTGTGCTTCCAGCTGATGAAGAGCATCTTCAAACGGTAGACGATGAAGTGCGAAGACTGTCACGCCTCGTTGATGCCATGCTGCACCTATCAAGGATTGAAAACGGAAAGGCCCATTTTAATCCTGAGCGTACGGATGTCGTCTACCTAATTCGCAGCCTTGTGGACATGCAGGAAAGACTGTTTGCTGACAAAGGGCTTCGGCTACGGTTCGATGACAAGACGGCTCATCATGAGCTGTATGCAGATGTTGATCCCGATGGGATACGGGAGGCCGTAACGAATCTTATGTCGAACGCGATGCGTTATACGCCAGAGGGTGGCTGGGTTCTCGTAAGCGTTGCGCAAGATCGAGGCGACGTGATGATCTCTGTCCGTGATACTGGCATCGGCATTGCAAAAGAAGATATTCCAAAGACTTTTTCACGCTTCTGGCGGTCAGATGCAAGCCGGGAGAGGGTATCGGGGGGTCTTGGAGTTGGCTTGGCAATAACGAAGGGTGTCATAGACCAACATAACGGTACGATTTCAGTTGAGTCTGAGCTAGGACGTGGCACTACGTTCACGCTGCGGATCCCTTGCAACCAAAAACGGCACGGCAGGCATCAAGAGCACGTTGCTGAGACTGCAGACGGAGATGCATCAAATAGCGAGTAGATGATCACCAACAAAAAAGCATAACTAACCAGCACATGAAATGATGAGAAGACCCCGTACTGTTATAGTTAATTCGCAATAAGTAATGGTGACCCCGCGCGGATTTGAACCGCGGACACCAGGTTTAGGAAACCTGTGCTCTATCCCCTGAGCTACGGGGCCATATAAAAGTTATTCTACTACTTGTGTTGCTCATGGCGGCTGGAACGGCGAGCTCGAGTATTCTTAGCCTTGGCTTGCTCAGTCTCTTGCTTTGCTGCTTCTTCGGTTTTTATGTTGAGGTACTGCAGTACGCGTTTGTCAGACATCCTAGCAACTTCGGCATCTGCGGCCTTACGCATGGGCCTCACCATTCGCCAGTCGTAAACAAAGGCAATGATGATTAAGGCATATGCCGCAACGAGAAGAATAACCGAAACAATAACAAAGGCGTTGGCATATTCAGTTTGCTGCGAGCTGAATTGTGAGCTTAGCAGCCACGAAACGATCGTCAAGCCCATTCCCACGCCTAGCAGTATCCACCAGATGCGCTGGCTTCTCTTGTAAGAATCATGGCCCTCTAGGATTATGCGTGAGGCCGAGGCACGTCGATCTTCAATTTCGCGAGTGATGCGCTGCTGCTCCTTTCGCTCCTGCTTTGTCATCTCAGAAGCGCGTTTGCCAGACTTGCCGCTCTTGTAATCATTTGTATTTATGATATGCACATTACTTGCAGCCTCTCGACTAGGCTTTGCGCGGGCTGCAGACTTTTTGGTAAAGCCAGATGGAGCCTCAGAAATCGCTGTGGTGGAGTCAGACGTAGCTTCGGACGCTTTAATTTCCGAATCGATACTTGCTTTTGTAGCTTCTTCGCGTGCTTTGTTGATGGTATCAAGCAAAGACATAAGACTCCTCCATGGGGGAAAACGACTTACCGGTGATGATTTGGTATGCCTCCGCATATCGTTTGGATGTCCCCTCGATTATTTCCCTTGGCAAATGCGGGGGCTCGCCTGTCATATCCCAATGAGCGCTTAGCCAGTCACGGACATACTGTTTGTCATAGCTAGGCTGTACATGGCCAGGTTGGTAGGTGTTAGCCGGCCAAAAACGACTTGAATCAGGCGTCAAGCACTCGTCAATGAGAGTAAGCTGCCCTCTTACAAAGCCGAACTCAAATTTTGTATCAGCAATGATAACGCCTTGCGATGCTGCATATTCTGACGCTTTGGTATAGATGGAAAGTGAAGCCTCGCGGAGCTGTACTGCTAAATCTTTTCCAACAAGCTCAGCGCAGCGATCAAATGAGATGTTCTCATCGTGATCGCCAACAGCAGCTTTAGTCGATGGGGTAAAAATCGGTTCGGGCAGCTTAGATGCTTCTGTCAGGCCATCAGGTAATTCAATGCCGCATACGGTGCGATTTTGATCATAAGTTTTTTTCCCAGATCCAGTGAGGTATCCGCGGACAATGCACTCGATGGGGATGGGCTTAGCCTTTTTTACCAGCATGGAGCGTCCAGCTAGATAGCCAGAATACGCTTTGTAGGCATCTGGCAGATCAGCAGGATCAATTGAGATCATGTGATTAGAAATGAGATCTGAAAAACGCTTAAACCAGAAAGCCGATATGCGGGTGAGTATCTCACCCTTATGAGGTATTTCATCCGGAAGGATAAAATCAAACGCGCTGATGCGATCGCTTGCCACCATCAGCAATGTGTCGCCGCAGTCGTAAATGTCGCGTACTTTTCCTTGAGAGTCAGGGCGTTTGTTCATCGAAGCCATTCAATTTCCCTTCATCTGAGTAGCTGTGGAATTATACATACTTACAATACTGAGTCAAGTATAAGAGTTGGCTCTACGTATCGGAGTTACTCTTTCCGCTATTGCTCTCTTCATTGGTGTTAGATGAAGAACTGCTGTTGTTGTCGCTGCTCTTATTGTCATCAGTTGTGTTATTTGTGTTGTCCGAGGGAGATGTTGAAGAACCAGTAGAAACTGTGATTGTGACAGTAGAGCCCTTTTTAGCAAGGCTACCTGATCCAGGGCTTGAGCTTATTACGTCACCAGAAGAGACTGAGCTGCTTGAAGCATATGCGACGTTGACGGAAAAGCCTGCGTTCTCAAGGGCGGAGCTAGCAGAGCTTTCACTTTTACCAACAACAACAGGTACGCTGACTTTCGATGAGCCGCTTGAGACTGTAATCGTAACTGTAGAGCCTTTTTCAGCAGAGCCTGTGGGCGACTGCTTTATTACATAGCCCTTGTCTACACTATCGCTTTCGGCAGTCTGAGAGGAGACTGCAAAACCAGCCGCCTTCAGGTCGCTTGTGGCAGCGGACTCACTTTCGCCGGTTACGTCTGGCACATCGACAGTTTCCGGACCAAGCGAGAGCTGATAGGTGACCGTATCTCCTGCTTTTACAGAAGTTCCTGCAGCGGGATCTTGTTGGGCTACCTTTCCTACTTCGACATCGCTACTATATACGCCATCGCCTGCCTTTGAGACAAGATTATATTTGGCAAGAGCTGCTTCTGCCTCACTAGCGGTCATACCCGATAGGTCTGGTACTGTCTCATCGGCGGCGGGCTCGGCACCTTTTGAAACATAGAGTGTAATTTGGGTGCCCTTGGAAAACGATTTTCCAGCAGCCGGGTCTTGGTCTATTACCTTGCCTTCGGCTACCGAGTCAGAGTACTCCTCCTTTACGTCTCCAGCAGTAAACCAATTAGTTGAGTTGATCTGCGCAATTGCGTCATCCTGGCTGAGGCCTACAAGGTTGGGTACCTGTTTAGTGCCGCTGCTAGAGGACAGAAGATAGAATATTCCGATTGCAATAGCTACTGCTGCGACAACGCCAATGGCTATGCCAATGGCCATATGCCGGCGATGCTTTTTCTCATTTTCCTCCTGCTGCTGACGAGCCAGTTCGGTGGCTGTAGTGCGGTGTCCACGAGAGCTACGACCTGACCCCTGAGATACATGGGGCATCGCCGTCGTCGAGGAGGTTTTATCACCAAGTTTGGTCGTTGGTGTTACTGGCAGCAGTGCAGTTGCGTTGTTGACTGCTTGCAAACGACCGGCGAGGTAGTCGTGTAATACGCGTACAAGCTCGTCAGCGGTCTGAAATCGATCTGCTGGATTTTTCTGCATGCATTTGAGGATGATGCCTTCAAGAGATGGGTCAACGGCTGGATTACGTTGGCTAGGGGGCTGGGGCTGTTCGTTGACCTGCTTCAAAGCCACCGTGATTGCGTCGTCTCCATCAAAAGGCACGGTGCCTGTGGCTGCTTCGTACATCACTACGCCTAACGAGTAAATATCAGTCGTCGGGCCTAGCTCCTTGCCCTGGGTTTGCTCAGGTGAGACATAATGGGCTGTTCCTAAGACGGAGTTGTCAGTTGTGAGATGGCTGTTCTTGGCTCGTGCGATGCCAAAGTCCATGACTTTGATGTTGCCATCAGGTTGGACCATTATGTTTTGGGGTTTAATGTCTCGGTGGATAATATCATGTTTATGGGCAACAGAAAGCGCTTGCGCAATTTGGCTGCCTATCTGGGCGACCTTTTTGCAGTCAAGGGCCCCATGTTTGCGGATGCCGCTCTTTAGGTCAGTGCCCCTGAGATACTCCATGACGATGTAATAAGTATCTCCATCTTTTCCCCAGTCATAGACAGAGACTATATAAGGGCTCTGCAAGGCCGCGGCTGCCTGTGCCTCTTGCTTAAAGCGTGCGGCAAAGGATGGATCGGTGGCGTATTGTGGCAACATTGTCTTTATGGCGACAATGCGACCCAGGACTTGGTCAAGGCCACGGTAGACAATGGCCATTCCACCAGTGCCCACCTTGTCTTGGACAGTATAGCGTCCACCGAGTATTCTACCTGGCATGCTTTACTCCTATCCTGCTCGTGGCCACGCCACGTCCTGCTACGATTTTTGTGTGTTTGTTGGCGACGAGCCCCACATTCGCAAGGGAGGCTATTGTCGCCATCGCAGGTGCGCTACTAATAATATGGCACTTTGAGGCATTGTGAGACAAGATTGACATCATCGGCTTGCTCCAGATACTTGAACGTTGAGACAAGCTGCGAGCACCTTGCCGGCGATGGTTGCGGCTACACCATTGACAGACGTGTTCGGGTCCGTTTGCTCAATTACTACAGAAATGGCAACCGTGGGCTCGTCATAGGGGGCGAAGCCTATGAATAGCGAGTTGGAAGTCGAAGAGCTCGTTTCAGCAGTCCCTGTTTTGCCAGCGACCTCCACTCCACTTATACGTGCGTTTACACCTGTGCCGTTTTGAACAACTTCCAGCATTGCCTGTTTCACCTGGCTTGCCGTTGACGCGGAGATCACTTGGCCCAAAGAGGTGGGTTGGGTAGTGCTCGTTGTCGTCCCCTCAGGTGAAAGTATATGGTCGATGATATAGGGGTTCATGGCGACTCCGCCGTTGGCTATCGTTGCTGCGATGACGGCGTTTTGCATGACGGTCGTTTGGGGACCTGCTGGGCTGGCATGCTCTCCGACCGGTTGTCCGCACGCGGCCCATGCGGTTTCCCAGGTGGTCATTTCAGAAGCTTTTGGCATCAGCGAAGAAAGTGAGGTAAAGTCAAGCCCAAGCGTGCTGTCATAACCAAAGGCTTCTGCATAGCGAACCAATGCCGTCGATCCAACTTGAGTCCCAACCTGGCCGAAGGCCGTGTTCACAGAGTGGGCGTAAGCATCAAGCAAACTGAGCGTACCCCAAGACTCATTATTATCGTTTGTGACTGCCGCTCCGCCAATATCCATCGAAGATGGAGCAGAGTACGTGCTATTGAGGGTGGTCGTTCCGGTTTCAAGGGCTGCGGCGAGCGTGACGGTTTTGAAGGTCGAGCCAGGCGCATAGCGCGCTTGTGTTGTACGATCGAGAAGAGCCCCGCTTGCGCTGCCTGATTGAATGAGAGTCCCCACATCACTGTAGTTGTATGTCGGAGATGAGGCTTTGGCGAGGACGGCTCCTGTCGTTGGATTGAGCACCACAATGGCACCGGTGTAGTTTTCCAAGGCGCTTTCGGCGGCCTTTTGCATTTGCGAATTGAGCGTGAGAACGACGGAAGATCCTGAAGTCTTCACTCCTGCCAGCGACATGAGCGCGCTTTGCCAACTTGAATAATCTGCGTGGCCTGTCAACACGTCATTCGCGGTGGACTCGATACCAGAGCTACCATATTGGGATGACAAGTAGCCCACCGTATGCACCGCAAGCGAGCCTTGTGGATAGCTGCGTTGGTATGTGCCGTCAGACTGTTCTACTGATTCGGCTAGCGTCACACCGTCAGATGTGAGAATAGCGCCCCTTTGGACATGCTCACTCTTCGCAATCGTGTGGTTGTTTGAGGGCATGTTTTGATAGTCTGTAGCATGTATGATCTGTATGTAGGTAAGGTTGGCAATCAAAACAGTAAACATAAGCGCGAAGACGGTAACGATTGTCGTGAGGCGCTTAGACAAAGCTACGCGCCCTAACACACCAGATTCTGGCGTAAGCATGCCAAAACTGCCACGCGCGTGGCTTCCTTGGACAACGGCGGACATGCGCCCTGTTTTGCCTCTTGGTGTGAATGTAACAGGCGCTTGTCGTGTTGCTGTCATTTCTACTTGTGCGCCATGGCCGGTGCCCTCGTCGCCCGCGCGCAGCAGGAGCCCTATCGATATGAAGCTTGAGAGCAACGAGCTGCCGCCTTGGCTCATGAAGGGCAGTGTAACGCCGGTGAGGGGAAGGAGCTTTGTCACGCCGCCAACGATAAGAAAAGCTTGTATGACGAGAGCGGAAGTGAGGCCGAGTGCCGTGAAGGCAGAAACATCCGATTTGGCTCGTGCAGCTGTCGTGAGGCCACGCACAGCCAGTAGAAGATAGCAGATTAGTATCGCAGTTCCTCCGAAGAGCCCCATTTCCTCTCCTATGGCGGAGAAGATGAAGTCTGATTCCACTATGGGAATCAATGTGGGCATTCCTTTTCCTATGCCGACGCCGACAAGTCCGCCATCAGCAAGTGAGTAAATGGACTGAACGATTTGCAGACCCTTGTTTGACGGGTCAGACCAAGGATTCAGCCAAATTTGAATGCGAGTTTGGACATGGGCAAAGGCGTAATAGCAAAAAACGCTCCCAATAGCGAGTAGCACCAAAGAGAAAATTACATAGCTCACTCGTCCTGTGCACACGTAAAGCATTATGACAAAAAACATAAAGAAGAGCAGAGCGCTGCCCAAATCACTTTCAAAGATAACGATGAGTAGCGAGATTCCCCACATTACCAGCAATGGTGCAAGCATACGAGGTCGTGGCAAGGCCAAAGGCCCAATATGGCGTGTTGAGGCAGAAAGCAGCTCGCGATTCTCTGCAAAATAAGCAGCGAGGAAAAGAATAATCAAAACCTTTGCCAGCTCACCAGGTTGAAACGAAAATGATCCAAACGTAATCCAAAGTTTTGACCCGTTAATTTCTGTGCCGATGAGCATGGGTAGCAGCAAAAGAGCTATTCCCATGATGCCGAGGCTGAATTTGTACTCGGCAAGCTTGTCAAGGTTCGGTACCAAGACAAGCACAGTGATCATTGCTGCAACAGAGAGGAAAAGCCAGGCGATCTGGCCGGCCGCCTTGTCGGGAGCGAGACGCGTAACAAAGGCGATGCCCACGCCTGAGAGCATAAAGACGATCGGCAGTATGGCGGGGTCTGCTCCTGGGGCCAAATGACGTATGGCAATGTGAGCGACCGTGAATGCAACGAACAGGGCTATGGGAACAGAAAGGGAAGAGACGCTCAGCGCCACATTTGCATCGACGAGATACATTGCATACAGAAGAACAACAGGTATGGCTGTAAGAAGAAGCAACAGAAGTTCGGTGTTGCGACGGGTATTAAGCGCCTTTGCCTTCATATTATTCGCCTCCAGATGTTGAAGAAGATGTGGTGTTCCCCTCTGGTGTTGCAGGGTTGTCGGGGGAAGTATCGGTACCTTCGGTCGATTTTCCTGCAGTTTCAGCGGCATCAGTTTTTTCTTGATCAATTTGCGCGCGATAGCTCTCGATGGTTTTGCGTGCGTCATCTTCACTGTTCATCATGATGCCACGATCAAGGTCGTCCTGCACCGTCTGTGGCAAATCAGAAGTTTCTACAGTTGTTGTCATATCCAGCTGAGACAGATTGAGCCCGAAGACCGTATAGTTCACGCCATGGTATATGCCCACAGTGCCATTGTGATCGGCAATGTACCAGGAGGACTGCACATAAGCGGCAAGCAGCCCAACTAGTGCCGCGATGATGACAAGAGCTACTGCTGTGACGTAAAGGATGGTGCGGCGCCTTTTTTTGCGACGTTGCTCCTCAAGGCCATCGTCGATGACATCTACCACGATGACAGTAACATTGTCGTGTCCTCCTGCTGAAAGCGCGGTGGCGACAAGGTTGTCTGCAGCTGCTTGTGGTGTTGTAGAAGATACGGCGATGGCTTCTATTTCCGAGTCTTCCACCATCGAGGACAAACCATCTGAGCAAAGTATGAGGCGATCTTCTGTGGCTATGTTCAGCGTGAAATGATCTGCATACATGTCAGGGTCAGATCCAAGTGCGCGCGTGATGACTGACCTTGACGGATGCACACGGGCTTCATCTGCGGTTATTTCGCCTGCGTCTACAAGCTCTTCGACATAGGAGTGGTCATGTGTCAGGCGCACAAGTGTGCCATGATGCAAAAGATAAAGACGAGAATCTCCTACATGAGCTATAGCCATGCGGTCATCTTCTATGAGGAGGCATGTGCAAGTAGACCCCATACCGATCTTCCCTTTGCCCTCCGCGGCGCCTTGTATCACTGCAGCGTTGGCAGCCTCTACAGCGGCGCCGAGGAGTACGTCATCTGCCTCCAAAGGAGCTTGGTCAGCAAGCGTCTGGACTGCGATGGAACTTGCTACCTCTCCAGCAGCATGGCCACCCATGCCGTCGCAGACAGCAAACAAGGGAGCGCGCACAAGAAAAGAGTCCTCATTGTGGCTACGAACCAAGCCTACATCCGAGCGGACTCCCCAAGAAAGACGTGCTGTTGAGCCCGTGGCCGTTTCGGCATCAGATCGGTTTTTGACGGGAATCGTGTCATGACCCGGACTAGAGGTTGGCTCTACCGAAACGTGGCTATTGCGGTGAAGGAGAGGCTTGTTGTTATGCTTTTTGAGCATTTTCCCACCCAGCCTCCTTAGCGGCGACTTACGCGCATGATTGCGTCGCCTACCTGCACCTCATCCTCATCGCGCAAAGTTACAGGCTGGTCGATAGGATGTCCATTGACCAGCGTACCGTTGGTAGAATGGAGATCCTCAAGTACAAGGGCTGGGCCTTGCAAGGTGTAGCGTGCATGGGTTGCAGAGACAAAAGGCTCGTCAATGACAATATCTGAGGAAGGGGAGCGTCCCATTACGACTGGGCCAAGAATGTCGACGTGCAGACCCCGCAAAGCGCGCGGCCCTTTTTCAACGTCAATAGACCAAATTGCCGCATCTTTACGTTGGCCGCGGACAAGGCCGATGCCTGTCTTCATAGTCACAAAAAGAAAAATATAGAGTAGTGCGACAAGCAAGATACGACCGATAAATAAAACGAGGTCGATCATCTTAGCTCTCCCGGAACTCAAGATTCATAAGGCCTACGGTTATCAAATCACCATCACGCAACGCGCATTCGTGTATGTCCACATCATTTACTAGGGTCCCATTTGTGGACTGCAAATCACGAATGTGCCAGCTGCGCCCATCAAATGAAAGCTCTGCATGCTGTCGTGATACGTTCGGGTCACGCAAAACGACTCCTCCCGGCGTACGCTCTCTGCCGATGATAGCTGTAGGCGAGGTCGCCATGTAGACTCGACCAGATTGGTGGTCAATGAGACGGCATGTCGCTGGAGCTTGCGTTGCGGGTGAGGCCGCCTGCTCTGTACGGCGAACAGCAACAGGGCGGCGTTGGGTCACAGGCACGTTCTGTGCAGCCTGTTGTGGGGCAGGTTGGGAGATTACGTCTGCATACTGGCTATCTACATAATCGGTGGGAATGACGCCCAACCCCCTTGAATCGTCTGAAAGGGGTGATGGAGCTGTAATTTGCGCTGGATCCATCACTGGGATATCGCGAAGGTTGGATGATTGTTGGTTAAAGGGAATAGCGGGAGGCGTGTAGGTAGATGCATGCCTCTGATCTGGGTTTTTTTGTGCATTAAAGGCAGCTGGAGCTGGTGTTGATGCTGCTCCTCCTACCATTGAAGCACCTGAGAGAAAAGCCTCTTCTTCTTGGCGCAAACGATTAAGCGTCAAAGCATCTACGTTTTCTGCAAAGACGGCAAACTTTCCGCTATGCAGGGAAGGATCAACCATAAAGCGCGCCAATGGCCTGCCTACAAAAGAGTACCCGCGCCTTTTGCCTTCAGCCTCAACGAAGTCAGCGATTTCGGTGGTGATTTGTGGATATAGAGGGCGCATGGCGGCGTCATCCGGTGATGCTACAAGAATGGTGTAAAGAGCAGGAGCTGTATCTACTCCATTGACCACGAAGGTCTCGTTTTCCATTTCTCGTGCGGCACGCTTTGCAAGTTTTTTGAAAGAAATAGGTGCAATGAAGCCCTGAGGCGCGGCACCAAAGGCCTCATCCATGCGCTGTTCAAAGGTTTTAATGACATTCATGCCGTCTCCCCATCCTCCCAGTCAAACTCCCGCGGACCACGCAGGGCGAGCGCGAGACAGACAAGTACACCTAAGAGTACCGCAACACCGACAGTACTCCAATTAGGAGTAGGCCAGATGCCACCATTTTCCATTCTAACCGCGAGAAGCTGGAAGAATATTACAACGACGCAGCCTAATATCTGGCCCACTATACTACGGATACTCGAGGAGCCCGATCGTGTAATTACAGATGCAACACATGCGGCCACAATACAGCCCAGAAAAGACATGAGCGACGAGGGCCTTAAAGAAAGGACTAGCACATGCTCCAGCTGGCTTACGGAAAAGCCTGTCGAAGTTGCTGCTGACATGACGCGAGCGAGTCCCCAAGATGTTGCGGATGCAAGCGCTGCTAAAGGAATCGATGAAGAGGTACCCGCTATCGCTGCAGAGGCAGCAGGCTCTCCTAATGCAGGAGCTACGAGTAGCGCAAGGCTCACAGCCTTTTTGCCATGGCCCTTCGTGAGGCAGATGAAGGTCAAGATGAGGGCAACGCCTGAAACCATTACAGTAAAGGGGCTCGAACCTGTGCCATGCAGCGCAGCAACAAGCATCACCACCACGACTACGGCTGCAAGCGGAGTCCAGAGGGCTGCAGCACAGGCAGCAAATAAAGTTGTCAGCACCCTTGAGTGCCCAAGAAATCCAGTTTCGTATGGCGCAAGCCTCCAAACTAATAATGCGCAAACCATTGATGTCGCGCCGCGTATGATCAGCGGCCATAGCCAGGGATATCGGTAGGTTAGTGGCAGACGGTCTTTAAGGCTGTCTTGGTCGGAGGGACCTCCAGGCTCGTGTGTCTGCGAAAGAAGGGCGGACAAAGATTGGGCGCCTGCTTCCGGGTCGCCGAGATCGTAGGCGATGTCATTGGCTACGAGACCTATGTCGTACGGTCGATCCGTGGCATCGGGAGAGAGGCAAGAAAGCAAAAGCTGCTCTGTAAGACCGTCCAAGGAAGCGTCCATTTTAGAAAGCTTTGGCTTTGGTCCTCGTTGGATCAGCGCAAGCGATGCTTCCGCCGTAGGAGCTACGAAAAGCCTTGTCCCCAATAGCGCCTCTAAGGTGACTACTGCCAGCGCAAAAACATCGGTGCGCTCATCGACAAGCTTGCCCTCGAGCTGCTCCGGGGGCATGTAGCCTATCGTGCCGCCACGTGCGTCTGCGTAACCCGCTGCTGACGCAAGCGTTGCCATGCCGAAGTCGCATAGCTTCACTGACCCGTCGTAGGTGAACATGATGTTCGACGGTTTGATATCTAGATGCAGAATGCCGTTTTGGTGAGCAAAGGCCAAGGCGCAGCCAAGTTCATGCACAAGGTAGGCGGTTTCGTCATGAGTTAAAGTACCGCCTTCAACGCGTGCAAGCAGGTCTGCCAGTGTCAGGCCATCGACGTATTCCATTACGATATAGGCTATGCCGTCTTCAACTTCAAAGTCGTGGATGGCCACTATGTTGGGGTGCTCAAGGCGGCTTGCAGTGCGCGCTTCCCCTAAAGCCTCATCGATCGTCGAGGCCATGGCTTGGCTTTCTGTGCTTGCAACGCCAGCCTGGCTAATGAGCGGCAGGCGTTTGATAGCCACTCTTCTTTGTAGACGGGTATCCCAACATGCGAGGACAGCTCCAAAGCCACCAGTGCCGCATGAGTTCATCACACGATAGCGTCTGAGGAGCATTTCTGGGTAGGCGTGAGAAAAGCCGTCGCCTCCATGCGGCGCAGCTCCTGTGTTTTCAGGAGCAGGAGAGGCAGTGCGGCGCAGTTGGGTCTTGTCGTACTCAGGCATGCCGGCTCCCTCCCGTGACGCGTGATACGACCGATATGACAGCTCAGGACTTCTTGTGAAATTAGTCGAAGGTGCGTCGCGTATGACTTTATGTTGATACACAAACATGTCGTACTGATATTAGACCTAACAGGGTTCAGGACTTGCTGACCATCTATACTAATCTAAGGGTATTGGACGGATTTTTTTGGGGGCTTGTATGTCGGAGGAAACAGCAACAAAAGGACAGACACCGCTTATAGGTATTATATTAGGCTCAAAATCAGATATGCCTACCATGGAGGCGTGCACAGGGGAGCTCGACGAGCTGGGGGCTCCTTACGAAGTAGTCATAGCATCGGCACACCGCTCTCCCGAGAAAGTTCGCACATGGGCAAGTACCGCGGCCGAGAGAGGTATAAGGGTCATTATTGCCGCGGCGGGCAAGGCTGCTCATCTCGGAGGCGTTGTAGCATCCTATACGCCTCTTCCTATAGTGGGCGTCCCTATGAAGACGAGTGACCTCGGCGGCATGGACTCGTTGCTATCCATGGTACAGATGCCTTCCGGTGTGCCAGTAGCCTGTGTTGCAATAGGAGGGGCAAAAAATGCGGCCATCTATGCGGTGCAGATACTCGGTGCCACATTGCCCCAGTACAGGCAAGTGATCCTCAATCTTAAAAAGGCCATGGCTGAGGCTTAGATCTGGATACGGAGCAGGATGAAGCGGAAAGCCGCTACAGCGCATGAGGCAGAGACTCCCAGCGGGAGGCAGGGGCAGAAAACGCTCTCGCGTAGAGTTAGTGCTCACCTGCTGGTCATTGCAGGATTCGTCCTGCTGTTTGTTGCCGGCGCCATGCTCGCTTATCGGCAATACGCCTATTACCAACAAGATAAAGTCAATGAGGACCTTGCCAGTCACGTCACGGTAGACACGACGAGCTCTGAAAGCTCGCCAGTTATTGTGGATTGGGACAGTCTGAAAGCCATAGACCCTGATATCGTCGGCTGGCTGTATGTGCCTGGCACAAACATCAACTATGCTGTTTACCAGGGGTCAGACAATGAATACTACTTGCGTCATAATGCGGAAGGCACATGGACGGTGGGAGGTCAACTTTTTCTTGATTATGAGAATAGCTCTCCGGGGCTCATAGACAGTCAGTCAATCATATATGGTCATCATCTACAAAACGGCACGATGTTTGAGCAAATAGCACAGATGGACCAACAAGAGACCTTCAACAGGCAGGACACGATCTGGTATCTTACCGAAAGCAAAGCCTATCAACTCACGCCATTGTTCATGTACGATACCGATAGCGATGATCTCACAGCCCGCACCTTCACTTTTTCAAGCGAAGACGAGTTCCATACCTATCTTGCCGCACGTCTCAATCGAGCTGTCACACGTTGCGACGGCGCAGACAAAATAATAGAAGGCATATCTCATGTGCTCACGCTTTCGACATGCGTTTACTACGATACGTATGCTGAAGGGCATGGGCGGGGCCTCGTTGTCTGCGCTCCCATAGAAGAAGTGCGTTCTGCGTTGTCCATCTCATCTGCATAGTAAGCTGAACGTCTCACGGTGTATTAGCAGGAAGAGGAGAGATCCGTTGAGTGAATTCTGCAATCTTTCAGAAAGCGCTTGGGAAGACTCTGGGGAAGACTTGCATGACGAGTGCGGCGTCTTTGGCATCTGGGCGCCCTGTCGCGACGTTTCTCGGCTTACCTATTTCGCCTTGCGTGCGCTTCAACACCGAGGCCAAGAGTCGGCCGGAATTGCCGTTGGTGATGGCAAGACAGTTGTTGTTCGCAAGGATCTTGGCCTGGTAAGCCAAGTTTTCAGCGATGCCGACCTCTCGGCGATGTCGGGAAAATGCTCCATCGGTCATGTGAGGTATGGCACCTCAGGGGCAAAGAGCTGGGAATCGGCGCAGCCCCATCTGTCAACCATCAATGATACGATCATTGCACTTGCCCACAACGGCACCCTCGTCAATTCTGATGAGCTGCGTGACGACCTCATACGGCTTGGCATACCATTCCGCTCCAATACCGACTCGGAAGTTGCTGCCCAGCTCATAGGGTACTTTACGCAGCAGACACATCATCTGCGTCAGGGAATAGCCCATACTATGCAAATGGTTGAGGGGGGCTATGCAATGACGCTCGTTCGCGACAACGCCCTTTATGCCTTTCGCGATCCGAATGGCATTCGCCCACTTGTTTTGGGGAAGTTGCCTGCCGGGCCAGTTGACGGTGAAGAGCCCGGGTGGGTTATCGCAAGCGAGACCTGCGCCTTTGATATCATTGGCGCACGCTATGTGCGTGATGTGATGCCAGGGGAAATTCTACGCATATCCGATGAGGGCATTTCTTCAGAACAGGGGCTGCCTGCTGCAGCCCCAGCAAATTGCATTTTTGAGGACGTATACTTTTCAAGGCCGGACTCGGTGAAGGATGGGCGTTCCTTCTATTCTGTCAGGTATGCAATGGGCCGCCGGCTTGCACAAGAGGCCCCGTGCGATGTTGATTTAATAATTGATGTACCTGACTCTGGGCGTCCCGCTGCTGAAGGCTTCGCATACGAGCTCGGTGTTCCTTATGGTGAGGGGCTTGTTAAAAACCGCTATGTAGCTCGCACGTTCATTCAACCGACCCAGAGTTTGCGCCAGATGGGAGTTAGGCTTAAGTTGAATCCCCTCACGGACAATATTGAGGGAAAACGTATTTGCATGGTTGACGATTCGATTGTAAGGGGCACCACGTCAAAGCAAATCGTTCGAATGCTTCGAGAGGCAGGAGCGACTGAAGTGCATGTACGTTCGGCTTCTCCTACGGTCGTCTGGCCTTGTTTTTATGGAATTGACACGGGTGTTCAAGGGCAGCTGATCGCAGCAAAGAAGAGCATAGACGAGATTCAAGCATTTATCGAAGCAGATTCACTGGCATACCTTTCGGTCGGCGGCATGTTGTCATGTGTACCAAAGAACGGCTATTGCTCTGCATGTTTTACAGGGCGCTACCCCGTGGAGATACCTGACGACTTTGCCCGCGAGAAGTTTTTGGAGGGCTTCGTCCCCTGCAACCTCTCTCACCCTTCTGAAGACACAAGGGCACAAATTAGAAGCTTTAACCAAGCAGCACAAGTCGCCGTACATAAAGGAGACGCTCGATGAACATAGAAGCTCAGCACGTAAGTTATGCGGATGCCGGTGTCGATGTCGATGAAGGCGCACGCTCGGTGGATTTGATCAAACCCATCGTCTCCAAAACCCGCCGGCCAGAGGTCATAGGTGGCCTCGGTGGCTTTGGCTCTCTTTTTTCTGCCCAGTCATTTAAGAACATGGACGAGCCGATACTTGTCTCTAGTACCGATGGCGTGGGAACGAAGCTCGCGATCGCCCAGATGCTTGGGCGCAACATGTCAGTAGGCAAGGACTTGGTCGCAATGTGTGCTGACGACATCGTAGTGGCTGGAGCAGAGCCGCTTTTCTTTTTAGATTATATTGCGACTGGCAAGCTCCAAGCCGAGTCAGTAGCTGAAATAGTTGGCGGCATAGCCGAAGGTTGCACTCTGGCTGGTTGCGCACTGGTAGGAGGCGAAACCGCCGAACATCCTGGCGTGATGGACCCTGCTGCTTACGATCTCGCGGGCTTTGTCGTTGGGGTTGTGGATAGGCCAAAGATGCTAGGACCACAACGCGTGCGCCCTGGTGATGTGATCGTAGGCCTTCCCAGCTCCGGCATCCATTCAAATGGCTATTCCCTTGTGAGAAAGGTTGTTGTGGATGGCAAGACTCCAGAAGAGCTGAGCGTCCCCTGCAAGGAGCTGGGAGGTTCTAGTTTGGCTGACGCTCTGCTTAAACCGACGACTATTTACGCTGGGCATCTTGTGGCGGCTCTGCGTTCTGGCATGCCGGTGCATGCCATGGCTCATATAACCGGTGGAGGAATTACTGAGAACCTAAACCGCGCTTTGCCAAGCGATGTGGACGCGGTGGTGAACCGAAGTAGCGCACTCGATGCCACCCGACAGGATTTAAGTACCCACCCAGCTTGGTGTGTACCACCAATCATCAGCTACGTCATACGGGCGGCCAAGCTCACTGCCGATGAGGCTTATAAGACGTTCAATATGGGAGTTGGCATGGCCGTGCTCTGTGGGCCCGAAGATGTGGACAGGGTTTGCGAGGAGTTGAAGAAGCAAGGACTTCCTGCTTTTATCATGGGTGAATGTGCAACGGGCACAGGGAAAGTGAGGTATCGATGACGATTCGAATAGGCGTCTTGATAAGCGGCAACGGAACCAATCTGCAAGCGATTATTGATCGAATTGCCGCAGGTGCCCTTGACGCGCAGATTGCCCTCGTTGTAAGTTCGCGTTCCTCGGCTTATGGGCTCAAGCGCGCAGAGGCGGTCGGTCTGCAGACGCTGACGTTGAGTGAAGAGATCTATGCCGATCCCCTTGTTGCTGACGAAGTCATCGCGAAAGAGCTGGTACAACACGGCGTGGAGTATGTGGTGATGGCAGGCTACATGCGCAAAGTTCACGAGATCATCCTTGGTGCGTATCCCAACCACGTGATAAATCTTCATCCAGCACTCCTTCCCAGCTTCCCTGGAGCTCATGCGATACAAGACGCTTACGACCGTGGCGTCAAAATTACAGGCGTTACTGTGCACTTTGCGAATAGTGACTATGATGCAGGCCCAATCATTGCGCAGAGGGCGTTGGCGGTGGAAGAGGGTTGGTCAGTCGAAGACCTCGAGAAGCACGTGCACGAGATTGAGCATCAACTTTATCCAGACGTTCTACAGATGATTGCCGATGGCCGTGTATCTGTAGATGCTGATCGCCATGTGCATATCGTGCCGAAAAAGAACTAGCCATCGACTCTAACATACGAGAGCGCCACTATGCATTCGACATGCTTTGTGTGGGGGAACATATCGACCGGCAGAATGCGCGTTACGCGATAGCCCCGTGCGCGCAAAATATCTAAGTCTCTGAGTTGCGTTTTTACATTGCAGGATACATAGATGACGCGCTGTGGAGCAAGTAGGGATATGCTCTCCAAAAAGTCGGGGGTCGACCCTGCGCGCGGAGGGTCAAGGATCACTGCGTCAAAATGACAGGGGGCGTTGCCACAACAAGCCGCTTTTATGTAGGCTGTCGCATCTGTGCGCACAAAGCGACAGCTCGTTTGAAGTGCATTTATACGTGCGTTTCTTTGAGCGCACGCAATCGCGTCCGGTGTTTGGTCAATGCCCACCACTTGTATGGTCTGCTTATGCTGTTTCAGTGCCGACGCGGCACAAATGCCAATTGTCCCTGTACCGCAATAGGCATCAAGTAGGCGGCTCCTCTCACGGAGCCCAGCTGCCTCAATTGCTCGTTGGTATAGCGTTTCGGTTTGAGCGGGATTTGTTTGGTAGAAACTTTGAGGCCCGATTTCAAATAAGCACCCGAGCAGCTTGTCATGCATAGCGCCCGTCCCCCAAACTACGTGGGACTGTCGTCCGAGCATGGCGTTCGTTTTGCGATTGTTTATATTTTGAACAGCTGAAGTAACTCCAGGGCAAGCCTTGTGGAGGGCATGAAAAAACTCTTCTTTATGAAGAAAATTGCGATGAGAAGTTACAATGACTAGTAGGCATTCGTTGGTTTTCCAACCAATGCGTACGATTGCGTGTCGCAGGACTCCCGTGCTCTGGTCTTCATTGTAGGCGGGAATATGCCACTCCTCAGCAACGCGAGCCAGTTTGTTGAATATTTTTCTTGCTTGTGGATTTTCGGCCAAGCATGCTTGGCATGGGATGATATGATGAGTCCCGCGCGCGTAGAAACCATAACGAATATTTTCTTGAGTGCCAGGAGCAAATGGCGTTGCAGCCTTATGGCGGAAGTGTGTGGGTGCGTTTTGCATGCCTGCTATCTCGTCTAATTGGGAGCAATCTTGTTTAATAACATTGGCGAAGACAGAAGCTATCCATTCTTGCTTGCGACGTAGCTGAATCGCATACGGAACCGCGAGCCACTCGCAGCCTCCGCACGTGCGTGCGATTGGACAGGTGTAAGTCTTGTATCCCATACTCTTAGTGTAGCAACATAACGCTGTAAGTGGGATTCCGCGTTACCATAAAAGATAGGATGTGCAGTCTTGGCGAGTAAGGAGAAGAAATGGGATCGGTTAAAAGAGTTGGGATTATAGGCCAGGGTCATGTTGGAGCACATGTTGCCAATAGCCTTATCTTACAAGGTATTGCAGATGAGCTCGTTCTTGTAGACTTGCTTGATAAAAAGCTAGAAGCAGAAGTGCAGGACCTCACAGACTCGCTTTCCTTTGCTCCCCATAATGTGCACATAGAAAATGCTGGTGCGCAATATGAGGCACTTGCAGACTGTGATGTGATCGTTAATGCCGCTGGTCATGTGAGTGCCTCAGCGAACGGCCGTGACGGAGAGTTGTTTGTCACCTCCGATGAGGTTCCCAAGTTTGCGCAGCGTATCGTAAAGGCAGGCTTTAATGGCGTGTGGGTCTCGATTGCCAACCCCTGTGATGTTATAGCGACGGCTATCTGGCACTTGACTGACTATGACCCCAAAAAAATCATCGGTTCAGGCACAGCACTAGATTCTGCGCGCGTCAAACATGTGTTATCACGTGAAACAGGATACGCGCAAAGTTCCATTGACGCATACATGCTAGGTGAGCATGGCTTCTCTCAATTCGTTGCTTGGTCTCAGGTGCGTTTTGGCGGAAAGCCTCTTGCGGAGCTTACCGCTGAACAGCCTGCGCGCTTCTCCTTTGATCTTGACAAGCTGGAGCAGGATGCGAAGCTGGGTGGTTATGTAAGCATGGCTGGCAAACACTGCACCGAGTACGCTGTCGCGAATGCGGCCACACGCATCATCAGCGCTGTTCTTTCTGACGAGCAGTGCATCTTGGCATGTTCGACCCAACTGACAGGGCAATATGGCCAGTCAGGTCACTGGGCCTCTCTACCATGTGTCATCGGCTCCAATGGTGTGCAGGAGATCATCGAGCTGAACCTAACTGCAGATGAGCAGAAGCGGTTTGCAGCTTCTTGTACGCATATAAAGGAGAACATCTCTAAAATTACGTGGTGGTAGTCTTGGCGGCTGCTGCGTATACAGTGGCATATAAATGAGAGTGCTTGACTATAGCGGCGTCGTGAACCTTAGCTTCAAAAGGTTCGCGGCGCGATGTTGTTTATTTGGGTAAGTTAGGGTACAGTTACACAAGATTTGAATAGGGTTCGAAAATGTTTGCTCCTACAACGAATTAGAATTTGTGGGAGAAGGATCGGATCCCAGAAGAAAGGAAGTACGTTTCCATGCAGTCCAAGATAGCTCACGCGGCCGAACGCAAAGCGTTTGGAATCGCCCTTGACCAGATCATCAAGGCCGGATCTGGAAAAGATCGTGAAAAGAACCTTGACAAGCTCATTGATATGGCAGGCAGGCTGTTGAAAGATACTGCCCCAGGCGTGACGCGTGGCTTGCACGCTGGGCTCTATCCTGGCTCAAAGTGGGAAGGGTATCTCTGGGATATCATTGACCACACTGATCCGCACGTACTGCGCACAGTTGTGCTTAATGGTGGCTATGAGGCTGCTTTCCGTGGTCTGCGTAATACAACGGCAAATGCTGCCAAGTATCACTGCAACGTGCCGTGGATCATCATTTTCGACCCGACGTCAGCTTGCAACAAGCACTGCATAGGGTGCTGGTCAGCTGACTATGGCAACTGGCTTAACCTCACCTATGATGAGTGCGACAAGATCATGACCGAAGGCTCAGAGCTTGGGTGTCACCTTTATATGTTGACAGGCGGAGAGCCGCTCGTGCGCAAAAAGGATGTCCTTAAGCTCGCCGAGAAGCACAATGATTGCCTTATCAACATCTTTACGAACGCAAGCCTCATTGACCAGCCGTTCTGCGACGAGGTCAAGCGCCTTGGCAACATCGTCTTCTCTATCTCTTTGGAAGGCACTGAGGAGTCAAATGACTCCCGTCGTGGAGAGGGTTCTTATCAAGAAGTTATGAAGGCGATGGATCTTCTCAGGAAAAATGGGCTTATCTTTGGTACTTCCACGGCCTATACAAGAGCCAACACTGAGATGGTCACCTCAGATGAGTACTTTGATACCATCATCGCCAAAGGGGCTCGCTTTGCATGGTACTTCCACTACATGCCGGTGGGAGAGGGCGCCAATGCCGACCTCATGCCAACGGTCGAGCAGCGTGAGTACATGTTCCATCGTATCCGCGAGGTGCGTGGCATTACCGGTGGGAAGCCTATCTTTGCCATGGACTTCCAAAACGACGGCGAGTATGTCGGCGGCTGCATAGCGGGAGGGCGCGTCTTTTGCCACATCAACGCCCGGGGAGACGTGGAGCCTTGCGTCTTCATCCACTACTCCAACGCCAACATCAAGGATAAGTCGCTGCTCGAGTGCCTGCAGCAGCCGGTCTTCCAGGCCTATCGCGAGCACTACCCGTGGAACGCCAACATGCTGCGCCCTTGCCCGATGCTTGAGAACCCGGAGATCCTGCCCCAGATCGTGCACGCGGCAGGCGCCAAGTCCACAGAGTACACCTCGCCTGAGGACGTTGACCACCTCTGCGGGCGCACGGCACCGTATGCAAAAAAGTGGGCTTCAAAGGCGGATGAGCTTTGGCTGGAAGAGCACCCAACGGGCAAGAAGATATACGCAGACTCCATGTCGATGGCTCCCGTTGAGGAAAAGGCCAAGGTTATGGCTACTGAGGAATCTGATGCGGATAAGGCGCTCGTATCGAATGATGCCTAGTACGTTTGCCTCGTAGGAAGCGTAACTTCAAAATAGGCTTAGGAGAAATTCCTAAGCCTATTTTTATTTGAGATGGCGCGTCTACGGCGGCAGCTTAACGCTTGCCCGATGTGCCGTTAGCCGGGTCCTCCTATATCGCTATGGTGAAAAGGCAGTGCACACTCCGTAAGAGAGACCTCTGTCGCAGTCAAGGAGGAAAAATGGTGGACGTAGCTAATGAAAAAGTAAAAAATGTCGTCCTTGTAGGCCAAGGCGGCGTCGGCAAGACCATGTTGGCTGAAGCGATGCTCCATTTGTCTGGCAAGACAACGAGGCTTGGCGGCCATGCAGGCACTAAACCTACCTTGGATTACGATGCCGAGGAGGGTGCTCGTGGGTTCTCCATCTCGACGACGGTTGCTCCAGTAAGATGGCAAGGTACTCGGGTGAACGTACTCGACGCTCCTTGCTATCCAGATTTCGTCGGAGATGCCTATGCCGCTATGAGCGCCTGCGAGACAGCCCTTTTTGTCGTCGATGGGTCGGGGCCCTTTGGCGCCATTACGACAAGGCTGTGGTTCGCGGCAGAGGAGCTTTCACTTGCTCGTGCTGTCTTCATAAATCGCCTTGATAGGCCTGACGCAGATTTTGATGCTACCTTGAAAGAGCTCAGGGAACACTTTGGCAACAACTTTGCTGCAGTAACGTTACCTATGGGCGTTGGCGATGCGTTTGAGGGAGTTATTGACATTATTCACATGAAAGTTCGTCATTTGAAGGATGGGAAGCTGTCGGTCGAGGAGATCCCAGCCGTCTATCTTGACGCTGCCAAGGCGGCTCGGGAGGCTCTCGTTGAGCTTGTCGTTGAGGTTGATGATGAGATGATGATGAAATATCTCAACGGCGAAGAAGTTAGCCAACAAGAACTAGAAGGACTTCTCTCTTCCGCGTTCGCCAAGCGTATTTTCGTGCCCGTTTTTGCAGGTTCATGTTTGGAGGAGGAAGGCGTTACGTCTCTTC
>ENA-UOOE01000058-UOOE01000058.1-fermentation-metagenome-genome-assembly--contig:-NODE-58-length-113568-cov-14.455648_pt1 | contig 113568 bp, 86 predicted proteins | sample MGYA00245776_ERZ724021 | MGnify/ENA primary metagenome ERZ724021 (study PRJEB28704, sample SAMN03018321) | fermentation metagenome | biome: anthropogenic terrestrial biome; feature: soil... | reverse complement strand
ACACCCGCGCATGTTCCAGATAGGCATCTACAATGCGGGTTACCGTGATATTTTTGCTGAAAGGCTGGTTGGGTACAAGGCAGCAGATTCCCCGGATGATCAGATCAATCTTCACTCCCGCCTCGCTGGCCCGGTAAAGTGCATTGATCATTCCCTTGTCTTCCAGGCTGTTCATTTTTAAAATGATATGGCCTAAGCCGCCGTTCTTTACACTTTCAACCTCACGGTCAATCAGTTGATGGATGGCGGGCAACAGATTAAACTGTGTTACCAGCAGATGTCTGAAATTGTGCGTGTAAGGCTTTCCCTCCAACACACGGAAGACTTCGTCGATATCTTTAATGATCTCCTTGTTCGAAGTCAGCAGCCCTTTGTCCGAATAGATGCGGGCCGTTTTCTCGTTAAAGTTGCCCGTGCCCAGGTAAGCATAGCCTTTCAGGGGGTCATCGGGATCATTGCTGCGCTTGCGCACATAAGCCAGCTTTGCGTGCACCTTCAGTCCCGGCAGACTGTAGATGATCTTTACCCCGGCCTGCTGCATCAGTTCGGAGGAGAGGTAGTTGTTCTCCTCATCGAAGCGGGCCTTCAGCTCAACGAAGACAGTCACCTTCTTGCCATTTTTTGCTGCGCTGATAAGACTGTTGATCACGGCTGAGTTCTCGGCCACCCGGTATTGGGTCACCTTTATTTCAATTACCTTGGGGTCGAACGCTGCCTGCATCAGGAAACGCAGCAGGTAGTCAAACGACTGGTACGGGAAATGCAACAGCACATCCTGCTTTCGCAACACTCGCAGGATGGAGGTATTCGATTCCAGCTCCGGCACACGCAAGGGCTGCGGTAGCTTTTGTTTTAACGAATCTCCCACAGGGTTAGGGAGGTTTGACAGGTCCGACAGGTTCAAATAGCGACCCGAGGGCAATAGCTCCTCCTCCTCAATTTCGTATGTTTCGCACAGATAGCGCAGGAAATAATCGGGCATATCCTTGTCATACTGAAACCTCGTCACAGCACCGATCTTACGTTTGCGCACCTTACGGAGGATCTTCTCAGCAATATCCTTCTGATCCTCATCCTCCAGCGAAAAGTCTGCATCGCGTGAGATCTTGATGCTGAAGCAATCCACGATCTCATATCCGGGAAAGACACTTTGCATGTTCGCCTTTATCACATCGTCGATAAACATGATGTAATAATTGCCTCCGTAAGAGGGCAGTTCTATGAAACGGGGAATTTTGGTGAAGGGAATCTTCATGATGGCATAGGTGTATTTCAATCCTTCTGCCTCCTTTTTTTTCTTTTTTTGCAGCAAACTGATCACCTGATAGATGCGCCCATCCTGAATAAAAGAATGAATGTCATCCTTCAGAATGATCATCGGCTGCAAATAAGGGAAAACCTCCTCATTGAAATATTTCTCCACATAGGCTCGATGAAAGGGTTCCACCTGATCCGACTGATAGAGGACAATGTTGTTCTTCTTGAGCTCAGGCAATATCATCTGGTTAAATATCGCATAATATTCTTTCTCCTGGGCGGTCACTTCACTGTTGATCTGAACTATGGTCCGCATGGCCTCCTCAATCGATTCGTCCCGCTTGATATTTTCCAACAGAGAACTGTGGTAACCCGACACACGAATCTTGTAGAACTCCTCCAGATTGGAAGAATAAATAGAGAGGAACTTGATCCGCTCATAGATGGGCAGGCGCTCGTCTTTCGCTTCCAGGAGTACCCGGTAGTTAAAAGATAGCCAGCTTATATCGCGTTTGAAGTAAGTATATTGGTTATTTTCCATTGACTACGGTTTAAGAACTCTTTAAACCCCAAAAATACAAAGTTTGTTTGAATAAAAAATTTTTTTAAGGCTTCGAGTTTATGGTGCCGGTAAATATTGCCCGTCAAGGTGGATAATGGAAAAGGTTTGTTTTCCCAAAATAAATTACCTTTGCCGTAAACAGAAAAGAAAAGATGAAAAAAATAGGGTTGTTGTCCGACACGCACGGGTACTGGGATGAGAAATTTGAAACCTATTTATCGCCCTGCGATGAAATATGGCATGCCGGCGATATCGGCTCGCTGGAGCTTGCCGGCAGGTTTGAGACACTGAAACCATTTCGTGCCGTATATGGCAACATCGACGACTACAAAACCCGCGTCGCCTACCCGCAAACGCAACATTTCACCCTCGAAAATGTGGAGGTGCTCATGACACACATCGGCGGTTACCCCGGCCGTTACGATCCGTCTATCCGTGCACAATTGTTTGCCCATCCCCCCAAGCTGTTTATCGCCGGCCATTCGCATATCCTGAAGGTGATGTACGATAAAAAGCTGGGATGTCTGCATATGAACCCGGGGGCGGCAGGGAAGTACGGGTTTCATCGTGTCCGTACACTCCTCCGCTTTGTGTTGGAGGAGGGCAACATCAAAGATTTGGAAGTGATCGAAATAGGCCAACACGGATAATTCTGGTTCTGTCCCCCCGGGTGGCTGTCTTCATACGCCCGACACCCCCTTGTTCCGGTCACGGGGAAATCACACCGGGAAAACGGAAAGCAGGATACCCCCGGCTCCCACGACCATCAGCAGGATGCCGATGGTTCTATTAAGCAGGATTAAGCCCCGGCGGTTGAAATGTTTTCGCAGACGGGAAACAAAAGTGGTAAGCAGAAACCACCACAACAACGCTGCTGCGGCAAACGAGATCAGTCCCGCAAAGAGCGAAGCAGGCCCATCCTGGAAAGGATTAAACGAAAAGCGTGCGTAAAGTCCCACAAACACCAGAATGATTGCAACATTGGAGAGGGTAAGCAAAAATGCCGAGATAAAGTCTTTTGCATAACGTGTTTCTCCCGAAATCCTATCCGGTTGCCAGTCTCTCAACGGGTTGGAACGAAACACACCCACCCCGAAAAAGATCAGGATCAGGCTCCCCAGCAATTGGAGCTGACCTTCGTGAGCCGCGAGAAAATCGGACACAAGGCCCAACCCTGCCAGCGTGATCACGGCATAGATGAAGTCCGACAACACCGACCCCAACCCGGTGACAAAGCCGTGCCACCATCCCCGGTTAAGCGTGCGTTGAATAGTCAGCATGTTGATCGGCCCCATGGGCGAGGAAACCAGTAATCCGATGAGAAAGCCTTTGGCAATTGTTTCGAGCATGAATGGCTGTTTACGGGAAAAATAAACAATAATCTATTTTGCCGCAAAGGTACATTCATAATCTTAACAGACAAAATGCGTTTTGTTGTGTAAGTAAACTTCTCTTCTGCACATTTTGAATAAATAACTTCCGCTCGGCAATGTCCCGGCAAGTTTGACACACCCCTCGCTGAATTGTTATTTTGACTTAACGAAAAAGTTCAACAAGTTTAGACTTTTTCTCGTCATGGCAGATTCCAAGTAAACTTGTCTTCTGCACATTTGACTTAACGAAAAAGTTCACTAACTTTGTATCATCGTTCAGATTGGACGAAACTACAGCAAACGGTCCCGGGCAGAATGAAGGAGATCTATTCTCTTTCAATCTGATGCAACATAAAACAGAAAATATGATTTCATTTTTCAGAACCCCCTCTCAAAGCGTAATCGCAGTAGAAACAGAATCGGTCTTTTCTACCCAAACGGTCGAAAAGCTGACCTGGCTTTTCGGAAACGCAGCATTGCTTGATGCAGAAGCAGTCCACACTCCTTTCGTTGGCCCCCGCAGGGAGATGATTACTCCCTGGAGCACTTGTGCGGTGGAGATCACCCAGAATATGGGCATAGAAGGTATTACCCGCATGGAAGAATATATTCCCATGCCGGAGAATGCTCCTTTCGATTTTGACCCAATGCTGCAACGTAAGTATGAGCAGCTTGATCAAACGCTTTTCACCATCGACAAGCAACCGGAAGAGATTCTCTACATCGACGATATTGCAGCATACAACAACACAGAGGGACTGGCACTGAGTGAAGATGAGATCGACTATCTGAACGGCGTAAGCAAAAAGATGGGGCGAAAGCTGACCGACAGCGAAGTGTTTGGCTTCTCACAGGTCAACTCGGAGCACTGCCGCCACAAGATATTCAACGGGAAATTCATTATCGACGGAGAAGAGAAGGAACTCTCTCTTTTTCAATTAATAAAACGCACCTCACAGGTCAACCCGAACAACCTCATCTCGGCCTACAAAGATAACGTGGCTTTCGTACAGGGCCCGATGATTGAGCAGTTTGCCCCGGGCAGTGGCGACAAGCCCGATTTTTTCCAGACAAAAGAGGTGGAGAGTGTACTCTCGCTCAAAGCAGAAACACATAACTTCCCCACCACAGTGGAACCTTTTAACGGAGCCTCCACCGGCACCGGGGGAGAGATTCGCGACCGGCTCGCCGGCGGGAAGGGCTCCCTTCCCGTGGCAGGGACAGCCGTTTACATGACCTCCTATCCACGACTGGAAGAAGGCCGCGAGTGGGAACAGGCTGTTTCTCCTCGCAAATGGCTCTACCAGACACCGGAACAGATCCTGATCAAAGCATCCAACGGAGCATCCGACTTTGGCAACAAATTCGGTCAGCCGCTCATCTGCGGCTCTGTGCTCACTTTTGAACACGAAGAGAACTACAAAAAGTTCGGTTACGACAAGGTGATCATGCTTGCGGGAGGCGTTGGGTATGCCAACAAGCGCGACGCGAAGAAAGGCAATCCGCAAAAGGGAGAGAAAGTGGTGGTGCTGGGCGGCGACAACTACCGCATCGGCATGGGCGGCGGCGCCGTCTCGTCGGTCAACACCGGTGAATATTCTTCCGGTATAGAGCTGAATGCAGTACAGCGCGCCAACCCCGAGATGCAAAAGCGGGTGGCCAACGTGATCCGTTCGCTGGCCGAGTCGGACGAGAGCCCCATCGTCTCCATTCACGACCATGGTGCGGGGGGACACCTCAACTGCCTCTCCGAGCTGGTAGAACAGACCGGCGGGGTGATCGACATCGACAAGCTGCCGGTGGGCGACAAGACACTCTCCGCGAAGGAGATCATTGGCAACGAAAGCCAGGAACGCATGGGACTGCTTGTGGAACAAAAAGATATTGAAAGAATTGCCCGGATTGCCTCACGCGAGCGGGCACCCATGTACGTTGTGGGAGAGACCACCGGCGACATGAAATTTACTTTCCGTGGGACCGGCAACATCAACCCCATCGACATGGAGCTGGACGATTTCTTCGGCAAACCCCCTGTCACCATTATGGAAGACAGCACCACGGAAGAAACATACGAAGCTCCGGCATATACCCCCGAACAGCTTGGCACATATATCGAGAACGTCCTGAAGCTGGAGGCGGTAGCCTGCAAGGACTGGCTCACCAACAAAGTGGACCGCTCGGTAACCGGCAGGATCGCCCGGCAGCAGTGCCAGGGAGAGATCCAACTACCGCTGAGCGACTGCGGCGCCATCGCACTCGATTACAAAGGATATACCGGCATGGCTACCTCTCTCGGTCATGCACCGCAGGTAGCGATGATTGATCCGGCCGCCGGCTCGGTAGTGGCGATAGCCGAGGCACTGACCAATATTGTCTTTGCACCGCTTACCCATGGGCTACAGGGAGTCTCTCTCAGCGCCAACTGGATGTGGCCCTGCCGCAACCCGGGAGAAGATGCCCGCCTGTACAAGGCTGTAGAAGCATGCTCCGAATTCGCCGGCGACCTGGGCATCAACATTCCTACCGGCAAAGATTCGCTCTCGATGACCCAGAAATACGGCGACGACAAGGTTTTCTCCCCCGGCACAGTCATCATCTCTGCAGCAGCCGAAGTGAAAAATATCCGCAGAATTGTCTCACCCGTACTGGCTTACATAAGAGGTACCTATCTTTACTATATCGACTTCTCCTTCGAACCCTTTAAACTGGGAGGATCGGCTTTCGCACAGACCTTAAGCACGGTAGGTGACGAAGCACCTACCGTGAGCGACACCGAATATTTCAAGAATGCATTTGCTGCCGTTCAGGAGCTCACCGAGCGTGGTCTCATTCTTGCCGGACACGATATCTCCGCCGGTGGAATGATCACCGCCATGCTGGAAATGTGCTTTGCCAATCCGCAGGGCGGGCTGGAAGCACGTCTCGACAAGATCCGGCATACCGACCTGATCAAGATTCTGTTCTCTGAGAATCCGGGAGTACTCATCCAGGTAAAACATCACCGTCTGGTGGAAAAAATACTGGACGACTACGGAGTGGGCTTTGCCATCGTGGCACGCCCCATCGAAGAGCGGAAGCTGATCGTCGCGAAAGAGGAGTTCCGTCAGGAATTTGATATAGACCACCTGCGCGATGTGTGGTACAACACATCCTACCTTCTTGACAGGAGACAAAGCGGGGAAACATGTGCCGCTGATCGTTTTGCCAACTACAAGCAACAACCGCTCCGGTTCGACATCAAACCCTCCTTTACCGGCAAGATGGAGGACCTGGGATTAAATCCCGACCGCAAAGAACGTTCGGGCCTCACCGCTGCCATCATCCGTGAGAAAGGCACAAACGGCGAACGGGAGATGGCCTATGCGCTTTACCTCGCCGGCTTCGATGTGAAGGACGTGCATATGACAGACCTCACCTCGGGACGCGAAACGCTGGAGGATGTTCAGTTTGCCGTCTTCTGCGGCGGGTTCTCCAACTCCGACGTGCTCGGCTCTGCCAAAGGATGGGCCGGTGGATTCCGGTATAACGAAAAAGCGAGAACAGCACTCGAAAACTTTTTCACCCGTGAAGATACGCTGAGCCTTGGCATCTGCAACGGCTGTCAACTGTTGATGGAGCTGGGTCTTATTTTCCCTGAAATGGGCGACAAGCACCCCAAGATGGCCCATAACCTGTCGCATAAGTTTGAGTCTACATTCGTGAGTGTGGAAATTCCGAAAAACGAATCAGTAATGTTCCGGTCGCTCGAAGGCACCAAACTGGGTATCTGGGTCGCACATGGCGAAGGCCGGTTTGTGCTGCCGGAGGAAGCATCCACTTACAACATTTCTGCCAAATACGTATACGACACCTATCCCGGTAATCCCAACGGATCAGACTATGCCACTGCAGCCGTTTGTTCAGACAATGGGCGCCACCTGGCCATGATGCCCCACCTGGAGCGCACCATCTTCCCCTGGCAAAATGCATACTACCCGTTTGCCTACCGCAAACATGAGGTAACCCCCTGGATGGAAGCGTTTGCAAATGCCAGAGAATGGATTAAAACAAGGAAAACTCAATAAAGTGGCGGACCCGGTTTTTGTGCACACAATGAAGGTGCGCGACTATGAGTGCGATACACAGGGCCATGTGAACAATGCCAATTATCAGCACTATTTCGAAGTCACACGCCACGAATTTCTGGAGAAGGTGGGATTGAATTTTCACCAGCTCCATCTGCAGGGCATTGATGCGGTAGTATCAAAGGTGGAGATCCGGTACAAGGTACCCCTGATAGGGATGGATACATTTTTGTGCACCGTCACTCACATTGAAAGAGTGAACGTAAAATACATTTTCCACCAGGAAATTATCCGGCTATCGGACAACGCCACCTGTGCCAAAGCAAAGATAGAGGTGGTAAACCTGGTGAACGGCAAATTGTCGAAACCGGACGTTTTTGACGAAGCATTTAAAGAATACATCCGGTAACCGAACTCTGACAATGCGCTGTCGGCCTACTACCAGTAGCCGTTAACCGACAATTAACGACTGACAACCGAAAAGCTTATGTCAGACAAATCTTTATACCAGATAGCCCTCACGCAAATAAAGGGCGTGGGAGTGATGCACGCCCGCAACCTGATGGAGGTAGTTGGCGATGAGGAGGATATTTTCAGGGAAGAGGTCCGCAAGCTGAAGTCCATCCCCCGGATTTCCAGAAGGCTGATACAGGAGATTCGCGATCCCGAAGTACTGCGGCGGGCAGAGAAAGAGTTGGAATTTGTCGTAAAAAACAACCTCCGGATTCTGTTTTACACCAACCCCGACTATCCGCAACGACTCACACAATGCATCGATGCCCCGATATTGCTGTATGCCAAGGGTCAAGTCAACTTCAACCGGCAAAAAGTGATCAGCATTGTTGGCACGCGCACTGAAACAAGATATGGCCAGGAGTTCTGTCGCGAGTTCGTCCGCGATCTGGCAGAGCGTATCCCCGAAGTTCAAATCGTCAGTGGCCTGGCATACGGTATCGATATCCACGCTCACCGGGCATCGCTACAAAACGGATTATCAACCGTCGCCATACTGGCGCACGGGTTGGACAGGATCTACCCCGCCATGCACCGGCAGACGGCGATCGATATGCTGGAGACAGGAGCGCTGCTCACCGAGTTTCCCAGTGGCACCAACCCCGACCGGCATAATTTTGTAAAACGAAACCGCATCGTGGCCGGCATGTCGGATGCGGTGGTGGTAGTTGAATCGGGCGAAAAGGGAGGATCACTCACTACGGCCGACCTGGGCAACTCATACTTCCGGGAAGTTTTTGCCGTGCCGGGACGCATTCACGACAAGATGTCATCAGGATGCAACCGGTTAATTTCCAGCAACAATGCCTTGCTCTTGCAGAGCGTGGACGATCTGATGACCCACATGGGATGGGAGGAAGAAAAGAAAAACAATTTTCCGAAACAAAGAGATCTGTTTGTGGAATTGTCAGAGAACGAAGAGGAAGTTTACCAGGTGCTCCTTAAAGGGGGAGCCATGCAGGTAAACGCCCTCGCCATAGAGCTCAACATGCCGGTGACGGCATTGTTTATGACACTGCTGGAGTTGGAAATAAAAAATGTGGTCACCTCCCTCCCCGGAGGGGTGTACAAACTGGCATAGAGGCAACACGTCACTTTTTTCTGAAACAGTATCGGAATTTTTGGTTTTTTACTATCTTTGAAGTATCAATCTCCAACGGATAAAAATCAGTGGCATTACATATTGGCGATAAAATAACCTAAGATGGCATGATCGCCAGCCTGAAGAAAAGGACGTGAACACCAGAGACCATGTTGGTCAGATTTTGGGGATTAAATGAAAAAAGAAAGAAACACAACATTATGGAAGAAGTAAAAGAGAACAAGAACAGTGAAAAAATGAAGGCGCTACGGGCAGCGATGGACAAAATTGAAAAGACTTACGGCAAAGGGTCTATCATGAAAATGGGAGATGAGAAGGTGGAAGAAATTCCGGTCATTTCCTCCGGTTCCCTCGGGCTGAATGTGGCACTGGGCGTGGGAGGCTATCCTCGCGGGCGTGTCATCGAAATCTACGGCCCCGAATCGTCGGGTAAAACCACCCTCGCCATTCATGCCATCGCCGAAGCACAGAAAGCGGGAGGTGTAGCCGCATTTATTGATGCGGAGCATGCTTTTGACCGTTTTTATGCCGACAAGCTGGGCGTCAACACCGACGAGCTACTGATCTCGCAACCCAGTAGTGGTGAAGAAGCGCTGGAGATTGCAGAGCAGCTGATCCGCTCATCGGCCGTCGACATCATCGTCATCGACTCGGTGGCGGCCCTCACTCCCAAGAAAGAGATCGAAGGAGATATGGGAGACTCCAACGTGGGTCTGCAGGCACGTCTTATGTCCCAGGCACTCCGAAAACTCACTTCTGCCATCAGCAAGACCAACACCACGTGCATTTTCATTAACCAGCTGCGGGAAAAGATCGGCGTCATGTTTGGAAACCCGGAGACCACCACCGGTGGTAACGCGCTGAAGTTTTACGCATCTGTACGTCTCGACATCCGGGGCAATGGCTCTCCCATCAAAGAGGGAGAAGAACAGATCGGTAAGCCCACCCGCGTGAGGGTTGTGAAAAACAAAGTCGCCCCGCCGTTCCGCAAAGCCGAGTTCGATATCATGTACGGTGAAGGCATCTCACGTACAGGAGAGATCATCGACATGGGGGCTGAATTGAATATCATCAAGAAAAGCGGCTCCTGGTACAGCTATAATGAAACCAGGCTGGGACAGGGGCGCGATGCAGCCAAGATTGCTGTCAGAGACAATCCTGAGTTGGCCGAAGAGTTGGAAGGCCTTATTTATGCTGCTCTTAAGGAACAGAAATAATGTAAAAGAACGGGGTTCCCTTCAAGGAACCTCGTTTTTCCTTAAAGCAACATCTTCTCGTATAGATAAATGATGGTGGGAGTTCGTGGAACAACATATAAAAACTATCTCGTATGCAGCAATACAGAAACTTAACACAAGACGAAATTGATCAGCTGGAGAAAAACGGATGCAGTTGTCCCGACTGGGATCAGGTTACTGTGAAGGAGGGGTTCGATCCTCGTTTTGTCAGGAATGCACAATTCTCCGGAAAAATATCGCTCGGCAACTTTGATACTCAATTTGAACTTGCCGGAGGTTTGAAAAAACATGCGGGAATCAACAATGCTGTCATTCATAATTGCAGCATTGGGGACAATGTAGTCATTGAGAACGTGCAAAACTACATAGCAAACTACACCATCGGCTCCTATTGCTTCATTCAGAATGTGGATGTGATCCTGGTAGACGGCCCAACCACTTTCGGCAACGGAGTACAGGTGAATGTGCTAAACGAAACAGGCGGACGCGAGGTGCATATCAACGACAAGCTGTCGGCTCATTTTGCCTATATCTACTCGCTGTACCGTCATCGTTCCCAACTAATTGAACGGATGAAGTCCATCATCGACTTTTACTGCGACAAGCATGCCTCTGACCGAGGAACTATCGGCCCTCATTGTAAGATCGTCAATGTAGGCTACATCAAGAATGTACGCATCGGGTCCCACACCAAGATCACCGGAGCAATGAAGCTGAAAAACGGGAGCATCAACAGCAATGTGCACGATCCGGTATACATCGGCCGCAACGTGATTGCGGAAGATTTTATCGTCTCCTCCGGATCGAGGATCGACGGTGGTTCCTTTATCACACGTTGCTTTGTGGGACAAGCCTGTCTGATCAATCATGGCTACTCCGCCTCCGACTCACTCTTTTTCAGCAACTGCCAAGGGGAAAACGGCGAAGCATGTGCCCTCTTTGCGGGTCCTTATACGGTGACCCATCATAAGTCCACCCTGCTTATTGCCGGAATGTTCTCCTTTATGAATGCCGGCTCGGGATCCAACCAGAGCAATCACATGTACAAGCTTGGACCTATCCACCAGGGCATCATTGAGAGAGGCGCTAAAACGACCAGTAATTCATACGTTTTATGGCCGGCCAAGGTAGGCGCTTTCTCGCTGATTTTGGGGCGTCACTCACAACATGCCGACACATCCAACCTGCCATTCTCGTACCTCATTGAAAAAGACAACGGCACATATATTGCTCCGGGAGTTAATTTACGGAGTGTGGGTACCATACGCGACGCCAAAAAATGGCCGGAACGAGACAGGCGGAAAGATCCCAACCGGCTCGATTGCATTAATTTTAATCTGCTCAGTCCCTACACCATTCAGAAGGTATTTGCCGGCCTGGAGATTCTGAATAACCTGCAGGCAACAGCGGGTGAGGCATCAGAATTGTATACATTCCAGAGCTGTATCATCACCAATTCAGCGCTACGCAAAGGCCTCAGTCTATACGAAATTATCATCCACAAGTTTCTGGGCAACTCAATCATTAAAAGGCTGGAAGGTACTCGCTTCAAAAGCAACCAGGAGATCAGGCAACAACTCGATCCAGGCGACAGGCCCGGGTTGGGAGAATGGGTCGATATGTCGGGGCTGATTGCCCCCAAATCGGAAATTGACGACCTGTTGAATAAAATTGAAGCAGGCGAGATTACAAAACTGAAGGATATCAATCATATCTTCCAGAAACTGCATCAGGACTATTACCAGAATGAATGGACATGGGCATGGGATAAGATTCAATCGTTTTATAAACTGAAGGCCGACGAGATAACGGCAGCAGACGTGATCGGCATTGTGGAGAAATGGAAAGAGAGTGTGGTAAACCTTGATGAGATGATTTATTGCGATGCCAAGAAGGAGTTTTCTCTCTCTTTCAAAACAGGATTTGGTGCGGACGGCAACATCCAGGACCGGGCAATGGATTTTGAATATGTACGGGGTGCTTTCGACAAGAATCCGTTCGTCATGGCCACCCTCAAACACATTGAAGACAAGAAGGCGTTGGGCGACGAGTTGGTTGCGCGTCTTCTACCTTTAACTTAGTGAGTAATCGTTTTTTGAAATATTCAATATGACAGACAAAACATACGAACTGATAGCACAGTTTACGCCCCAGTCCATCGACATACCCATCGACAAGTGCGAACTGGAGAAAGTGATTGAGACCCTGGTCTCGCTCATGTTTCCCATCTGTGATTGTCCGGACTCCCGGGATGTGCAGGACGGACTGCGGGAGGCGGCCGAAAAGCTTCACGCAAACATAGCCAGGCTCCACAACCCGGAGGCTGCCGACAAAAAAACAGAAGCTTTTTTTCAAAAGCTCCCGGCGCTTCAGCAACGTTTATACAAGGATGCTGCGTGCTACCTCAGGTTCGATCCCGCCGCCAAGACTCTGGAAGAGGTGATTATCACCTACCCCGGTTTTTTCGCACTCTGTGTTCACCGTATCGCCCATGAGCTTCATCAGCTCGGGCTTCCGCTTATCTCGCGTCTTTTTTCAGAATATGCCCATTCGAAGGTCGGCATCGACATCCATCCGGCTGCCAAGATAGGCAAGAACTTCTTCATGGATCATGGTACAGGCATCGTCATTGGAGAAACAACGGAAATAGGCGACAACGTGAAGATATATCAGGGCGTCACGCTCGGAGCACTCTATGTGGAGAAGAAACTGTCGGATGTGAAGCGTCACCCCACCGTGGAGGACAACGTGGTCATCTATGCCAATGCCACCATTCTGGGCGGGGCCACGGTCATCGGTCACGACTCCACCATTGGGGGCGGGGCATGGCTCACAAGGAGCGTAATCCCATACTCCCTGGTAACCAACACCGTGGATGTAAAGATCAGATCCGGCAAAGATTTCAGCGGACCCTTTGATTTTGTGATTTAATTCGAAACAGTTGACGCCTGGAGCATCTCCTCCAGTACGGCCACGGCAGTTTCCACAGAATTGATATGGCGGATTACCACGGAACGTTTCTTCCCCGTCTCCCGCAGTTGACACTGGCGTGCATGCTGCTGCACAAAGAAGAGCAGCTTATCAAAAGAGGATGATTGATAATAGGCCGATTTCGGATCAGCAATCAGGTTCAGGGTCATCTGACTGTTCTTCAGCATGATCTTTTCAATTCCCAACGTTTTGGCCAGACGACGCAGCCGCACGATGCGAATTAGTTCCCTACCCTGGTGGGGTATCTTTCCGAAGCGGTCTTCCAGCCGTCTCGTGAATTCCATGATCTCGGTCTCCGTCTCCATGTTATCCAGTTCGCGGTAGATACCCACACGTTCTGCGTCGTTGGGGATATACATCACCGGGAACATCAGCTCCAGGTCGCTTTCCACCAGCACATCGCTCACAAAATCCTGCTCTTCCGCCTTTTCCTGCTCTTTGTAGAGGTCGGCAAATTCATCCTTCCGCAGCTCTTGCACCGCTTCCGTAAGGATCTTCCGGTATGTTTCGTAGCCCAGGTCGGCAATAAACCCGCTCTGTTCCGCGCCCAGCAGATTACCAGCCCCACGGATATCGAGATCCTGCATGGCAATATGAATGCCGCTGCCCAACTCTGCGAAATTCTCGATTGCCTGCAGCCGTCGCCTTGAGTCGCTGCTCAGGGTATACAAAGGTGGAGCCAGCAGATAACAGAATGCTTTCCTGTTGCTGCGCCCTACCCTGCCGCGCAGCTGATGCAGGTCGCTCAATCCAAAGTTCTGTGCATCAATGACGATGATGGTATTGACGTTGGGCATATCAATCCCCGACTCGATGATGGTGGTGGCAATCAGCAGATCCTGCTCATGATTCATAAAGTCTGCAATCACGCTCTCCAGTTTTTTCGGATCCATCTGACCATGGCCCACAGCAATGCGTATGCCGGGGATCTCCCGCTTTATCAATGCCTCCAGCTCATAAATATTCTGAATACGGTTGTTCACGATAAAGACCTGTCCGTTGCGGCTTATCTCAAAGTTTACCGCATCGCGGATGATCTCCATATCAAAGGTATGTACCTCCGTCTGCACCGGATAACGGTTAGGGGGCGGGGTGCCAATAGTAGAGAGATCCCGCGACCCCATCAGCGAGAACTGCAATGTACGCGGGATGGGAGTTGCCGTCATGGTGAGCGTATCCACGTTTACCTTCAGCTGTTTCAGCTTTTCCTTCACGGAGACACCGAATTTTTGCTCCTCGTCGATGATGAGCAGTCCCAGATCTTTGAACTCCACATCCTTGCCCACCAGTCGGTGTGTTCCGATCAGGATATCAATTTCACCCTCTTTCAGGCGGTTGAGAATCTCCTTTTGTTCTTTTGATGTACGCGCACGGCTCAGATAGTCCACCTTCACAGGAAAATTGACCAGCCGGTCGCTGAACGTATGGTAATGCTGGGTAGCCAGCACCGTAGTGGGTACCAGCACTGCCGTCTGCTTGCCGTCGATTGCAGCCTTGAATGCCGCACGGACAGCGATCTCCGTCTTGCCGAAGCCCACGTCGCCACAGATCAGCCTGTCCATTGGCTGCTCGCTCTGCATGTCGGCCTTCACATCGCGCGTAGCTTTTATCTGGTCGGGGGTATCTTCGTACATGAATGAGGCCTCCAGTTCCGTCTGCAGATAGGTATCCCTTGAGAAGGCAAATCCTTTTTCCTGCTGGCGCTGGGCATACAATTTAATCAGATCGCGGGCAATATCCTTTATCTTCGACTTTGTCCGCTCCTTCACCTTTTCCCATGCTCCGGACCCCAGTTTATTCAATTGGGGCGACTCCCCCTCCTTACCTTTGTACTTCGACACTTTGTGTAAAGCGTGAATCGATACAAACACGGCATCGTTGTTCAGGTAGGTAAGCTTGATCACCTCCTGTACCTTGTCGCCAATGCGCAGGCGCACTAGCCCCGCGAACTTACCGATACCGTGATCCATGTGCACCACAAAGTCGCCCGGTTGCAGCTGATTCAGCTCCTTGAGGGTTAACGCTATCTTTCCCGAGCGGGCCCTGTCGGACTTCAGGCTGTATTTATGGAAGCGGTCGAATATCTGGTGGTCGGTAAAGCAACATATTTTTAATGTCTCGTCGGAGAACCCCTCGTGCAACGTTTTGTTTACGGGCGTGAAGTCGATCGGATCGTTGCGATCTTCAAAAATATGATAAAGCCGTTTTTGTTGTTTTTCACTGTCACTCAGGATGTAAAGTGCATATTCTTCGTCCCGGAACCGATGAAGCGATTCGCTCAACATATCGAAGTTCTTGTGGTAGAGCGGTTGCGCCGAAGTATGAAAGTCGATGACGGCATCGGGTGTATCCAGCATTTTGGTATCGAACCGGACCTGTTTAAATAGCTTGACAGCCCGCACGAAATCGTCTTTCGAAAGGAGGTCTGCTTTTACGAACTCCACATCCTTCGGGTCTATGTGTAGTTCGTCTTCGTTGAGTGACTCCACCCGGCTGGTTATCCAGCGTGAATCTTCCATGCCGATGATTGCGGAGGGAGGAAGTGAGTCGAAGAGTGATGCCTGCTTCATGCCGCTTCGCTCAAACGCGGGAACAATACGGATGTCGTTGAATTGTTCCTTTGAGAGCTGCGTTTCCAGGTCAAAATTGCGGATGGTTTCCACCTCATCGCCAAAGAAGTCGATCCGGTACGGATATTCTGCGGAGAAGGAAAACACATCGAGGATACTTCCTCTCGCGGCATACTGCCCCGGCTCATACACATAGTCCACGTATTGAAAGCCATAACTCTCGAGCACCTCGCTCACAAACGATGAGTCCAGCATCTCGCCCACCGTCACCTTCAGAGTATTCTCTTTCAACTGTTCTCCCGAGACGGTTTTTTCCGCCAGCGCATCGGGATAACTCACAATAATCAACGGCGTATCCTCGCTTTGCAGTTTACTCAATGTTTCTGTGCGAAGCACTTCGTTGGCCGCGTCAAGCTGTCCATATTTCGACGCCCGTTTGTAGGCCGATGGAAAAAACAGCACTTCGCGCGAGCCCATAATCTGGGTGATGTCGTGATAGAAATAACCGGCCGTTTCCGCATCATTCAGGATGTAGAGATAGATGCGGGGAAACTTGCGAAACAAACCGACAGAAAACATGGCACGCGACGATCCGTGCAAACCGGCTACCGATAAAACATGCACGTTTTTCAGTAAAGAGCCTGCCGCTGTCATATTGGGGTGCTTCTCCACCCGCTGCTGCAATTGTGTAATGTCTAATGTTTCAACCATTCAGATGAAAGTACAAAGGTAACTCATTTTTTTATTACCTTTGTACCGTTTGAGACAAGAAAAAAGATATTTATGGAAATAGATTCCAGGCATATCCCCCGCTATATCTTCGAAACCAGCTGGGAAGTATGCAATAAAGTAGGCGGTATTTATACCGTTTTGTCTACGCGCGCCCGTTCACTTCAACAGCTATACAAAGACCGGATTTTTTTTATTGGCCCCGACATATGGAAGGAGAGAGAGAGTCCCTGGTTTACGGAAGACCGAAGCCTCTATTCATCGTGGTGTGATTACGCACTGGAGACCCAGCATCTTGAAATTCGTGCCGGCAGGTGGAATGTACCCGGGGAGCCCATTGTTTTTCTGGTAAAGTTTGAGCAGTTTCTGGAGAGACAAAATGAGATCTATGCAAAGATGTGGACCGACTATGAAGTAGATTCCATCTTTGCCTACGGTGATTATTTCAATTCAACCATGTTCGCCTATGCCACCGGCCTGCTGATTGAGAGTTTTTACCGTTTCCATCACCTGGAGTCGGACAATGTTATTGCCCACTTCAATGAGTGGATGCTGGGTGCCGGGGCACTCTACATCAAAAAGTATGTGCCTAAAATAGCCACGATGTTTACCACTCATGCCACCTCTATCGGACGATCTATTGCCGGCAACAACCTGCCTTTGTATAACCATTTGAAAGAATACAACGGCGATCAGATGGCGCGTCAGCTAAATATGGTAGCCAAGCATTCCATTGAGAAAGAGGCTGCCCGGAACGTTGACTGCTTCACCACCGTGAGTGAAATCACCGCCCGCGAGTGTGCCCAGTTTCTGCAGCGTCAACCCGAGGTTGTCACTCCGAACGGGTTTGAAAAAGACTTCATTCCGAAAGGAAACGAGTACATCCAGGCTCGAAAAAATGCCCGGAAAGTGTTGTTGAATGTAGCCGAAAAAACACTCGGCTATGCCGTACATCACGATGCGTTGCTGATAGGCATCAGCGGCCGTTATGAATTCAAAAACAAGGGAATTGATGTGTTCATCGAAGCCATGAACCTTCTGCGCACAATGCCGCAGCTGACCAAAGATATCGTCGCGTTCATCATGGTTCCCGGCTGGATCAGCGGACCACGGAAAGATCTTCAGGCCCTCCTGTCTAAAAATGGTTCGCCTACAGAGCATGATTCACCGGCGGGCTCTCCTTTTGTTACGCACAATCTTGTCGATCCTCAGCACGATGCAGTTATGAATCAGCTTCGTCATTATGGTTTCAGCAATACGAAAGGAAACAGTGTAAAGATTATCTTTGTACCCTCATACCTAAACGGCGATGACGGAATCTTCAACCTCTCCTATTACGATCTGCTGATTGGTCTCGATCTTTCTGTTTTCCCCTCTTACTATGAACCTTGGGGATATACTCCCCACGAGAGCGTAGCCTTTTCCATCCCCACCATAACCACCTCGCTTTCGGGCTTTGGTGTCTGGGCAAAAAGGCAAGGTGAACACAAAGGGTTGGACGACGGAATTGAAGTGATTCACCGTGACGATTATAATCACGCAGAGGTGGCCGAAGAGATCGCATCCATCATCTACGATTTCTCGCTGAAGAGCATTGAGCAGATAAAGATGCTGAAACAGGCAGCCGGCAGGTTATCGGATCAGGCCGACTGGTCTCATTTCATTGAATACTACCAGGAAGCCTATGGCAAAGCTTTGCATAATTCTTTCATCAGATTATCGAAACAACATAAACTTAAAGCGGATTAAAAATGTTATATTTGTCGGCGTAACGTAATATTCTGTTTCTCAACACCATTGTAACAGTCTATTGATTTATGCGTTATCGATATCAGAACTAAAAAAATTAAACAGCACAACAATGATTATTAAATCGAGTTATTCCAATACGCCAGTCTGGAAAGATATACATGTACATGCAGAGTTGCCTGCGCCGTTGCGTCCTCTGGAGGAAATAACCCACAATTTATGGTGGGTGTGGAATGAAGAGGCAAAAGCCATCTTCGAGAATCTGGATCCTGTGGAGTGGGAAAAGAGCGAAAAAAACCCGGTGGTGATGCTACAGAACCTGAACTCAGACATCACAGAGAACATGGTGAAAAATGAGGAGCTCATGCAACGCATCCGCCGAGTGTACGATAAATTCAAACAATATATGAATGAGCCGCACAACACGAAGCGGCCCAGTGTAGCCTATTTCAGCATGGAATACGGGCTCACGCATGTATTAAAGATCTACTCCGGTGGCCTGGGCATACTTGCCGGCGACTACCTGAAGGAGGCGAGCGACAGCAACGTGGACATGACGGCGATAGGTTTTCTTTACCGCTATGGCTACTTCCATCAAACGCTTTCGGTGGAGGGCCAGCAAATAGCCAATTACGAAGCACAAAATTTCGGAGACCTGCCCATCACACAGGTAATGAATGAGGATGGTACTCCCCTGATTTTGGAAGTGCCCTTTCACGACCGGCCCATTTATTCCAACATCTGGAAAGTTGCCGTCGGTCGTATCAACCTCTACCTGATGGATACCGACATTGAAAAGAACAGCGAATATGACCGTTCCATCACCCACCAACTCTATGGAGGCGACTGGGAAAACCGTATGAAACAGGAGTATCTGCTGGGCATCGGCGGCATATTGCTGCTAAAGAAGCTGGGTATCAAAAAGGAGGTATATCATATGAATGAGGGACATGCAGCCTTCATCAGTGTGCAGCGCCTGCGCGACTATGTACGGGAAGAGAATCTTACTTTTCAGGAGGCGCTGGAGATCGTGCGCGCCTCCTCCCTTTATACGGTGCACACGCCTGTTCCTGCGGGTCACGACTACTTCGACGAGCCACTGATTGCAAAATACATGACGCCCATTGTGCAACGCATGGGCATACCCTGGCAGCAGTTTATGGACATGGGCCGTGCCAGGCCGGGTACTCAGGAGAAGTTTTCAATGAGTGTTTTTGCGCTTAACACTGCACAGGAAACCAATGGTGTGAGCAAGCTACACGGCTTTGTCTCCCAGAAGATGTTTCAGCCCGTGTGGGAAGGTTATTTTCCAGAAGAGCTGCACGTGGGATACGTGACCAATGGTGTGCATCTGCCCAGCTGGGCTACCTCCTCAGTAAAAGCATTATACGAAAAATATTTTGGGGAAAATTTCTACGATGACCAGTCGAATCCCGATATCTGGAAAAATATCTATAATGTAAGCGACGATGAATTATGGGAGTTGCGTATGCATCTGAAAAAGAAACTGGTCGATTATATTCAGATCGAATTCAGAGAAGGATGGTTAAAGAACCAGGCCGACCCGTCGCGCATCATGGCCATGCTGGAGGAAGTAAATCCGAATGCTCTGCTGATCGGATTCTCCAGAAGGTTTGCCACCTATAAGCGTGCTCATCTGCTATTCACAGATCTGGACCGTTTATCCAGGATTGTAAATGACCCGAAACATCCGGTTCAATTTATCTTCGCCGGGAAAGCACATCCCGCCGATGGTGGTGGACAGGGGCTCATCAGACAGATCGTGGAGATTTCCCGTCGTCCCGAATTTCTGGGTAAGATCATCTTTCTTGAAAATTACGATATGCGGCTGGCCAAGCGGTTGGTATCGGGTGTGGATATATGGCTGAACACGCCTACCCGTGCGCAGGAGGCATCGGGCACCTCGGGAGAGAAGGCCGAGATGAACGGAGTACTGAATCTCTCCGTGCTCGACGGATGGTGGTATGAAGGTTACAAGGAAGGTGCCGGCTGGGCGTTGACAGACAAAAAAACTTACGACAACCAGGCATTTCAGGATGAGTTGGATGCCTCCACTATTTATTCACTGCTGGAGAATGAGATCATTCCGCTTTATTATGCACACAATAGCAACGGTTATTCCACTGAGTGGGTACAATACATCAAGAAGTCGATCGCTGAGATCGCACCCCGGTTTACCACCAAGCGAATGATGGACGATTATTATAATCTTTTCTACAACAAGCTGGCTGCACGTTCTGCAAAACTGAAAGAAAACAATTATGCGAAAGCGAAAGAGCTTGTGAAGTGGAAAGAAGATACCGCCTCAAAATGGGACACATTCGAAGTGGTGAGACTTGAATTCAATCCCAATCAGATAATGGATTACAACAATACCAACAAGGAAGTCTACGGGCGGGTGGTGATTGACCGGAAAGAGATGCAGTGTGAACTGGCAGTGGAGTGTGTGGTTGTGGATCACGACAATATGGATCAGAAGCCTGTATTTGTGGAGTCGTATGAATTTGATCTGGTAAAATCCGAAGGGTCGTTGCTCTATTATGAGACCTGCAAATCATTGAACGATCCCGGAAACCATCAATATGGCCTGCGCGTCTACCCCCGCAATACAGATCTGCCACATCGTATGGATTTTGCTTATATGCGATGGATTTAAAAAAACTGTTTCTGCATAGAAAATTAGAAAGCGCCCCTGGGGAGGGGCGCTTTCTGTTTCACCGACAGTAGTTATCATAGTAGTTTTATGAAGATTGTGTTGAATGAACTGTCTGTAAAAAAGGTAGAGTCAGATAGCACTTGATAACCTGTTTTTATGTGGTGAAACTCCGTAACGTTTGCTGTATGCATTTACCAGGTGAGATACATTTTTAAATTCGTACATCCTGGCTATTTCTGTGATGGTCATATCAGAGTTGAGCACCAATGACTGGATTTCTTCCATTTTGCGGTCGAGCATCCATTGATAAGGAGTTTCACCGAAACTTTTCTTGAAGTGGCGGGTGAAGGTCCGTACACAGTCGTACCTGCACATCTCGGCCAGCTCATTCACATTTTTTGCCGTCATGAAATTTTTAAGGACACTGTCTTCGAACTTCTTCGATTTTGAAGCTCTCGGAATCAGTTTCACCAGTACAATTTCTTTGTCGGGCGAGGGCAATACCCTGCTTTTAAGGCCGTCGGAGAAAGTAAAGGTGCATGATTCAACATCCGTAAGCAAATATTTGCGTACCTGATTTTGTCCTCTGTTTTTTGTTTTAACGCTGTCCATTTTTTCCTTTGTTAAGTTTTCCGGTATATACGTCTGTCCCCAATGTAATACGAATGGTATATTCACCTGCCGGGATACCATTGAGCGGTATGGCTTCAAATCCCATATCGTATACCTCGAAAAAGCTTTGTTTTGCTCCCTTGCTGCCAATAATCTCTACCAATGCGCTACCGCGATAATTTTGAACCGAGATGGTGACTACATTTCTGTAGTTGTATGCTTCCACAACCGGTTCTACTGCCACAGCCTGCATGCTGAACATGCGATCTGCACTGGCAATACGTGTAGTACCACCTTCACGGCTTAACTCAATATAATCCTCCAGATCATCCTTCACCACATTTTTTAAGTTTGAAGGAAATACGGATGCAGTGCATGCGACAGCCAGTAATAACGAGAAAATTGTTTTTTTCATATTCATTGTATATTATTCCAATAAGAAAGTATGTTTTTTAAACTTTTCTTTGCTTGTAAATTACAGACACAAAGATAACATATTAAAGAATTAAAAAACAACCCTCTTCTTGTAATTTAACGCCATATGATTGAATTATAATCTCATTATCAGCATTTTGATAACTCACCTTTTAACGGCGTTTACTCCGGGAAAATGGTGATGTCATACCCTTTTTCCAACATTTTCTTCTTCAGTTGTGATTTTCTTACCCGAATGCTTTCCACGGTGGTATTCATAAATGTAGCCAGCTGACGGTTGTCGGCATCGCATGCCAGCAACATCAGCATCATTTTTTCATTGGTATTAAAAAATCCCTCTTTATCGTTCAGATGGGTATAAGCATAAAATGTTTCATCGTCTGTGGCGAGTGTTTTTGTGATGTCACGCAGTTCAGTATCTGTATTTTTAACAATCTTCTCAATCTCCTTGTATACCTTGGGATAAGAAGAGATATAACGCTGTGAGAGCGACTGAACTTCACCATGAAGAAAGGTGAGCCGGTCAGAAATATTGCTGTAAATTTGCAATAGCCATTTGCGCTTATCAGCTTCCTCCTTGAGTATATTGGCCTGAAGTTCCTGTTGTTTCACGGTAATTTCAGCCTGTTGCAATTTTAACTTACTAATTTTTCGCACCCTCCAGGCATACATTGCGATGATGATTAATACAATTACCAGCAATAAGCCCCCTATAACAATGCGAAAATTCTGTTGTTTTGCTCTGAGGGTGGCGTTCTCGGCTTCGGTCAGGTCATATTTTTTTTCCAGTTCTGCTATTTGAGTATTCAATCGTTCATTCACTGAATTTTTGTATAATTCGGTAGCTTTTTTTCTATAGTTGTTTGCCAGCACAAAATTCAATTGCTTTTCTGCTATATCTGCTATATTCTGAAAATACAAGTAATTCTGCCGATAAGTACTATCTTCGATTAAATCTATGGCGATCTGAGCATATAGCATAGCACTGTCTAATCTCTCAAGACCTACAAATCTATTAGAAATACTAAAATAAATTTTTGATAACTGCACATTCTCCTCTTGAGAATTTAATGAAAGTAATTTTCTCTTTTCTATCTCTAACGCTATTTCGGGTTCATCTGTTATATCGTAATATAATGACTGTGCATTTAGAATAAAATAATTTTTACCCTGTAATTTGTTGTAATAAGCGGACAGTGAGTCGAGATATATTTTACCTTTCACAAAATCCTTTTTTTGCATCTCGTTCCAGTAGAGCGCAAGATAAGTGTCAAAGACATGTATGGAATCATTTTTCTGGCGGGCGAGACCGAGTGTTCGTTGAAAATAATTGTTGGCTATCGCATAATTTCTGTTGTTGTAATTGATATTTCCCAGAAAATAATTGATCATATAACCAAGAGAAGGATCAGGCGACACCATGGAGTTAAAGAGCCGGTCTGCTTCCTTAAGCGGCTCAAAGACCGTGCTATCTTTTATTCCCATCCGGGTACGTACAATTCCCTGGTAGGCCAGAGAACGGATGTAATTCCGGTTTTTTTTATCATGAAGCCGGTAATAGTCACTGACCGTGTTAATCAATGAGTCACTCGTAAAATTCACAAAGGTCTTATCGTCAGTAATTATCTTTAAGAGACCGTAGTAAGCTTTATTAGAACGGGATAGGGAATTATAATCAATCAATTTCAAGCTGTCCGACACCTTCCCGGGTGCCGTGTCTATCATGGCATCCCACTTTGATAAACGCCTTAATACATCTTCATCGTTTCCATTGTTACAGGAAGTACCAAAAGTTAAGAAAAACAAAAGGAAAAGAAAAATCCGAGCCTGCATTTTTTCTCCGTTATAAAACGCAAAGATAATCTTTTCTATTAGAAGAGTCTCCAACTATTTAGGTAAAAAATTCGCAAGGGTTGCTGATTAATTCAAATACATTCGCCTATCTCAATTATAAGAAATTATGACATGGTAGATAAATACATAGTTTTCTTAATACCGTAATATCGAACAGAAATGAAACAAAAAAGATGAACCGGAAAGTCCATCTTTTTTATTTGTCAATATCAGATCTTATTATTAATTATCTGCTTCAAATCCGGTATAACGATATCCGGAAACCCTGTAACCGTAATAACCATATGCATCTGGATAATCATCATCATTAAATGTCACTGTAAATACAATGCTATCGGCAGGCATACCCGAAGGAGTTGTTGCAGCTCCCAACAATATTTTTCCATCTTCAATGGTTACTTTGGAATCATAGGCTTCATTCTGGGCATCGGATATAGAAAAAGTTAAATCCTTTAAATCAATATTTATTTTATTTTTGAAATCCCAAAAATTGCCATTGTCGTTAATCCACATCTCTGTTGTGCTGTTTGATGCAAGATTATAAGTATCCAGATGGAAATAACCAATGCCAAAAAGATCTTCATCTTTGTAAACAATTTCGCCATTTTCATCAACAGCATCGGCCACTACATACCACTCACCTGCCATCTTTTCTGTAGCTACTCCTCCTATCTCATCTTTCTCACAGGAGGTGAAAAGAGCAAAGGAAGATACGCTTACCAGTAAATATAATAATATTTTTCTCATATTTGTAAACTTAGTTTTGTTCAATAAATTATTATTTCGCCATATCAACAACAAAAGTGTATGATGACCATTTAGCACTATATGCAATTACACCTGTATTGGGGTTATACGCACCAAGGACACTGCTAAAAGGATCTCCCCAAGGATTTGACATATCAAGCTCAAGAATTTCATTATCACCATTGATTTGTATTAATCCTTTAAATTTATAGCTGTTACCATAATCTCTCCCAATGGCATAAAAACCTGCAATCCAATCATCAATATAGTAAAGTCCGGGAATTGAAGTTGGAGTTAATTTAACAGGATTACTGCTATATGATTCTGAAGCTGAGCCACTTACTCTGGAGACATTGGCATTGTATGTGCCCGAAAGATCATTTGTATTCAGGTTTGAATCATAAACATAGATCTTCCTTCTCACTGTTTTACTAAAACCATCAACGTTAACTGCTGAATAATTTATGTAATATGTCCCAATAACTCCCGTATTCAAAGTTGACGAAGAAGTAACATCAATGGGAACACCGTTCTCTGTTGCTGTGGCACCTGGATCGGTATAATTCTCTCCCAACTGAACAAAAACCGTTTCATCACCTTCCATTACTATGTCAGGATAATAAGTAATATCAGTAAATCCTGAAGTTGTTTCATTCTCACAACCTGAAAAGCTAAAAGTCAGGAGTGTCAAAACAAGTATAAATAATATTGAAGTTTTATTTTTCATATCAATTGTAATTTATTATTTGCTTACTGTGCCCAGAATACAGGGGTTGCATCTCCTTTATCTTTTGGAGCATTGTTGTTTCGACTCACCGAACTTTCAGCATATCTTAGACGTTGCAAAACCTTGCCTGCTCCCAAGTCTGTATTATACTGAATTGGAGTGTATAATGTTCCAGAAACATACAGTTCAGGAGAAAAAACATCATTGGCCACATTATAAATCTGTGCACCTGTAACAGTACCAAAAGCAGGATATTTAAGTCTTCTTAGCTCACACCATGCTTCGAAGTTGTTAGTTCCACCCAAAGCAATCCATTTTTGAATGCCTATCAATTGCTCGTAATTAGCAATATTCCATTTATAATGGGTAGTATACACATACTCGGCATTGGAAGCTCCAGCCGAGGCAAATGAAGCTTCAATGGCTGCTTTATAGTGTTGTTCGGCTACAACGCCAGATCCTTTCTTTGCATAAAATTCAGCCAGGAAAAATTCTATCTCCGATACTGTAATTAAATACACCGGCATGTCGTACTTAAATACAGGTCGACAAAAATAGTCTGACTGATAAAGTTTAGATGTACTAAAATTAGTTCCTGACACGCCGCCTGTATACTCACTGTTACTATTTGGCATAAAGAATTTTTGAGCTCGCGGATCTTCACTTTCCAGCATAGTCTGCATATAAGCTAAATTAGCCACGACGTTAATTTGAGTAGAACCGAAATAAGTTGCATATTCTTCTTGATAGTAAGGACTTGCTTTTCCCGCTTCATCAGCCCATATATCATCATAAGATACATCTGTGGTAGGGAAATTACCTTCATTAACTAATGCTGTCAACTGGGTATCAACATTCTCCACTTTGCTCATACGCATCAGAATTTTTAACTTCAATGCATTGGCAAACTGAATCCACTCTTCCGCTGTAGAAGTACCAAAAAGGAAGTTGGTAGCCACAAGGCTCGATGGAGTAGCTTTGGACAAAGCCTCATCGAGCTCTGCCAAAATACCATTATACACGGTTAATCCATCATCATAAGCAGGTGAAAGATTACCAAGATCAAGACCTTCAGTATATGGAACTTCACCGTATGCATCTACCAATACCTGATAAGTAAACACACGGAGTGTTGTTGCTGCAAGATATGTACCCCACTCTTCGTTTGCTGTAGCTTGTTCACGTATAACTTCCAAGTTCTTTAATACTCTGGTATATAATTGAAGATACGTATTGCTTGATCGTGTGGCAGACATTTTAAATTGCGAATAGTCAACGTAGTTACTCGTACCAAAATTATGTGCATAATGTTGTGCATAGTATCCACCTACTATTCGTAAAAAATTACCGTAACTTGCCGCCAGGTTCATCTCTACTCCAGGAAGAATCATCCCGGCATTTACATTTTCATCGGAAGGTGAGTTCGGATCGGTATTGATGTCTAAATAATCCTTGCATGAAGCCAAACCCAGCAATATTGCGAATAATAATATTATTTTTTTCATATTTAAATTCTTTCTTTAAAATTTCACATTTACATTGAATCCAAATATCCTACTTGACGGGTTTACATACAACTCTCCAAAGTTTCCTTGTAAATCAGTACCAGTCGTACTACCCTCTGGATCAATGTAATAATTGTCGGAAGGTGTCCAGACAAAAGCATTGTTTACGAATGCAGATACTGCAACATCGCTAAGATAGATAGAATTCAGCCACTTTTTTGGCAATGCGTAGGTTAACGTAACATTGCGTAATTTCGCAAAGGTACGATCTACCATATAGGCCATTCCTCCATTTCCCCAACCGTAAGTGTCAAAATACTTCTGATAGCTACTGTCCGTCAATTTAAGGGCTGTATTGTTTTCTGCGTATGAGGTAATATTACCGTCATCATCTCGTTCCACTTGAACAGAATTAGGGATAACGAAAGGCCTGCGATCATTATAAACGGTGACAATTCCATTACCGGTAAACTGCATCAGATTCTTCGTCCGTGAAAACAAAGCTCCACCGTACCGTACATCTAATGCAGCACTCAGTGTGAATCCGTACGCAGAAAGAGCAGTAGATATACCTCCGGTCCAATCATGATTCATGTTTAAGCCAGTATTTTCTACATCCGTTCCAAGGACAGGCTGTCCAGCCTCATCAACGATCTGATAACCAAAATACTCACTATTTTTATCTGTAACATACTGAGGTAGATAAGTATAATATGTACCCATTGGTTTTCCTTCTTCAGCATACATATAAACAGCGTCATTTCCAGCTGCAAATCGGTAAATGGTCACCTTCCCACCTTCCAAACTTTCGGGCATCGACAAAACTTCGTTTTTATTTTTTGCAAAATTCAAATCGAGATCCCATCTGAAATTCTTGGTTTTAATAGGAGTAGTGGTAAGTAAAAGTTCAATACCCCTGTTCTGCACTTCTCCAAAATTGGTAACAAGATTGTTATAACCTGTGGAAGGGTCAATGGGTAATGTGAAAATTTGATCGCTCGTAATACGATTATAATAAGAAAAATCAATACCGGCACGACCATTGAAGAATTGCAGATTCAATCCGGTTTCAAATTCTTTGGTCATCTCCGGTCTCAAAGTTTTACTACCAGCGGTCGTACTTAGAATGAATGAATTTGTCCCATACATAGGAAAAGCAGCAATATCACTTCCGTAATATCCATTGGCTGAAGCCTGAACAAATCGGTCTGTAGTCAAATAAGGACCTGCGTCATTTCCAGTTTTTCCATACGCTAACCGTACTTTACCAAAAGTTAAAAAATTATTTTTGGGAAGTACGTTGGTAAAAATCCAACTGAGAGTGGCACCTGGATAAAAATAGCTATTTTTCTCAATAGGAAGCGTGGAAGACCAATCGTTACGTGCAGTCAGGTTCAGGAAAAGCATATCCTGATAACCTAATGTAATATCACCAAACAAACCTATCAGTCTCCGTTTCATCTGAGCTTCGGAAAGATCAGTTCTGGTAGCTCCGTTACTCAGGTCCCAAAAATCAGTGTAGAACGACAACACATCTGTTTGACCCTGCATATAGGTGTAATATCTCTCATTCATGTTAAGTCCGGCATTGGCCGTCAACGAAAAAACATCAAAGGTTTTATCGTAGTTAACTAAAAAATCGTGATTGAGTTCGTAAGAGCGTCTGTAGCGGGTAAAAACATAACCATCCTGATTCATATTACTGGGTGCATATCCGTAGTCTTCATCGATGAGAGCATCATCGAGCTTAATTTGTGGATATCCAATTTTCATATCGTAATCAGTATAGTCAAATCCAAAACGATAAGTCATTATCAGGTTGGACAATGGTTTGATGTCGGCTTGCAATTTGCCATATAGCTGTTTTGAATTGAGTTGGTTGTAGTTATTTTTCAATGACCAGTAAGGGTTCGTAATACCGTAAGGCGTAAAGTAAGCTTCCGGTGTATTGAACGGACTACTCAAATCTTTCATGTCTACTATTGAAACATCACGGGGCATTTCGTAAATTCCATCAACAACTGATGTACCCTGATAGCTACCTACAAGATCTGTTTTAGAATTAGCAAAATTAACGGACGAAGAAACAGAGAACCAATCAGTGGCTTCAAAAGTTGATCGGTATGCAATGGTATTTCTGCTATAGCTATCAGCATCTGTGGGCATAATACCGTCGTCACTGGAATTGGAATATGAGAGATAATAATTTATTTTATTACTGTCAGATGCGCCACTCAATGAGACATTATTATTATAAGAAATACCGATGTCAAAAAAATCTTTCACATTATTTTCACGTGCCGAATATTGATGAATTAGTTGCTGATTATTCCATATCGGCCCATAAACTTGTGTCGAACCATCTAAACGAGGTCCCCAGGAACCATTTTCAATAAACGTTTGGGTACCATTCCATCCTTGTCCAAAATCATTTTGAAAGGTGGGAAAAACGGAGACTTGCCTTGCCTGGACTCCACCGTTATATTGAACAGTAAAGTTTTTGTTTTCCCCTTTTTCACCAGACTTTGTGGTAACAATGATTACACCATTGGCTGCCCTGCTTCCGTAAAGAGCAGTAGCTGCTGCCCCTTTTAAGACGGTCATTGATTCGATATCGTCAGCAGCAATATTACCAACACCACCAGCACTGATTGAGTGGCCGGAAGTGTTAATTGTGCTGTTCTGTAAAGGGACTCCATCAACAACATATAATGGTTGATTATCACCATTAATAGAGCTAAAACCGCGAATAATCACTGATGATGCAGCACCGGGGTCACTTGATGATGATTGAATTTGGAGCCCAGCAACTTTACCTGCAAGTGAATTTGTAATATCTGTGTTACGGGCTTTGGATATTTCATCACCCTTTACACTCGTTGCGGCGTATCCCAGGGTTTTCTCCGATCTCGAAATACCCATTGCTGTCACTACAAGTTCATCCAGGACTTCTGTATCAGGCAAAAGCGTAATGTTAACGCGGGAACTTACGGCAATCTCCTGTGTAATCATTCCTACATAGGAAACAACAAGTGTTCCATTTGCAGGAGCAGATAAGGTAAAATTTCCATCAATGTCGGAAACTGTTCCTTGCGAAGTTCCTTTGATTTGAATTGTTGCACCAATCACAGGTTCACCTGCATCGTCCACCACGGTACCCCGTACCTGGGTCTGAGCAGTTATAATCCCTATTCCCATAAAGAAAAGGGCTAAAAACATCATTAGTTTTCTTTTCATAAACTCTACTTTTTAATTAATCACTTTCATTATTAATCTTGTTAATCTATTTCTATCATTATCGGGAATGTGGTTTACCAATGCTGAATAGTAATTTTCAATTCAATTTTCTCTTTCATTCACTCCTGATCAATTAACATTTGTATAGGAATGACTCCAATTCGCAAATATATATCAATTATTTTAATTACCTTTTTTTTTGCACTTTTTTTTATGAAAAAAGACAAAAAAGCCTCAATAAAGACGTTTTTTGCTTTCCAATCCCTAACAATAGTTTCAATTCTGTTAAATACAATACGAGTAACACTTCTAAAATATTTTAACAAACAATAAACCTAAAACATCCTTCTATTTTTAGATAAAGCGACAAAGATAAATCATTAAAAATCATTTTGCAAGCAAAATGATTTATTCTCTTAATTTTTAATAGCAAATCAAAATTTTCTATGCAATATAGTCGAAACAAATGGGAGAATAAAACACATAAAGTCAAAAAAATAGGATGGTCAAGTGACCATCCTATTTTTGCTTTAAATAGCGTCGATATAAATTTACTTCTCTATTCCCAGCAATTCGACATCGAAAATAAGGTTGGAGAAAGGTTTGATGGTACCTCTGTCGGCCGAACCGTACGCGAGGTTATAAGGAACATAGAGTCTCCATTTTGAACCAACGGGCATCAGCTTCAGAGCTTCCGTCCATCCCGGAATAACCTGTGTAACACCGAAGGTGGCAGGCTCGCCTCTATCAACACTGCTGTCGAATACAGTGCCGTTGATCAATGTGCCGTGATAATGTACTTTCACCTGGTCGGTATCGGTAGGTATTGCTCCGGCTCCGGCACGCAGGATCTCATACTGCAGACCACTGGGGAGTGTCACTACTCCTTCTCTTTTTGCATTTTCAGCCATATAGGCATCGCCGGCAGCAATGCTATCCTTATACTGAATTTTTAAATCTTCTTCCTGACGGGCTGTTTCTGCAGCCTGTGCTTTTTCTACTTCTGCCTGGATCAATCCATTTGCCTCCATTTTGCCAATGGCGAGCTGCTGGTTCTTCAGTACAGAAATAAGACCGGCCAGTATCTGATCGTTATTTACCTTTTTGGTAGAATCGGCACCGAAAAGCATGGTATTGAACTGCGGAAGCATCTGCTGTGAAAACTGGACACCAATGCTGAGTCCATTGGCATATGCCGATTTCTCCTTCTGGTTCATCCCCTCCATCAATCCTTTGATGAATTCATTGAGTTTGGGAGCATTGATCTTGTTCACTGAATCGATCTTTGCTGCCATTTCTTTCTGTAAAGCGGCTTTCTGTGTGGAATCGGCAGAAACGATCCGCGACTGATAATCGTACTCAATATTGGATGCGCTAACCAATACTCCCGATTGTTCCAAAAACTGTACCAGCCCCTGATCGGCCATACTTACACCGTAAGCGTAGGAAACACTGTCCACTGAATTTTTCAGGGAAGTCTTGGGGGTGGAGGCTCCACCGCAGGAAACCATCGTGATGGCCAAAATGGCAACAACACTGAAAGTAGTCAAAATTGTTTTTTTCATTTTTCTTTAAATTAAAATCACTTATTTATTAATAATTTCTTTGTTGTTATTTTTAATACGAATGTAAAGGTCAAACGATTTCCAAAAGTTCCACGTCGAATATCAGGGTAGAGTTGGGTTCAATGGAACCGCCTGCACCCTGCTCACCGTAAGCCAGCTCGGAAGGAATGTACAATCTCCATTTTGATCCTACAGCCATCAGTTGCAACGCTTCCACCCATCCTTTAATCACTTGGTTCACACCAAATATTGCAGGCTGACCGCGTTCTACGGAACTGTCGAAGACAGTACCATTGAGCAAGGTACCGTGATAATGACATCTCACCTTATCGGTTGCCTTGGGCTTTGCACCGTTGCCTTCAACCAGCACCTCGTATTGCAAGCCACTGGGAAGTGATATCACATGCTCTTTCTTGCGATTTTCTGCCAGAAAAGCTTTGCCGGCTTCCAGGTTCTTGCTGAGCATTTCATCCTGCTGTCTGCTGAAGTAGCTCTGTATCACCTTATTGGCTTCCTGTGGGCTCATAGAAGGTGTTGTGTTGTTCATTATCACTGTAAAGGCTTCTACAAAAGATTTCACATCCAGCTGTTGCAATCCCGAATTCATTAGATTTGAGGCCATACTCATTCCTAACGCGTAACTTAATTTATCCATTCACTTTCTTCTTTTTCAATTTGGAGACAAAAGTACGATTTTAATATGAAATAACTTCGACTTCTGTCGATAAAAAACTATATTTGTCTGATATAAACGAAATAAGAGGCATAGATGAAGAAAAGGATGGTCGTACTCACAGGGGCAGGCATGAGCGCAGAAAGTGGTATAGCCACTTTCCGGGATTCCGGTGGATTGTGGGAGCAATATCCGGTGGAACAGGTGGCTACACCCGAAGGGTTTGATACTGACCCTGAACTGGTGTTGAACTTCTACAACATGCGCCGGAGGGAACTTCTGAAGGCGAAGCCCAACGCGGGACATTACGGACTTGCCGAAATGGAGAACGATTTCGATCTGCACATCATCACCCAGAATATCGACAACCTCCACGAACGAGCAGGAAGTACAAAAGTACTGCACCTGCATGGTGAATTGATGAAGGCACGCTCCACAGGCGACGAATCACTGATCTATGAGATTGATCCTTCAAAATGTGACATTCACCTGGGCGATTTGTGCGAAAGGGGTTTTCAGCTGCGGCCCCACATTGTTTGGTTTGGAGAAGCGGTACCTGCGATACAGGAGGCGGAGGAAATTACCCGCCGGGCCGATCTGTTCGTGATCATCGGCACCTCCATGAATGTATATCCTGCTGCCGGACTGCTACACGACGTCAGGAAAAACGTGCCGGTCTGGCTGATCGACCCCAAAGACGTACATACCATGCGGTACGATATTCACCATATTAAAATGGGAGCATCGGAAGGAGTGAAGGAACTTAAAAAGATGTTGGCCCTTATCTCCGGAATCTGAATTTTCACAAATGCCCTTTTGAGGAAATGCTGCTCCTCCAATCTTTGAAAGTCCTCTTTTTTTTGTAATTTCGCTTCATTATTTAAGTTTCGCATAAATCTGAAATGTGCGCAATCATACATTCAGCATGCGAATCTTGAGTTTTTAATTACAAACAGAGAGGAAGCCCGTGGGAAAGAAAATTGCAGAAACACCGATGATGAAACAGTTTATCGAGATTAAGAAGAAACATCCCGATGCCATCCTGCTGTTTCGGGTGGGTGATTTTTACGAGACTTTTTCGGATGACGCCATCGAAGCATCCGAGATACTGGGGATCACGCTTACACGAAGGGCAAACGGAGCAGCTCAGTTTGTGGAACTGGCCGGCTTCCCCCACCATGCGCTCGACACTTACCTGCCTAAGCTGGTCCGTGCCGGCAAACGGGTCGCTATCTGCGACCAGCTGGAAGATCCTAAATTGACCAAAAAGCTGGTAAAAAGAGGCATTACCGAACTGGTTACTCCGGGCGTATCCATTAACGACACGGTGCTGAATCACAAGGAAAACAACTTCCTCTGCGCCTTACACATTGCAAAAAACAACCAGTACGGCATCTCCCTCCTTGATATCTCCACCGGGGAATTTCTTATTTCAGAAGGCAACAGGGATGAAGTGGATAAGCTGCTGGCCAACTTCTCACCGAAAGAGTTGTTGATTGAACGAGGGAACAAGAAAAAAACGGAAGAGGCCTTCGGAAACAATTGGCTCCTGTCGGAACTGGAGGATTGGATATTCACCGACGATGCGGCACGCGACAGGCTCATTCGCCATTTTCAGACAACCAGCCTGAAAGGTTTCGGGGTGGAAAACATGCCGTTGGGAATCATCGCCTCGGGAGCAGTACTGCATTATCTCGACATCACTCAACACCACCACATAGAACACATTGTTTCCCTGGCGCGTATTGAAGAGGAGCGCTTCGTGCGTCTCGACAAGTTCACGGTACGAAGCCTTGAACTTATTTCTACCATGAACGAAGGGGGAAAAACACTTCTCGACATCCTGGATAAAACGATCTCTCCCATGGGATCGCGCCTCTTGCGCCGATGGATTGTCTTTCCTCTAAAAGACACCAAGCCCGTAGAAGACAGGCTGAATGTGGTGGAGGACTTCTTCCGCGAGCCGGAACTGAAGAGTCTGTTGGAACAACAACTCTCGCTCATTGGCGACCTGGAACGCATCATCTCCAAAGCGGCTGTCGGCCGGATCACCCCACGGGAGGTGGTGCAGTTGAAAGTGGCTCTTACGGCCATTGAGCCGATAAGAGAGGCTTTTATGGCTTCAGAGAACCACAGCCTGCGGGAGATGGGAGAGAAACTGAATCCATGCCCCGATATACGCGATCGCATTGAAAGGGAGATCATCCCTGATCCTCCGGCACTAACCGCTAAAGGCGGATACATCTGCAAGAACGTAAGCAAAGAACTGGACGAGTTGCGCCAAATTGCCTACTCCGGGAAAGATTACCTGATGCAACTGCAACAGCGTGAAAGTGAAAGAACGGGTATTCCTTCGCTAAAAGTAGCCTACAACAATGTATTCGGTTATTATATCGAGGTGCGCAACACACACAAGGAGAAGGTTCCCGCAGAGTGGACAAGAAAGCAGACCCTGGTAAGCGCCGAACGGTACATCACCGAAGAGCTGAAAGAGTATGAAGAGAAAATACTGGGTGCGGAAGAAAAAATTGTGGCCCTGGAAGATCAGATTTATGGCGCACTGGTGCAAAACCTGCTGGCCTACATCCCCGTCATTCAGGTCAATGCAGCCGTCATTGCCCGGGCAGACTGTCTGCTCTCCTTTGCCAACGTATCCCGGCAAAACAACTATATCCGTCCGGAGATCAATAATTCCGACGTCATAGACATTAAAAATGGGCGCCATCCGGTCATTGAGCGACAGCTGCCTCCCGATCAGCCGTTCATAGCGAACGATGTACGTCTGGATAACGACACACAGCAGATCATGATCATCACCGGGCCCAACATGGCCGGTAAATCGGCCCTGTTGCGACAGACAGCATTGATCACGCTCATGGCGCAGATAGGTTGCTTTGTCCCGGCCGACTCTGCAAAGATCGGGCTGGTGGACAAGATCTTCACACGAGTGGGCGCTTCCGACAACATCTCTCAGGGCGAATCCACGTTCATGGTGGAGATGAACGAAGCAGCCAACATCCTCAACAACCTGTCGGACAAAAGCCTCATCCTTTTCGACGAACTGGGCCGCGGAACCAGCACATATGACGGCATCTCCATTGCCTGGGCCATTGTAGAGTATATCCATGAACATCCGAAAGCAAGAGCCAAGACCTTGTTTGCAACACACTACCACGAACTGAACGAGATGGAAAAATCGTTCAAACGAATTAAAAACTACAATGTGTCTGTGAAGGAGATCGACAACAAGGTGATCTTCCTGCGGAAACTGATGCCGGGCGGCAGCGAGCACAGCTTCGGTATCCATGTAGCCAGAATGGCCGGGATGCCACATAGCATAACCAAACGTGCCGACTCCATCCTCTCGGCCATGGAGTCGGCAAACCGGAAAGAGGGCATCAAAAAGCCCATCAAGGATTTCATCGAGAAACGCGAGGGGTATCAACTTAGCTTCTTCCAGCTCGACGACCCGATCCTCACCCAGATTCGCGACGAGATTATCCATCTCGATGTGAACAACCTGACGCCCATTGAGGCGCTCAACAAGCTGAACGAGATAAAAAAAATTGTAAAAGGAAAATAAATAATATACCCGCCTCGCGTTGTCGCCACATTCGGAGCATCACAACAGTCGGGCTTGCAAGACATGTACAACGAACTTAACCCCAACGAGCCGCATCGCGCCGGGCGTATTGAAGTGATTTGCGGATCGATGTTTTCAGGCAAAACAGAAGAACTGCTGCGCCGGTTGCGCCGCGCCAGGATAGCACGACAGAGCGTGGAGATCTTTAAACCCGCCATCGACACACGCTATTCACATGACGAAGTGGTGTCGCACGACAGCAACGCGATACCATCAACGCCCGTGGAGCACTCCGCCAACATATTGCTACTGTCGTCGGAAGTAGAGGTCGTGGCGATCGACGAAGCACAGTTTTTTGATGAAGGCCTTGTGGAGGTCTGCCAGCAGCTGGCCGACCAGGGTGTGAGGGTAATCGTGGCGGGACTCGATATGGATTTCAAACGCACTCCTTTTGGTCCGATGCCTGCCTTGTGCGCCATTGCCGATGATGTCACCAAAGTACACGCCATCTGCGTGGAGTGCGGCAACCTAGCCAGCTATTCACACAGGCTGGTAAAAAACGACAAACAGATCATGCTGGGAGAAACCGAGGAATATCAGCCGCTCTGCAGAAGATGTTACCAGAAAGCACTGGAGAAATAAATAGCCTGAACCTCTCGAAACCCCTCTTTCAACAACAAATTCACGACCTGTTTTTATAGTTGAAGCGGCACATTTTTTGTATCCTCCAAAACAAATAAGCCACTCGTTTGTTACTCTCTATATTACCAAAACGAAAATTAACTGAAACAAAACGAGTATTCACTTAAAAGATCAATTTATGAAACTAAAAAAACTATTGTTCGCAGGACTGCTGATTGCTGCATGCACCACTACACTCAAAGCACAGCAATATAACACCGCATTTGGTGTGAGACTGGGTTATGACAGCGGATTGACACTGAAACATTTCTTTGCTCCGGCAAGCGCGGCCGAGTTTATCCTCGCTGCCTCCCCCCGATACTTCCAGCTGACAGGCCTCTATGAGTACCAACAACCGGTACCGGGTGCACCCAACCTCGACTGGTATGTGGGGCTCGGCGCACACATCGGAGGAATTCATTACCAGAAGGATCGTTATGACAATGCTTTTCTGCTGGGCGCCGATCTCATTGGCGGACTTGAATACATCTTTCCGCAGGCGCCATTCAATGTATCGCTCGACTGGAAACCCTCCTTTAACTTTACAAACGACTATAACGACTACTGGTACAGCGGCTTCGCACTTAGCTTGCGCTATACATTCAGATAATTGAATGGCCCCAGGAACGGATAAACCGCTTTCAGCCGAAAGCGGTTTTTTTATGCTGTTCCGACATAAATGCCTATTTTTGTACTCATGCAAAAAACAGGAAAAAAAAGCGATTCGGATCTGCTCAAACAACTCAACGAAGCACAACGTGCCGCCGTGGAGTTTTGCGACGGGCCCTCGCTCGTAATCGCCGGCGCCGGCTCGGGCAAAACCCGCGTACTCACTTACAAGATCGCCTACCTGCTGGAACAGGGACTGCCTCCCTTCTATATTCTGGCGCTCACCTTCACCAACAAGGCAGCCCGTGAAATGAAGTCGCGCATTGCAGAACTGGTCGGCGAAAAAAGAGCCCGCAGCCTGTGGATGGGCACCTTCCACGCCATCTTTTCACGCATACTCCGCAACGAGGCGGAAGCCATCGGATTCCGGTCCAATTTCACCATCTTCGACTCGTCCGACTCAAACAACCTGATCAGGCTGATCATAAAAGAGATGAGCCTCGACGACAAACTCTACCGGCCGGGATCTGTCCACAACCAGATATCGCGGGCAAAAAACAGCCTGATCACCCCGGCCATGTATGCGGCTAACGACGAGATTCAACAATACGACCGCATGGCAAAGCGCCCCAGGTTGTCGGAAGTATACCAGCGATACCAGAACAGGCTACGCTCCGGCAACAGCATGGATTTTGACGACCTGCTCATGTATACCAACATTCTGTTCCGCGACCATCCGGAGATATTGGAAAAATACCGCAACCAGTTCCAGTATATCCTGGTGGACGAATATCAGGACACAAACTTTGCACAGCACCTCATCGTGAAACAGCTGGCCGATGTGCACCATCGTGTGTGTGTGGTGGGCGACGATGCCCAAAGCATCTATTCCTTCCGAGGTGCCAATATTGACAATATCCTGAAATTCAAATCGAACTTCAGCGAGACGCGGATCTTTAAGCTGGAGCAAAACTACCGCTCCACACAAAACATCGTGAATGCAGCCAACAGCCTGATCAAAAAAAACAGCGAACAGATTTTCAAGGATGTCTTTTCGGAAAATGAACCGGGCGAAAAGATTGAGATCAGAAGTGCTTTTTCCGATTTTGAGGAGGGGCTCATCGTCTCCAACAAGATCGCACGGATGAGGCTTGAACAACATGCCTCCTTCGGAGACTTTGCCATTCTCTACCGCACGAATGCACAATCGCGTATCTTTGAAGAGTCGTTGCGGAAGAACAACATCCCCTACCGTATCTACGGGGGATTGTCGTTCTATCAACGCAAGGAGATCAAGGATGTGATCAGCTACTTCAGGTTGATCGTAAATCCCAGCGACGAAGAGGCGTTTCGCCGGATCATCAACTACCCTGCCCGGGGCATCGGCAACGTGACGGTGGCCAAGGTTGCATCGACAGCTGAGTTACATCAAATAAGCCTGTGGCAGGTACTGGAAAATCCGCTTGCGTATAACCTGGACATAAACGCGGGAACAGCTAAAAAACTGGCTGGCTTTCGGGAACTTATCCACGATCTGATTGAAAAAAATGGGTTTCTCAACGCCTTTGAGCTGGCGCAGGAGGTGATTAAAAACAGCGGCATAGCCAAAGAGGCCTACGAGGATATGACACCCGAAGGAATGAGCCGCACACAGAATATCCAGGAGCTGCTCAATGCCATGAATGAGTTTGTTGCTACAAGGCAGGAACAAGGCGAGGAAAACAACCAACTGGTCGATTTTCTGTCGGAAGTTTCTTTGCTTACCGACCAGGATACCGATAAGGATGGTGAAAACGAAAAAGTGACCCTGATGACGGTCCATTCCGCCAAAGGGCTGGAGTTCGACCATGTGTTCGTGGTAGGAATGGAGGAGGATCTTTTTCCATCCGCCATGGCCAAATCGGAGATACGCGGGCTGGAAGAGGAACGTCGCCTCTTTTACGTAGCCATCACCCGGGCTAAGAAAACCTGCACAATCACCCATGCCAGGAGCCGTTTCCGGAACGGAATCACCAATTCTGCCGTCGCAAGCCGCTTTCTGAAAGACATTGACTCTACATTCATTTCGATGGACAGCCAGCAGGTTGACAACAATGTGTCGTTCGCGCCACAGGCGGATGATTTCTGGGGATCGATGCGGGCACAACGGCTGCAAAAACAGGAAAAGCACATCGAGCTGCCAAATAAAGTAACTCCGGTACACCGGGCCACCTCTACCCTCCCCTTGTCGAAAGAGGCAAAAGAACTGGAGGTAGGCCATATCATTGAACACGAACGATTTGGGCGAGGTGTGGTCACCGCCATTGAAATGGGCGGAAACGACCGTCGTGCATTTGTGGAATTTGAGTCGGCAGGCAAAAAACAGCTTCTGTTGAAGTTTGCAAAGTTCACCATTGTGGGCAACGCCGGCTCCGATGCCTGAGTGATCAAATTTCCAGCAACGCCTTTTCTCCACTGCTGCCGCCAAACAGTATGTCGACGGGGTTTTCCAGCAATTGTTTCACCCGCAGCAAAAAGCTTACCGAGTCTCTACCGTCGATCACACGATGGTCGTACGACAACGCCACATACATCATGGGGCGGATCACCACCTGCCCCTCCAGGGCGACCGGACGGTCTATGATGTTGTGCATGCCAAGGATGGCCGACTGGGGTGGATTTATCAAGGGTGTGGACAACATGGACCCAAAGACACCGCCGTTGGTGATCGTGAATGTGCCGCCGGTCATCTCGGGGATCGACAGCTTCCCGGCACGGGCCTTCCCGGCCAGATCGGCGACTGCTTTCTCTATCTCTGCCAATCCCAGGCTCTCCACGTTTCTCACCACCGGCACCATCAACCCCTTGGGGGTGCTCACAGCCACGGCAATGTCGGCATATTCGTAAGCTACCAGGTTTTCACCGTCGATCATGGCATTCACATTGGGGTACTCCTGCAACGCAATGGCACTGGCCTTCATAAAGAAAGACATCATCCCCAGCTTGATCCCGTGTTTCTCCACGAACGCATTCTGATGTTTTTTGCGAAGATCCATTATGGGTTTCATATCGACTTCATTGAAGGTAGTCAGCATCGCCATTTCATTCTTCACAGAGACAAGACGTTCGCTCAACTTTCTGCGCAACGAACTCAACCGCGACGTGGTGGCATTGCGGCTGACTGTTTTTTTCAAGCCGGGGGTCTCATCGTTGCTTCGCGAAAGAATTGCCTCCACATCCTCACGCTTCAGCCTTCTGAGGCCGTTGATGACATCTTCAACAGACAAGCTGTTTTCCTCCATCACTTTTTTCGCCAAAGGGGTAACCCTCACCTTTTCATACTCCGGTGCAAGCGATTCATCGGGAAGGGGGAATTCTTCCGACTGGACGAGCGCTTCGGGTTGCGGGGACTTTTCAGGTTGCATGGATTTTTCGGACTGAACAGATTTTTCGGGTTGCACCGATTTTTCGGGTTGCACGGAGGTGTCAATGGTGCAGACCACGGAACCTACTTCAAGCATCTCTCCCTCCGACGCTCTGAAACTGATCTTCCCGGACCCTTCGGCCACCAGCATCAACGTGGCCTTGTCGGACTCCAGCTCTGCTATCTCGGTATCTTTGTTCACCATAGCCCCATCTTCCACCAGCCAACGAAAAAGCTCGACGTGCGTGATCGATTCACCCGGGCTCGGAACTTTTATTTCTATGATTGCCATAATATTGAAGTCAATTGTTATTCAAATAATACGATCCGGACAATTAGCTGGAAAATGATTTGCGGATAATGGCAGCCTGGTTGATCTTATGCCGGGCTGTCAATCCTTCTGCGGTAACACCGCTGGCAGGACGGCTGACTACGTGCAGCGGGAGATCGCTTAACTGATCCTTCACAAAGAGCGCAGCACCCATGTTTGCCGGCTCCTCCTGCACCCAGAAAAGCTCCACATTTGTTGCATACCGACTCAGGAGAGCTCGAAGTTGTTTGTCCGGAAAAGGATAGAGCTGCTCAAGGCGGATGATGGATATCTCCTCCTGCTGAATCTCCCTGCGGGCCTCCTCCAGCTCGTAGTATATTTTACCGGTGCAAAGGAGGATCCTTTTCACCTTTGCAAAATCACGGAGCTGCGCATCCTCCATCACTTCACGAAATCCACCTTCCGTAAATTCAGCCAGAGAAGAGGTGCATGCGGGATGACGCAACAAACTCTTGGGTGTGAAAACAATCAGCGGCACCCTGATGTTGCGATGCAACTGCCGGCGCAGCACGTGGAAGAAGTTGGCGGGGGTGGTGCAGTTCACTACCTGCATATTAAGGTTGGCACACAAATTCAGAAAGCGCTCCATGCGACCGCTGGAATGTTCCGCACCCTGCCCCTCATAACCGTGTGGCAACAACATGACCAAACCCGACTTCAATCCCCACTTTTCTTGTGCGGCGGAAATATACTGATCCACGATCACTTGCCCTACATTATAGAAATCTCCGAACTGCGCCTCCCACACGGTGAGTCCATGGGGATGGGCCAAAGAATAACCATATTCGAACCCCAGGATGCCATATTCATTGAGCGGCGAGTTGTACACACGAACCGGTTCCTGTGGATCACCCAGGTTCTTCAGCGGGAAATATTTGTCTTTGCCATCCTCGGTGATAACTTCTGCATGGCGATGCGAGAAGGTACCCCGCTCGGAATCCTGGCCGCTCAACCTTACACTGTGCTTCTCCCATGCCAAGGAGGCATAGGCCATCAACTCACCCATAGCCCAATCATAAGAATCGGACTCAATCATGGACAATCGCTGTTGAAACAGACGAACGGTTTTGTTGAAAAACTTTTTATCGGCCGGAAGAGTAGCGATGCTTTGAGCCAGCTGCACAAAAAGCTCTTTGGAAATAGCCGTATCAGTCATCAACTCAAAATCAACAGCTTCCGGCAAGCGAATATCCGGAAACTGATCGGCCAGAAAAATATGAAGGTTCAATACAGAGGTGGCCTGCGACTCTTCGTACGCCTTCTCCAGCACCCGATGAAAATCAAGCAACTTTGCATCAAACGCCTGCGGAGTGATGGCTCCTTCCGCAATGAGTTTTTCTGCATAAATATCGCGCGGATTCTTGTGTTTTGCGATAATATCATACAGTTCCGGCTGGGTAAAACGAGGCTCATCGCCCTCGTTATGTCCATATTTCCGGTAAGACAACAGATCGATGAATACATCGATTTGAAACTTCTGACGAAACTCCAACGCCAGCTTGGCCACGAAAACCATCGCCTCAATATCGTCACCGTTCACATGAAATACAGGCGACTGCGTAACCTTGGCCACATCGGTGCAATACGTACTGGAGCGGGCCTGCAGATAATTGGTGGTAAATCCCACCTGGTTATTAATTACAATATGAATGGTGCCGCCCGTTTTATATCCCTCCAGCTTGGAAAACTGAATGGTTTCGTACACCACACCCTGCCCGGCGATGGCGGCATCACCGTGTATAAGAATGGGCAACACTTCGTGGTAATTATAGGCATGCTTGTTTTCCAGCTTTGCACGAGCAATACCCTCCATCACCGGGCCCACGGCCTCCAGGTGAGAAGGATTGGGCGCCAGGCTCACCGAGAGGGAGCGCCCTTCATAATCGATGGTATTGCTGTAACCCAGATGGTACTTTACATCGCCATATTTAATTTCATCCTCGTAATTTTGGGCATTGAACTCACGAAAGACCTGCGAATAGGGCTTTTTCATGATGTTGGTGAGCACATTCAAACGCCCACGATGAGCCATGCCAATCACAATCTCGTTCACACCGTAAGCTCCACCACGTGCAATGATGGCGTCCAGCGCAGGGATAATTGACTCTGAACCCTCGAGGGAGAAGCGCTTCTGTCCCACAAACTTTTTGTGCAGGTAGTCTTCGAAACCGGAGGCTTCCACCAAACGGTCCAGAATATGCAGCTTTGTTTCGCCGGGAAGCGATTCCTGATTTCGGGAGAACTCCATTTTCTCCTGCAGCCATCGTACAATCTCGGGTTTCGTCATATAACGATACTCTACCCCAATCGACTTGCAATACGTTTCTTCCAGGTGCTCAATTATCTCTCTCAAAGTAGCTTTATCGAGGCCAATCTCTTTTGCGGCTTCGAACCGGCTATCCAGATCCTCCTCCGTGAGATTGAAATTCTCTATTGCCAGCGTGGGCGAATAGCTTCGGCGGCTACGGACCGGGTTGGTTTTGGTAAACAGGTGCCCACGACGCCTGTAAGCCGTGATAAGGCGCATAACATCCAATTCTTTGGGGGAATTCCCCAACGTCTCTTTTCTGTTTATGGGCTTCGTGGGAAAATGCGAAATGGCTAAGTCAAATCCCTCAAAAAAAAAGCGGAAACTTTCATCCACACTCCACGGGTCTGCCTTGTATCTTTGGTATAAAGCCTCGATGGCCTCAATATCCATTGCACTTAATTTATTTTGGGCATCCATCGGTCAGTCATTCATCGTTTTGTTATAAATAGTAAAGAGGGTCAAATTGTTCATTGTACCTGCTTCTTTTCGAAGAAAAGAGTTTGCCGCTACATTTCTCTATGTCCCGAAAAAATGCTATTTTTGGCTTCCCAAATGACGCTATCTGCAAATAGACATCAAATCATCATAAAAAATCAACTCTATGACAAAAAGTGCTTTACAAGTTGCACGGGCAAGCTATGAGCCCAAAGTGCCCGAAGGATTGAATGGCAATGTAAAAATTGAAGAGGGAGCCGCAACAGAATCGGTGCGCGACCAGAAAGAAATTCAACAGCTGTTTCCCAATACATACGGAATGCCCATTGTGAAGTTTACAAAAACCGAGGGTGAATCCGGAATGGAAAAACCACTGAATGTGGGCGTAATCCTGTCGGGCGGACAAGCTCCCGGGGGACACAACGTGATCGCAGGAATTTATGACGGCGTAAAACGGTTGCATCCCGACGGTAAGCTCTATGGTTTTATCCTGGGACCGGCCGGACTCATCAACCACGAGTACAAGGAACTTACCGGTGACATCATTGACGAATACCGCAACACAGGTGGTTTCGACATCATTGGATCGGGAAGGACCAAGCTGGAAACACAGGAACAGTTCGACAAGGGGCTGGAGATACTGAAAAAGCTCGACATCAAGGCCCTGGTGATCATCGGAGGTGATGACTCAAACACCAACGCTTGTGTGCTGGCCGAATATTACGCCGCCATCAATGCCGGCGTACAGGTCATCGGCTGTCCCAAAACCATCGACGGAGACCTCAAGAACGAGCAGATTGAAACTTCCTTCGGCTTTGACACAGCATGCAAGGTATATTCTGAGCTGATCGGCAACATCCAGCGCGACTGCAACTCAGCGCGTAAATACTGGCACTTCATCAAGGTGATGGGACGTTCTGCGTCGCACATCGCTCTGGAATGTGCCCTGCAAACGCATCCCAACTTTTGTATCGTGTCGGAAGAAGTGGAAGCAAAGGCATTGTCTCTCGACGACATCATCGATCAGATTGCCGGAGTGATCGCAAAACGGGCGGAGAAAGGATTAAACTTTGGCACAGTAATCATCCCCGAAGGGCTCATCGAGTTCATTCCCGCCATGAAAAAACTGATCAGCGAGCTGAACGACTTCCTCGCACACAACCAGGAGGAGTTCGATCTGGTACGTCGCTCCGGTAAACGCGATTACATCATCAGCAAGCTCTCTCCAGAGAATGCCGAGATCTACGCCAGCCTGCCTGAAACGGTGGCCCGACAACTCACACTCGACCGCGATCCGCATGGCAACGTGCAGGTATCGCTCATCGAAACAGAAAAACTGCTGGCCGAAATGGTAGGCAAACGACTGAGCCAGTGGGCCAAGGAAGGCAAATATGTGGGCAAGTTCGCAACAATCACCCACTTCTTCGGATACGAAGGACGATGTGCAGCCCCGTCGAACTACGACGCCGACTACTGCTATTCTCTCGGCTACACTGCCTCGATGCTCATCGCTGCCGGCAAGACCGGGTACATGTCTTCGGTGCGCAATACCACCGGCCCTGCAGCCGAATGGATCGCCGGAGGAATCCCCATCACCATGATGATGAACATGGAACGTCGCCACGGAGAGATGAAGCCGGTGATTCAGAAAGCACTGGTAGCACTTGAAGGTGCTCCTTTCAAATATTTTGAAAGCCAACGTGAAAGATGGGCCATCGAAACCGATTATGTATATCCCGGCCCCATACAGTACTTCGGACCTACGGAAGTATGCGACCAGCCGAGTAAAACATTGCAGCTGGAACAAACCGGCAAGATTGCGATTCAGTAATCTGCACAACACACCATTAAAAAAGCCGCCCTTCACGGAGCGGCTTTTTTTTGTGGGTTGTTGCAAAAATATAGCAACAAACCGATCATCGGTTTTTAGAAGAACCTGTAGCGATTGTCCTCCACACCCATCTTTTCTTTTAACACCTCAACAGATTGCATTTGGAGGCGATAGGCATTGTTGTTGAGCATACTCATTTTCTGCGACGCAGCATCGTATGATTCGGTTCCCTGCGTACGATTTGATACCTGAGTTACATAAACAGCCATATTTCCTTTCATGGGGCCAACCAGCTGGTTGACCGGCGCAAATGCAGAAACAGCATTCAGCACGGGCTCAAAGCCCAATCCCGTTATATTACGGGTGTTGAAGTTCACAAACCGGACGGTGTCCACAGCCCCCTTCATGGCCGAGGCATAGGCATCGAGCGAGGTCAGGCTTTGTGCTTTCAGATCGGTTACGATCTTGTCTGCTTTCTTCTTATTCACCAACTGCGTACGAATGCCGGAAGAGACTTCCGACAGCGGAGTAGTCCCGGCAGGAATTACCTGATCCATCCGCGCGATGACACGCATATTGGTGAGGTCAAATTTCTTTATGGCTCCGCGTGTTTTTTCATTGGCCGCCCAGGTGATAATCTGGCGGGAACCGGGTATCTGAGCCAATGAAAATTCGTTGGCCGAAACGGTGATGTTTGGCATAACCATGTAGCCTTTCTCCGATGCCAGTTCATTAAATTTGGCCCCTACATCGGGTGTGGAGACAAATTGATTCAATTCATTGTCGATGTTGTTCGATGTTTTCTCGCTGGCAACCACCGGCATATTGACAATGGCAACCTTGTACTTATTTACCGGATTGGTCCGTTCTTCCACCTGAAGAATGAGCTGCTGACCCGGGACGGTCAGCTTCACGGGTTGTCCAACCGGCGAAGTGAAAGCAGCCTGCACGAGGCCGGATCCCATCTGGACAAGATCAATCTCCCTGGCCCAACCAACCTCGCCACCGTTGGAGTTCGGGTTAAGGCTGTTGGCAACTTCAGCAAAAGAGCGTCCACCCTGCAACAAGCCATAGATGCTGTCCACAAAATTGGTAACGACGGAATCCTGTCCCACCATCGAAGCATCGGGTATTGCCATCATTCGCAACCGCACGGAATCGGGTGCTACGGTTTTGTCGATCAGCTTGATGATCTGATACGCATTTCCCTCGCGTTTGGGGCCGGCAATTTCGTTAATGGCTGCGCTACGAACAAATTCAACCTGGGAAGGGGTCAACATGAACTCGCTCACAAACACATCGCGATAAGGTGTATCGGAATAATCGGCCACCACGCTCATGGGGCTTGTAGCATTCTGCAGTTCAGTGAAAGCCTTTTTGGACTCAGCTTCTACTTCTGCAAAATCTTCGCTACTGGGTGTAATCTCTTTGGAAAAATAAGATATTTTTACGAGGGGGGCTTCCAGCCTGAACGATGCCTTGTGAGCATTGTAATAGTCCTGTATTTCTTTGTCGGTCACCGTTACAGCAGAATCAGGGATTGTAAAGTAACTCTGCATGACGTACGCAATGTCGGCGTTCTGCTGGGATAGATCAAACGAAGTTTTGGCTTCCAGATCGTTTACGATCACGGCGTTCGACAACAGGGATATATATTTCTCTTCCAGTCGTTGTGTACGTACCATATCCTCAATGAACAACCAGAGCGATTTGTACTGATTTACCAGCGCCTGTTCCTGTGGAGAGGGACTGGGCATGTTGATGGTATTGATGAATTCGATTAACGCTCTACGGCTGAATATTCCTGTCTGAGGATCAAGAAAGAACGGGAGCTGCTGCAGTACCGGTGAGATGTTTTCACCATGCACCATGTCGTTGAGCTCTGCCTTGGTCACGGTGAGTCCCAGCTTTTTAGTCTGATCACCGAGCAGGCGTTCACGTACCATCTGCTGGTATACCGCTTCGCGTATCTGCGACGAAGTGTTTTCATCGAGAGACGACTGGCCGCTGATCATTTTCTGAAATTCTTCAAATTCGGTAATTTTATCGGCATATTGTTGCGTGGAAATCACTTCGCCGTTTACCACGAATGCCTTATCGCGTGCTTTTCCAAACAATGTGGTACCCGAAGTGAACAAGTCTCCCAAAACAAAGGCAAGCAGGGCAACGCCAATCACGATCACCAGCAATGTACCTTTGTCTCTAATCTTTTGTAAAGTAGCCATTTAACTATTTTTTAGTTTTGTTTAAACGTTAAAAAGTAAATCGATTAAATAAGGGCACGAAGTTAATAAAAATAAAGCAGATAAAGATATTTTTTTCTGGAAAAAGACAGGATCACAACGTTAAAACGGGTGTACTATGTATGGGTATTATTTGTAATCAGACGCACTACTTCAATCTTACGTGCAGTAACTTTCAGTATTTTAAAGGTATATTTCCCTATGACGACGGTCTCATAGGTCTTCGGAAAGCGCTGGGTATGATGAAGGAGAAAGCCCGCCACCGTGGAATAATCATCCGATTCGGGAATATCAAGTCCGTACATTTCGTTCAGATGGTCAATTTCTACACGGCCGGAGAGAACATATTCCTGTTCTCCCTCCTGTTTAACAAATTTCGATTCCACATCGTATTCGTCCTCAATTTCTCCGAAGATCTCTTCCACCAAATCTTCCATGGTTACCATACCCGAAGTACCGCCAAACTCGTCAACCACGACGGCAATACTTTTTCGTTGTTGCATAAGGTCACTCATAAGTTGATTCGCAGGCATACTCTCCGGGACGAATGAAATGGAAGCAATATTGTGGGTCCAATCCCGGGGATTATTGAAAATCTCCCACATATGGATATAACCCAAAATATTGTCGATATCATCTTTAAATACCAAAATGCGCGAGATACCTGTCTCAATAAACTTCTCTTTCAATGTTTCCAGATCGGTATCCACGCTCACGGCCACAATGTAGGCGCGGGGCACCATGCAGTCTCTGATTTTCATGGAAGAAAAGTCGAGTGCATTGCGAAATATTTTCATTTCGGAATCCACCTCTTTCTCTTTCGACATATCGTCGATGCTTTTCTTCACATAGGTATCAAGGTCAACCCTGCTGAAAACCTCCTTTTCTGATCGTGGATCATGGATGCCAAACAGTGTAAGTATGCCTTTCGAAACTTCTACAAACACTTTGGCAACAGGATACATCAATATGTAAGACAGGAAAGCAGGAACGACAAAAAAATTCACCCAGAAATTGGCATTTTTCTGAAAAAAAGTGCGCGGCAAAAATTCTTCGGTTAACAGAATGATAAAAGTCAAAGCCACAATGAAAATCAACATCGCCAACAGCTCATTCTCCACACGAACAGAAAACTGGCTGTATACGATCAGGCTGGTGAGGTAGACAAACAGAACAAGAACGACCACTTTCCCGACCATAAGGGTTGCCAGAAACTGACGCGGATGTCCATAAATGCTGTTCAGCATGTAGTTATATACCCCGGTAGACTTTTTCCGGACGGCGTAGCGCAACTTATCGGATGAAACAAAGGCGATCTCAGTGCCTGAGAAAAAAACAGACAGAAACAAGGTAATCCACCATCCTACTTCCACAAATACTGACATGTCTTCTTCTGAATTAGGGGCCTGCAACTGACGATGCTACTCCTTTGTCCACAACGGACAGGGAGTCGGATGACGACTTACCGCTATGCAGAGAATCACCCGGAACATCTTCCGAAAAGGGCAACTTTCCGTCATGAGGCCGAAAGATACGATAATCGGTCATTGACTGATTCGATTCAAATCCGTAACCTTTGATTTCGGTGATACCCCGTTTAATTTCGATGTATTTATCGGAGTAAACCCGTTCTTTTTTCTGATCCCAATAAAGTTCCTCACTATCAAACTGCTCTCCCTTCATGTTTTCAACGTGTACGTTTTTTTTCAGCTTCCACAAGTCTTTGGTGTTGTAATACCAGGCAGTATCGGCTTTCACTGTAGCCTCGATGTTGAAATCGGGCGTAAAACGCTCCAGATAAATCCCTTCGGGAAAGAACCAGTAGGGTTCCTTTGCCTGGTCGAACACCTTCCAGACATCGGCCACGAGCTTGTAGCGGGTAATGCCTGAGTCGGATATCAGGGTAGTCACGGTATCGGTGATCATCGTAGGTACAACTTCGGGATCATAGGCAAAGGGCACCAGGTTTTCGTCCTTATTCTTGCAAGATAGAAAAAAAAGAAACATAACAACCACGGCGAAGGTGGTTGTTATGCATCCAGTATGTGGTATGTTGTGTTGTTTTTTCAACACCTTTTCGATTTTTTATATTTACCGTAAGCGAACGGTTGTATTTTCACCAATCCAGCCGGGAATAAACACCGATTCACCAGCCTTGATACCCATCATAAAGGCTGTTTCGGTGTCCATGAAGCCAGCCGAGTAACGGTTGATCAGGCTGTTTGCTTTGCCGGCAACACTCGGGTCAACGGCTCTTGCCTTTTGCAGTTTATCCACTGCTGCCAGATACACCAACCCGGCTTTCTCGGGCTCCGAGAAAATGTTGTTTGCAGAACTAGCATAGAGCTGTGCTATCAGAATATATGCTTCGCCGTTATTGGGGTTATACTGCAGGGCATCGTTGGCAGCCTGTCTTGCGCGGGCAAAATTGCGCTGGTTGGAGAAGATGCCGGCAAGCTGCATCATGTAGTCGGATGCTTTGCTTTTGTCGGTCTCCAGCTCTGCTGCCTGTTCGTAATATTTAAGTGCAGTCTCATAATCCTTGTCTCTCAGGCTCTTGTTAGCCAGCCCGATGGCTGCACCGGCAGACGGTTCGAGGTGATAAAGATATTCAGCTGCAGTAAAATAAAGATCGGTTTCGGAGCATCCTACAGAACCCAGGGCGTTGATCACTTCATTTAAAAATTGTTTATTGGTCTTGTTTGGCTCTACCTTGTCGGCATAATATTCAGTCAACGTCTTGCAATCACCTGCGCCGCTGCTGACAAAGCCTTTCACAATACCGTCCTTGACCATACCCAGATAATCGACATTGGCCTGATCATTGGCGCTCTTTGCATTAGCGATTGCCTGATCCACGTAGCCGACAACAGCAAAATAGTCTTTCAGGTACTGATCTTTTTTGGAATTGTCACTCAGGTACTGACTCAGTGAAGCAACCATATAATAAGAGTAAGCATCGAGCGGATTCATGTTTCCTTTCATCTCGCCAATAGCTTCACCCAACCACTTGTACACCACAGTCTGATCGGTTTTGTCGCCCATTAACTCCATGTAATCGTATGCCTTATACGCCAGGATGCTCCCTTTGGCATCGTCTTCGCCAAAATATTTAATACGTGTATCGTAAATCTCCATTGTTTTGTCGAGATACTCTTTTTTCTTGGCCTCATCGGTTGTAGCCTCATAAAGAGCCTTAAAGATGCGCGGACCATAGATAAAAATGTTCTTGCTCGATGCGGGACAATTTTCATACACAGCCATCCATGGCTTCAGGGCACTTTCGTACGCTTCTGCCTTAGCTGAAGTCTGCATAAGACTTAAGTTGAGCCGACAATTCACACTATCTTCGCCATGTCCGAAAGGTGCTTTAACAGGGTCATAGCCTGCTTTCTGGGCGTTGACACCAACGACCATTGCGACAGCCATGAATCCCGATAATAATAATTTTTTCATATTCGCTGATGTTTTTAGTTTTTTTCTTTCCTATTGGTGTGGTTTTGACGGATTGTTAAAACAAAAGTTTAATTCTTTCTGTTTTTTTATTCCCTCTTCACCTGTTTCCGATTAATTAAACTGCCTCTTAAAGAACCACAACTCATTAATATTCACATTAATGGAAACCTTGAACATGTCCTGGCTGATCATAAAATCACGATTGGGTTGCTGTCTCGAGTAGCCCAATCCTATGTTGAGCATCGATATGCGCCCGGACATATAATCATGAAATGGTAACCCAACACCGATGTTCACCCCATACTCCCTGAAGCTCCCCATAACGGCTTCACTTGCATCGCCATCAGGAGGGGTAACACTGAAGTTGGCGTATGAGTTGGCGAAAGAAAGGCCTCCCCGGAAACGGATACGGTGAAAAAAATTCTGGCTCAACGGGTTAATCACATATTCAAGGCCTGCATTCAGGCGGTAAGCATTATTGAACCGGCTCTCGACAGTAAGGTCGTCCAGCACCGCCGGATAATCAAGGTTCTTCCACAGTTGATATGTACCGTCCATGCCGATCAGCAATTTGCCGTTGGAATAAGTAAAGCCGGCACCAAAGGTATGAGGCAGTTGAAAAGAAGCCTCTTTTAAGGTATCCGTAATCAGTACCTGGGAAGGCGACAGCCAAGGATTCTCATAAGGATCTCCTGTATAAAGCATCTCGGTCGGGTTCACGTCGGCCCTTGCATTTATCTGCGGCGTATATACCGCACCGAACGTTAGCGAACGAATCTTATCGATCGGATAGGTATATTGAATTCCCACGTCGTACTTTAATTCGCGGAATGCGTACGTATATTTTGTTTCTCCTATCAACGCCGATGTGGAGACAGGCGTAACCACGCTGCTATGTGAAAAAGACCCGAACAGGTAATTTACGTTTGCACCCAGGGAAATATTCTTGAACGGCTCCCAGGCAATACCCCCATATATTTGGGTCAACCCTCCCGTACCACGGTAGGTTTCCACATATTGGATATTGGAAAGAGCGCGCGCGCCTCCGAAATTATATCCCGTCTTTGAAAAGGGAAGCAGGCCTATGCTCGCTCCTACATTCCGGATGAGGGGAAATTGAATGGCAATATAATCGAGATTGCCGTTGTAAAAATCCCGGTTATTGATGCCGTCATTCATCCGGGCCAAATGTCCCGAAACACCAAAATCGAATATAAATGTAAGTGAATCAAGCTCAGAATAGGACGCGGGATTACCCGGGTTCACCTGCTGGCTGCGACGCAAACCATAGCTAATCCCTCCCATCGCCTCAGAGGCCCCAAGGGAAGGGTTCGATAATAGACCGTATCCATATCTGCTGTAGGGCGAGTTGGAACCTACCTGTTGCGCAAAAGTAACTACGGTAATCGAAAGGAGAGCGATCAACAAAAAGAAACGTTTTTTCCTAATATTCATCTGTTTCTATATAATAAACCAGCTCTTGGCCGCCTTATTTTAAAATATATTTGAGATTGCAAAGATGACATATTTTTGCGATGTCACCAACAAAACCCCCAAAACATCGTGTTAAAAAGATTAAAGTCACGTGAATCTATGCGATTCATTCCGTATTTCCTTCCAAATGTTTTGTCGTTTATTTTTTTTGTCCGTTACTGTAACCGTTATACGAAACTACCTCCTGCAACGGTTTTCGTTTTTTTTGTCTCAACGGTTGCACGCTGTAACCGATGGCAATGTCCAGCCACACTCTTTTGGACTCCGGAATAGACAACAGCTCTCGCATTTTGGCCTCATTGAACCAGCCCAGTATACAGGACCCAAGCCCTTCGGCGTGAGCAGCCAGGGCTATGTGTGCAGCTATGATGCCCAGGTCCATCTGTGCATAATCCTTCTGCTTCACCCATCCTCCCACACCCGAGGCCAGATTGACCTTTTCCTCCACAAGCACAATATGCACAGGGGCCTGCTTTGTGAAATGATTCATCCCCAGGGCACGGGCAGAGGTGGCATCGGCCACCCTGTTCTTCAGTTCCGGGTCATCCACCACGATGAGATGCCACGGCTGGGCGTTGCATGCCGAGGGAGCCATGCGGGCAGCAGCCACAATGCGATCTATTTTCTCCTTCTCTACCTGCCGCCCGGGATCAAAGGCTCGGTCGCTCTGTCGGGTGGAAACAAATTCAAGAAAATCCATATCAACTGTTTAATGCAGCTATCCGGCTGATGTATTTGCCAATGATGTCGAATTCCAGGTTCACGACCGACCCTTCCCTGATTTGATGGAAATTGGTATATTGGTAAGTATACGGGATGATGGCTACCTTAAAGCTGTTGTCGGTAGGTTCTACTACAGTAAGGCTCACTCCGTTCACGGTTACAGAGCCTTTATCAACCGTCATATATCCTTTTTTTGCCATCTCCCTGTCAAACTTGTATTCAAACGTATAATACCAGCTGCCACCAGCTTCCTTTACCTCCCTGCATACTGCTGTCTGGTCCACATGCCCTTGCACAATATGTCCGTCGAGACGGCCGTTCAGGGGCATGCTACGTTCGAGATTCACCTTGCTGCCAATCTCCAGAAGGCCGAGGTTCGACCGCTCCAAAGTTTCCCGGATGGCTGTCACCGTATAGGCATCCTCTTCGATGGAAACGACTGTCAGACAGACACCATTGTGGGAGACACTCTGGTCTACTTTTAACTCTCCGGTGAATGAGCATCTCAGCGTAATGTGGAGATTGCCCTGATCCTTGTTGAGTGCCACTACGGTGGCCGCTTCTTCTACTATTCCTGAAAACATAATTGTTTGTATTTATTACCAAATTGATGCACGTACTTCTTTGGGAAGATACAGGGGGTCGGAAGGCTGAATCCCGAATGCGTCGTACCAGGCATCGATATGAGGCAGAGCGCCATCTACACGCCATCTGCCAAGCGAATGCGGATCGATCTTTGTCAGCCTGAGGATCTCAGCATCGCGCACATTGCCTGCCCAGAGGTTGGCATAACTCAGGAAGAAACGCTGTGCCGGAGTAAACCCGTCGACAGGCTTGCCTGATTCTGCCTGCGAGCTCTTTTGAAAAGCCTGATAGGAGACCTGAAGTCCGCCATGGTCGGCGATATTCTCTCCCAGTGTGTAGGTACCGTTGGCATGCACCGTATCAAGCACGACGATATTGTCGAAATAGTTCACCAGCACCCCGGCTCTTTCCTCAAACCGTTGTGCATCGCCAGCTGTCCACCAGTCAGCGAGATTTCCGTCCTTGTCGAACTTCCTCCCCTGGTCGTCAAAGCCATGAGTCATCTCGTGGCCGATCACCACACCGATTCCGCCGTAATTGATGGCATCGTCTCCGTTCATATAGAAGAAAGGCGGCTGCAGAATTCCCGCAGGAAAGCAGATCTCGTTGGAAGAAGGACTGTAGTAGGCGTTCACGGTTTGAGGAGACATATACCACTTTGTCTTGTCCACCGGCTTACCCAGCTCGGCGATCATCTCCCCATATTCAAACTCCGATGCTCGCATCATATTTTGCCAGTAGGAGTCTTCCCTGATCTCGAGTGAGGAATAATCCTTCCATTTATCGGGATATCCGATCTTCACAATGAAAGTGCCCAGTTTTTCCTGTGCCTTGCTTTTTGTCTCGTCGTCCATCCACTCAAGTTGACTTATCCGCTCGCCCAAAGCCGTTTTCAGATTATCCACCAGGTCGAGCATCCGCTCCTTTGCCTGCGCCGGGAAATATTTTTCCACATAAAGCTGTCCCACTGCTTCCCCCATAGCACCGTTAACAGCATCAATTGTCCTGCGCCAGCGTGGACGGAGTTCCTTGCTGCCACTGAGTGCTTTCCCGTAAAACTCAAAATTGGCATTGACGAAATCATCACTCAGGTAACCGGCAGCAGAGTTAATCACCTTCCAGCTCAGGTAATCCTGCAACACGGCTACCGGCTCACGACGGATAATGGCGACAGCTGCCTTCACTGGTTCAATCTGAGACACATTCAGGCTGTCGAGGTCCGCAGCACCCATTGCCTCAAAATAAAGTGCCCACTCAAAAGGAGCCACCTTCGCATTGAGGTCGCTCACCCACATCTTATGGTAGTTCAGCTCAGGCAGGCGTCGCATCTCTTTGGTGACATGTGCACGCGCCAACTCTGTTTCAATTTTCATCACATTGGCAGCAGCCTGTTTTGCGCCGACTCCGGTATACCCTGTATGCTGAAACTGGGTTTCCATCAAAGCAACATATGCATCGCGCAACATCCGGGAATGTGCATCTTCGAGCAGATAGTAATCCCTGTCACCCATGCCGATACCCGACTGGTAAATATGGGCTATGTTCATCCCGCTGTTTTTATCATCGGCTCCTACTGTAAATCCGAAGAAGGGACTTGAGGCATAACGACTCACTTTTGCCATCAGCAGCACGATATCTTTTTTATCCTTTGCGCCGGCAATCTCTTCCAGCTGCGGGCGAATGGGTGCTGCACCATCACGGTTCAACTTCACGCTGTCCATACCCAGAGCATAGAGACCGCCCACCTTCTGTGCATTGGAGCCGACAGGATTCACCTGCGTGCCAAGCTCCGTGATCAGGCTCTGTATCTGCACCTGGTTTTCTTCCCGCAGCACATCGAAGGATCCGTAGCGGGCATATTCGTCGGGAATAGGATTGGCTTCTTGCCATCCTCCCGTAGCATATTGATAAAAACTCGCCCCGGGCGCAACCGTCCTGTCGAGGTTAGAGAGATTGAGTCGCTCCTGCGACTGCTCAGCTTTCTGCTGTGTGCAACCTGTGGTAATCATAACAGCCAAAACAATCATTGGGAATGTAATCCGTGTCATATATTTGAAATTTAGTCCTGCAAAAATTTGTATAAGCCTTTAATAGCTTCACAATTATATTTCACTCTGTTTGCAGTACACGATTACAAAAGTACAAAAAAAAATTGTTCGATACACATCAGTGATACCGAACGGAAAAATTTGGAGGTATAAACTAGCTATTGATCAACCGATTCTCGCAAGTTCTTCCTTGATTTCCCGGTGTGTCTTTTCACTTACGGGGACCAGCGGCAGGCGGAGCCTGTTTTCGACCATACCTTTAAGGTAGAGGATACACTTCACGCCTGCGGGATTGCCTTCCACAAAGATCAGATGAAAAAGACGGTTGAAATTCTGCTCCATCTTATTCCGTGCACTCACGGCATTGCCTTCGAGTGCACTGTGTACAAGCCAGGACATCTCTTTGGGAAAAGCATTTCCAAACACCGAGATCACGCCGATGCCACCCATTTCAATTACAGTGGTCGTAATGGCGTCGTCTCCCGAGATGACATGGAAACCCCGAGGTGCTCCATCGACAATGGCTTTAATCTGATCCAGGCTGCCCGAAGCCTCCTTCACAGCCACCACATTGCTGCAGTTGCGTGCGATGCGAAGTGTCGTTTCGGCGGTCATATTCACACCGGTTCTTCCGGGAACATTATACAAAATAATCGGCAGCGGCGATGCCTGCGACAGCGCATAATAATGCTGAAAAAGTCCCTCTTGGGTCGGCTTATTGTAATAGGGCGTCACAGAGAGAACAGCACTGACACCGGTAAAATCGGTATGCCTAAGCTCTTCCACTACATCGGCCGTATTGTTTCCTCCCACACCCATTACCACAGGTATCCTGCCATTCACTTTTTCCACAATAAACCGGACCACCTCGGCTCTTTCCTTTTTGTTAAGAGTGGGCGTTTCGGCTGTGGTACCCAGCGCCACAATATAGTCGGCACCATTCTCCAGCTGAAAGTCCAATAACCGGGAAAGAGCATCAAAATCAATGAAACCCTCTTCCCTGAAAGGAGTGATTAAAGCTACCCCCAAACCTTGAAAATGAATATTTGACATGAAATGGCTGTTTTTTCCTGCAATTTATTTCCGGAAAGCACATTTTTTATGTAAAGTGTTTCCAAAGAGCAAAGGTACATATTTTTTAAAAAACATGCCCATATCTATGGAAAAACCTTCAGCCATGAACATTATGTCAAAATACAAAACTGGATGAAACGAACTGGATATGTACGCAAAAAAAGCCGGGTACAACAAATAAATGTGTATCTTTGTAAGGATGTTTCATCGTTTTCATGCGCGGCGAAAAAACAGGAAATCTCCAAGAATGAAACATTGAAGCGTGCCATTTAAATGCTTGCTGCCATGCAATTTTGGCCCGAAACATATTGCATTCCCGATGTCCCCATGCAGCCGTTTATTGATGCGGATGAGATTTGGGGATATCTGACCAATGCCCTGCCCACACCCGAAAAAGTAAGGAACATTGTCAACAAGTCGCTTGCCAAAGAGAGATTAAGCCTCGAAGAGACAGCCACCCTGATCAATGCGGCCGACGAAGAATCAGTGGAGCTCATCAAAGAGGGCGCCAGAGAGCTGAAAAAGAGAATCTACGGAAACCGGATCGTGCTGTTTGCTCCGCTGTACATCGGAAACAAATGCTCCAACAACTGTACCTACTGCGGATTCAGAGCTTCAAACAAGGAACAGGTAAGAAAAACGCTCACCCACGACGAGTTGGTGAAAGAAATTGAAGCTTTAGAAGATAGCGGGCAGAAACGTTTGATACTGGTTTATGGAGAGCACGCACAGTATAACCCCGAATTTATTGCCGATACCGTAAGGACAGCTTACAGCGTGAAGAAGGGAAATGGCGAGATCCGAAGGGTGAACATCAATGCCGCTCCGCTGGAGATTGAAGGCTTCCGTACCGTGAAAAAGGCGGGCATAGGGACGTATCAGGTATTTCAGGAAACATACCATCGCGAAGCGTATAAGACATACCATCTCCGGGGAAAAAAAGCAGACTTTGATTACCGGCTGACTGCACTCGACCGTGCACAGGAAGCAGGGATTGACGATGTGGGTATCGGAGCGCTGCTCGGCCTGTATGACTGGCGCTTTGAGGTAATGGGACTCGTGCGCCATACCAACCACCTGGAAGCATGTTACAACGTGGGACCACACACAATCTCCTTTCCCAGGGTTAAGGATGCGTCCATGCTACAAATGGGCAGCCACTACTTTGTCTCAGATCAGGACTTCTCCCGGATTGTGGCTATTCTCCGGCTGGCTGTACCTTATACCGGCATGATCCTCACTGCACGCGAACCTGCCGGCCTGCGTAACGAACTGCTGCAATACGGCGTCTCTCAGATCGACGGCGGAACCAAAATAGAACTGGGCGGCTACGTGACCAAAGAGAAGGAGCAGGACCTGAACAGGGGGCAGTTTAGGATCAACGACGACCGCTCGCTCAACGAGATCATCGACGAGCTGCTTGCACAAGGGATGCTGCCTTCGTTCTGTACGGCCTGCTACCGGCTCGGGAGGACGGGCGAGCACTTCATGGAATTCTCCGTGCCCGGATTCATCAAACGCTTCTGTACACCCAATGCCATCCTCACATTGGCTGAATACCTGGTGGATTATGCTCCGGGGAAGACGGCCGCAGAGGGATGGAAAGTAATAGAGAAAAACATGAACGAACTCAATGAGCATGTGCGGAAAGAGGTAGGGGAGAGAATAATCAGAATAAGGGGAGGCGAACGGGATCTCTACTTTTGAAGTCATCCTTCGGTCAAGAAGGAGAAGGGAAAACCGAGAATCCATAATTGAAATAAAATGAGAGAGAGCAACTTACATATCGGCATCTTCGGGCGCAGAAACACAGGAAAGAGCTCGCTGATCAATATGATCACCGGACAGGATATCTCCATTGTATCCGACTTTCCAGGAACAACGACAGATCCCGTGAAAAAGTCGGTCGAAATTTTCGACATTGGCCCGGCCATTCTGATAGACACTGCCGGAATAGACGACCTGGGCGAGATTGGCATTAAAAAAATTCAAAGATCACAGGAGGTTATCCAAAGGGTCGATTGTGCAATATTACTGATTGCCGGCAACCAGTTTGGTGATTACGAGGTGCGACTAATTGAACAGTTTAAAAAACAGGAAGTGCCCTACCTCATTGCGCATAACAAAAATGATATCGATAAAATAGCAGCGATTACCAAAACTGCCATCAAGAATCACTCCAACGCGGAAATCATCGACTTCAGCACGACAAACCCGGCAGACAAAAACAGAATGATTGACGCATTGAAGCGGATCGTGCCGAAAACAGCCTTTCTGAAATGTTCGCTGATTGGCGACCTGGTCAAGCCCAAGGACGTGATACTACTCATCACACCCATCGACAGTGAAGCCCCGGAAGGGCGGTTGATCCTGCCACAGAACCAAACCATCCGCGATGCGCTGGACAACCATTGCATCACTGCGATCGTGAAAGAGAGCGAACTTTCCGACTTTCTCGAGACCGGCATCACCCCTGCCCTGGTTATTACCGATAGCTCGGCGTTCCGTGCTGTGGCGGAAAAAATTCCGGAAACGATTCCCCTCACCAGCTTTAGCATCCTGTTTGCCCGGCTGAAGGGTAATTTTCAGGCTTTCGCAAAAGGCACCCCGTGCATCTCAGCACTTGAAGATGGAAATTCCGTCCTCATTCTTGAGAGCTGCACGCACCAGACCAGTTGCGACGATATCGGACGGGTAAAGATACCGAAGCTGCTGGAGCAGTTCACCGGAAAAAAGCTGAACTTCTCCGTGGTCACAGGCATCTCAAAACTTCCTCGGAACGTGAGCGACTTTTCCCTTGTTATCCAATGCGGTGGCTGCATGATCACACGGAAGCAACTGCTCAACCGGCTAAACCCGTTCATCGAGGCGGGAGTACCGGTAACCAACTATGGAATGGCACTGGCATATCTGCATGGGATTTTTAAAAGGGCAACGGAGGTTTTCGACAAAACAACCGCCATATAACAATCATCGGATGTTTGAAACATTGCAGAAAAACATACTGTCGAAAGAGGATATCGTCACACTGCTTTCCCTGGTGGGCGAGGAACAACAGCAACTGTTCGAACACGCTGAAAAAATAAAACTGCACCATGTGGGCAACAACGTCTGGCTACGCGGATTGATCGAGCTCTCCAATATCTGCGGAAAGGATTGTTACTACTGTGGCATTAGAAGATCCAACAGCCATATTCGCCGTTACATCCTCAGCCACGACGACGTGATGCAGGCGGTGAAAGAAGCATACGAAAAAGGATATGGCTCCGTGGCAGTACAGTCGGGCGAAATCACCTCCAATGACTTTATTCACAAAATCAACAAGATTGTAGTGGACTCCAAAAGAATGACCCACGGGGAGATCGGCATCACTCTCTCCTGTGGCGAGCAAACGGAAGAAACATACCGCCGTTGGTTTGAAAGCGGAGCAGACCGCTACCTGCTGCGCATTGAAACCTCCTCGGAAGAGCTGTACCGCAGATTGCACCCCAACAATGAAAAACACAACTACAGCAAGCGGGTCCATGCCCTGGAGGCATTGCGTAAAACAGGCTACCAGGTGGGGACGGGCGTCATGATCGGATTGCCGTTTCAGACAAATGAGATGCTGGCAGACGACCTGTTGTTCATGAAGCAGTCTGACATAGACATGTGCGGCATGGGGCCTTATATCGAACAGGCCAGCACACCCCTGTACGCTCTCCGGGGGCAGCTCTCTTCTCTCATGGAGAGATTCTGCCTAAGCCTCAAAATGGTAGCATTGCTTCGCATCCTGATGCCGGACATCAACATAGCTGCCACCACCGCACTGCAGGCTATCCAAAGGGATGGACGCGAACAGGCAATACGGGCAGGGGCCAACGTGTTGATGCCGAACATCACGCCAAAACAATATCGCGGCGACTATCTCCTATACGACAATAAACCCGTATCGGTCAACAGCGACGGTGATGAACTTCTTCTGCTGGAACAGCGCCTGAAGACCATAGATCATAAGATCGGCTATTTTCTCCAAGGGAACTCACTGCATTACAGAAACTTGTCGAAATGACGTCAATCCTCTGAAAGGTTTCTATTTCCTATATTCCTCCAGGATGGCCTTGACCCCGTCGGGAGATACCCGCCCATACACTTTCTCGCCCACGAGCACTACAGGTGCCAATCCGCACGCACCCACGCAGCGCAGGCAGTTGATGGAAAACCTGCCATCGGGAGTGGTCTCCCCTACTTTCACATGCAACTCTTTCTTAAACTCTTCCAGCACCATCTCTGCACCCCGCACATAACATGCGGTACCGGTACAGATGGAGACAGGATGCTCCCCTTTGGGGATCATCGAAAAAAAGGAATAGAAAGTCACCACCCCATACACGTGAGCCACGGAAAGATGCAAGTTGTGCGCAATCACATCCTGCACCTCCGCAGGCAGGTAGCCAAACTCATGTTGTGTCTCGTGTAGCACATTGATGAGTTCACCCGGGTCGTTGTGATAGGCATTGCACACTTGGTTGATTTTCTCTATCTTCTCTTTCGAAAGGTTCACCTTTACCGCTATGCCGTCGGTTCCGGCCAAATCCTCCATGTAAGCAAACACTTCGGCCGCTATGCTTAACTTTTGACTCATATCTCTCTTGTTTTACTTACCGTTATGACCATTTAAATAAATTGAGACCTCGTTGCTTTTCGGAAAATACTCGGTATGCAGCAGGCTATGGGACTTGTGGCTACCCGGATGGCCCAAAAACTCATCATAGAGTCTGATGATGGAGGGGTTCTCGTGTGATTTACGGATCGGTTTGCGCTCATCCTCTGCATAGATGGCTGCCGCACGTTTGGCGAGAATTTCGCTGTGACCGTGATGATAAGGCTGTCCACCTCCGCCAATGCAGCCTCCCGGACATGCCATGATCTCAATAGCGTGATAGTGGGAGGTGCCGGCCCTGACTTCATCGAGCAGCTTGCGGGCGTTGCCCAGTCCGTGAGCGATGCCAATATTGAGCTTCAATCCGTCGAAGTCTATAACGGCAGACCGGATACCTTCCACTCCACGCAGTTCGTGGAAATCCACCTTTTTCAACGCTTTCCCTGTATGCAGCTCATACGCCGTACGGCAAGCGGCCTCTATCACCCCGCCGGTATTTCCGAAAATCACGCCTGCCCCGGAGGACTCTCCAAGGGGGTCGTCGAAATCCTCGTCAGGAAGGTTCAGAAAATCGATGTTCGCCTGTTTGATAAAAGCAGCCAGCTCGCGGGTAGAGATGGAAAAATCCACATCGGGGCTACCGTCTGTTTTGAACTCATCGCGCTGACACTCATACTTCTTTGCCAGGCAGGGCATGATGGATACCACAATAAGATCTTTCCGGTTTACACCGATCTTTCCGGCAAACCAGGATTTGGCTATTGCACCGAACATCTGCTGCGGCGACTTCGCCGTGGAGGGCACATCCAGCAGATCGGGGAAGTTGTGTTCAAAGAAGTTCACCCATCCCGGACAACAGGATGTGAGAATAGGCAGTCGTACAGAGCTATCACCGGCAAGGTGGCCCCGTATACGCTGCAGCAACTCTGTCCCCTCCTCCATGATGGTCAGATCGGCGCTGAAGTCGGTATCAAACACATAGTCGAATCCCATCTCCCGCAGGGCAGCCACCATTTTTCCGGTCACAAGCGTCCCCGGATCCAAACCAAACTCTTCACCCAAAGCAGCACGTACGGCAGGAGCTGTTTGCACGACAACGGTCTTGGCTGGGTCACTCAACGCCCGGATAATGTCGTTGGTGTGATCCACCTCGGTAAGCGCACCGGTGGGACAAACTGACACGCACTGCCCGCAATAGGTACAGGGCGAATCCACGAGATTCATCTCGAAAGCAGGCGCCACGACCGACATAAATCCGCGATTCACGGCGGCAAGCGCTCCCACTGTCTGCACTTCGTTGCACATCATCTCACAGCGCCGGCACATGATACATTTGTCCACATCCCGGATGATGGAAGGCGATGTATCTTTCCGGTAATGTGACTGCTCCCCCTCATACGGAAGGCTACGGATGCCAAACTGCGTGGCAAGGCTCTGCAATTCGCAATGACCCGATTTGGCACACACCAGGCAGTTGAAAGGATGGTCTGAGATAATCAGCTTTAGCACCGTCGTGCGGGCATTTAGAACCCTGATATTGTGCGTCTTGACAACCATGCCATCCTCTGCTTCGGTGATGCACGAGGGAGCCAGGTTTCTGCGTCCCTCCACTTCTACCACACAAACACGGCATCCACCGGGCCTGTTTTCAATTCCCATATCGCACAGCTCGAAATGACACAGCGTGGGAATTTCTATGCCTACCTGCTGTGCAGCTTTTAAAATGGTAGTTCCTTGTTCTACCCGCACTTTTTTCTTGTCTATGGTGAGTTCTATCATTGTCTCGTTATTTTAATTAACAGTTAGCCATTACAGTTACTCTCGGATAATCGTTCTGCAGGCTGATTGCATCGAACTGGCATTTTTCCATGCAGGCGCCACACTTGATGCATATATCCTGGTTGATCTGATGAACCTCTCTCTTTTCGCCACTGATGGCATGTGTGGGACAAACGCGCTTACAAGCCATACAGCCAATACAGTTTTCTTCCGATATCACATAATAGAGCAGATTGCGACATTGGCCGGAGCGGCACTTTTTATCATGCACATGCTCCATGTATTCCTCCATAAAATTACCGAGAGTGGAGAGCACCGGATTTGGCGCCGTTTGCCCCAGTCCGCACAGCGAGGTATCTTTTATGACACTACCCAGGTTCTTCAGTTTTTCAATATCTTCCTGCACGCCTTTGCCTGCCGTGATCCTTTCCAGTGTTTCGTAGAGCCGCTTATTGCCAATGCGGCAGGGCGCACACTTTCCACAGGACTCTTCCACAATAAAATCGAGGTAAAACTTGGCAACCGAGACCATGCAGTCATCCTCATCCAGCACGATCATGCCTCCCGACCCCATCATGGAACCGGCAGCCAGAAGGCTTTCGTAGTCGATGGGGGTATCGAGGTGCTTTTCGGTCAGACAGCCGCCCGAAGGACCTCCCGTCTGTACGGCTTTAAACTTCTTCCCGTTCTTGACACCTCCTCCAATTTCAAAAATGATTTCCCGCAAGGTAGTACCCATTGGCACCTCAATCAGACCTACATTGTTTATCTTTCCGGCGAGAGCAAACACTTTTGTGCCTTTCGACTTTTCAGTGCCGATTCCCGAAAACCAATCGGCCCCCCTGAGGATGATCACCGGAATGTTGGCAAAGGTCTCCACGTTGTTTACACAAGTAGGCTTGCCAAGATAGCCACATTGCGCCGGAAAGGGAGGCTTGCTGGAGGGCTCTCCGCGTTTGCCTTCCATGGAATGAATCAAGGCTGTCTCCTCTCCACAGACAAAAGCGCCGGCGCCATATTTCAAACTGATGTCAAAGCAGAATCCGGTACCAAAAATATGTTCACCCAGCAACCCAAGCTCCCTGGCCTGCGCAATAGCTATCTTCAACCGCTTGATAGCCATGGGATACTCTGCACGTATATAGATCAATCCTTTCGTGGCACCGATACAATAACCGCAGATAGCCATCGCTTCGAGTACGGAGTGCGGGTCTCCTTCGAGGATAGACCGATCCATGAATGCGCCCGGGTCACCTTCGTCGGCATTGCAGACCACATATTTTTGGACCGCCTTATTCCTGGCGGTGAATTCCCATTTCAGTCCGGTGGGAAATCCCGCACCGCCACGTCCACGCAGTCCCGATTTTTTGATCACCTCTGTGGTCTCCTGAGGTGTCAGCCCGGTGAGTACCTTGCCCAGTGCCTGATAGGCATCCCTCGCTATCGACTCGTCGATATTCTCCGGATCGATGATGCCACAATTGCGCAACGCTATTCGCAGCTGCTTCTTGTAGAACCCCATATGCCTGGAATCGAGAATATGCTCTGCTGTTTCCGGATCCGTATAGAGCAAACGGGTTACCTTGCGACCCTTGATGATGTGTTCGTCGACGATCTCCTTCGCATCTGCCGGCTTAACCTGAGTGTAAAAAGTGTTGTCGGGCAGGATCTTCACAATAGGTCCTTTCTCACAAAAGCCGAAACAGCCGGTACGGATGATCTGCACATCTTTATCCAATCCTTTTCTCATTATCTCATCACGCAGCATTTCGTACACCAGGCTGCTTTCTGATGAATGACATCCGGTACCTGCACAAACAAGCAGGTGTGTATTGTATTGACTCATATATCAGGTATTTAGATGGTGTTGTAATTCTGCGGTATGATGCCGTCCACAAGCTCACCTTCCTTAATATAGCGTTCGATGATCTCGTCTGCTTTACGGGCATTTACATAACCGAAAACCATCGGTTCCTTTCCGGGCATGGTTATTTCCACGGTGGGTTCGGCGAAACAATAACCCATGCATCCTGTCTGTGTCACTACCGCGTCGATGCTTCGCTTGTCAAGCTCTTCCACGAAGTACTCCATCACCTCTTTGGCTCCCGAGGCAATTCCGCAGGTGGCCATCGCCACCTTCACCTGAACGATGGACTCGGGACTTTCAGCCCTGTTTCTCAGATCGATACGGGACCGGACCTCTTCCTGTTTTTTTTTCAGGTCGGCAAGTGTTTTTATTCCATCCATACGATTAAAATTATTAATTGAACTTTCGCATATTCATTTTGAAATGCATGCAACTAAAGTCGAAGATTTAGCTGTTTACTGGTTTTTCCATCATAACGACTTCCCTGCATCAGTTATCTGCACAGAAGACTTCCGGAAGGCCTTTTTGTGTATAACTCGTTCAGGTTTTGCCGGATATACTCTTTCACTGCCGACATCATCCCCGGGCATAGCACATCGACTCCCTCCTTCTGCAATTCGTGGGAGTCGATTGTAAAAAGCGCCTTGTCCATCCGGTAGGCAAACCGTATACGAATGCCGGGATTCGCTTTCAGCAGCAAGGCTAAATACCCGGCAATATCTCCCAGAGGAAGACAGTCCGGATGATCAGTACGATAAACCGCTTCCACAACAGTTCCCCCACCCGCTTCCGAAAGCACACTCAGCGCCCCCCCGGCCTGCTCGCAGGTCATCTTTAAAAGGGGGATACCCAGCCCGGCTCTCCGGGTAGTGCGTGTGGTAAAGAAGGGGTCGGCCAGCTTTTGAACAGCCTCTCTACTCATTCCACAACCATCGTCTTCTACCCGGAATGTAAGCGTATGATTGCTGCTATCCTCAAAGAAGCCGATCTCAATTTCTTTCGACTGTGCCCGGATAGAATTCTGGACGACATCCATCATGTGCATTGCCATATCAACCATGGGAGCAATTGATTTGAGATCCTGGATTTTTCTTTTCGCGAAAAGCAGCTTTAAAACAGCCCCAGTCGAGCCTGTCCATATAAAAAGCATTATGGACCGTGGCAATATCTTTCAGATAATGAGCGTCAGAGTTTTGTAGAAAGCGATTACCTCTCAGCTCCGGATGTTTTTCTACAAACTCCATCACTGTCGTGGCCCTCGAAACCTCCAGCGCATCATACACCAGACCATGAGGAATGAAACCGAGCTGACTAAGAAGGCTGTTCTTCGGCCTGTCAACATGTGCCGGCACAAAAATACCTCCCAGCCGGTGCACCTGCTCTGCCACGCCTTCTACCTCATCATCAATACCAACAAACAAAGAACGTTCTTCTTCGTACAGGATGGCGTCGTCCTCATCTACTACAACCTGATAGCCAAACCTGGCGGGGTCATTTTTCACACCGGTCATCCTCTCTTCCAGATAGCCCTGAAACACTTCCATCGCCTGCAGATGGGGGAAATAACAGAGGCAATGCACCTCTTCCCGGGTGTTTACTTCACAACCCGGTATCACATATATCCCCTCCCGGCTGCCCAGTTCCACACAAACGTGCACGTTTCCTGTAGTGTTATGATCGGTAATAGCGATCATCTGCAACCCTTTCGCCTTCGCAACACGGATGATATTACGCGGGCTCATCTCCAGGCTGCCGCATGGTGAGAGACAGGTGTGAATATGTAAATCGGCATGATGCATGCTGATGCTCATTCCATCTCGTTCAATTTCTGATATAACCTCCCGGCAGTTTCAAAGGCTGGCAGCCCGGATGTGAGAATCACCACCTCTTCCGCTTCGGCATGCTCCAACACTTCAGGATCCACATGCCGCTCATTGACCACGATGACCGCACTCAACTCTTTGAGTGAGGCTACCGCCACAATATTTTTGTGCACCTGCGAAGTGATCCACACCATTCCCGGCTGTGCCTTTCCCATCACATCGCTCAGCAAATCTGACACATAAGCAGACCTCACTATCCTATCGGGAAGCATTTTACCAGACAAACAGGAATAATGCATCTCTTCAATAAGCTGTAAAAGATTCTTTTCCATCCGAGTCTCTGTATTTATTGAGCCTGTTCCTGCCCCATATCTTTTCGATCACCACGAAGGCCTGATCAGGACTCAGTTTGTAATTTTTCTCCATAACACGCTGCACAAAAACGCAATGAGAGATGCTCGCTTTGCCTCTCACAATATCTTCGGCAAGGCTTCTGCAGCCTGGCGCACCACAGGCACCACAATCAAAACCAGGAAAGTAACTCATTAACCGATCAATACGCTGCAGCTTTATCAATGTTTTCTCCATATCATCGTCCAGGAGTAAGCCTTCACGCGGATAAACCGGGTCAACCCCCGAAAGCCCGTGAAGAGTATCCTTAAAGGCCATGAGCGGGTTTCTCTCGCTTCCGCCATGGGTATCTTTCAACTTTAGTAGTCTCTTCTGGCGGTGCTCGAGCCGCTCCACCGCGAGAAATCTGTTTCCGGGACAGAGAATACCACCGGCACAGCCCTGATCACAGGCTCTCATCTCCAGGAAATCGATGCCGGAAATATGCCCCGACTCCAGCTTCTCCAGGAACTCAATCACGTTATCCATGCCGTCAATAGCCAGGCTCCTCCCGGGAAAATATTTTTTTTCGGTCCCGGACAAAGACCAGTTGACCGAGTCGGGGCTCATATTGGCAAACGTTTTGTGCAGACCGGAATTTTTATTCCCAACCATAATTTTCGATGCTTTATTAAAGATCTCTGTCATGTTGATGGTCGCATCGATGGGCGACTGCAACTCGCCGACAGGAGCACGGGCTGCCACCGTTTTTGCTGCACACGGGGTTACATAGTAAATGTATATCCTTTCGGGGATTCCCCCATCCTTCTCTTTCGACTTCCGCAGATAGAGAGCTGCGATGTCATGAGGCGCCTTTACCTGCATAATCAGCTCGGTAAGGGAAGGATACTGTACCTGGATAAGCCGGACGACAGCGGGACAAAAAGAACTGATGAGCGGACGGGAAACGCTCTTCTCCGCAATCGATTTATAGGCTTCCTTCATGAAGTCCACCGCCTGTTCTACCTCAAATACTTCGTCAAAGCCCACCTGCTTCACGGCATCCAGCACTCTAGTCGCTGAATATTCGGATGGAAACTGTCCGATAAAGACGGAAGGAACCAGTGCAATCCGGTATCCCTCACTGCTCACGGCATCCAAGCCATCGTCTTTCGCATACACAGCCCGCTGCGGGCAAACACGGTAGCATTCTCCACAATCGACACACCTTCCCGGTTGTATGCGCGCAAAGCCCTCCACAATCCGGATAGCCTGTGTGGAACAGACTCGCATGCAATGCGAACAACCGATACACTTGGAGGTATCAATTTGTATGGAATGTATGTAGTTCCTGTCTTTCATTCTGCAGGAAAATTACGGTGACAACTCTCACAAACTGAAGAAGCACCAAAATATACTTTTATTTCAAGACGTGTTCCTACTCCGGGTGTGGACGATAGGTACATCTCGTCGCAGTTTTTCCGGATATTGGGCAACCCCATCCCGGCGCCAAATCCCATCTGACGGACCCTGTCGCTGGCAGTAGAAAAGCCCTCCTCCATCGCCTTGCCAATATCTTCGATGCCAGGCCCCTCATCTTCCACTACCACATTGATGCCCTCCGGCGTGAGATCCACGTTCATGGTCCCTTTCCATGCATGCGCCACCACATTCACTTCGGCCTCGTAGAGCGCTATGGCAATTCTACGCACAAGAGCCGGTGCTATATTAAACTGCTTCAGGGTCTTCTTTATTTCCGAGCTTGCTCGCCCGGCTGCGCTGAAATTACCTCCCTCTATGTCGTAATGCATCTTCATCTGGGAATGGGCTTCAGCCCATTTTGGTACAATTTTCCGGCTATCTCGAAAACTGTAGCCCCGGAGACAACAATCGATATACGATGTTCTTTAGCCAAAATCAGCATTTCCTCGGTCACCTGCTTACCCCGGCCGAAAATAATACAGGAGATATTGATAATCTCCGCCGTACGTATTGCTTGTATTGTACACAACCCTGTGATAAGGACAGTCTTTTCCATCTGAAAACGCAGTACGTCGCTCATCAGATCGGAGGCAAAAGCGTTTGTGTAATCATGAAACGAACTACAATCGAGTCGAATTGTACCGTCAATTATTTCGTTTATCCTTTGTAAATTCATTTTTTAATATAAACAATGTACAAAAGCAGCTATTCGATTTTTTTGAAACAGATCGCCAGAAACTTTTCACATATATTTTAATTATTTCATCAAATACACCTCGTCAACAACAACATCTCAAAGCCACACAAAAACAGACATTTCATCCTATTTTCCATCCGATTAAACCCTTGATCAACCCTGCTCTGCAAAGTAAGCGGTTTTTTTTAATTTAATATAATTTATCACAAATTAATTCGCGTGCTTTGTCTCTTTAATCAGGATCACTTCAAATGCTAAAATTGAAATTTTCCCTTTCAACATAGTGCGTATGCAGCAGATGATGCGATTTCTCCCCCAGCGGCTCTATAAGAAAATCATCGTACAGACTGATAATATCCTGGTTTTCATGTGATTTGCGCATCTCCTTATGCTCGTCTTCAAGATAGATAGATGCCGCTCTTTTTGCGCACACCTCCGCATTGGTCGGTATAGGTTGTCCACCTCCGCCCAGACAGCCTCCCGGGCATGCCATCACCTCGATGAAGGTATATGGGGATGTGCCGCTCCTTATCTGATCAAGCAGGATGCCCGCATTTTTCAATGTATGTGCAACTGCTACCTTCACAATGGCCCCGTTCAGGTTTATATCGGCTTCCCTAATCCCTTCCAGGCCTCGGATAGCGTAAAAATCGACATCCTCCAGGCAGCTCCCTGTATAGATCTCGTAGGCAGTCCTTAACGCGGCCTCCATCACCCCGCCCGTGGAACCAAATATCACTGCCGCACCGGTCGACTTTCCCAAAGGACTGTCAAACTCCTCGTTCGGAAGTTGTGTAAATTCGATGCCCGTTTCACGAAACATGCGTGCCAGCTCCCGGGTAGTAAGAGAAAAATCGACATCATAGAAGTGATCCTCTTCCGAAAGATTCATCTTCTCTTTCCAGTACTGGAATGCTCCATCCATTTCCGGTCTGCGGGCTTCGTATTTTTTTGCAGTGCAGGGCATAATCGAGACCACCACAATCTTTCGGGGATCGACACCCGTCTTTTCAGCATAATAGGTCTTGGCCACCGCACCAAACATCTGTTGTGGCGACTTACAGGTAGACAAATGCCCAAGCTGCTCCGGATAGAAATGCTCGATAAACTTGATCCAACCCGGAGAGCAGGAGGTGATCATCGGCAAAATGCCACCGTTATGAATGCGATGGAGCAGCTCGTTGCCTTCTTCCACAATGGTAAGGTCCGCCGCAAAATCGGTGTCAAAGACCTTCGAAAAGCCAAGACGCCTTAACCCGGCCACCATCTGCCCGGTAACAAGACTTCCATAAGGCATGCCCATGGCCTCTCCGATACCCACACGCACAGCAGGCGCGGTTTGCACAAGAACCACTTTTTCCGGATCCTGCAAGGCTTTCCTCACTTCGCCAACAGCGCTTTTTTCCGTGATGGCACCCGTCGGGCATACGAGTGCGCACTGGCCGCAATTTGTGCAGGCCACAAGCCCCAAACCTTCGTCAAGGAACGTGGAAATTTTCGTTTTAAGGCCTCGCCCCGCAAAATCAATTGCTTTCACACTTTGCACATTGCTGCAGACAGCGACACACCGCCCGCAAAGAATGCATTTTTCCGGATCGCGTACCAGGGAAAGAGACGAATCATCTTTTCTATAATATTCTTTCCGGGTTCGCTCAAAGCGTCTCCCATTGATTCCCAGTGCATAGGCTAGCTGCTGCAGTTCGCAGCTTCCGCTCCGGTCACAGATCAAACAATCCTGTGGGTGGTTGGCCAGCAACAACTCCACGTTCAGCCTCCGTGCCTCCATGGCACGGGGACTGTCTGTCAATATCTCCATTCCTTCGGCGATCTTTGTGACGCAGGATCGCAACAACGACCTGGCCCCCTTCACCTCAACCACACACACGCCACATGAAGCGTTCTGAGACACATCTTTCAGATAACACAACGAAGGCACACGAATGCCCGCCATGCGGCATGCCTGCCAGATGGTACTCCCTTCAGCTACCCGAACTGTCTGATTATTTATCGTGACTTCCATCGTATGCTTATTTTATCTATTGACATCGGACATCACATCGAAGACACCTCTTCACTTCATTCTGCGCCTGCTCGCCCGTAAACCCGAAGGAGATCTCGTTGAAATTATTCACCCGGTCTCTCACAGAGAGCTTTCTGGCTACATTTTTTGGGCTTGGCTTCGGATTCAGGGGAACCTCATTCCCATAATAGAATTCGCGAGACAAAAGAGGAAATCTCTCTTTACCCATCAGTGCCCTGTCGATGGCAGCAGCGGCCCTCTTTGCCATTCCCATTGCCTCAGCAGCGGTTGCGGGACCGCTGACAGCGTCGCCGCCGGCGTAGATTACAGGATCAGACGTCCGGAAGGTAAACCGGTCCACGGCAATCCGTCCATCCCTTGTCAGCGACATCCCGCCTGCCAGCCCTTCCGAAGAGACCCGCTCTCCGATTGCCAGAATCAGGGAATCGCAGGGTATTTCCTCAAACAATCCCGTCGCAACAGGGTTCCTTCTTCCGGAACGATCGATGTTTCCGGGTCTCATTTTTTCGATGCGCAGCGCCCTGACAAGCCCCGAACTATCAGCAACAATTTCGTGTGGGGCTGCGAGGAAACGAAATTTTATCTGCTCCTCTTCCGCCTCTGATATCTCCACGGCATTGGCCGGCATATCGCTCTTTTCGCGACGGTATACAAGGGTCACTTCTTTGCCCAGCCGCAGGAGAGAACGCGCAACATCGACGGCCACATTGCCCGCACCCACAATCACAACACATTGCCCTGTTCGCGGAATTTCACCCATTGCCATCTCCTTCAGGATTTCACTCCCTGCATACACACCTGTCGCATTTTCACCCGGGATGTTTATTGCAACATCTTCCCATGCTCCTATCGCCATAAAGAGAGCATCAGACTCTTTTTTCAATTCGTCCAGCGAGAGATTCCTTCCCAGTCGACGATTCATTTTAAATTGAACACCAAGCCTTCTGATTATTTTTATCTCTTTTTGCAAAATCTCCCTGGGTAGACGATATTGAGGAATACCATAACGGAGGACGCCGCCCGCCTCGGGCATCGCATCATAGACCCTCACATCGTGCCCCAGACGTACGAGATAAAAGGCGGCCGTGAGTCCCGCAGGACCGGCGCCGACAATGGCAATCCTTTTTCCGGTGGGTGCCAGCTTCTCTTTGATCAGTCTCCGGTATATATCCTCCTCTTTCCCGAGTTGATAGATGGTATCGGCCAGGTAGCGGTGTATCTCACCCTGCGAAACAGGCTGATCGAGCATCTCCCTCCGGCAGCGCATCTGACAATGAAAATGGCAGATGCGGCCCAGCGTACCCGGCAATGGATTGTCGCGCAGGGTAAGTTCAAAAGCATCCTCCCACCTCCCCTCCTTTATCAGTTCAATATATCCGGGGATATCCATATGTAACGGGCAACTATTTTCGCACAGCGCCGGGAATAGGGACTCGCAGGTACCGGCATGACAGCGCTTCTCCCTGATATGCTCCTCGTACTCATGCCGGAAATATTTCAATGTCGTCATGACCGGATTGGGAGCTGTCTGTCCGAGCGCACAGAGCGACGAATCTTTGATTACACCGCCAAGCAGTTCAAGCATGGCCAGGTCGGTAGCAGTGCCCTGTCCCCGGGTGATGCGCGTAAGGATGGCGAGTGCCTGGGCAAGTCCTTCGCGGCAGGGCGTGCATTTGCCACACGACTCACCGGCATTGAATTCGAGGAAATAGCGCGCCACATCCACCATGCAGTTGTCCTGATCCATCACCACCATTCCGCCCGAACCCATGATCGCCCCTATGCTGCTCAACGATTCGTAGTCGACAGGTGTAGAAAAATACTCCAACGGTATGCAGCCTCCCGATGGTCCTCCAGTCTGCACCGCTTTCACCCGTTTGGAGGTGCCCGTCCCTTCACCAATGGCAAAAACGAATTGCTCCAGCCTGGAGCCAAGCGGAAGTTCCACCAACCCGGTATTCTTTACCTTGCCGACCAGCGAGAACACTTTCGTGCCGGCACTTTTTTCCGTTCCGATAGCCTTAAACCATGCACTCCCTTTCTCCATGATGACCGGCACGTTGCACCAGGTCTCCACGTTGTTGATGTTTGTGGGTCTTCCATACAACCCCCTGCTTGCCGGATAGGGAGGACGCGGCATCGGCCGGCCGGCTTTCCCTTCGATGGAAGCGATCAGCGCCGTCTCTTCACCGCAGACAAATGCGCCGGCTCCCTCCACCACATCCAGCCTGAAGTTCAGTCCGGAACCCAAAATATCCACACCCAACAGCCCCAGCTCCTCAGCCTGCGCGATCGCTTTTTTCAACCGCTTCACGGCGAGAGGATACTCGGCTCTTACATAAGCAATTCCACTATCGGCACCCATCGCATAAGCGCCAATCAGCATCCCCTCGATTAACATATGGGGATCGCTCTCAATCTCATTGCGGTTCATATAGGCGCCGGGGTCACCCTCATCGGCATTGCAGATAATATACTTGCGATCAGACTCCTGCTTCTGCATAAGAGTCCACTTTACCCCGGCAGGGAAGCCGGCGCCGCCGCGTCCGCGAAGGTTCGACAGAGTCACTTCGCTGATTACCTCGGCCGGCGTAAAACCAGCAAGCACCTTTGCCAGGGCGTTGTAACCTCCAACAGCAATATAATCCCGGATTTCCTCGGGATCAATGAGCCCGGCGTGGCGCAACACCACCTTCTGTTGTCCCTTAAAAAAAGGAATCTCATCCCAATGAGGAACATCCTCATATCCTTTGCCAAACTCCACCTTCGAGGTCAGGAAATCCCATCTGTCGATCCTGCACAAAAGCTTACTCCGGCAGATCCTGCCTTTTACAATGCTTTCAACGATGCGGGCCGCATCCTTTTCGTTCACTTTGCTGTAGACCAGCATTGGCACACCCGGCCGGTACAGCATGACCACCGGCTCTACGGCACAGAAACCGAAACATCCTGTCTGCTTGAGCCTGCACTTGATGCCATCCTCCGCTATCTGCCTCATAATACGGTCATATACTGCACCGGCCCCATTTCCGACACCACAGGTACCCATCCCCACAAGCATCATCGGCTCATCAGGAAGAATCCTCTCCCGATGCTGCTCCCGCATTGTAATAATTTCGGACGGCTTCATAGGATTGTTTTATTTTTCTGGTTTTTTCTTTTTTACCCGGCTCATGATCTTCAGCAACTTCTGCGCATTCACATTACTATGAATAACCCCATCCACCTCAACAACAGGTGACTGAGCGCACTGGCCAAAACATGCCACCGTTTTCACAGTAAACAGATGGTCGGAAGTGGTATAGAAGGAATCCGCACCATCCGCATCTTTTTCAATTCCCAAAATATCAGCAACCTCATCCAGCAGGGCTTTTGACCCCTTTGTATGACAAGCCGTACCCCTGCAGACTACAACGACGTGCTCACCCTGAGGCTTCAGATTAAAATAAGAATAAAAGGTCGCTACGCTATATACCCGGGTATAAGGGATATTCAGTTTTTTTGAGACCTCCGCAAGCGTTTCACCGGGAAGATATTTCCATTGGCTTTTTCCTTGCGCCTCTTCCAGCGTAGCAAGCAACATGCCGGGCTTCCCCCGCTGTTTTTCTATAATCTCATCGAGGACCTCTCCCGGGACTGGAATATTGGCAAGTGTTTCCATAAGACAGATTTTAAAAAAAGGCACACCACAACTGACATATACAACAAGCTACAGAAGTTCTTTAACCCTGTAAATCCGCACTATATTCCCTTACAAATATAATATAACTCCCGGGATTAAAGAAATATTTCTTTAATTATTTTCCAAAAATTCACCTACCTGAAAAACAAAGACAACCCTCAACACATCAACACTTTATCGCCACTTCTTTTCACAGATCCCCATAGGATAGAATCTGACAAACAGGTACGGGCTACACGATCGCGGTTACCGGCTCGCCTGACGGAAGCGGGCATCAACGCTGTCCTGGACAGTGGCAGACATGGAAATTGGCTTGAAGTGATAGTCTCCGGAAAAAAGTAACCATTCGTACTGAATTATTTTGTACTTTTGTGAAAAATTTGGGCATTGCTGCTCAAACAATTCAATCAAAACATGCAAAATTTAGAACTGAGCGAACAGGAAATCATACGCCGGCAGAGTCTGGATGAATTGAGACAACTGGGAGTGGAACCCTACCCCGCCGCCCTGTATGAAGTAAACGCCTGGTCCACAGATATAAAAAACGACTTCAACGACGAAACGGAACATCGCAGGGTAAGCATCGCAGGACGCATCATGACCCGACGCATCATGGGGAAAGCCTCATTCATAGAACTGATGGACTCCAGGGGACGCATCCAGGTTTACATTACCCGCGACGACATTTGCCCGGGTGAGAATAAAGAGCTGTACAACCTCGTATTTAAAAAACTGACAGACATCGGTGACTTCGTGGGGATTACAGGCTTCGTCTTTCGCACGCAGACGGGAGAGATATCGGTACACGCAGAAACGCTGACCATCTTATCCAAGTCACTCAGACCGTTACCGGTTGTAAAAATGAAAGATGGCGTGGCCTACGACAAGCTTACCGATCCTGAGCTGCGCTTTCGACAACGCTATGTAGACCTGCTGGTAAACGACAACGTAAAAGATATTTTTGTGAAACGTACCCGCATCTTCGATGCCATGCGGACTTATTTTAACCAGCAGGGATATCTGGAGGTGGACACCCCTGTACTGCAAAGTATACCCGGAGGTGCTGCCGCCCGTCCGTTCATCACACACATGAATGCTCTCGACATCGACCTCTATCTCCGCATTGCCAATGAATTGTACTTGAAACGACTGATTGTTGGCGGATTTGAAGGGGTGTACGAATTTTCCCGTAACTTCCGCAATGAGGGGATGGACAGGACGCACAATCCCGAGTTTACCGTAATGGAGATTTATGTGGCCTATAAAGACTACCGGTGGATGATGGAATTTACCGAGCAGATGTTGGAGCACGTAGCCCTGGAAGTTCTGGGTACCACAAAAGTGAAAGTGGGAGATCAGGAAATTGATTTCAAGGCTCCCTACAAAAGAGTGACGATGATCGATGCAATCCGTGAACATACCGGCATCGACATCAGCGGCATGGACGAAGAGCAGCTTCGTGATGTGTGCAAAAAGTTGGGTGTGGAGCAGGATGAGACGATGGGTAAGGGAAAACTGATCGACGAGATCTTTGGGGAGAAGGCCGAAGGGAAATACATACAACCCACCTTCGTCATCGACTACCCCATTGAGATGTCGCCCCTTTGCAAACGCCACCGTGACAATCCGGAGTTGACGGAACGTTTCGAGCTGATGGTTAACGGAAAGGAGCTGGCCAATGCCTACTCCGAACTGAACGATCCCATTGATCAGCGCGCACGCTTTGAGGAGCAACTGCGTCTTTCCGAAAAAGGCGACGACGAGGCAATGTTCATTGACCAGGACTTTCTGCGTGCTCTCGAATACGGGATGCCTCCCACTTCGGGCATGGGCATAGGGATGGATCGGCTTGCGATGCTGTTGACAGGACAGACGACTATCCAGGAGGTACTGCTCTTTCCGCTAATGCGCCCGGAGAAGAAAGTAAAAAGAGACACAGTGTCGGACTATATGCAAGCAGGCATCCCGGAAGAATGGGTTGCCCTCATTCAAAAAGCAGGGTATCTGCAGGTAAAGAGCCTGCAGGAAGTGAACCCAAACAAATTTCATCAGGAAATTTGCGGCCTGAACAAAAAGTTCAAAATGGGATTGAACAATCCCACGCCTGAGGAGGTTAAAACCTGGATAGCCAATACATCGGAATAATTACAACCGGACTTTCTGAGAAACATTATGACGGATTCAATCGGAAAAATCTGTATTTTGGGGGGTGGCACCTGGGGTACGGCACTGGCTAAAATTGTGCTGATGAACCAGAAACACATGAACTGGTTCATCCGCCGCGACGAACAGATAGAAGGATTTTACAAGCTGGGGCATAATCCCGGATACCTGACCAACGTAAAGTTCAACCTGGCCCAGATCACCTTTTATTCCAACTTTGAGAAAGCCATCAAGGAGTCGGATACGGTCATCATTGCCATTCCATCTCCTTATGTGAAACAATATTTTCGCAGAATATGGAACAGTACCTTTCGCGACAAGTTCATGGTATCGGCACTGAAGGGAATCATCCCCAACGACAACATGGTGATGAGCGAATTTCTTGCATCCAATTACAAAATCCCCCTGGAAAACATCGGCGTTATTTCGGGGCCTTGTCACGCTGAGGAGGTCGCACTGGAACGGCTGTCGTTTCTGACGGTGGCAAGCAAGGATCAAACCAAGGCGACGTTGCTGGCCGAAGCTATAACGTCGAGGCTACTGAAGGCACGCGTATCGAACGATGTGGTGGGCATTGAGCTGGCGTCTGTTTTAAAAAATATTTATGCCATCGCAGCGGGCATCTGTCAGGGACTGCTATACGGTGACAATTTTCAGGCAGTGCTGATGAGCAATTGCGCGAAGGAGATGTCCCACTTCCTCGATAGTGTTGTGCCTATTGAACGAAACATTACCGAACAACATTACCTGGGAGATATGCTCGTGACCGGCTATTCACAGTTTAGCCGCAACCGCACTCTCGGCGCCATGATCGGGAAAGGCTATTCGGTCAAAACGGCACAACTGGAAATGGAGATGATTGCTGAAGGGTACTACGGGGCAAAGTGTATTTACGAACTGAACAAACAGTTTAAGGCAAGCATACCCATTGCAGAGACAGTATACCAGATCCTTTATGAAAAGATGCCACCACAGGCTGCCATCAACAAGTTGATCGATTTTTTCTGAAGGGATAAATGCAGGCTGCCACGAATCATCAGACGTTACCAAACTGAAAAAAAGCTTCAGCATCATCTCAATCGACAAAAATGAATAAAATCTCATTGACTAAAACAGCATAATCATGGATAGTATTCAACTAAACATCAAACAGGTATTCGATTTTCTATCAGAAGAATCAATTCTGAATCAATCGGCTCGTGCCTCAGCCTGCAACCTGGCTTTACACGACGGATCGCGCGAGGGCAACGATTTTCTGGGGTGGGTGAACCTACCCTCTTCCATCACCGAAGAAGACTTCAGGGAGATAGAAGATGCGGCGACTGTGTTGCGCACCCACTGCGATGCCGTTGTGGTGGTAGGCATAGGGGGAAGTTATCTGGGAGCCCGAGCGGTCATCGATGCCCTCTCTGACTCTTTCGATTGGCTTTATGAAAAAGAAAAACGTAAAAACCCAGTCATCCTCTATGCGGGCAACAACATCGGCGAGGATTACCTGCATGAGCTCATGGACTGGCTGGACAACCGAGAGTTTGGCATAATCAACATCTCCAAATCGGGCACGACCACCGAACCGGCCATTGCATTCCGTCTATTGAAAGACATGTTGGAGAGCAAGGTGGGCAAGGACGAAGCCAGACAACGAATTGTTGCCATCACCGACGCCTCCAAAGGGGCGCTTCGCTCTCTGGCCACCACGGAAGGATACAAAACATTTGTCATCCCCGACAATGTAGGCGGACGCTATTCAGTGCTTACACCGGTCGGTCTGCTCCCTATTGCTGTGGCGGGAATAAACATCCGCAAGCTGGTGGCCGGGGCCGCTGAAATTGAAAAGGCGACGGAACCGTCTACCTCTTTCGACTACAACCTCCCGGCCATCTACGCGGTAATTCGCAACGAACTCTACAAACAGGGCAAGAAGATTGAGATCCTGGTCAACTACCACCCTAAACTCCACTTCCTGGCCGAATGGTGGAAGCAACTCTACGGCGAAAGCGAAGGAAAAGAAAACGTAGGCATTTTCCCGGCTGCTGTGGATTTCACGACCGATCTGCACTCTATGGGCCAGTGGATTCAGGAAGGGGAGCGCACCATCTTTGAAACTGTGATTTCGGTGAAAGAGCCGAATAAGAAAGTACAAATTCCACACGACAAGCGGGATCTCGACGGGCTCAACTTCCTGGAAGGAAAAAGAGTGGACGAGGTAAACAAGATGGCAGAGCTAGGGACCCGCATTGCACACGTAGACGGAGGTGTACCCAACCTGTTGATCGAACTGCCCGAGCTAAACGAAAAGTACATCGGGCAGCTGATCTATTTCTTTGAGAAGGCTTGCGGCATCAGCGGCTACCTGCTGGGGATCAACCCATTCAATCAGCCAGGTGTGGAAGCCTATAAGAAAAACATGTTTGCTCTCCTCGAAAAGCCGGGATACGAAGAAGCCACAAGAGCCATCAAGGCAAGACTGTAAAAACTCAAAATTTTTGGGAGAACCGCCGAGCTACATTAAGTGGCTCAGCGGTTTTATTGTAAAAAGAAATGAATAAATTATTAAAAGAATACCTGCGACAGAATCAGTATCGCAGCTTTGACCTCAAGGCCGTCATCTTCGATATGGACGGCGTGTTGTATGACTCTATGCCGGCTCACGACAAATCGTGGCAGCAAACGATGGACGAACTCAACCTGCAACACATACCCTACGAGTTTTACCTTCAGGAAGGCAGAATCGGAAAGTCGACCATCAACGCCGTTTTTCAACGAAACCTGCAGCGTGACGCTACGGAGGAAGAAGAGCAGAGAATTTATGCCCGGAAATCGGAGCTGTTTCAGCAATACAACAGCGGCGCCACCATGCCGGGCGCCAAAGAAGTACTGGATTATGTAAGTAAAAACGGATTAAAACCTGTGCTGGTCACCGGATCCGGTCAGCCTTCCCTGCTAAACCGCCTCGACACCCATTTTCCCGGCGTCTTTACACCGGAAACAATGGTAACTGCCTTTGATGTGGTACACGGGAAGCCCCATCCCGAACCATTCCTGATGGGACTGGAAAAGGGTGGCAACCTGCAGCCCAACCAGGCCATCGTGATAGAGAATGCGCCATTGGGTATCGAAGCGGCAGTAGGTGCAGGCATCTTCACCATTGCTGTCAATACAGGCCCGCTTCCGGACTCGGTATTGACAAATGCAGGCGCAGCCATTGTCTTTCACTCCATGACCGACCTGCTTGGAGCAATACCGGAAATAATCCACCTGACAAAGTCAATTATCGTATAAATCAACCTCTTCACATCCTCCTCAAATGTAAGAGATCCGTTTCTTATCCGTAATTTATCCGATTTTTACTAACTTTGCAGGAACAGCTGTAATCTCCTAAAATATGCAGATAAATGAGTTCGGATTTCTTCGGGTGGCAGCCGCATCACCCAGGTTGAGGGTCGCAGACTGCGCTTTCAACACCCAGGAAATGAAGGCGGTGATTGAAAGAGCCGTAAAGGAAAATGTACAGATTGTCTGTTTTCCCGAACTATCCATCACAGGATACACCTGCGGTGACCTCTTCTTTCAGGAAGCCCTGCAGCGCAAAGCTGTGGACTCACTGGCAGAGCTAACGGCCTTTATGAAAGAAAAGCCGTTCCTCGTCGCTATCGTGGGGCTGCCACTAAAAATCAGCAGCAGCCTTTTTAATGTCGCCGCCGTGATATCGGCCGAAGGCATATTGGGGTTGGTACCCAAAAAAAACATTCCCAACGACCGGGAATTCTATGAAAAAAGATGGTTCGCCTCGGGGAACGATTTGCATTTGTTTTCGGTGGATATGCACGGCGAAAAGGTGCCCATCACTCCCGGAGGCATGATTTTCCACACCCCGTATGCAAATTTCGGTATCGAGATATGTGAAGACCTCTGGGCACCCGTTCCTCCCTCCTCTGCCCTGGCACTGCAGGGAGCGGATATCCTGTTCAATCTCTCGGCCAGCAACGAGCTGGTGGGTAAACACCAATACAGGAAGTCACTGGTGATTCAGCAGTCGGGTCAATGCAACGCTGCCTATGTCTATGCTTCGGCCGGCCAGGGCGAGTCGACCACCGACCTGGTCTTCTCCGGAGCCTGCCTGATTGCAGAGAACGGATCGCTGCTGGCCGAGTCGAAACGTTTCTCTTTAGAAAGCGAATTGATCATCGCAGATATCGATATAGATGCATTACGACACGATCGGATTAAAAACACCAATTATCTGACAATCATGCCGGACTGCTCCTTGGAGATCGATTGCATGATTCCTTCGGTCAATGCCGGCAAATGGTACCGGACATTCAATCCATACCCGTTTATTCCATCCGAAGATACGGCCGGTGAACATCTCCAGGAAGTATTCCAGATCCAGACACACGGATTGGCACAACGGCTCCGGCATACCGGGGCAACGACGGCCGTCCTGGGCATTTCGGGAGGACTGGACTCCACCCTTGCTCTCCTGGTAACGATAAAGGCATTCGATACCCTCGGCCTGCCCCGTGAAAATATTCACGGGATTACCATGCCGGGGTTTGGCACCACAAAGAGGACTCATCACAACGCCGTGGAACTGATGAAGTCGACTGGCGTGACCCTGAAGGAGATTTCCATTGTGGAAGCTGTCACTCAACATTTCAGGGATATCGGGCACCCCGTCGATGAGCATAACCTGACCTACGAAAATAGTCAGGCGCGCGAACGTACCCAGATCCTGATGGATTATGCCAATAAGACAGGCGGGCTGGTGGTGGGTACCGGAAACATGTCGGAACTTGCCCTTGGATGGGCTACATACAACGGAGACCACATGTCGATGTATGCCGTGAATGCCAGTGTGCCAAAGACGCTGGTTGCCACACTGGTACGATGGATTGCCGATCACAGGATGGAAGAACCGGCCCGCAGCATCCTTCACGATGTACTGGATACACCATTCAGTCCCGAACTGCTGCCAGCAGACAAAGAGGGACAAATTGCCCAGAAGACGGAACATGTGGTCGGCCCGTACGTGCTGCACGATTTTTTCCTGCACCGCATGCTACGGTATGGCGATGGGCCAAAACGTATTTTTCTCCTCGCCTGCCAGGCTTTTAGCAAAGCCTATGCTGCGGACGAAATAGGTCAGTGGCTGAGAGTATTCTACAAGCGTTTTTTTGCGCAGCAGTTCAAACGCTCCTGCATGCCCGACGGCCCAAAAGTGGGCTCCGTGAACCTCTCACCCCGCGGCGACTGGCGCATGCCGAGCGATGCCGTTGCTGACACCTGGCTCAACGAGCTGAAAAACGATCCCCGCATACATAATCCTGAACCCCGTATATCGAAACATTGAAACATTGAACCATCGAAACATCGAAACATTGAACCATCGAAACATCGAAACATTGAAACATCGAAACATCGAAACATCGAAACGTCGAAACATCTAAATATAAAAACGTTCAACCTTTTAAACATGCAACAACTCATCTCGCTTTTTACTGATTATACCGGAAAAGGTAATCCCGATTTGGAGGCAATGCCCTCGTCGGGCTCCAACCGAAAATACTTTCGGCTTCAGCGCGACGGCATCTCCCTTATCGGTGTACACGGGGAGTCGCGCGATGAGAACAGGGCCTTTATCCGTTTGGCAAAGCATTTCGGGGAACAACAGCTGAATGTTCCGCAAGTACTTGCCGTATCGGGAGACGAGATGTATTACCTGCAGGAGGATCTGGGAAATACCCATTTATTCGATGCCATCAAGGGTGGCAGGCTGACCGGCGTGTTCAGTCACGACGAAAAAGAGCTGCTGCACAAGACCATCTCCCTGCTGCCCGATATTCAATATGCCGGAGCCCGTAATCTCGATTTCAGTGTCTGCTACCCGTTGCCTGAGTTTAATCGACGCTCTGTGATGTGGGATCTGAATTACTTCAAGTATAGCTTTCTCAAGACCACCGGCATGGATTTTAGGGAAGACCTGCTCGAAAACGATTTTGAGAAGCTGGCAGAGATCCTGCTGAAAGACGGTTCCCATACGTTCATGTATCGCGACTTTCAGTCTCGGAACGTGATGCTATCGAACGATGTCCCCTACTTCATCGACTTCCAGGGGGGACGAAAAGGGCCGGTTTATTACGATGTGGCATCGTTCCTATGGCAGGCGAAAGCCAACTTCCCGGCAGAATTGCGCGACGAACTGATCGTGACCTACATTGCCGCGCTGCGGAAATACCGCCCCGTGGAGGAGGGTGACTTTCTCAGACAACTGCGTCAGTTTATCCTCTTTCGCACTTTGCAGGTGCTTGGAGCATACGGCTTCAGGGGATATTTTGAGAAAAAACCGCATTTCATCCAGAGCGTACCCTTTGCTCTGGACAACCTGCGTGAACTGCTGAAGGAGGGGTTTGATGAATATCCCTATATGTGCAATTTATTGAAGAAGATGACCGACCTCAAACAATTTGCCGATTCGCGCAAACGGGGGTTGGAGGTGCGGGTTTACAGCTTTGCCTACAAGAAAGGCATTCCGGACGATGCCTCGGGCAACGGAGGCGGCTATGTGTTTGACTGTCGTGCCATCAATAATCCGGGAAAATATGAACGGTACAACAACGTGACCGGACTGGATGAACCGGTAATAAAGTTTCTTGAGGACGACGGGGAAATAGTGACCTTCCTGAATGCCATCTATCCTCTGGTCGATCAGCATGTGAAGCGTTACATGGAACGCAACTTCACCAACCTGATGATCTCTTTCGGATGCACCGGCGGCCAGCACAGGTCGGTTTATGCCGCCCAGCATGTGGCGGAACATATCTCAAAAAAATTCGGGGTAAAAGTATCGCTGATTCACCGGGAACAAAACCTGGAACAGGAATTCAGAAAACAATGAAAGCAATGATCTTCGCCGCGGGACTCGGCACACGACTAAAGCCTCTGACCGATTCCCTCCCCAAAGCACTGGTATCGGTGGGGGAAAAACCCTTGCTGCAGCACATCATAGAAAAGCTCAAACAGTCGGGGTTCGATGAGATCATCATCAACATCCATCACTTTGGCCAGCAAATCATCGATTTTGTGGAAGAAAACAATCGTTTTGATATCCGGATTGAATTTTCAGACGAACGGGAGAAGCTGCTCGACACGGGCGGAGGTATCAAAAAAGCATCCTGGTTCTTCGACGACAATAAACCGTTCCTGGTACACAATGTCGATATCCTGTCCAATGTTGATCTCAGCAATCTTTATACCTTTCACCTGAAGACCCACTCTCCCGCCACATTGGTATGCAGCAGCAGGGAGACATTACGTTACCTGTTGTTCGACAGTAATCAACACCTGAAAGGATGGATCAACGAAAAAACCGGTGAAGTAAAATCTCCTCTTCCTGATTTCGATCCGTCAGGCTACCGAAAGTTCGCTTTCTCGGGGATTCAAATAGTCGAACCTTCGGCTTTCCGTTATATGGAAAATTTTCCGGACAACTTCTCTATCATTGATTTTTACCTATCCATCTGTAGCAAAGAGAAACTGGCCGCATTCATTCCCCGGGACCTGCAGTTGATCGATGTGGGAAAACTCAACTCTTTGGAGGAAGCCCAAAATTTCCCAATACCGGGTCGGTTTCATCATTATACATAATAACCTGCCATATGACACATCTTGATAAACTGGGAAGACTGTATAAAACCGAATTATTCGAGAATATACTTCCTTTCTGGCCTACCCATTCGCAGGATCTCGCTTATGGGGGTTATTTCACCTGCCTCGACCGGCAGGGAAAGCATCAGCTTCCCCCGGAGACATACTCCACCATGAACCGGGATATTATTTTTTAAGAACTAAGCCTGACGATATCATAAAACTGGACAACACACAGTAAGACCAAAGCCGAGATACATTATTTTCACATATTTAACTAAAATCGACCGAAACACAAGCCATACGTCGCGTTAAACATCATTAAATACCCGTTATTTAATTAATATATTTATTTTATCTGTTGCGTTTATGAAATAGTTGTGTTTATTTTGCGTAGATATACAATACTAATTGACTCATCCTGAAATTTGTTTTTATTTTTTACATTATAACAACGCCATCACAAATGATTAATTTTAACATTGTAAGCGCAAAATACAAAGACGAATTATTCGAGAATATACTTCCTTTCTGGCTTACCCATTCGCAGGATCTCGCTTATGGGGGCTATTTCACCTGCCTCGACCGGCAGGGAAACATCTACGACACCGACAAGTTCATCTGGCTCCAGGGGCGACAGGTATGGATGTTCTCCATGCTGTACAACAAGGTAGAAAAGAGAAAGGAGTGGCTTGATTGCGCGGTTCAGGGCGGAGAGTTCCTAAAAAAATTCGGTCACGATGGCAACTTGAACTGGTATTTCTCCCTGACCCGGGAAGGAAAGCCGGTCGTTGAACCCTACAGCATCTTCTCCTACACTTTCGCCACCATGGCATTCGGGCAACTAAGCAAGGCTACCGGAAACGAAGAGTATGCAGAGATCGCAAAAAAAACATTCGACATCGTCCTCTCAAAAAGGGACAACCCGAAGGGAAAATGGAGCAAGGCTCATCCGGGAACGCGAGACCTGAAATCATTCTCCCTGCCCATGATTCTCTGCAACCTCTCGCTCGAAATTGAGCATCTGCTCGATAAAGAGTTTCTGGACCAAACCATGGAAGAGTGCATTCACGAGGTGATGGAGGTCTTTTTACGCCCCGAGCTGGGCGGCCTGATCGTGGAAAACGTACACGAAGACGGCACGCTCTCCGACTCCTTCGACGGCAGGCTCATGAATCCGGGACACGCCATCGAGGCAATGTGGTTTATCATGGACCTGGGCAAGCGGATGAACAGGCCGGAGCTGATCGGAAAAGCGGTGGAGACAACGCTCAAAACGCTCGAATATGGCTGGGACAAAAAATACGGCGGTATTTTCTATTTTATGGACCGGAAAGGGTTTCCACCCCAACAGCTCGAGTGGGATCAGAAGCTGTGGTGGGTACACGTGGAGACCCTGATCTCGCTGCTGAAAGGCTACCAGTTAACCGGATCCGAAGCATGCCTTCAATGGTTCGAAAAAGTACACGACTACACCTGGAGCCATTTTAAAGATCCGGAGTATCCCGAATGGTGGGGATACCTGAACAGGAGGGGAGAGGTGCTGCTCGACCTGAAAGGCGGAAAATGGAAAGGATGCTTCCACGTGCCAAGAGGACTATACCAATGCTGGAAAATAATGGAAAGCATCGAAGCAGGAAAATGACTCTCACCAAAGGCAGAAAACATTTTGAAATAAAAAAGCTATCTTTGGATTTCTTTCAAAATAAGCAATGCGTCATCCCATCTTCACGGAGAACAACGCATCCAATACAAAAGTATTCATATGAAACGAGCATGATAATCATTATCACGCATGATCATGACTAAAGCGAGTTCCATATGACACCATTGAAAATAAATATTTTAGTCATATGAAAAAATTTCTAATCCTCTGTTTCGTTGCGTTCTTTACATCAACAACTGTTGCCCAGAAACGAGACTATTCAACCTTTTACTATCAGCGTGCTTCTTTGTTCGAGAAGTTGCCGGTGTTGGAAGAGGATATCCTCTTTGTTGGCAACAGCATCTCCAACGGCGGGGAATGGGCTGAACTGTTTGGCGATTCTCGCGTAAAAAACAGGGGGATCAGCGGAGACATCTGCGAGGGTGTCTACGACCGGCTCGATCCGCTCGTGAAAGGAAAACCGGATAAAATCTTTCTGATGATTGGCATCAACGATCTTGCACGGGGCACCCCACCCGATTCAATCGTGGCATGTATCGGTAAAATCACGAAGAAGATCAAGAACGAGTCTCCCGATACAGGCATATATCTGCAAAGCATCCTTCCCGTCAATAATTGCTACGGCATGTTTGATGGACACACCAGACACGGGGAAATTATCCACTCTCTGAATAAAAGCCTGAAAGAAATGGCCGATACAAACGCCATCACCTATATTGATTTGTACAACCATCTTGTCATCCCCGGGACACACAAACTCGATACCCTGTACAGCAACGACGGCCTGCATCTGATGGGTGAGGGCTATCTGAAGTGGGCAAAAATTGTAAAACCTTATCTGTAAACGTGTAGAATGATAAAAAAAAGAATACTGTTTGTTTTGCTTCTTATTCCGGCGCTGCTCACTGCAGAACCGGTGAAAGTGGCCTGTGTGGGGAACTCGGTCACCTTTGGCTACAAGATTGAGAACAGGGCAAACACTTATCCGGCCCAGCTGCAGCGGCTGCTGGGCAATTCCTACCGGGTGGGGAACTTCGGCCATAGCGGGGCCACCCTGCTACAAAAAGGGCATAACCCTTACCGGAAGATGCCGGCATACGAGAAGGCGCTCACCTTCGAACCCGACATCGTGGTGATCCACCTGGGACTGAACGATACCGATCCGCGCAATTGGCCAAAATTCCGGGACGACTTCACCAAAGACTATATAGAACTGATCCGCTCGTTCCAGGAGAAAAATCCAGCTGCAAAAGTGTGGATCTGCCGCATGACACCCATCTTCAGCTGGCATCCCCGATTCAAGTCGAGTACCCGAATGTGGTACGATCAGGTGCAGGCGGAGATCGAGCGGGTGGCGAAGGTGACCGGCGTGCCGCTGATCGACCTGAACACACCTTTGTACAACCGTCCCGACCTCTTTCCCGACGCGCTCCATCCCACTGACGAGGGGGCGGGAATTATAGCCAAAACCATATACAGCAGCATTACGGGTAATTATGGAGGGTTGCAGCTACCGGACATCTTCACAAACAATATGGTGATGCAGCGTAACAGACCGGTAAAGTTTTGGGGAATCGCCGATGTGGCCACAGAGGTGATTGTGCACTTTGCGGGGAAAACAAAAAAAACACAAACCGGACACAACGGGAAATGGACAATTGACTTTCCCCCGATGAAGACGGGAGGGCCCTACAGTGCCACCATAGAAAACGAAAAGGCCTCCATACGGCTTACCAACATCCTGGTAGGAGAAGTATGGATCTGTTCCGGCCAATCGAACATGGCGTTTCTGCTCCGGGATGCCGCCACAGCAAGGGAAGATATCCCCCGCACCGCCAACAGCCAGCTTCGCTTCTTCGACCAGAAGGAGATTGCTCCAACCGCAGCCGTGGAGTGGAACGACAGCGTGCTGACACAAGTAAACCGGCTGAATTATTACCATCCAGCCACCTGGACTCTTTCCGACAGCGTAACAGCAAGCCGCTTCTCCGCCGTTGCCTACCATTTCGGAAGGATGCTGCAGGAGCAACTGGGTGTGCCGGTGGGACTGATACAGAACGCCATCGGCGGATCACCCACAGAGGCATGGATCGACCGAAAGACAATGGAACGCAACCCGCTGTTAGTCGACTTCTTCAGCAATTGGAACAATAACGATTTCGTCGACGGATGGGTGCGCGAACGGGGCATGCAGAACATCGCCCGTGCCGGCAGGAATCCCTTCCAACAACATCCCTACAAACCCTCCTATCTTTTTGAGACCGCGATGGCACCATATGCCGGCTATCCTATTGCCGGTGCCATCTGGTACCAGGGTGAGTCGAACGCCAACAACGTGGAACTGCACGAACAGCTGCTCCCCACCATGGTAGAGAGCTGGCGCAACGCCTGGGGTGAGAGCTTCCCGTTCTACTACGTGCAGCTCTCCAGCATGGAGAGGGGACGCGAATCGTGGGGACACTTCCGCGACAGCCAGCGCAGGTTAATGAAGCGGATCGCCCGCACCGGCATGGCGGTCTCTTCCGACCTGGGCAACCGAACCGATGTCCACCCCCGCCAGAAGAAGGAGGTCGGTGAGCGACTGGCCCGCTGGGCACTGTCCGACAGCTACGGAAAAAATATCCGTAAAAGCGGCCCACTCTTTAAAGAGGTGCGCTTCGAGGAAGAAAAAGCGGTCGTCACCTTTGGCGAAACGAAACGCCTCCGAACGTCGGACAACAAATCCGTAAGGGATATCGAACTGGCGGGAGAGGATAAGATGTTTCATCCGGCTACAGCAATGATCCGGGGTAACGCCCTGGAGGTAACCTGCGACAAGGTACCTCATCCCGCGTTCGTGCGCTACGGCTGGAGCTCCTACACCAACGGGAACCTGGTCAACGAGGCAGGTCTGCCCGCCTCCACCTTCTCTTCGGAGTACCCATAAATAAGCGAAGCCTAATTTTCAATCTGCATCATTGTAACTAGTATGTTGAAATCAATACGAAAAAAAACGATATAAAAATGACAACCCTGTCCTGTCTGCTGGCTGCCATGTTGCTTCTCTCCTGCAACACAGAGAAGAAAAGCGAACCGTTACAGCTGCTGCCACAGCCACAGATGCTCACCCTTTCCCCTTCCGGGCAACACCGGCTGCATCAGGGAATGCCAGACCCTTCTGTCGTTGCCGAAAGACTGATCGCTGCAATCCCCGAAGTGGAGGTAAATGCCGAAGAGGCCTACCGCCTCCGGATTACACCCGATTCCATCCTGATGGAGGCCACCACGGAGAAGGGGATCTACTGGGCACGGCAGACACTGAACCAGCTCATCGCCTCTTCCGGAGGGAACACCCTCCCTGCGCTGGAGATTACCGACTGGCCTGCCTTCCGCGTACGCGGCTTTATGCACGACGTGGGGCGCAGCTTCATCTCTGTGGAGGAGCTAAAAAAACAGATATCCCTGCTCTCTCAGTACAAGATCAATGTCTTCCATTGGCATTTGACAGAAAATCAAGGCTGGCGCCTGGAAAGCAGGCGTTATCCGCAGCTGAACGACAGCAGCAGCTTCACCCGGTTGCCCGGAAAATATTACACCATGGAAGATGCCCGGGAGATTGCGGTACACTGCAAGACACACAACATGCTGTTGATACCGGAGATCGACATGCCCGGTCACAGCGATGCCTTTGCACGGGCGACGGGCGTGGATATGCAGTCAGAGAAAGGAATGAAAATCCTGAAAGATCTGATGGAAGAGATCTGCACCGAAGTTTTTCCGGAAGTACCCTACATCCATATTGGTACGGACGAAGTAGAGTTCACCAACCCTGTCTTTGTGCCGGAGATGGTAGCACATATACGGGGGTTAGGTAAAAAGGTGATCTCCTGGAACCCCGGATGGAACTACCAACCGGGAGAGATCGATGCCACACAGCTCTGGAGCTACCGCGGCAAGGCACAGCCCGGCATTCCCGCCATCGACTCCCGTTTTCACTACATCAACCACTTCGATGCCTTCGGCGATATCGTGGCCCTCTACAACAGCAGAATCTACAACAGCGATAAGGGCAGCAACGACATCGCCGGAACCATCCTCGCCATCTGGAACGACCGCCTGCTGGAGGATGAGGAACAGATCATGGCGCAAAACTTCTTCTATCCCAACATGCTCGCATTGGCCGAACGGGCCTGGCTGGGGGGCGGATCGGAATACTTCGACAAAAACGGCGTCATCCTGCCAATAGATGAAAAGGAGGAGACCTTCCGCTCGTTTGTCAATTTCGAACACCGCATGCTATGGCACAAGGAACACAATTTTGCGGGTAAATCTTTCCCGTATGTACAACAGACTCAGGTGAAGTGGCATATCATCGATCCGTTTCCCAATGGGGGCGACCTGTCAGCGGTTTTCCCCCCGGAAAAAGCACTCAGCGACAGTTATTTGTACAACGGACAAACCTACGCTGTTCGTCCTGCCATCGGTGCCGGCATCTATCTGCGGCATGTGTGGGGCAACATTGTACCGGCTTTTTACGAAAACCCGCAGGAGAATCACACCGCCTACGCTTACACCTGCGTGTGGTCGCCAAAAGAACAAACAGTGGGCCTTTGGGTATCTACCCAGGATTACAGCCGTTCCGAGAGCGACCTCCCTCCGCCGCTGGGAGAGTGGGACTATCGCGGCAGTCGTATATTTATCAACGATAAGATTCTGTCACCTCCAGTCTGGGAAAACAGGCATACAGAGAAAACAAACGAAATTACTTTGAAGAATGAGAATTTTACGGCCCGCCCCCCGCTGCCTGTGGACCTGAAGAAAGGGTGGAACAAGGTGCTGCTGAAGCTGCCTGTCGGCAAATTCAACACTCCGGAAGTACGGCTGCAAAAGTGGATGTTCACGTTTGTATTTGTGACCCCCGACGGGAAAGATGCCATGCCGGGATTGATTTACGATCCTTCAAAAATAAATGAAAAATAACATGCATACCGTTCTTTCCGGGATATCACGATGGCTGTTCGTTGCATTCCTTGCAGCAGTACCGGCATCGTGCCGTCATTCCAAAAGCGACACAAACCACAGCGAAACCATGCAAATTAATTGGGAAGAGCTATCAACCGACGGATTGCAGGGCAATCTGGCCAAAGGTGTCTCGGCAGCATACGCCGCACTGATCAACGGCAATCTGATTGTGGCCGGTGGCGCCAACTTCCCGGAGAAGCTGGGGTTTGAAGGCGGAAGAAAATTCTTCTACAACGACATCGTACAGTTTGACGCTTCAACCAACAAGTGGAAGCTGGTCGGTCATTTGCCGGATTCCTCAGCCCATGGCGTATCGGTTCCCGTTGCCGGGGGTGCATTGTGGATTGGCGGAAATAACGCTTCGCAGTCGCTGAATAAAGTGTACGCCGTTTCTTTATCGCCAAAAGGCACTGTAAAGTTGACCCCCTTTCCGGCATTGCCGGCAGCGATGGACAATTTTGCGGGGTGCTCATCGGGCGATATGGTCTTCGTGGGCGGCGGCAACATGAACGGAGCTCCGTCAAATGTGTTTTACTGCATCAATGTCAAAACAGACAGTGCATGGACGGAACTGCCTCCTTTTCCCGGTATCCCTCGCCTTCAGGCTGTCATGGTTTCCATGGAGGAGGAGGGGAAAACGTATGTGTACCTGTTGGGAGGTTTCTTTGGCGGCGACGAAACCTCTGTGCCGGCCATGGCAACAGAGTTGCTGAAATACGATGTTTCCGCAGGAGCATGGACAAAAGCAGGCGATCAGATGGATCCCGGCACACAGAAACCGTTCTCTCTGGGAGGGGCGACTGCAATGCAGCTGGACAACCGCTATATTCTTTGTCTGGGAGGGGTCAACCATACTATTTTCCTGGATGCCCTCACCGCGCAGTACAAGATTGCCCATAACCCGGCACTGTCAACCAGGGAGAAAGAAAAACAGAATCTGGAATTCTCAAAGAGATACATGACGCAGCCGCCGCAGTATTACAGGTTTAATTCGGAATGCCGAATTTTCGATACGAAAACGAACGAATGGCACACCATCGACAGCACCCTCAACGCAGCCCGGGCAGGGGCAACGCTTGTCGGGGACAGTCGCAAGTTCTATGCCGTGCAAGGTGAACTGAAACCGGGAGTGCGTTCCCCTGAAACATGGAGAGGAGAAATAAAGATACGATGATGTACCGTCAATGTCCACGAAAGAAATCAACAAAAAATCAAAATAATAGTTTTATCATATGAGAAATGACAAATATTACCCCTGGGTCCTGGTCGGCTTGCTTTGGGTGGTGGCACTACTAAATTATCTTGACAGGCAGATGCTTTCCACCATGCAGTCATCGATGCAGATAGACATCAGGGAGCTGGCCGTCGCAGAGAACTTTGGAAGGATCATGGGCATCTTCCTGTTGATATATGGACTGATGAGCCCTATTGCAGGAGTGATTGCCGACCGAATCAATCGCAAATGGCTTATTATCGGAAGTTTATTTGTCTGGTCGGCGGTGACCTACGGCATGGGGTATGCCCAAACGTTTCAACAGGTCTATTGGCTGCGTGCACTCATGGGCGTGAGCGAAGCGCTGTACCTGCCGACCGGCCTGGCAATGATTGCCGATTTTCACAGTTCCAAAACAAGGTCGCTGGCCATCGGCATACACATGTCGGGACTCTACACGGGTCAGGCTCTGGGTGGATTTGGTGCTACCATCGCTGCAAGCTACTCCTGGCAGACTGTTTTTCACTGGTTCGGAATTGCCGGGATCATTTATTCGATCCTTCTTATATTCCTTATGTACGACAAGGAAGGGCATGCCGGCACGAAAACCGCGAAACTACAGGTCAATCCGCAAAGTAGTTCCACGAGAAAAAAAACCGTCTTCCAATCTCTTGGCCTTATCCTCGGCACTCTTTCGTTCTGGATCATGCTCTTTTACTTCATGGCTCCTAGCTTCCCGGGGTGGGCGACCAAAAACTGGCTTCCTACGTTGTTTTCCGAAAACCTGGGGATTGAGATGGCCAAAGCAGGCCCCATGGCCACCATCTCCATCGCTATCGCTTCGTTCATCGGCGTGCTGATTGGCGGACCGCTCTCTGACCGATGGGTACAGAAAAATATTCGGGGCAGGATCTACACCAGCGTCATCGGGTTGACGCTAACGCTCCCCTCACTGGTACTCCTGGGATATGGGCACTCGTATGTCGGCCTGATTGGTGCCGCGATGCTCTTTGGCATTGGCTACGGGATGTTCGACACAAACAACATGCCGATACTTTGCCAGATCATTCCCCAAAAATATCGTGCCACCGCATACGGCATCATGAACATGATGGGTGTCTTTGCCGGGTACGCTGTCACCCTCATGCTGGGAAGCTCCACCGATGCCGGCAACCTGGGTGACGACTTCAGCAAGCTCTCCGTAGTGGTGCTGGCCGCCATTGTCCTGATGCTTCTATTCGTGAAGCCCAAAGGGGAACTCACCTATTTCGAGGAAGAAAAAATAACCACTAAATAAGAACGACAATGAAACAATTTGAAAAAATTAAAGGGTTAATTGTGGCGCCTTTCACCCCCTTTGACAAAAAAGGCGAAGTAAACCTGTCCCCCATAGCAGATTACGCCGCTATGCTTCAAAAGAACGGGCTGGTCGGCGTATTTATCAACGGTTCGTCTGGCGAAGGTTATATGCTGACGGTGGAGGAGCGGCTCAAGCTGGCCGAAAGATGGATTTCAGTAGCGCCAAAGGGATTTAAGGTCATTGTACACGTGGGGGCAACCTGCATCAAAGACAGTTTCAGGATGGCACAACACGCCCGGGAAATTGGTGCCTTCGGCATTGGAGCCATGGCCTCTCCCTTCCCCAAGGCGGGACGGGTGGAGGAGCTGGTGAAGTACTGCGAGGAGATTGCCTGTGGCGCACCCGAGCTGCCCTTCTACTTCTACCACATCCCGGCGCTGAACGGTGTCTTCCTCCCCATGCTGCCCTTTTTAAAAGCAGCCGACGGACGCATCCCCAACCTGGCGGGCATCAAGTACACCTACGAGAGCCTGTACGAGTACAACCAGTGCATGCTCTATGAAAATGGTAAGTTCGACATGTTGCATGGCCAGGATGAAACCATCCTCTCTGCGCTGGTGATGGGTGGCGCTCAGGGCGGCATCAGTGGCACCGGCAGCTACATCGGCCGTTCGCTCGTGGGCGTCATCAACGAGTACAACAACGGCAACCTGGCGAAAGCAGTCGCACACCAGAACTTCGCACAAGAGGTGATCAACGTCATTGCCCGCTACAGGGGCAATATCGTGGCCGGCAAAAGAATCATGAAGCTGATCGGGCTTGACCTGGGCATAAACCGCACGCCGTTCCAGAATGTAACTGGCGAGGAGGAGTCAATTATCCGGAGAGAGCTGGAAGCAATCGGATTTTTTGAAGCCTGCAACAAGTTCTGAGAGAATTATTCCACATAGAGCGTACAATCGAGTAGGAGGAAAACTACTTCGTTTTCCTCCTACTCGATTTCGGATATCTATCTACCTGAGAACATATCCCAATATTCATTTCTCAGGAGGTTAAATTTTATTTTGAGACAGCCTCAATTCTGCAAATATGCAGTCTATAAAATTAATGACAAGATTGTCAGTCGAACATCTTCCTGAACTTGTTAAAGACACTCTTGCGTGCGGAGGCGGAAGGGACAAAGCTTTCCGACCTGTTCATCTCTTCCAGCTGCTTGCGTTCCTTGTCGGTGAGGTTCTCCGGCACGTAGACGTTCACGTTGATCAGCTCGTCGCCCCGTCCGTAACCGTTCACCGAAGGCAGTCCCTTGTTGCGCAAACGGAGCACCTTGCCTGGTTGTGTCCCCGGCTCAATTTTCACCTTGGCAAACCCGTCGATGGTGGGCACCTCTACAGCACCTCCCAGGGCAGCAGTGGGGAAGCTAAGGAAGAGATTGTAAATCACGTCGTTCTCATCGCGTATCAGGTTGGGGTCCTGCTCCTCCTCGATCACGATCAGCAGGTCGCCGTTCACCCCCCCCCTGCGGGCTGCATTGCCCTTTCCCGACATGGAGAGTTGCATTCCTTCGGCTACGCCGGCAGGGATTCGGATGTTGATCACCTCTTCCTCGCGGACAATCCCTTCACCGTTGCAGTGTGCACACTTTTTCGAGATCGACTTGCCCTCGCCATTACAGGTGGGACAGGTAGAGGAGGTCTGCATCTGTCCCAGGATGGTGTTGGCCACACGGGTGACCACGCCCGATCCGTTACAGGTAGAGCAGGTGCTCAGGGAGGTACCATGCTCCGATCCATTGCCGTCGCAATGCGAGCAGGAGACATACTTCTTCACCTTGATCTTCTTCTCCACACCATTGAGGATCTCCTTGAGGGAGAGCTTCACCTTCACCCGCAGGTCCGACCCCCGGTTCACGCGCCTGCCGCGTTGGGCGCCACCAAAACCACCAAAGCCGCCAAAGCCGCCAAAATGACCACCAAAGATGTCTCCAAACTGCGAGAAGATATCGTCCATCGACATGCCACCTCCAAAACCTCCGCCGGATGCAGCCCCCCCCACTCCGGCATGACCGAACTGGTCATAACGGGCACGTTTATTCTCGTCGCTCAATACTTCGTACGCTTCTGCTGCTTCTTTAAATTTCTCTTCCGACTCTTTGTTACCGGGATTTTTGTCGGGGTGATATTGAATGGCCTTCTTGCGGTAAGCTTTTTTTATCTCTTCGGCTGTAGCGGTCTTGGCGACTTCCAGTATTTCGTAATAATCTCTTTTTGTTGACATCTTATTCTCCTACGATTACTTTTGGAAAACGGATGATTTTCTCGTTCAGGGCATATCCTTTCATGATACAATCAACAACCACTCCTTTCTGAGATTCATCCTGCGCCGGTATGGTCGTTACAGCCTCGAAGCGATCGGCATCAAATGGAAGTCCAATGGTTTCTATCTCTTTCACGCCATGCTGCTTCAGGAAATTAATAAATTTCCCGTAAATAAGATCCATACCCTCCAACATGGCATCCTTGTCTTCGGCTTCGTGAAGGATGACGAGCGCCCGTTCGAAATCATCCACCAAAGAGATGATATCAAGCAACACACGTTCGCCGCCGCTTTTAATAAGATCGGCCTTCTCCTTCAGGGTGCGCTTGCGAAAGTTGTCAAACTCCGCATGCAGGCGAAGATAGCTGTTGTTCAGATCATCGTATTTCTGTTGCAGTTCGTCCTGCTGTTTCTGGTCCGCCACGGCAGCATCTGTCAATTTGTCCTCATTCTCTTTGCTGACAGTCGCCTCTTCGTCGCGCGTCACTTCTTTGTTTAACTCCTCATCCCGCTTCCGGGGATTTGTATGCTGATTATCCTTTTGCATCATATTTATTTGTATTTACCAACTAAAGCCACTGCAAATAGTTTGCCAAAAAAATGCCGCTTAGCAAAGGCGGCCTGTCACAGGAATATTTCGCACCACTCATCAAATATCTCCACCTGGTGCCATCCGTGCTTACTAAGGTTTTCTCTGATCTTTTTTATCGGTTTTTCTTTTCCCAATTGAGATTTCGAGTAAAACTTATCCGCAAAGCAGATGATCTTTTCCTCCAGGCTTACCGGTCGCATATCTCTGTGAGGGATGGGCAGCTTACGGTTAATGATTGTCTCCAGACTAAGCCCCGTACCGGTATGCCGTTCACACACCCGTCCGTGTTTTGGAAATCCTTCCAGTGTGAGCAATTCCCTTCCCAGATAACCGTGGCAAATATAGGGAAAAGAGCCTTCACAGGCAATATGGGGCGCATTGGTCTGAAAAATGCCTATGTCGTGAAGCATACCGGCCTCCTCAATAAAGCTGACATCGACTGCCAATTCCGGATGATTTCGTGTAATGGAGAGCGCTTTATCCGTCACACTAGTCACATGCGAGAGATAAATATCGTATAATTTTGTCCCCTCTTTATAGTATTTTCGAATGATTGTCAGTGGATCCATAAAAGCAACTTTCCACCTCTTTAAAGCGGGACTACATATTTTTTCATTGCCTCGTCCTGAAGCGATTTTGGCACGGCAAGCTTCACCTCTTCAGTAATGATGTTGAGAAGGCGTTCCCGAAAAAACTCTTTTCGAGTAACAAGACTCACTTCGCGCACGGGGGTACTATTTTTAAAGGGACGGACGTTCTTCGTCTGTGTTTCGCTCAGGTTGGTCAGCGCCATCTCGGGGATGACCGTCAGTCCCTCATTCTTATCGACGATATTGATAAGCGTATCAATGCTACCGGCTTCGTACGAAAAAATAGACTGCTGGTTACCCCCTCTACGCCTCCTGAGGTTGCAGAGATGTAAAATCTGCGTCCTGAAACAATGCACCTCATCGAGCAGCCACAGCTTGGCCGTTGTCAGGTCGCTCTCGTCGAGCGATGTCTTTGCATAGAGTGCTCGCTCCCGGGGTGAGACATAGGCAAAAAAGCGTTCATAATAGATAGGATACTCTCTGATGGCCGGTTCTTTCAACGGTGTAGCCAGGATGCCTCCATCAAGGGAGTCGTTCGAGAGTCCTTTCAATATCTGATCGGTGGTCAGCTCCGAGATCACAATACGGATATCGTATTTGTTTTCACGGTGTACCTGCATCAGCCTTGGCAGAAGGTAGGGCGAAATGGTTGGTATGATTCCAAGACGGAATATGCCCTTTATGATCCCCTTTTCTTCCTGCACGATCTCTTTGATCTGGTTCACCTGAGCAACGGCTACCCGCGCCTGATCAATAATGCGCTTCCCTATTTCGGTGGGGTGCACAGGCAATTGTGAACGGTCGAAAATCTTCACTCCAAGTTCCTCCTCCAGCTTCTGGATCATCATGCTCAGCGTGGGTTGCGTCACAAAAGAAGCTTCGGCAGCTTTGGAGAAATGGCGGTAATTATCAACGGCAATAATATATTCTAACTGCTGTATGTTCATGGCATCACCTGTAATTGGAGAAATATTTCATAAACTGCACTCGCTCATAAAGCGAAGGATTTTTGATGTTCCGGTAGTTCAGTTTACCCCTGAATTCTTCAATCCGCTTATAATTGTTTTGCCGCATCCATTCCTCCATCAGGGTAAGCATATCTTCAATCACTCCCGGCCCATGTTCGTATAAGGTGCTGCATAGTTGAATTCCACCGGCTCCGGCAAGGATTCCCTTGATAGCATCCTCCCAGGAGTGCACCCCATAGGAGCAGGCCACATCGAAGTCGGGCACCCTTCCCGTCACAATGGCAGTCCATCGCAGGGTATCGCTAAAATCGGAGGGGTTACTGAACACCGGGCCCGAGGTTATCTCCATGTTCTTTATGTCGATATCAAGCTGATAGAAACGGTTGAAAAGAACGGCTCCTTTTGCACCCAAAGATTTAAGTTTCCCCACAAGACCGGGCAGGTTGCTGATATTTTTAGCCATCTTGATGACTATCGGTATCCGCACCACCTTCTTCAACTCCCTGACAATGTTCACATAAGAATCTTCCAGATAGGTATCGCCGAATTCACCGGCGTTGAGGACAAAAACATTCAGTTCCAGTGCATCGGCCCCGGCATCCTGAATAGTTTTGGCGAAATCGATCCATCGTGACGATTTGTAGCAGTTGATGCTGGCAATGATGGGCACATTGCATGCCTCTTTGGCCGAGCGAATCAGATCGAGGTATTTCTCTATGTGATTCATCTCGATGTAAGCATTGATATAATCGGCTGCTTCGGGATAGTCAGTCAGCTGAGAAAGCTTCTCGGAATGTTTCTCGATCTGCTCCTCGAAAAGAGATTTCAGTACAATGGCTCCGATACCGGCATCTTCCAGTTCTTTAATCTTTTTAACTGAATTGGTCAGTCCGCTGCTTCCTGCAATCAGCGGATTCTTCAGGTGTAACCCTGCAAAGGTCGTTTCTAAATTAATCATGAGTGAACGAATGTTTTCCAAATTTATTGATCAACAAAAATAAACATTTTTATCGATTAAATTGATACCCTGCCCGGGAAATAAACAGGCCACCCGGCTGGCCGCCGGCAGCTATCGGTCACCAAAAATCAGTGTCCCCAGGCGTACCATGGTGCTACCCTCTTCGATCGCAATCGTGTAGTCGCCCGACATCCCCATCGATATCTCCTTGAAAGAAGAATCCTCCGCGAAATAGTTGGCTTTATATTCATCGAACAGAGACTTCAAAAACCGGAACTCGCTTCTTACATGTTCCTCGTTATCGGTAAAGGTGGCCATCCCCATCACCCCGACAATCTGCACGTGCGTACATTCCCTCCAGCTGCCGTTGGCCAGGAACTGCCTGCACTCGTCGGGGGAGAAACCCGACTTGGTCTCCTCCTCGGCAATGTGTATCTGCAGCAGGCAAGGTATTGCCCGGTTGTTCGCTGCGCCCTGTCTTTCAACCTCCAGCATCAGCCGTTCACTGTCCAGGCTGTGAATCAGCGACACAAAAGGTGCAATCTGTTTCACTTTGTTCCGTTGCAGGCTGCCGATAAAATGCCACTCAATATCCCGGGGCAGTTTGCGCTGTTTTTCCATCAGCTCCTGCACACGGCTCTCGCCGAAGATACGTTGTCCACTGTCATAAGCCTCCTGGATCATCGAATGAGGATGAAATTTGGAGACCGCCACAATGGTCACCTCCCGGGGGACGGTTTGCCGCAACGTGTCGATATGGGACTGAATGCTCATTCTGCAGTTTCTGTTGCCTTTGTTCCCGCGTAGGGAAATACATCCATAATCGCTGTTTCGTTCACGGCAGCAAACGTATAATCGATCATGGTCTTCTTCATTTCCGCCTCCACGATCTCCACCGCCTCCTTCAATTCAGTAGCCTGCACCAGCATGTTCACTGCCGTTTTCTTCTCGGAGCCGCTCTTTTCATCAAGCGTAAGGAAATAAAGTTTTGCCTTGAAATAGCGATCACCCGTCTCGTTGAAAAAAGACTCCGTATATTTCACCCGCTTGATGTCGGACACCGAAAACTCGCCCGAAATAAACGGTTTTATCTCTTCAATAATTCTCGCTTCTGCCTCGGTGAACGACAATGCATCCACCAGATAGGGCTCGGTCACCGTTTTTTGCATGCCGGTTTCCAGCATCTTATCGTATCTTATCTTACACTCAAACCAATTGTACATATTCTGTTTTATAAATTTTTCTATGGGTCACAAAGGTACAAATTTTGTGCTAAAACAATATTTTTTCAATGTGCCAAATCTTCGGGAGGTACACCAACGGTGACTGAACAATCTTTGCTGGCACCAGGTATAATGAGAACAGTATGGAAACAATACGAACAGGGAGAAGAACAAAGGGTGCCAGAAACCGCATAAATGCCGAAAATAGATACAAATCACTGTTGAATAAAGAAAATTACACCATATATGCAACTTTATGCACCTCCGCGAAAGAGATATCCCCTACTTTTACCGCACATTTATCATCGCGTGATCAAACGAAAAACAAAAAAACACAGAATGAAGTCTTTTCAAAAATGGGTATTAGCGGCAATATTATCTGTTGCATCAGTGCAGGCATATGCTTTCAGCTCTGAGATTTTCACGGTAGAGTTGCCGGACGGGGAAACAACAACAGTACGACTCTGCCTTCCCGAGGCGGGCGAGATAGACAGGATTGTTTTTGCGGTCCACGGGACCGGGCCGTACACCTATTTAACCCAAAGGCAGGGTTTCAATTACTACGACGTGCTGGCAGAGGGATTTTGTGAAAAAGGTGTCGGCTTTTTCTCCTACAATCGCCGTGGCGTTGATTTGGGCGACACGGGGCCCTGGTTCGACACGGTCGATAGCCTGAGATATGCCCGGTATGAGCCCCATACCGAAGCCGCCGATGTGGAAGCCATGGTTGCTTTTTTGAAAAATGACAAACGTTTCAAAAACTGCAAAATCTTTCTTTACGGAATAAGCGAGGGCACCATCATCGCCTCGATGGTTGCTGAACGTCAAAATGTAACAATTGACGCATTGCTGTTACACGGGTACGCGCACGAAAATATGCTTGACATTATTAAATGGCAGAACACAGGCAATGGAGCGATGGTTTTGATTAATTCCATATTTGATAGAAACGGGGACAAGTCGGTAAACAGGGAGGAGTATGAATTCGAAGATCCCGTTGTCACAGCCTATCGGGGGCATTTGTTTCAAAATTTGCCTTTTGATTCAGTGAACGTTGTAAAAGACAATGTGATCAACATCGACGACATTGCCAAAATGCGGGAGCCTGTTCATCATATTTTAACAACAAAAATCAGGGATCACGAAGAGAGCTGGATCTGGAAAAATTATTTTCGTGTAACCACAAATTGGTTTAGGGAGCATTTTGCGCTTGAACCAAACAAAACGAGACTTTTGCGAGTGAACATTCCCATCTATGTATTTCACGGGAAAGACGATGCAAACGTTCCGGCAGAGGGAGTCTATGACCTTGAAAAGAGGTTTGACACTTGCGGAAAATCAAATTTGAAAACCTTTGTGTTTGACAGACACAACCACGATTTGAATTTTCAGGACTGGGTTGCAACAAAGAGCTACTCTGAAGGATTGCAAAAGCTATTCAATACCTCAGCAGAAATTTAAATGCCGCACCGCAGACAATTGCGATTGCATTTTCCATCCATCCATATAAAAACCGAACAAAAATAAATGCGTATGAAACGAATCTTAATTACAGCAGTCCTTGCTACTTATAGCTTGGCCATCTGTTTTGGACAGATCAGCGGCAGGCAATGGCTCAACCTGAATTATGCCGGTGACGAAAATGAATACCACAACCTTGACATTCATTTGCCCAACCTTGAAAGGCCTGCCTATAAGGCAATCATCGTAATCTATGGCAGCGCATGGTTTGGCAACAACATGAAACAATTCGCCTTCGACACCTTTGGAAAGCAGTTGCTCGAAAGTGGTTTTGCCGTGATAGCAATCAACCACAGGTCAAGTTCCGACGCTGTTTATCCAGCCCAGATCAACGACGTGAAGGCAGCCATTCGGTTTGTTAGAGGAAATGCAGAGCAATACAACATTGACCCTTCCTTCATTGGCATCACTGGCTTCTCGTCGGGTGGTCATCTTGCATCGCTGGCAGGTGCATCGAACAATGTGAGAGAGTTTACGGTAAACAATACGAGTGTCGACATCGAAGGAGATGTGGGCAACTACACCTCATACAGCAGTGCTGTGAATGCCGTGGTGGACTGGTTTGGCCCCATCGACATGGCACTCATGGACAATTGCAAGGGGCCCAAGCAAGGGAACTCACCCGAAGCAGCACTGATCAGAGGCAACCCCGCCGACAACCTCGACCTGATCGCGCTGCTTAACCCGATCACTTTCCTGGACAAAACAGACCCTCATTTTTTGGTGATTCATGGCGAGGCAGACAATGTAGTACCCCATTGCCAAAGCGAACTTTTCGCCAAGGCACTGGATGAAAGAGAACTGCTGACCGAGTTTATCTCTGTCCCCGGTGGTCAGCATGGGCCGGTCACCTTCAACGAAGACACTTTTCAAAAAATGATCGATTTCTTCCTGAAAGAAGCCAATAAAAACAATGACTCAGCTGTTCAATAAACTATATTTACCATGAAGAAGAAACAAAAAACCATGCTCCTGACAGCAATCGCAGTGATGTTCACTGTAGCGGGGCTACAAGCACAAACCGGCAGGGCATGGAGTCAACATGACGAAGCCGTTGCACGCGATACCGTTCGCAGTATTGACCGGTACTTTACCCCTGCAACCAAAGCCGTAAAAGCCCCGGACGAGGAAGGTTTTATTCAACGCTGGTTATTGCTCGAGCCAATTGAGACAGCCGTTCGCAGCAACACCATTTTCACCGACAGTTACCTGCGAAATGCGTTTGACACCCTCTATTTCCAGAACCAGTTCACGCTTCTTCCCAGAGACGGAGAGACAGTAAAGGTAGGAGGACGGGATCTTACCTGGCATGCCCTGGACAGCAAATTATTCAATGTGAAGCTATTCCGGTTCGCCTATGGATTGCATAAACCGGTATACGGCGTGCTATTTTGGGCCGTGACCGTGATCAACAGTCCCGTGGAAATAAAAAACGTAAGGCTGTCCGCAGGGTCCAATTCAGCGTCCATGTGGTGGCTGAACGGAGAGGAGGCATTGTTGCTTTCCGGCGACAGGCGCATGGTGATGGACGATGGCCTTTCCCACCGCCTGACACTCAAAAAGGGAAGAAACATCCTTCGGGGTGCCGTGATCAATGGCCCCGGGATGAGCGACTTCTGCATCCGCTTTCTCGACGAGCAGGGAGAGCCGGTCAAAAAAATTCAAATCAGTTGTGAGTAATAATAACCATCAATGCCATAATCATATGAACTTTCACCATACATTAAAAGCAGGAACAGCAATCTTATTCATCTTCATTGCAGGGGCAGTGACGGCACAGATCGGAAAACCATTTATACACGATCCTTCAACAATCATGGAGTGTGAGGGCAAATATTACACCTTCGGCACGGGCGGTGGAGGATTAATTTCGGATGATGGCTGGAGCTGGAACAGCGGCGCCGTAAGGCCCGGAGGAGGTGCGGCGCCCGATGCCATAAAAATCGGAGAACGATACCTGGTTGTCTACGGCGCAACCGGTGGCGGCCTGGGAGGTGGTCATAACGGCAGAATACTGACCATGTGGAACAAGACGCTCGACCCCACATCGCCCGATTTCAAATTTTCAGAGCCTGTACTCGTCGCCCAATCCGACGGGGTGGAAGACAACGACGCAATCGATCCTGGATTGCTGCTGGATCCAAACGATGGACGCTTGTGGTGTTCTTACGGAACCTATTTCGGATTTATTCGTCTGATAGAGCTCGACCCCGCCACCGGAAAGCGGGTTGAAGGAAATGAAGCAATCGATATTGCGATCGACTGCGAAGCCACGGATCTGGAGTACCGCGACGGATGGTATTATCTCCTGGGCACGCACGGCACCTGCTGCGATGGTGCCAACTCCACCTATAACATCGTGGTGGGCCGTTCCAGGAAAGTAACCGGCCCATACCTCGACAACATGGGGAGAGACATGCTGAAAGGAGGTGGCAAGATGGTTCTTGCAGCCAGAGACAGATTCATTGGCCCCGGACACTTCGGGCGCGTTGTGCTTGAAGAGGGAGTGGAAAAGATGTCCTGTCATTATGAGGCCGATCTGGATCAAAGCGGCCGCAGCGTCCTGGGCATCCTTCCCCTACTGTGGAAGAATGGATGGCCTGTTGCAGGAGATAACCTCCGGGAAGGGACCTATGAAATAGAATCCGAAAGAAGAGGCTACGCACTGGAACTGGCGGTTGATTTTGTACGGATGCCCGGCAGGATGCGCGGGTTCAGCCGCGACAACGACGAGCCGGTAAAACCCATTGCGTCGCAGCAGCTGGATGATGTAATACAGACCTGGCCTGCCGGCAACATTGGCGTAAGAATAGGAGATTACATGGTCCGCCCGCATCAGCGATGGACAATCACAGCCGTTCCCGAAGCAGGAGGCTACCTGGGTGGCCCCTATTACAAGATTACCATCGCCGGAACCAACAGGGCTCTGGCAGCAACGGCCGCGGCAGAAGTGATCACCGTACCCACATTTACCGGAGCTCCGGAGCAGCTGTGGCGCATCGACCAGCTGACCGACGGGACCTATCGGATCATGCCCAAGACGGTTCCCGATTCAAACGAAAAGCTGGCGCTCGTTTCTTCCGGTGACAGCACTCCCACCCTCGCAAAATTTGACATGAGCAGCGACAACTCCAAATGGAATTTCAGGGATCACTAGCAAACGAAGTTCCATTCACTGTACACCGACGAAAAAAGGCAAAATCCTGATTATTGAATTTTTTTTTCTAACTTCGTCATTGGTTTATCAGACCATTGCCAAAAGCTGCTTCGATTTTGAGTCAGCAGGGTAGATTTATTCCAATTTTCGAACAAGACAACAATGCATATCCTACAAAAGTAGCGTTTTGCCAGAGGCAGGCAGCCATCAGCTTTACAGATTAAAACAATTGAGATACAGGATGATTGGAACCCTTGTAAATACAGCCGCCGTGCTGGGTGGCGGAGTGATCGGGATGCTGTTGAAAAAACGGATGCCGGAGCGTGTAACCACCATTTATTTTCAGGCGATAGGACTTTTTACGCTGGCCATAGGAATAACCATGGCTGTTGAGATGGAGAACATCCTCCTTGTGGTGAGCAGCCTTGCAGTAGGGTCTCTGCTGGGCGAATGGTGGGACATAGAGAAAGGTGCCGAACGGATGAGCGACAGCCTGAAGAGCCACTTTCGCATTGGTAGTGAAAAATTCTCCGAGGGACTGGTTACGGCCTTTTTGCTTTTTTGCGTGGGGTCCATGACCATTTTGGGAACCATCCAGGAAGGCACCGGCGGCTCACCCGACCTCCTTTACACCAAATCGCTGATGGATTTTTTCTCTGCCATCCTGCTTTCCTCCGCATTTGGAGTGGGCGTTGTTTTCTCCGCACTCCCCCTGTTTATTTTTCAGGCGGCCCTTACCCTCCTCGCCGGATACGCCGGAAGCTTCTTCACCGATGAGATCATTCTCGGACTCACCAGCGTGGGAGGCATACTACTCATAGGCCTCGGCATCAACATCCTCGGGATAAAGAAGCTCCGCATCATGAATATGTTGCCTTCGCTGGTGATGGTCGTGCTGCTGATCTGGATTTTTCTCTAATCAGAAGATGGGCAAGTACACAGCCCATTCATCGTGATTGGCAGAAAAGCCGATGCTTACCTGCCAATCGTGTATCGAAGCGTAGCCCCAAAGCGGGTAGGATACCCCCTTTGCACAAACTGATTCACCTTTCCGGTGGTCATGTCCGATGCTTCAAAAAGGAAGGAGTGGTAGTCGGTGTTGAAGAGGTTCTTTGCCCAGAGTTCGAGCGAGAAGGCACCTATCTCGGCAGAAATGCTACCGTTCACCAGCCCATAAAAAGGCTGATACAGCGCTACCCCTTCATCCCCAGCCTGAGGCGTCGTCTTATTCGATTCTGTCCAATAAATTTTTCCCACTCCGGTATACTGGATGTTTCCGATCAAGCGGTCGATCAGCGCCCCCTTGGCAAAACTATGCACATAGCTGGTACCCAGGCTTACCGTATGCCGGGGAGCAAACGGTACATGATTCCCAGAGTAATCCACATCCTCAGCCGCTTCATAATCTACAAAACGCGCATCGGCAAATCCGTAGTCGGCATACAACGACAGGTTCTGCAAAGGAACATATTTCAGACTTAACTCAAATCCTTTGCTTTCCGATTTTCCGGCATTCTTTACCGTGCGACCGGAAGTTCCCTGATCTTCCAGTTTGATGATCTGAATATTGTTGACACGGGAATAAAACAATGCATAATTGAGCGACAACCTGTTTTCAAACATCTCATATCGTCCACCCAGCTCATAGGTCCAGCTGGTTTCCGGATCATAGGAGAGCTGTTCTTCAAGGGTTGGCTTAGTGCCGTCACCGTTTGGCGCCCCTCCAGGCATGGGCATATTGGGAGGCATTTTCGCTGCAATTCCTTCCATGATCGAAGCAGCCAAAGCACCCTGTAATATTTTGGAGAATGCCTGCTCGTTATAGCCACCGGTCTTGTACCCTTTGGAGGCAGACAGGTAGACATGAGCGGTGCGGGTGAATTGATATTGCAGGGCAAACTTAGGAAGTATCTTCCAGAAGTCTTTGCTATAGCTACCCGTCAGCAATGTGTCGCCCTCAATAAACATGGGAGGCATGGGACGGTTGGGAATATTAAACAGAAGATTTACATCGCCCCCCTCGCTTTCCGTAGAAAAGTCGAGTCCGGTATGTTCGTAGTCGAAGCGAATGCCGGCCGTGCCGGACAATCCCGTCACGCCAAAAAGGTCATTCACCGTAGATTGATGAAAGAATGCAGCCCCTCTTGAGGGTTTGGTATACACACCCGGCAAATCGATCCGGTCATTGGCATAAGAGATTGTCAACGGCGCATTTGCTGTAAAAGCATCGAGGTGAGCCTGCATGGCTGCAATTCCCTCCTCTTTGATGGCTACCGGCGTGTCGATCACCCGGTGATCATAGAAACCAAAGGCTCCCAGCACCCAGCGATATTTCCGCTGTGAGTCCGACTTCACCGTGATCTCCTGGCTCAGCGAGTGTTGCTTCTGCATCTGACGAATGGAAAACACCGATTTGGGGGAGTAATCCTGATCCATCTTCATATCGTCTTTCAGATACTGAAAGCCCGTGGTAGAGTGAACACTATAGCCCTGCCCGGAATAATCCAGCGACAGGCCATTTGTAAAAAGGTGCCGGTCGTACGACGAGGGTTCGTTAAAATTGGATGCGGTGGAATCTTTATGCATATAAGGGAAGGCGCCTCCGGACACATAGTCGTAGTTTCCAAAAAGCAACGCATTGAAAGAGGGAGTCAGCTCCCACTCAAACTTCACCCTGCCGCCGGCATTTTCAGAGACATCCACTTTCTTTCCGGTATAGCTGTTCGTAAAATATCCATCGTCACGCTTGTAATAGCCACCCACAGAGATCCCGAAGTTATCCGCAAGCTTGCTATAGTTCGAAACTTTTGCCGAGAGCTGGCCGTAGTTGCCACCACCCACCATCAGGTTGGTACCCTGAAAAGAGAGGGGTGAAAGCGTGTAAAGATTCACAATTCCCCCGATGGCGTTCCTGCCGTAGAGTGTTCCCTGCGCACCGCGAAGCACCTCCACACGCTGAATATCCTGAAATTCAAAATCGAAAGCCGAGGGATTAAAGCTGGGGACATTATCCACGTACATGCTCACCGTCTGCGCTCCCAACCGTGCGCCGATACCCCGGATATAGATTGGGGTGGAGACTTTGGAGCCATATACCGGAATAAAGAAGTTGGGGATATACGCGCTTAAGCCCGGCAACGATTCAATCTGTGTATCCCGCAGTTGTTTTGGAGACACCACAGAGACGGCTGTCGGCATATTTTTCAGCTCGTTGGTTTCTTTCACCGATGAGGTCACCACCACTTCATCCAGATAATAAACCTTGACGGTATCTTTTGGATTGGCCTCTTTTGCCGGCACATTTTCCCGAGAAAAAGAGACAGACAGATTACAAAACAGGGCAATACATACTATCATCAATTGTTTCATCGTGTACATTTTATTGGATTCTTAATTATATGCAAAGGAAAGCGATTAAATGTTGCCCGTCAATCACTACATTTAGTGATATTTTATGCTACTGCTTAAAAATGAAATAGACAGCCAGCACCAGAAACAGAAACCCAATCAGGTGATTCATCCTGATCTGTGTCTGAAATGCAAGGGAAGAGAAGATCACAAACACCAGGAGCGTGATCACCTCCTGAATGACTTTCAGCTGCAACAGCGAAAAGCTGCCTCCATTACCTTCGAAACCGAGACGGTTGGCAGGCACCTGAAAACAGTATTCAAAAAAGGCGATAAGCCAGCTGATTACGATGACGCCGATGAGCGGTAATTTGCCAAACCAGCTATTTTCAGCCAGCTTCAGATGGCCATACCATGCCAGTGTCATAAAAACATTGGAAACAACCAAAAGTCCGATAGTAAGCAAGTAATTCATAGATATCCGTAAAAAATTGTGCAAAAGTACAACATTTCCGCAAACAAAGCCCTTCGGAGTCTGCAGGTTTCTCATCTATACATTGCGAACATCTTACAGTGGGATCATACACAACATCACAGTTCAGTCGTTTCCGCTACTTTATCCTGGGAAATGACACTCACGGGTGAGGATGCAGAAGCCTGTACGTGAACACCTTCTTAATTCCGTTGTTATAGAAGAAATAAGTTGTCAAAAATTATGAAGAAGGCATTATTGATTGTAGATGTGCAGAACGACTTCTGCCCCGGTGGCGCCCTTGGGGTAAAAGACGGGGATAAGGTTGTCCCGGTTATAAACGGTATTATCGACAGATTCGATTTTGTTATTTCGTCACAAGACTGGCATCCGTCCCATTCGGTGCATTTTGAGAAGTGGCCGGTTCATTGTGTGGCCGGCACACATGGCGCCGATTTTCATTCGGAACTGGACAGCGAAAAAATCGACCTGAAGCTATATAAAGGAACCGGCAACAAGGACGATGGCTACTCCGCCTTCGAAGCGACCAACGTTTCACTCAGCGCGTTCCTGCAGGAACACGATATTCAGGCTCTGTATGTATGCGGCCTCACCACCGACTTCTGCGTGAAGGCAAGCGCACTGGATGCCGTGAAAGCGGGATGCCACACCTATGTAATTACCGATGCTATTGCCGCGGTAAACGCACAACCTGGCGACGATAAAAAAGCACTGCAGGAAATGTACCACAAAGGTTGTATACTGATAGAATCGAAAGAGATTTCATGAGATTATCGGTTAACCAAAGTAGAAGTATTACTCGATATCACCGTATGTCTACGTGGCCAATAATCCGGCTAGATTTATTGATAAGAATGGCAACCTATATTCCGGCAATGATAGTTTTGCGTCTTCCCTTTTATCTGCATTGGGTTCATTGAGAGGACATAATAGAGAAAAGGAGTTATTAAATTATTTAGCAGGAATATCAGGAAACGTAATAGTAAGAAACGTGAGGCAAAATACAGCTGAAAGTAATATAGCAACGCCTGATGGCAAATGGATTACACGGAAGAAGAACGACAAGAACAAGGTTTATTCCCTGCACGAAGTGGATGTCCAATGCATCAGCAAGGGGAAAGAGCATAAACAGTACGAGTTTGGAAACAAGGTATCCATCACACGAACAGGGACGGTATAATTTTACAAACCAAAGGAAATTGGGCTTTTTAAGGCTTGACTAATTATGGTTGATTTTTCTCTCTTTTGTGCCCCTTGTATTTTAGTTTTGATACCATTATTGCTTCACTGCCTGGAGCACCGATGGAAACATTGGTGTCATTTTTAAAAGCTCGAGTCTGGGGAACGGACTCTTTTTAATACCATAAAGAATAACCGCCAAAATACCTTTGTGTTTTAATTTGACTAGTTTTAAATAACCGTTACAGGGTTTAGTTATAAAAAAAGATATGACTCTCTTTAACAAAAAACACATTTCCTCTCCTTTTTAATGTGTTATTAGTGATATAAAATAAGGCATCACGGGGAGCGCTAAACTTTACTGTTTGCTCGGTTGCTATTTTCTTCTCTATTGATTGCCATCCATTTTTCTCCCAACAGAATAATTCATATTCATGACCTTCATAAATACCAATGCCTATGATCCGGGGAGAATATTGAATCGTAGAGATCTCCTTTTCTTCTCCAAAGTCAAGTCCCGTCCATGAGTTATTGGCCTCAGACGCATCGTAGAAAGTGAAAATATCACCATCAAAAGCATTTTCACCCGTGTTGCCCAGATTATCCCAAGACCCCGATGTCCCAATATGTTTTCCTTCTATCACTTTACCGGATGCATCATAAAATGTTATTTCCGATACATTACACCAGCCATCATTGGGTGATTTGTATCGAATAAATTGACAAGTGTGCGGTTGTTTTAATTTTATCTTGTTATGCAGCATGGGCAGAGTTGATATTCTGTGAATCGCTTCTGAGTCAGAAAAATCAGCACTTTTTGAACTTTCAAAAGCTCCATTGATCATACGATCGTAAAATAGCAAATCATACTCCGATGTAATTGAATTAAATGATATTAAGCTATCTGAAGAGTCGGAATTAAGATGATATATTACCCCATCTGAATCAATATAAAAAGGATCACCTGCAGGAACTTGTTTCTCATTCATATAGTAAACAGGCAGGTAAAGTATATCTTTCCCAACGTGTTTGAAGCGAATGCTGTCTGAATCAAGTTCTGTGTGTCCCGTAATACGCCACTCAAAATCATAAAACATGGAAAGGAAAACAAATCCCGTTTGAATATCTTGACGATATTTTATGGGAATAGAAACATTTGTCATATTGTTATGCTCCGATGAAATATCAACGATATTATCATGGAACAATGGAGGGATGTGTTGTTTTTCTATCTCTGCAATTGGTTGGTTTCTAAATGTTTTTCTATATGCTTTGGCCTTTTGGTATGTATTCCCTTGGTGCAACCCATGAGGATTCGTTTCCGTTCCCAAAAAGGAAATGTGTTGTCCTGTACTATCGCAAACACTGTTCCAGCTATGTCCCGTTGGAAGACTTCTCCATTGAGGAGTAAAATCAAATGTCACAGGAATCCCTAACCCCCTCATAACAAAGATAGCTAAAGATGCCTGGCTGTCACACGTCCCTCTAGTAGTTGCCATCAATTGAGTGAAACTCATGTTAGAAAAATCCTTATCCATACGAAAACGAGGTAAAATATCATTCACTCTAGTGCATGCTTCAACTGCCGTAACAGCAGAATCCTCTTTCAGGGAATAATTTAAATCTGCAAAGCTCGCTAACACCTTTTCTCTCCAATTCTCTAACGGCTCATTACCTATACGATAAGGAAGAATCTCCTCACAAAAAGTCTCAAATGATATATGTTTTCCCCAAGGTTTATCATCCCAAACCTCAAAAGCCAAGTCAATATTGGAGATCAAATAATCTGCCGTGATATGATCAATATCATACCTTCGTATAGGATCTCCGATTTTATACGTATTCAAAACCCTAGACTTGTCAGATGAGCTGGTCCAGCGCAAATTTACTGTCGCTATATCTTCCCATGGAGCCTCATAACTTTCAGTATATTTTCCGGGCATATTCAAAATGAGAAACTCGGCGGCCTTCAATTTCAAACTGTCTGTGGGATTCTTACTGAAATGTTCAATAACACGTTCAAGTTCCTGTCGATTTTTACCGGCAAGTTTCAACACATCTTCCAGCGGACAGTCCATTTTAGGGGAACAACTCACAAGGGAAAAAATTAAGCTGTAAAGTAGATATTCGAAGAGAGATTTCATTATTTCATTTATTATATTGTACTTAGAGAGTAAGATTACCGAGTAAATTATCGGCAACTTTGCCCAAAAAAATAGTTTCGCACAAATAAGAGTAGAGTTTCGCGGAATAATAAAAGAGTGCTTTACCATCTCATTTTATTTAGGCAGGAGTAATTTTGGAGTTTTAAAGCTCAAAAAGTACTCCTGCCTTGAAGTCGGATTTTTGAAGTTCACTATTATCTTACCTCATAGATCTAAAAAAGGTATTCAATTGCTTTGTAAAGCCATAAGCCGGATAAAAGACCGCTTTCATATATCATTCTTTTTTGAAAAGTAAGTTTATTGAACTTTGAAACATTGAATCCAAATTAGTAATATGCTCATTCTGTACCCATTGATTCGTTTCCTTAATCGATTTTTCTAAAATGTCGTAATAATATTTTGAAAGTCGTCTGTCGGTAAAATCCTTAGCTGTAGCAGAACTATAAAATTGATTGTTTTTAATAGAGACCTTATCTAAAACCAGATTAAAAAGCAGATCCCTTTTATCCTTTTCTTTTTGAGTAAGTAGGTCGTCCGGCTTTTCAATGAACTCATTTAATTCTTGTAAAGTGCTTGTATAGGTTTCAGTATTTAGGTTCTTTTTATAATTGCCGCATGCAAAACAAAACAAAAGCATTAAAACTGCAAGATAGAACTCTTTTTTCATATCTATAATAGTTTAATTAGGGTCTGCTTATTAAATTCTAATCAGGCACACAATTTCATTTGTGGCTTGAC